>OLNI01000034.1_pt1 | contig 129976 bp, 123 predicted proteins | sample 1672921 | NCBI WGS metagenome assembly OLNI01 (sample SAMEA3136737, study PRJEB25190) | human gut metagenome | biome: human gut; feature: human-associated habitat; material: faeces | place: Austria | collected 2013 | reverse complement strand
CTGAAAAGAAGATGTCAGCTTGCGCTGACCAGAATCACGCACCAAGTCTCACGTGTGTTCGACTTGAATGAAATCCATATAAGTTTATTGCTTATGGGTTTTTATGTATAAAAGCTTAAATTGAATAAAAAAAGAAGAAATGTGAATACTACGAAAAAAGGAGTTTTATTTATGATGAAACAGACACGTATGATTCGTATTTCTTTTTTTATTGTAACAGCGCTGATCATCGGTGCTTTCTGGGGCGGATTTTATTTTGGCGGAAGCTTAAGCGGCAACGCGGATTCCGGAATACAGATCGCATCGGTGGAAGATCAGGCACAGGAAGCTGCCAATGAAAATGCGGATGGAAAAAAAGAAAACACTGTGGCAAAACAGGAGACTGTGGAGAGTATGAAGGCACTTTCCGAGGAAAAATATTACCTGAAGGCATCCGGAGAATATTTATCTGTTTATTTTTCAGATACAGACCGTCTGTATTTTGAGACAAGCCTGAAAGTGAGTGATCTGCCGGAAAAACTGCGAAAAAATGCGATCAATGGAATCAAGTTTACCAGTCTTGAGAATCTGTATAGTTTTCTTGAAAATTATTCGAGTTAAACGGGTTCCAAAAAGTAAAAGCTTGTGCTATACTGAACAAAAGTGGGTCATCAGGCAGATTGCCTGATGGATACGGAGGAAAAAAGTATGGCAAGAGAAAATAAATTAAAAAAGGCAAGTCTGGGAACCGGATTTATGATTGGAATAGCCGTGATCTATCTGCTTTTTGGACTGGCAATGCTCTTTGTTCCGCAGTTTCAGGAACGCTATATTATTTATATTGCAGGACTGATCTTTCTGATCTGTGGTGTGATCATGATCGTGAAATATTTTATGGCAGCAAGCTATAATGATCTGGGGAATTATGGATTTTCCGGCGGTGTATTGTGTATTTTGCTTGGTATCTGCCTGTTGGTTCGTACACAGCAGATCGCAGGTTATCTGCCATTGTTTTTAGGTGTTTGTATTCTACTGACAGCGGTGATCAAATTGCAGAATGCCGTGGATTTAAAAAGCCTCAGGAATGGAGCATGGCTTTTGTTTCTGATCATTGCCCTGGCATTTCTGGCAGCAGCAATTTTAGTCATTTTAAATCCGGACGGGAAAGTATTGCAGCACAGAGAGGTGCTGTATTACATATTGATCGCAGACGGTACGGTCAGCATCATCAGTCCGATTTATCTGATGTTTGCGATCCGTGCGGGAAAACGGGCAAAACACAGTAATCGAAGAGAAAACGGAAAAGAAACAGATTCCGTTGAAACGGAAAAATATATAACAGAAGAATCCGGGGATAAGGAAAAAGCAGAAGTTTCTGAACAGAAAAAAGAAGAAAAGAAACATACCGATACCGTATCCAAAGGAAAAATATGGAAAAAGTCAGCGAAAAAGCATGCTTCTGAAAAAGAAGATGACTGGTATTATGATGAGGAAGATTCGGTACCGTCTGTAACAGAAAAACATACAGATGAGAAGGATACCATTGACCATATTTCTGAGGAAATTCTTGGATTTTTTGAAGATGAAGATAAATAAAAGGAGTTTTGAGTGAAAGAACAGATTTATGATGTAATTGTGGTCGGCGGCGGAGCTGCCGGACTGATGGCGGCAATTTGGGCGACAAAAGAAGGAGCGCATACAGCGATTCTGGATCATCATACTGTTTCAGGAAAGAAAATACTTGCCACCGGAAACGGTAAGTGCAATTTTACGAATGAGCTGCAGGGGGAAAGCTGTTATCGAAGCGATTCTCCTGCCTTTGTATTGCATATCCTGAAGCAATTTTCCGAAAAGGATACCGTTGCATTTTTTGAGGAACTTGGTGTTCTCTCCAAGAGTCGTCAGGGTTACCTCTATCCGCGCAGCGGACAGGCGGCAACCATACGGAATGCTCTGCTTAGTCAGGCAGAACAACTTGGAATTGTGATTTTTCAGGAGATTGGAATCCGAAAAATTCAGCGAAAAGAGAATGGTTTTGTATTTGATACGAAAAATGGTACATTTCAGGCGAAAAGCTGTATTCTTGCCACTGGCGGAAAAGCTGCACCGAAGACGGGAAGTGACGGAAGCGGCTATATTTATGCAAAATCTTTTGGACATCAGATCGAGACACCATTGCCGGCATTGACGGCGTTGTATGTGGATGCCAAGTGGTTAAAGCAGACCAGCGGTGTCCGGGCAGATGCGACAGTATCATTATTTGTAGAGAACCAATGCGTGGCAGAAGATACCGGGGAAGTACAGTTTGCGGATTATGGTATTTCCGGTATTCCGGTTTTTCAGGTGAGCCGCTATGCATCTATTGCGCTGGCGCAGAGGCAGAGTGTGCGGGCAGAGCTTGATTTTATCCCGGATTATCCGGCAGAACAGATCGAAGTATTTTTGAGTAAGCAGATTGCAAATGCATCAGTGCATGAGAGCTGGCAGCAGTTGTTGTCCGGAATTGTCAATGAAAAACTGGCAGGTATGCTCTGTGCGGGACTGCATGCCAAGCATGTGTCAGATATTCCCGAGAAACGGCGGCCGGCAGCGATAAAAAAATTAATGCAGGCACTAAAGCGAACGACACTTACGATCACTGATACCAGAGGTTTTGACTTTGCGCAGGTGACCTGTGGCGGAGTCCCGTTAAATGAACTGACGGAGGAAATGGAATCCCGTCTGGTTTCGGGGCTTTATTTTGCTGGTGAGGTCGTGAACGTGGATGGCATCTGCGGTGGCTACAACCTGCAGTGGGCGTGGTCCAGCGGAACGGTGGCAGGAAAAAATGCCGCAAAGCAGGCAGGATAAGAGCAAGTAGATTAAAAGAATGGGTTTATAAAAACAGAAAACAGGAATGGTTATTAATTTTGGCGCTGAGCAAACAGAAACAATAACCAGAAGAATACAAATTGGAGAACAATATGAAGAAAGTAATTCGTGTATCGCAGATTTCGGTACCGTTGGCACATACAAAGGAGCAGATTTTGAAAAAAGCATGTGCGTTGTCTCAGATCCCGGCGAAAAAAGTGCTGGATATGCAGATCATCAAGCAGTCTGTGGATGCCAGAAAGAAAGATGCCCTGTCTTATACATATACGGTTCATCTGGTAGTGGACGAGCATCAGAAGGTGAAGAAGAATCCGGCGCATGTGCAGGAAGTACATCCGGTGAAGTACCAGATTCCGGCAAAACCGGAGAATGCTTCAGACATTAAGGCTGCAGTCATCGGTGCAGGTCCGGCGGGACTTTTTGCAGCGTATGAACTGGCACAGTGCGGGTTGTGTCCGCAGGTGTATGAGCGTGGAAAAGTGGTAGAAGAGCGTCAGCAGGATGTGGAAACCTACTGGTCAGAAGGCAGTTTAAATCCGGAATCCAATGTACAGTTTGGCGAAGGCGGAGCCGGTACCTTTTCCGATGGAAAATTAAATACTTTGGTAAAAGATAAATTTGGGCGGAGCCGCTATGTGCTGGAGACCTTTGTAAAATTTGGCGCACCGGAGGATATTTTATATGTGGCAAAACCACATGTGGGAACGGATGTGCTTCGAAACGTAGTAACCCAGATGCGGCAGGAAATCATCCGGCTTGGTGGAATCTTTCATTTTTCTTCCAAAGTAACGGATCTTCGCATGAAAGACGGAAACGTGTGTGCGATTGAGATTAACGGACAGGAATGGCATGAGGTTTCGCATCTGGTACTGGCGATCGGACACAGTGCAAGAGATACGTTTGAAATGCTTTACGAGCGCCAGATCCCGATGGCAGCAAAATCTTTTGCTGTCGGTATGCGTGTGGAACATCCGCAGGAGATGATCAATCACAGTCAGTATGGTACAGATGCGGATATGAGCCTGCTGCCAACCGCGACATATAAGCTGACACATCAGGCATCAAACGGTCGTGGTGTGTATTCTTTCTGTATGTGTCCGGGTGGTTTTGTAGTTAATGCGTCATCTGAGCCGCAGCGACTGGCAGTGAACGGTATGAGTTATCGGAAGCGGGACAGTCACAATGCAAACAGTGCGATCATTGTTTCGGTGACTCCGGAGGATTATCCGGATGGCAGTCATCCATTGTCCGGCGTTGCTTTTCAGAGAGACTTAGAGGAAAAAGCATGGAATCTGGCAAAAGGTAAAGTGCCGCAGCAGTTATTCGGTGATTTTGAGCAGGGAAAGGTAAGCACAGGTTATGGCAGTTTTGAGAGCTGTGTAAAAGGACAGCATGATTTTGCCAACTTAAGAGAAATTTTTCCGGAAGCCTTAAAGGAAGCTTTTTGTGAGGGCATGCATGCCTACGGCAGAAAAATTGTCGGTTTTGATCGGGCAGACTGCATTTTATCCGGTGTGGAAAGCCGGACGTCATCACCGGTGCGTATTCACCGGGATGAGACCTTTCAGAGTGAAATCCGTGGGCTCTATCCTTGCGGGGAAGGTGCCGGTTATGCAGGAGGCATTATGTCTGCTGCCATGGATGGCTTGAAAGTTGCGGAAGCGATATTACAGCAGGAGATGAAATAAATGGAGATAAATATAGAAGAACTGACTCCTATGATGCAAAAGTACATGGAGACAAAGCAGGAATACAAAGACTGTATTCTGTTTTACCGTTTGGGAGATTTCTATGAGATGTTTTTTGAGGATGCCCTGACTGCATCCAGAGAATTAGAGATTACTCTGACCGGAAAAAGCTGCGGATTAAAAGAGCGTGCGCCAATGTGTGGCGTTCCTTTTCATGCAGTAGAAGGATATCTGAATAAGCTGGTATCCAAAGGCTATAAAGTTGCCATCTGTGAGCAGGTGGAAGATCCGAAACAGGCTAAGGGACTGGTAAAACGTGAAGTGACACGAATTGTCACACCGGGCACCAATCTGGATACGTATGCCTTGGATGAGACAAAAAATAACTACATTATGTGTATCGTTTATGTAGATAACAAATACGGCGTGTCTGTAGCGGACGTTACGACAGGTGCTTATTTTGTGACGGAACTGGATTCTGAACGAAAACTTCTGGATGAGATCAGCAAATATATGCCGTCTGAGATTATTTCAAATGAAGCATTTTTTATGAGTGGCATTGATCTGGCGGATCTGCGTCATCGTCTGGGCATCACGATCTATTCTCTGGAATCCTGGTATTTTGGAGATGATCTGGCAGCAACGACGTTAAAAGAGCATTTCCATGTGGCATCTTTGGACGGTCTTGGATTAGGGGATTATAACTGTGGCGTGATCGCTGCCGGTTCCCTCTTAAAATATCTGTATGAAACCCAGAAAACCACACTGGATCATATGACAACCATTGAACCATATTCTACCGGAAAATTCATGGTGCTTGACAGTTCCACAAGACGAAATCTGGAACTGGTAGAGACACTGCGTGAAAAACAGAAACGTGGTTCCCTGCTCTGGGTATTAGATAAGACAAAAACTGCTATGGGTGCGCGAACCCTGCGTTCCTATCTGGAGCAGCCGCTGATCGATAAAAAAAAGATCGAAGCCCGACTGGATATGGTAGAAGAACTGAAAAATAACATGATTTGCCGGGAAGAACTGCGGGAATACTTAAATCCTATCTATGATCTGGAACGCCTGATCAGCCGCGTGGTTTATCAGACTGCCAATCCAAGAGATCTGATCGCGTTTCGTTCCTCTCTGGAAATGCTGCCTGCCATCAAGACATTATTGCAGGATCTGAGCAGTCCGTTAGTGAGGGAACTGGATGAACAGTTAGATCCGCTGACAGATATCTGTACATTGATCACAGAATCTATTGAGGATGAACCGCCGATCTCCATCCGGGAAGGCGGCATGATCAAGACCGGTTATGACGAGCAGGTGGATCATCTGCGTAATGCGAAAACAGAAGGAAAAACCTGGCTTGCCAAGATTGAAGAAGAAGAACGGGAAAAGACCGGTATCAAAAATCTTCGTATCAAATATAACAAAGTATTCGGATATTATTTAGAGGTAACAAATTCTTACAAAGATCTGGTGCCGGAATATTATACACGAAAACAGACACTGACCAATGCAGAGCGTTACATCACACCGGAGTTAAAAGAACTGGAAGAGACCATTCTTGGTGCAGAGGACAAGCTGACAGCGTTAGAGTATGAGATTTTCTGCAAGGTGCGTAACCAGATTGCAGAACAGGTGGTTCGAATCCAGCATACGGCAAAAGCCATTGCCGGTCTGGATGTGTTTGCTTCTCTGGCACTGGTTGCGGAGCAGAATAATTATGTGCGTCCGAAGATGAATGAAAAAGGAATTTTGGAGATCAAGAGTGGACGTCATCCGGTGGTGGAAAAAATGATCACCAACGATATGTTTATTGAAAATGATACCTATCTGGATAATAAAAATAACCGGATCGCCATTATCACCGGACCGAACATGGCAGGAAAATCCACCTATATGCGACAGAATGCCCTGATCGTTCTGATGGCGCAGGTCGGAAGCTTTGTCCCGGCACAGAGTGCCAATATTGGTATCGTGGATCGTATTTTTACCCGTGTGGGTGCATCGGATGATCTGGCTTCCGGACAGAGTACGTTCATGGTAGAGATGAATGAGGTTGCCAATATTTTACGGAATGCCACCAGCAGCAGTCTGCTGATCCTGGATGAGATCGGACGTGGAACAAGTACCATTGACGGACTTTCCATTGCGTGGGCAGTCGTTGAATATATTAGTAATCCGAAGATTTTGGGTGCAAAGACTTTGTTCGCAACACATTATCACGAACTGACAGAACTGGAAGGAAAACTTTCCAATGTCAATAATTATTGTATCGCGGTCAAGGAAAAAGGCGATGATATCGTATTTTTGCGAAAGATCGTATCCGGTGGAGCAGACCGAAGCTATGGTATTCAGGTCGCTAAGCTGGCAGGCGTTCCGGATCCGGTCATCGAGCGGGCAAAAGTCATCTGTGAGGAGTTAGAGCGGGCAAATATGAGCAATCTGGCAGCAAATCTGCCGGAAATCCCGTCACATCATAAGGCAAAAACCAAAAAGCCGGATGATGTGGATCTGGCACAGATGTCCTTGTTTGATACGGTTAAGGACGATGATATTATTGAGGAGATCCGTGAGATCGACCTGACCAATATGACACCATTTGAAGCGATGAGCAAATTGTATGAAATTCAGAATAAGATTAAAAATCGCTGGTAGGAGGCACGTATGCCACAGATAGAAGTATTAGATGAACAGACCATAGATAAAATTGCGGCGGGAGAGGTGGTAGAGCGCCCTTCTTCCGTAGTTAAAGAGCTTGTGGAAAATGCCATTGATGCGAAAGCATCGGCAGTGACGGTGGAGATCAAAGATGGTGGAACGTCACTGATCCGTATCACGGATAACGGATGTGGTATTGATGCGGCACAGATTCCCATTGCATTTTACCGTCATTCCACCAGCAAGATCCGTAAAGTGGAAGACCTTGTAACGATTTCCTCTCTGGGATTCCGTGGTGAGGCACTTTCCAGTATTGCGGCGGTTGCACAGGTGGAACTGATCACCAAGACACCGGAGCAGTTTACCGGAAGCCGTTATCTGATCGAAGGCGGTAAAGAGATTTCTTTAGAGGAGATCGGAGCACCGAACGGAACGACGTTTCTGGTAAAAAATCTGTTTTACAATACTCCGGTGCGCCGGAAATTTTTGAAATCCAATCAGACAGAGGCAGGCTATGTCAATGATCTGATGGAGCGAATAGCACTTTCCCATCCGGATGTGTCCTTCAAATTTATCAACAACGGGCAGATTCGTCTGCATACTTCCGGAAACGGACAGTTAAAGGATATTATTTATCATATTTATGGCAGAGATATCGCTGCCAATTTATTGGAAGTTCAGGCAGATTATCCGGGATTTTCCGTGGAAGGCTATATCGGAAAACCGATCATTGCCAGAGGAAACCGGAATTTTGAAAGTTATTTTATTAACGGACGTTATATCAAGAGTAGTCTGATCGCGAAATCCTTAGAGGATGGCTACCGCGGTTTTATGATGCAGCATAAATATCCGTTTACGGTACTGACCATTTCACTGGATGGTACGCTGGTGGACGTGAATGTCCATCCAAACAAAATGGAAATGCGTTTTTCCAATGGGGAAGAAATGTATCATCAGCTGGTTGCACTGATTTCGGAGCGCCTGCGAGAGAGTGAACTGATTCCGAAAGTGGCAGTAAAGGAAGAACGAAAAGAAGAAAAGCGTCCGGTTCAGGCGGCAGGTGCGGTTCCGGAACCATTTGAGACGAAACGTCTGGAAAAACTGCGGGCTACCATTGCAAAAGACAGTCCTTATGAGCGTAAATATCCGGAGCGGGAGCGAAAGATCCCGGTATCGGTAAATACACAAAATACTCAGAATCAGGCAGAGGGCTTAAAAGAGGAACCTGGAGTAAAAACAGGAGAATCTGTTGGAGCAGAAAAAAACGCAAACGTGAATCTTCCAGAAAATGAGAAGAATATTGCTGCGAATATTGCAGGAAAAGACGATACTGTTACTATCGAACAGAAAGTTCCAGTAACTGGAATGGGCGAAATGCAACAGGTAGCAGTAGCAACAGAAAATTTACAGCAGAAAGATACATTAACTGCTGAAACGGGAACAGTGGAAGTCGGCAATGGATCTGTTTACACAGAAAAAACGGATTCTGTTGTTTATGAAACAAAAACACAGGAGCCAGTTATGGAACAGGCAGTGCAGCAGACATTATATGATCTGGCAGAACAGCGTGAACACAGTGATGCGGTACGGGAAGATTCTGTGCGTGAGGAGTTGAAATTGCTTTCCAAAGAAGCACGTCCACAGCATCGGATCATCGGACAACTGTTTGACACGTATTGGCTGGTGGAGTTTCAGGATCAGTTTTATATGATCGATCAGCATGCCGCACATGAAAAAGTGCTGTTTGAGCAGACCATGAAGGCATACCACGGCAAAGAATTTACGTCTCAGATGGTAAGCCCGCCGATCATTTTATCCCTGACGATGCAGGAAGAAATTTTATTAAAGAAATTTTTACCGGAATTTACGAAACTGGGATATGAGATTTCGCCGTTTGGCGGAAAGGAATATGCGGTAACGGCAGTTCCGGGCAATCTGTATGGGTTAAACGGACAGAGTCTGCTGTTGGAACTGATGGACAGCTTAAGTTCCATGTCGGTGAAAGATACGCCGGAATTGGTAGTAGAAAAAATTGCAAGTATGTCCTGCAAAGCTGCCGTTAAAGGCAATCAGAAGTTATCCAGACCGGAGATCGAACATCTGATCGATGAACTACTGACACTGGATAATCCTTATTTTTGCCCGCATGGACGACCGGTTATCGTTGCCATGAGTAAATATGAGATAGAAAAGAAATTTAAGCGTATTGTTTAAAGGAAGATAGATAGATGAAGACAGAAAAACAACCATTATTAATTTTAACCGGACCGACTGCTGTCGGAAAAACAGATCTGTCCATTGCACTGGCAAAAAGAATTAACGGTGCCGTGATCTCCGCAGATTCCATGCAGGTATATCGCGGGATGGATATTGGTTCTGCCAAGGTCATGCCGGAGGAAATGCAGGGCGTAGACCATTATCTGATTGATGTGCTGGATCCGGAGGATGAATTTCATGTGGTTCGTTTTCAGGAGATGGCAAAAGCTGCCTTAAAAGAGATCTATGCGAAAGGGCAGATTCCGATCGTGGCAGGCGGAACCGGATTTTACATTCAGGCGCTGCTGTACGATATTGATTTTACGGAACAGGAGGAAGATACCGCACTTCGGGAGCATTATGCGCAGATCGCAAAAGAGCAGGGAAATGAAGTGCTGCATGAGATGCTGAAAAAAGTAGATCCGGCTTCAGCAGCGATCATTCATGCAAATAATGTGAAACGTACGATCCGGGCACTGGAATATTTTGAAAAAACCGGAGAACCGATCTCCAAACACAATGAGCAGGAGCGGGCGAAAGAATCGCCGTATGATTTCCGTTATTTTGTGTTGAACGATGATCGAGCACATTTATATGAACGGATCGACCGCAGGGTAGATCTGATGCTGGAGCACGGACTGGTGGAGGAAGTAAAACGGCTGCGTGCAAAGGGGTATCACAAAGGCATGGTATCCATGCAGGGACTTGGCTACAAGGAGATTCTTTCCTGGCTGGATGGAGAGATCAGCTATGAGGAAGCCATTTATTTACTGAAACGGGATACCAGACATTTTGCAAAACGCCAGCTTACGTGGTTTCGCCGGGAGCGGGATGTGATCTGGCTGAATAAACCGGACTATGATTATGACGATTCCAAAATATTGGAAGCGATTTTAAATGAGATAAAAGCTGGAGGATGGCTATGACAGAAGAATTAATTGAGAATAAGTATATTGAGATGGGAATTTCCAAAGAGGTTTATGAATTTGGAAAAGAAATCGAACAGGGATTAAAAGAACGTTTTGACCGTATCGATCAGACGACAGAATATAATCAGATGAAAGTCATTGATGCGATGCAGAAATGCAGAGTCAGTGCAGAGTGTTTTCAGGCAACCAGCGGATACGGCTACAATGATATTGGACGTGATACGCTGGAAGAAGTATATGCGGAGTGTTTTCATGGAGAAGCTGCGCTGGTACGCCCACAGATCACCTGTGGTACCCATGCGCTTGCACTGGCACTGATGTCTAATCTTCGTCCGGGCGACGAGCTGCTTTCACCGGTTGGTAAACCTTATGATACCTTAGAGGAAGTTATCGGAATCCGCCCGTCCAAAGGTTCACTGGCAGAGTATGGCATTACTTATCGCCAGGTAGATCTGTTAAACAACCGGGATTTTGATTTTGAGGGCATTCGTGCTGCAATCAATGAACGCACAAAACTGGTAACCATTCAGCGTTCCAAAGGATATGAGACACGTCCGACACTTTCCATTGCACGGATCAAAGAACTGATCTCCTTTGTAAAATCTATCAAACCGGATGTGATCTGTATGGTAGATAACTGTTACGGAGAATTTGTAGAGGAGCAGGAGCCATTGGAAGTTGGCGCTGACATGATCGTTGGTTCCCTGATCAAAAATCTTGGCGGCGGTCTGGCACCGATCGGCGGCTATATTGTTGGTAAAAAGGAGTGCGTGGACAATGCGGCTTATCGTCTGACTTCTCCGGGACTTGGAAAAGAAGTCGGAGCTTCTTTAGGTGTGATCCAGAGCTTTTATCAGGGACTGTTTCAGGCACCGACCGTTGTGTCCGGCGCATTAAAAGGAGCAATCTTTGCGGCAAATATTTTTGAAAAAATCGGATTTCCGGTCATCCCAAACAGCACCGAATCCCGCCACGATATCATTCAGGCAGTAACATTTGGCTGCCCGAAAGGTGTGATCGCATTCTGTCAGGGCATTCAGGCAGCAGCACCGGTGGATTCCTATGTAACACCGGAGCCTTGGGATATGCCGGGCTATGACAGTCAGGTCATCATGGCAGCAGGCGCTTTTGTACAGGGTTCTTCTATTGAACTGAGTGCGGACGGTCCGATCAAACCGCCGTATGCGGTATATTTTCAGGGCGGACTGACCTGGTATCATGCAAAACTTGGCATCCTGATGGCATTACAGAAACTGATGGATGCAGGAATTGTGACAAAAGATTTTACAGCTGCAAATGTGAAAGATCTGTAAGGCGTTCTTCATAAAAATTTAAGAGAAATGCAAAAAAATGTTCTCATTTTTCCGGTATACACGAAAAAAAAAATATGCTATGATTATACAGACTGCATAGAGAGAGTAGAAAAGAGAATTTTATGCAGAAAAATATGACAGTAAAAGAGTTACCGGATCAGGAACGACCGTATGAAAAATGTCTGGCGTATGGAGCCGGCGCACTGTCCGATGCAGAGCTGATCAGCGTGATCATTCGCACCGGAAGTCAGGGGGAACGAAGCATCGATCTGGCAAACCGCATTTTAAATGCGGGACCGGACGGACTGCTGAACCTTTTGCGCCTGGACGTGGAACGTCTGACACAGATCCGTGGGATTGGAAATGTCAAAGCAATTCAGTTAAAATGTATCGGTGAGCTGGCAAAGCGTATTGCATCGACAAGCCGCCGGGAACAGATCACTCTGCAGTCTGCCAGGAGCATTGCAGAGTATTTTATGGAACAGCTAAGACATGAACCGCAGGAGCATCTGATGCTGGCAATGTTTGATAACAAAAGCATGCTGATCGGAGAAAAGCTTCTGTCCACCGGGACGAGTAATGCGGCACTGATCTCTGCCAAGGATATTTACCGGACAGCGCTGCAGTATCAGGCAGCGTACGTTGTGGTGTTACATAATCATCCCAGTGGCAATCCGGAACCAAGCCGGGAAGATATTCTGGTGACCCGAAAGATAAAAGCGTGTGGCGAATTACTGGATATTTTACTTATGGACCATATCATTATCGGAGATAACCGATATTTCAGCTTTCGTGAGCAGGATATTCTATTTGAGAAAGGGAGAGACTAATGGCAAACATATACGGAATTGACCTTGGAACCTGTAATCTGAAGATTTTCAGCAAACACAGCAACAAGATCATAAAAGAGAAAAATACAATTGCGATCATCAACAAAAATCAGTTATATGCATATGGAAATGAAGCATATGCAATGTATGAAAAAGCACCGGAGAATATCAACGTATCATTTCCAATCACAGGCGGTGTGATCGCAGATTACAATAATATGCAGGTAATGGTACAGGAAGTACTGGAGAAAAATGTCAAGGGACACGTAAAAGGCTCTGAATTTATCATTGCTGTCCCGACTGATATTACAGAAGTAGAGAAGAAAGCATTTTATGATCTGTTTTACAAAAGCAAAATGAAACCGAAATCTGTTCTTCTCTGTGATAAACCCATCGCAGATGCCGTAGGTCTTGGACTGGATGTCAATGAGCCGACCGGTATCATGGTCGTAGATATCGGAGCAGATACCACAGAGATCTCAGTGATCTCCCTTGGCGGACTGGTTTTAAGTGATCTGCTTCATTTTGGCGGCAACCGTCTGGATGAGTCGATCATTACGCATATCAAGAAAAACTACAATCTGGTCATCGGACAGAAAACTGCCATGCAGTTAAAAGAGCACATCGGCAGCGCACTTCCGGGTGAGGAAGGAACTTATACCATTGTAGGACTGGATGTAGTCAGCGGTCTTCCGATTGAAATGGAGATTACTGCAGATACTGTATATGAGGCGATGAAAGACAACCTCAGTTCTATCTGCAATGCAATCAAGATGATTCTGGAGAAGACTCCGCCAGAACTTGCAAAAGATATCATCCATTCCGGTATTTATCTGACCGGTGGTGGTTCCAATATCAAAGATATGGATAAACTGTTTACACAGATTACCAATATCAAGGTAAATACCTGTGAGGAGCCGGATGAGACCGTTGTCCAGGGCTTAAGTCTTGTTGTGACAAATGACAAGTTCAAACGTCTGGCTTACAGCATGCGTACAAGAATTTTTAAATAACAGAGGCATAGTATGAGGAGAAAGAAAAAAAGTAAATTTCCAGCAAAATATGTGCTGCTTATTATGACTTTACTCTGCGCTGTGATCATCGGATGCAGTTTGAAAGCATCCGAAACCGGTCCGGTATCAACGGCAGCTGGTTCTGTGATCGCTCCGATGCAGAAAGGTGTAAACAAACTGGGAATTACGTTGACGAATGTCAGAAATCATCTGCAGTCCAAGAAAAGTCTGGAGACTGAGAATGAGCAATTGCGCGAACAGCTTGCAGATGCACAGGCAAGTCTGAATCAGGTTCAGTTAAATCAGGAAGAACTGGACAATCTGAAAAAATTGTATCAGATGGATCAGACCTATGCAGACTATGAGAAAGTTGCGGCAAATGTGATCGGAAAAGATGCAGGAAACTGGTTTTCTGTATTCCTGATCGACCGTGGAAGCAACGACGGTATTTCCGTTGGAATGAATGTACTGGCAGACGGAGGACTTGCCGGTATTGTCACACAGGTGGGACCAAATTATGCAAAAGTCCGTTCCATCATTGATGACAACAGCAATGTCAGTGCAAAGAATCTTTCCACTTCCGATCTGTGTATTGTAAGTGGAAGTTTAAAATCAATGAACGAATCCAGTCAGATTGATTTTGATGATCTCAGAGACAAAGATGGGCAGGCAAAAGTTGGGGATCAGATTGTCACATCAAATATCAGTGATATGTTTCTGGAGGGGATTCCGATCGGATACATTACGGATATCCAGACAGATTCCAATAATCTGACCAAGTCCGGACACATTGCAACGATCGTGGATTTTGAACATCTCAGCGACGTGTTTGTTATTTTACAGACAAAAGACGTGACAGATACGACAGGTACAACAGAGGGGGAGTAGGTTATGAGGAGAAAAATTGTTTTGGCAATTACGATCATCGCCTGCTTCCTTTTACAATGTACGGTGTTTAAAGCACTGTCCATTGCTTCAATCTCCCCGAATCTGCTGATCGTTGTGGTCGCATCATTTGGATTTATGAGAGGAAAAAAGGAAGGAATTTTCGTAGGATTTTTTGCAGGACTGCTGTTAGATATCATGTTTGGAACTGTGATTGGATTTTATGCGCTGATCTATATGTATATCGGATATCTGAACGGTTTCTTCAAACGGATCTTTTTCCCGGATGAAGTGAAACTGCCCCTTGCCCTGATCGCATTGAGTGATTTCTTCTGCAATATAATTATTTTCTTTACGTTATTCTGGTTCCGCGGCAGATTTTCCTTTGGCTATTATCTGCTTCACACGATCCTGCCGGAACTGGTCTATACGATGGTCGTATCCATCCTGCTTTATTTTATCCTGTTGAAGATAAATGAAAAGCTGGAAGACATTGAACGAAGGAGTGCAGCAAAATTTGGTTGATAAGATAAAAGAATGGATTGTAAAAATTGTAACTTCCAGACTGTTTGTGCTGTGGGTAGTGATACTGGCGCTGTTTGCATTTGTATTGCAGCATCTGTTTACCATGCAGATCATCAACGGTGCAGCTTATCTGAAGGATTACACATACAGCATTCAGAAAACAATTGAGATAGAGGGAACACGTGGTAATATTTATGACCGAAACGGTGTCCTTCTGGCACACAACGAATTATCTTATACCGTAACACTGGAAGATAATGGTACTTATGCAAATAACAAAGAGCGTGCAAAGCTTTTGAATGAGGAGATCAGTACGCTTATTGAAATGATTGAAAAAAACGGTGACAGCATCGTCAATGATCTGGATCTGTATATGGATCCGAGCGGGGAACTGTCTTTTAATGTAGACGGCACAGAACTTGACGGTTTCCGCCGTGATGTTTATGGCAGAAAAAAAGTTTCAGACCTGAAATTCAATGCAAAATTAGGTTATGATGAGTCAACGGCAACACCGGAGCAGATGTACGAGTATCTGGTGAATAAGTTTGCGGTAGATACAGAAACTTACGACCGGTATCGGGCATATCAGATCATGGTAGTTCGATATGCGATGTATCTGACTTCTTTCCAGAAATATATCCCGACCAACATTGCGGAGGATGTATCAGATGAGACCGTTGCGATCATCCGGGAACATGCTTCGGATCTGCAGGGGGTAGAAGTGAAGGAAGATACGAAACGTGTGTATGATTATCCGGAATATTTCTCCCATATTCTTGGTTATACCGGAAAAATTTCTGATTCTGAATACGACGATCTCTCTGCACAGGATGATTCCTACAGCAAGAGTGATATCATTGGTAAAGCGGGAATCGAACAGGTTATGGAGTTACAGCTTCAGGGAAAGAAAGGTGCCGAGACCGTTTATGTCAACAATCTTGGTAAAGTATTACAGGTAAAAGATTACAAGGATTCTTCTGCAGGAAATAACGTATATCTGTCTATTGATGCAACGTTGCAGATGGCAGTATATGATCTGTTGGAACAGGAACTTGCGGGTATCCTTAACTCCAAAATCGTAAATGCGAAAACCAGTGAAAGTTCAGAATTATATATTCCGATTTATAAAGTATACAATGCATTGATCGAAAACAGTGTAATTGACACGTCTGCCATGGCAGACGCGGCAGAGGGAACCACACAGGCATCTGTATATCAGACATTTACAAACCGAAAGACAGAGGCGCTGACAGATGTGGCGAATACGCTGCAGTCAGATACTGCCTATGAGGATCTTTCCGACGAAATGCAGGAGATGGTGACCTATGTAGTAAAAATGCTGCAGGATAAATCTGTGTTCCTGACTTCTGCCATTGACAGTTCGGATTCTGTATACAAAGATTGGAAGGACGGCAAGATTTCTGTACAGGAATATCTGCGTCATGCCATTGATTCTTCCTGGATCAATATTACAGAGTTTGATCTGAATGAGAAATATGCAGATACGGATGAAGTATATCAGCAGCTGATCTCTTATGTGACGGATAAATTTCAGAATGATAAGGCTTTCGACAAAATTGTCTATAAATATTTGATCTATAATGATAAGATTTCCGGAAGCCAGTTATGTCTGATTCTGTATGAACAGGGAATTCTGGTACAGGACGATGAGAGCATGGCATCTCTGAAAAATGGTTCCACCAGCGCTTATACGTTTCTGAAAAACAAAATTCAGAACATGGAGATCACACCGGCACAATTAGCCTTGGATCCTTGTACCGGATCCTGTGTGATCATGGATCCGAATACCGGAGAATTGCTGGCGAGTGTAAGTTATCCGGGGTATGATAACAACCGGCTGGCAAATTCTATGGATTCTGCTTACTATAACGCACTGCTTCAGGATGGTTCTCTGCCGCTGTATAATAATGCGACACAGCAGACCACAGCGCCCGGTTCTACCTTCAAGATGGTTACTGCATCTGCCGGTCTGACCGAAGGTGCTATCAGTACCGGAACAGTGATTACAGATACCGGTGTCTTTGACCGACTGGGATTAACTCTGAAATGTTGGGTATATCCGAGCAACCATGGAAGCATTACAGTTTCACAGGCGATTCGTGATTCATGTAACTATTTCTTTGCAGAGACAGCTTACCGTTTAAGTCTGAATGGAGACACGTATAATGAAGATAAAGGATTAAGCGCGATTGCGAAATATGCAACAGAATTTGGCCTTGCGGATAAGACAAATATTGAGATTCCGGAAGGTACACCAAAGATTGCAGATGAATTCCCGATTGATGCATCCATCGGACAGAGTAATCACAGCTATACGACTTCACAGCTTGCCCGCTATGTTTCTTCTATTGCAAATGAAGGTACCGTATATGATCTGACACTGTTAAATAAAGTGACAGATTCTGATGGAAATGTATTACAGACCTATACGCCGGAAGTACACAACCAGATCACAGACCTTTCTGCATCTACCTGGGAAGTACTGCACAGCGGAATGGAGATGGCAATCGGTGAACACGATCAGTTTAAGGATCTTCAGGTGAAACTGGCAGGTAAAACCGGTACTGCACAGGAAGATGAGAAACGTCCAAACCATGCGTTGTTTGTCGGCTATGCTCCGGCAGATGCTCCGCAGATTGCGATTGCAACACGTATTGCTTATGGATATGGTTCCAGCAATGCATGTGTATTTGTAGATCAGGTTATGAAGTACTATTTCAAACAAAATACGGAAGAAGAACTTCTGAATGGAAAAGCAACCAACGTAGGGACATCTTCGAACAGCTTTGGCGATTAGAAAATCAAAGGTGAGAGAAGCCGATGAAAAATCACATTACAAAAGATAACAGACAAATAACAGGAAGGGATCTTTTGTATGTGTGAAATTATTGTTGTTACTTCAGGAAAAGGTGGCGTAGGAAAGACAACAACTACTGCGAATCTTGGCGCAGGGCTTGCGATGATGCGAAAAAAGGTGCTGATGATCGATACGGATATCGGACTTCGCAATCTGGATGTTGTGATGGGATTGGAACACCGGATTTTGTATAATCTGGTGGATATCGTAGAAGGAAACTGCCGGATCCGTCAGGCAGTGATCCGGGATCGTCAGTTTCCGGGACTGTATCTGATCCCGGCGGCACAGACCAGAGATAAATCAGCGGTGACGCCGGAGCAGATGATCAAGGTGGTCAATGAATTGCGGGATGACTTTGATTACATTCTGCTGGACAGTCCGGCAGGCATTGAACAGGGATTTCAGGTGGCGATCGCCGGAGCGGACCGCGCCCTTGTGGTCACGACACCGGAGATTTCCGCTGTTCGGGATGCGGATCGCGTCATTGGATTATTGTTTTCCGCTGAGATCAATGACATTAAATTAATTGTGAACCGTATCCGCCCGGATATGATCCGGCAGGGACAGATGCTGAATCTGAAGGATATTTCAGATATTTTATGTGTGGATGTGATCGGTGCAATCTGTGATGATGAGCAGGTCGTGATCTCCACAAATAATGGAACACCACTGACCGGAATTGGTACCGTGGCAGGGGAAGCTTATCTGAATATTGTCAGACGACTGCTTGGGGAAGACGTTCCATTGCCAAGATTTGCAGTTCCAAAAACCGGAAAGCGCAGACACCACAGGAAATGGAAACGAAAATACATAACAGGATAAAATAAATCGGAGGAATTTTATGTTTAAGCAATACAAATTAAAAAACTACAGATTTCGGCTGGTAGCATATGTGGTGCTGCTGTGCATTATCGGTGTTATGGTGGTGGGCAGTGCGAAACCGTCGGTTCAGAACAAACAGATCATCGGTATTGCCGGTGGTCTGGTAGTCATGGTGATCGTTTCACTGATTGATTACGGTACGATCCTGAAATTCCGACGTCCCATATATCTGCTGGCAGTTGTATTGCTTGCCGTGATATTTATTCCGGGCGTCGGTGATAATACCGGTGGTGCAACCCGATGGATTCAGGTTACTTCCAGTTTTAAGTTTCAGCCGTCCGAGTTTTGCAAAATCCTGCTGATCATCTTTTTTGCAGGATTTTTTATGAAATATAAGGATCAGTTGAATACCTGGAAGACAATATTGCTCAGTCTGATCCTTGCGGGTATTCCGCTGGCATTGATCGTGAAAGAACCGGATCTGTCAACGACCATTGCAACAACAATGATTTTCATTACCCTCTTGTTTGTTGCAGGATTAAGTTATAAAATAGTAGCAGGAGTGCTGGCACTTGGTGTTCCGGTAGGAATCATAGGCGTGGTACTGATCATGAAACAGGCACTGCCTTTAAAACCATATCAGTACAAACGAATCATGTCCTGGCTGCAGCCGTCGAACCCGGCATATGCGGACGATTCTTATCAGCAGCAAAATTCGATCATAGCGATTGGATCCGGACAGCTCTGGGGAAAAGGATTGAACAACAGTTCCATCACTTCCCTGAAAAACGGTGATTTTATCTCTGAGCCGCAGACGGATTTCATCTTTGCGGTTATCGGAGAAGAACTTGGATTTATCGGCTGTCTGATCGTCATTGTCTTATTGCTTTTGATTGTTTTTGAGTGTATACTAATTGCAAAAAATGCGAAGGATCTTGGCGGCAGACTGATCTGTTGTGGTATGGCAGCGCTGATCGGCTTTCAGAGCTTTATCAATATCTGTGTAACAACAGGATTGATGCCGAATACCGGATTGCCACTTCCTTTTGTCAGTTATGGACTGACGTCGATTATGAGTTTGTTTATTGGTCTGGGGATGGTACTAAATGTAGGTCTTCAGGCTAGAAAATATCACGGATTGGGGGACATAGACTAATGAACATAGGGTTGATCGCACACGACTCAAAGAAAAAATTAATGCAGAATTTTTGTATTGCATACCGGGGGATTTTGGGAAGAAATTCGCTGTATGCAACCGGAACAACCGGCAGACTGGTAGAGGAAGCTACCAACCTGTCTGTACACAAATATCTGACCGGACAGCTTGGTGGTTCCCAGCAGCTTGGCGCTGATATCGAAAATAACTACATTGACCTTGTTATTTTCTTACGTGATCCACTGACACCAAAATCACACGAACCGGATGTAGACAATATTGTCCGTCTGTGTGATACACATAACATTCCGCTGGCAACAAATCTGGCTACAGCAGAATTGTTAATCCATTCTTTAGACAGAGGAGATCTTGACTGGCGTGAAATGTACAAATAAAATAAAAGTAATGATTCCGTTGCTTGGAGTCTGCCTGTTACTGGGCGGATGCCAGGAGCGAACCGATGTGGCAGATGCGTATGATGTCTATGCTACATCTGATACTTATCAACTGACAGAGAGCAGCACAGAGAAATCCATTTCCTTGCTGGGACAGGATCTGTGCGTTGGCGGCACAGAAAACACTGCCGCAGCAGATGGCATTGATACGGATTATGCACAGAGTGCAGCGGTCTTTTCCGTTCAGGATGAAGAAATTACCTATGCACAGAATATTTATCAGAGAATGTATCCTGCCAGCACGACAAAGATCCTGACTGCATACCTTGCATTAAAATATGGCAATCTGGATGATGTACTGACGGTTTCTTCCGATGCGGTCAATACACTGATGTCCGGATCCTCCATCTGTGGATTAAAGCCGGGAGATCAGCTGACGCTGGATCAGGCTTTGTATGGTCTGATGCTTTGCAGTGGAAATGATGCGGCAAATGTTATTGCAGAATATATTTCCGGAAGTACCGATAAATTTGCAGAACTGATGAACAAAGAAGCACAGGCGTTGGGTGCAACACAGTCCCATTTTGTGAATCCGCATGGTTTACCAGATGATAACCACTATACGACTGCTTATGATTTGTATCTGATTTTTAACGCAGCCATTAAGGATGACCGGTTTGTGAATTATATTTCCACAAAAAAATATACCACCAGCTATACGGATGCATCCGGAGCGCAGGTGGATCAGGTGTGGGTGAATACCAACGGTTATCTGAAAGGCACTTATGATATGCCGGAAAATGTCACTGTGATCGGTGGTAAGACAGGAACGACAGAAGCAGCAGGAAGCTGTTTGGTTCTGTACAGTGAAAGTCAGGATAAGAAACCATATATTTCTATTGTATTGAAAGGCAATTCCAAAAAGGAGCTTTATACGCTGATGACGGAACTGCTCACAAATTATTCAAACTAAAGCCACTGAAAATTCAAATTTAACAGTTGTATTTTAGGTATGGATATAATATAATGAATACATAAACAGTTACTTCTTTTTACGATACAAATGACGCATATACCGTGTGTGAAATGGAAGAAGTGACAGAGGTAGGAGGATAAAATTATGGTTGAAATTATTGCCGGCAAAAAAGGAAAGGGTAAGACAAAATATTTATTGGACAAGGTAAATGCAGCAGTGGAAGGCGCTTCCGGTAATATCGTATATTTGGATAAAAGTCAGAAACACATGCATGAGTTATCAAACAAAGTTCGTTTGATCAACGTTGCAGATTATCCAATCAGCAACTGTGATGAGTTCCTTGGATTTATCTGTGGTATCGTTTCACAGGATTATGATTTACAGGAGATGTATCTTGACAGTTTCCTTACAATTGCAAACCTTGCTGATGATCAGATCGTACATGCAATTGAGAAGCTTGATGTTATCAGTGAAAAGTTCAATGTGAAATTCGTTTTAAGCGTTTCAAAGGACGAAGCAGATCTGCCTGAGTGTGCAAAAGCCAGACTGATTGTTTCTTTATAAGAATCGATTTATCAGGTGTCTTAAGGGGGAATCCTTAAGACACCTTTTTACTTGACAGGAAATCGTGGATTTTTTCTGTATTTATTTTTATGCTTCCTCATCACCGATGGATCGGATACGACCAAAAACGCTGATGAGATAAAGTCCACTGATTCCCACAAGCGCATATATGATGCGTGAAATCCAGCTCATGTTGCCAAAAATAAAGGCAATCAGGTCGAATCGGAAAAATCCGATCAGGCCCCAGTTTACAGCACCGACAATGACAAGTGCCAGCAGGACATTATCCAGACATTTTGTGTTCATAGCACTTCCTCCTTCTGGAACAAGTATTGCCGGTATGGGCAATTTTTATGCGTGATAACGCATATTTTTTGAAAAATAACGTTGAAAGGAAGACCGAAATGAAGAAAAAGAAGCGGAAAATAGTACGTTATCGCAGACGCTTTCATCTGAATATCGGCATTATTATATTTTTATTTGTATTTATCTATTTTGTGATCTATCTGATTTCCTATCTGACACAGAATAATATTTCTGCCTATGAGGTACAGTATGGTCAGATCGCACGAAACAGAACGTATACTGGATTGATTCTCCGTCCGGAGCAGGTATTCTACAGTCAGAATACCGGAGATATTAATTATTATAAAAAAGAAGGAGACAAAGCAGGATACAATGACCTGATCTGTTCCGTTGATAAGACCGGAAACATTTCCTCTGAGATTTCTCAGGCAGGACTGGATGCAACGAACCTGTCAAATGATGAATTGTTAAAGATTCAGAATTCCATCACGAATTATGTTTCCTCTTTTTCCAATATGCAGTTTTATAATGTGTATTCTTTCAAGGAAAATGTGAATGCACAGATTCAGGAGAACCTGTATATCAATGCATTGAATGATCTGTCCGACCAGACGAATTCTGCAGTTTCACAGAATACATTTTCTTTTGAGCGGACGTCTGTAGATGGTATCCTTGCCTTGTATACCGATGGTTACGAGGATGTTACAGCAGATTCCTTTACTGCGGATATGTACAATCCGGCATCTTATACGAAGACGAATCTGAAGGGCAATACGCAGATCACATCGGGACAGGCTATGTACAAGATCGCTACCAGTGAGAACTGGTCGATCATGGTTCCGGTTACGGGTGAGGAAGCAGCGCGTTATCAGGAAGAAATCGGAGAAAATTCGGATTCTTTCGTTTTGCATGTGAAATTCCGGAAAGATGATACGGAGACAAATGCAACGACTTATATTAAGGATCTGGATGGGCAGAAATTTTTACAGTTGAATCTGAACAATTCCATGGTACGCTTTGTGTCAGACCGTTATATAGAAGTGGAACTTGGTTCGGATAAGAACACCGGTCTGAAGATACCAAATTCTGCGATCATAGAAAAAGAGTTTCTGGTCGTACCGAAAAAGTATGTCGGAAAAGGGGATAACTCCTCCAGTGACGGTGTGATCAAGATCACAAAGGATAAACGCGGAAAAGAATCCGCGGAATTTGTATCGATCAATGCGTACGCGGAAACAGACGACAGTTATTATGTATCACAGGATAATCTGTCTGTGGGTGATACGATCCAGATGCCGGACAGCAGCGAACAGTATTCGCTGAAAGATACGGCAAAGCGAAAAGGTGTTTACAATATGGATAAAGGATATGCGATCTTCAGACAGATTGAGGTCATATCCGACAATGAGGAATATTCCGTTGTGCAGAGTGGAACAAAATTTGGTATTTCTCTGTATGACCATATTGCATTGAACGGCAGTGAAGTACAGGAAGGCGATTTCCTGAATTAGCCATAGTTTGTGATAAAGTTATTTGATAATAATCAGGAGGGAAAAATAGATGATCTGTGAAAATTTAAAAGAAGTAGAAGCCAAAATTGAAGCAGCCTGCAAAAGAGCCGGACGTGACCGCTCAGAAGTAACACTGATCGCAGTCAGCAAGACAAAACCGGTTGAAATGTTAGAGGAAGCATATGGAATCGGTATCCGGGAATTTGGTGAGAATAAAGTACAGGAAATGATGGATAAATACGAAGTGATGCCAAAAGACATTCACTGGCACATGATCGGACACTTGCAGCGGAACAAAGTAAAATACCTGATGGGAAAAGCTGCCCTGATCCATTCCGTGGATTCCTTGAGACTTGCAGAGGAGATCAGTGCACAGTCTGTCAAACATGAGGTGACGACAGACATTCTGATCGAGGTCAATATTGCCGGAGAAGAGACAAAATTTGGTACAGACAGAGAGGAAGCAATCGCGTTGGTAGAAGCTGCTGCAAAACTTCCGAATATCCACATCTGTGGTTTGATGACGATTGCGCCGTTTGTAGAAAATTCGGAAGATAACCGCAAATATTTTCAGCAAATCCGTCAATTATCTGTTGACATCAAAGAAAAAAACATTGATAATGTAGACATGCGTATTTTGTCCATGGGTATGACCGGAGACTATGAAGTAGCCATTGAAGAGGGCGCTACTATGGTAAGAGTCGGAACCGGCATCTTTGGTGCGCGTAATTATAATATATAAAAGACGTAGATAGGAGATTTTATCAATATGGGTATGATGGATAAATTTTTAAATATAATGCGTTTGAATGCAGACGAAGAAGAAGATTTTTACGATGATGACTATTATGATGATGACGATGATGATGATTACTATGAGGAGCCAAAGCGCAAATCATTCCGTCGTGAGAAAGCACAGCCGGAAGAAGATCCTGCGATCAAATTCTCTGCTGCAAAAGAACAGAAAGCATCTGCAAAATCTAATTCCAAGGTTACGCCGATGCGTCCATCAAAAAAGAATCAGGGAGGAAATGCTGCTATGGAAGTATGTGTGATCAAACCTACATCTGTGGAGGATGCCCGCGAAATTACTGAGACATTATTACGTAACCGTACGGTTGTTTTGAATCTGGAAGGAATCGATCTGGAGATTGGACAGAGAATCATTGATTTTACCTCTGGTTCCTGTTTCGCGATCGATGGAAATTTACAGAAGATTTCCAATTACATATTTATTGTAAGCCCGTCTTCTGTTGACATTTCAGGAGATTTCCAGAGTATTATGGATGCATTTGATGCATCTTCTTTACAGACAGATATTTAATTCGATAGCTGGTGAAATCTATCGAGCAAAGAGCCAGTCGCATATGCGTACTGGTTCTTCTTTTGTAGAAAATGCGAGGAACGAATTGCTTTGCAAAAGTAAGTATCGCATTTTTGACTTTACAGAAACTTAGAATGATAAGTTCCTGAATCATAATGGAAATACAGGGGGGAACATGTGATGTCCGATACGACAAAATCTGCCGTAAGCAGAGGAAAAAGTGTGATTTTCGCAGTGATCAGCTTTGCGATTTTAGTCGCAGCCGATCAGATCACCAAATGGATGGCAGTGCTGCATCTGAAAAATCAGCCTGCAAAAGTACTTATTAACAACGTATTTGAGTTATATTATCTGGAAAACCGTGGTGCAGCCTTTGGAATTTTTCAGGGAAAACGATTTGCTTTTCTGATTATTACCGTAGTGATTTTACTGGTTCTGGCATATTGTTTCTGGAATATTCCATATACCGCAAAATATACGTCTTTGCGCTGTATCATCGTTTTGATCGGAGCCGGAGCAGTCGGCAATTTTATCGACCGTATGAGTAATGGATATGTTGTGGATTTCTTTTATTTTAAACTGATCAATTTTCCGGTATTTAACGTGGCAGATATTTATGTGACATTGTCAGCTGTTTTCCTGGCGATCCTGCTACTGTTTAAATACAAAGAAGAAGATCTGAATGTTCTGGTGAACAGTTTAAAAAAGAGTAGAAAAGGATAATGCGTACATGAGTGATGCGATGTTAGAAGAATATACCGTGGAGGAAAGCCAGTCCGGAATGCGGTTGGATAAATTTTTGACAGAGATTTATCCGGATCAGACCAGAAGTTTCCTGCAAAAGCTGGTAAAGAGCGGAGAAATTAAAGTAAATGGAAAGCCGGTGATAAAAGCCGGTTTTGTTGTAGAAGGTGGAGATCAGGTAAGTGCATCCATTCCGACACCACAGGCGGTAGAAATCGAAGCGGAGAACATTCCGTTGGACATTCTGTATGAGGATGCGGACGTATTGATCGTTAACAAACCGAAGGGAATGGTGGTTCACCCTTCTGCCGGACATTATAGTGGTACGCTGGTAAATGCCATTATGTATCATTGTGCAGACAGTCTCTCCGGAATCAACGGAGAGATCCGTCCGGGAATCGTACACCGAATCGATATGGACACGACCGGTGCACTGATCATCTGCAAAAACGATGCGGCACATGTGGATATCGCGGAGCAGATCAAGGAGCATACCGTTACACGCCGCTATCGTGGAATTGTGTGCGGTGTCGTCAAAGAGGACGAAGGAACCATAGAAGGCGCCATTGGACGTCATCCGACACAGCGTAAAAAAATGGCAATCAATGAGAAAAACGGAAAACCTGCCATTACCCATTATAAAGTGTTGCAGCGTTTTGCAAAATACACTTATATGGAGTTTCGCCTGGAGACGGGACGCACTCATCAGATCCGTGTGCATATGGCAAGCATCGGGCATCCGCTTCTTGGGGACGAACTGTATGGAAATCCGAAAAATCTTGCGATGAAGGGATTGCAGGGACAGACGCTGCATGCTATGGTGATCGGGTTTGTCCATCCGACCACCCATGAATATATGGAATTTGAAGCTCCGTTGCCGGAGTATTTCCAGAACTTATTGAAAAAACTTCCAAAGCAGTAGTGCATCCATGAAAAGTTTAGAAGGATTATTTTGGAAAATTTGTAGGTGAGCAATAGGAACAAATATTTTACAACTTGTGCATTGGAACGGTAAGGAGAAATCATTGAATTTTCAGACAAAACAGGTTTACCGTTGAGATTTTTGCAAAAATGTAGTATACTATAAATAGTAAGTGAAGGAAAGGGGGATTTCCTATGAGAAATCTTGTAATTGCAATCGGACGTGAATTTGGAAGCGGCGGAAAAGAAATCGGACAGAAATTGGCTGACCGGTTAAATATAAAATGTTACGACAGTGAATTACTTTCTATTGCAGCAAAAAACAGTGGATTCTGCGAGGAAATTTTAAAGAAAAATGATGAGAAACCGACAAACAGCTTTTTATATTCTTTAGTCATGGATACATATTCCATGAGTGGATACACATCAGCCCCGTTTGTAGATATGCCATTGAACCATAAAGTATTCCTGGCACAGTTTGAAGCAATCAAAAAAATAGCATCTGAGGAATCCTGTGTTATCGTAGGAAGATGTGCAGATTATGCATTAGCAGGAAATCCGGATTGCGTCAGTGTATTTATTCATGCAGACATGGATTTTCGTTTAAAGAGAATTAAAGCAGATACTGATAAAGAGTTCAAGGATGACAATAAAGTTATCGATTTTATCAACAAGACAGATAAGAAACGTGCAAATTATTACAACTACTACTCCAGCAAGAAATGGGGCGATTCACGCAGTTATGATTTCTGTATCGACAGTTCCGTACTTGGTATTGATAAAACGGTAGATATGATCATTGAATATCTGAAGATTCGTTATCCGGATGAAAATATCAAATAATATATGAAAATGTTTAGAATACGCTGCGTGTGACAGAAACGTATTTCAAAACGAAACATAAAGTGCTTTCAGGTAATCCATAAAGGAATGTGATCTGGAAGCACTTTTTTGATAAGTTATCTTGCATTTATTTGTGCTGATTTCTCCATTCTCTGGGAGAAACACCGTAATTATTCTTAAAGGCCCGGGAAAAATGCAGCTGATTTTCATATCCGACAGCAGAACCGATATCTGCAATCGACAGAGAAGTCAGTTTCAGAAGTTCTGCTGCCTTCACCATGCGGTAATTCATGAGAAATTCCTGCGGAGACTGCCCAGTACTTTTCTTGAAAATCTTTCCAAGATAGCTGCGGTTGATACCACAGACTGCTGCCACATTTTCAATGGAAATATTATTCTGAAAATTCTGTTCAATATAATTAATCGCCTCTTTAATATAATAGTCACTCATTTTGTTGCTGGATACTAATTGTGTAGAGTGAGCTGATTGAATCAGATAATCCAAAAACAGGTATAAATGTCCGATGAGGTGAAATGAAGATTCTTTTGGATGATGAGTGATATATATCAGTTCTTCTGCCAGTTTATCCCGCAGTTCTTTATTGCGCGGATGATAGACTGGTTTATTTTTGGAAAAATCCGTCATACTTAATGCTTCTGTGATCCGCAATCCGTCAAATTCTACCCAGATATATTCCCATGGTACGTTTGAGTCTGCAATGTAGGTCGTGACCTGTCCAGGAAAAATCATAAATCCCTGTCCGCTGCGTATTTGGTAAGTTTGCGTTACTCCTTTCGTATCATCTGCCAGCAGAGTTCCTGTTCCAGTAAGAATATAATGAAACAGATAGTGATTGCGGGCAGCCGGTCCAAAAGAATGTCCTGGATCACATTTTTCGTATCCATACTGATACAGACACAGGTCAATAAAATTTTCATTTGGAAAAATATGAAATAAAAGATCAGGCATTGGAAACTCCCTCCAGAGTATTGCAACTATTATTTAAAAAGTAAAAATATACCATTATGTGACATACATATTGATTATAGCACAATAAAACGCATAATGATATAAAAAATGAAAAATGCGGATATTCTAGGTCGCATTTTGAGATGTTACAATCATTTTAACAGAAAAAAACAAGAAAGGAAGCAGAAAATATGGCGAAAAAGAAACTGATCTGTGGATTGACAGCTCTTCTTCTGGCAGGATGCGGACTGACCAGCCTGATGGGATGCGGAAAACAGGAGACAGCGGCAGGTAAGACGGAGATTGAAATTGTCTCATACAAAAAAGAAGCAGTAGATACGTTTAATGAGATTGCTGAAAAATTTAATGAAACGCATGATGATATTCATTTGACCATTGACTCTCCGAATGAAGCAATGACGATTTTGAAAACACGTTTTATCCGGGAAGATTATCCGGATATCGTTGTCATCGGTGGTGATATGGATTACTCCAATTTTTTAGATTCGGATCTTTTTGCTGATATTTCAGATCTTGATGTGCTCAGCGAAACAAAATCCTCCTATCTGGATATGGATAAACAATTGGAATTTATCCCGCAGGAGGGGACATACGCGTTGCCATATGTCGCAAACGCGGCAGGTATCCTCTACAATAAGGATCTGTTTGAGGAACATGGATGGAAAGTACCTCAGACATGGAGTGAATTTATGGCTCTTTGTGAACAGATTCAGAGCGCGGGCGTTCAGCCGTTATATTTCGGATTTAAAGATACATGGACCTGTCTGGCTCCATGGAATGCGCTGGCTGTCGGCCTGGCGGATCCGCAGCTTTGCAGTGAAGTAAATAATGGAACGACAACTTTTACAAAGGGGTATGATGAAACGGCAGAAAAGATAAAAGCGCTGCTTGGCTATGGAGAAGCAAACCCGACTGCTTATAGCTATAACGATGCATGTACGGCATTTGCCCGTGGTCAGTCTGCCATGTATACTATCGGAAGTTATGCGATTCCACAGATTAAATCTGTTAATCCGGATATGAATATTGGTACCTTTACATTCCCGGCAAATGAGGACGAAGCAGATAATGTATTAAACTCCGGCATTGATGTACAGTTTTGTGTTATGAAAGCCTGCAAAAACAAGGAGGCTGCCTACGAGGTATTGCGTTTCCTGTATGAGGACGATACAATCCGCACTTATCTGGATGAGCAGGGTGGCATTGCATGTAAACAGGGTGATTTCCCACTTTCTTCTGAACTGGAAGGGGTACGCTCTTATATTGAATCCGACCGTATGGCTGACTTTCAGGATCATCACTATCCGAGTGAGATGAGTGTGGATGCCATGATTCAAACGTATCTGCTGGATGACAGCGCAGATGCCAAAAAAACTTTCCTGAACAAATTTGACAAAGACTGGAAGCGATACAATCGGGATCTGATCTGGAAAGTGCAGCAATATAATGAAAAAGAAGGAACATCGGAGGATACGAAATGAAATCAAAAATGACAAATCGGAATAAAACATTCTGGATCATCGCAATTCTGGTCATTGCATTGTTTTTTACATTCAATACCCTTCCGATGATCAAAGGTGTGATTTATAGTTTTACCAATTATAAAGGCTATGGTTCTTATGACGTGGTTGGATGGCGCAACTATGTGGATCTGTTTACCGATGCGAGAGTCGGAAAAAGTTACCTGTTTACTTTTAAATATGCCATCGCCGGAACAATCCTTGTCAATGTATTAAGTTTGCTTCTGGCACTTGGATTAAACAGCAATATCAAAGGCAAGAGCGCGCTGCGTGGTATTTACTTTGTACCGAATATCCTTGGAGGACTGGTGGTCGGCTATATTTTCAGCTTTATCTTTACATACATTCTTCCTGCCATCGGAAGCGCCTGCCACATCTCTTTCCTGGAAAACAGTATTCTCGCCAGCGAAAAATATGCATGGATTGCGGTACTGATCGTGGGTGTATGGCAGGCCGTGGCCATGAATACCATCATTTATATTTCGGGATTACAGACTGTTCCGGAAGATGTCTATGAAGCAAGTATGTTGGATGGGGCCAATAAATGGACAGAATTTTGGAAAATCACATTTCCACTGATCATGCCGTTTGTATCCATCAATCTGGTGCTCAGCACAAAGAACTTCCTGATGGTATTTGATCAGATCGTATCCCTGACCCAGGGTGGCCCTGCGCAGAGTACCGAGTCGATTTCTTATCTGATCTACAAAAATGGTATGTCCGGCGGACAGTTCGGATTTCAGAGTGCAAATGCGGTTTTATTTTTCATCGTGATCGTGGCAATCTCTGTTTTCCAGCTACGGTTTACCAATAAGAAGGAGGAACAGTTATAATGGAAAAAGGACATAAAACAAATAAAGTTTTAACGGTACTTCTGATCATCGGAACGATAACAGTATTTTTTCCGTTGTATATGGCAGTAATCATTGCTTTTAAGAAACCAAGTGAGATGACAAATGATGTAGCTGGGGCACTGGCACTGCCGAAAAACTGGAGTTTTTCCAATTTTACAGAAGCAATGCAGGTGACAGATTTCTGGCATTCTCTTGGAAACAGTTTACTTATTACGCTTGTGACAATAGTATTGGCAATTTTGATCCATTCGATTGCCGGATATGTGATCGGACGCGGTATGCGCAGGATCAAAGGATTTAAATTTATTTATTTTTATATTGTCAGTGGTATGTTTGTACCATTTTCAATTCTGATGATGCCGCTGGTAAAGCAGACTGCGCAGATGGGAATCGGAAACCGCTTTGGTGTTATCCTGCTGTATCTGGTATTTTATATGCCAATGAATGTGCTTCTATACAGCGGATATCTGAAAAATATTCCGGAAGCACTGGAAGAAGCGGCAAATATTGACGGAGCCAATGCCTGGACAACGTACTGGCGAATCATTTTTCCGATGATGAAGCCGATGCATGCTACGGTTGCAATCCTGACCGCACTTGGTACCTGGAATGATGTAATGACACCACTGGTCATCATGTCCGGAACAGGTCAGAATACGTTGCCGCTGGCGCAGTTAAATTTCCAGAGCCAGTTTGGAACCAATTATAACCTTGCTTTTGCTTCATACATTCTGGCTTTGATCCCGATTTTGATTTTCTATGTTATTTGTCAGAAGCAGATATTAAATGGTGTGGCAAACGGTGCGGTAAAATAGTATAATAAAAAGCAAGCAAGATTCAGATTCAGTGAATTATAAGTTATGTGTAAATGACTGACAAATAGAAAAAGCGTGAATAATGAGGAGGAACCGTGAATGGCAATTATTTTTGATGCAAACCGAAAAATATTTACAATTCATACAAAACATACAACTTATCAGATGCAAGCGGATGCAAAAGGTTATCTGCTGCACTTATATTATGGAGTGCGGGTAAAAGGAACGATGGATTACCTGTTATGCTATGCGGACCATGGTTTCTCCGGAAATCCGTATGCAGCAGGTATGGACCGTACTTATTCTCTGGATGCACTGCCACAGGAATATCCGTCACTTGGAACCGGTGACTGTCGTAACATTGCGTTGAATATTACGAGTGCAGTCGGAACAGAGTGCTGTGATCCAATTTTTAACAGTTATAAGATTACAAAAGGAAAATATAGCCTGCAGGGACTTCCGGCTGTTTGGGCGGCCGATGACGAAGCTGAAACGCTGGAAATCGTGTTAAAAGATGATCTGACACAGGTAGAAATACATTTGCTTTACGGTGTACTGGAAGATGCGGATATCATTACCAGAAGTGTAGTGATCAAAAATACAGGAACAGAAACGATTACCGTGAAAAAAGCATTGTCCGCATGCCTTGATTTTGTACAGGGAGACTACGATGCAATCAGTTTTTATGGCAGACATGCCATGGAGCGCAATCTGGAACGTGTTCCTGTGGGACATGGAACGTACCGGATTGGCAGTCGCCGTGGCAGTTCCAGTCATCAGTATAATCCTGGTGTGATCCTTGCAGATCGTACAGCAACGGAAGAAGTCGGAAACTGCTACGGAATGCTTTTTATGTACAGTGGAAATTTTGTTTGCGAGGCCGAGCGTGATCAGTTTAACCAGACACGTTTCCAGATGGGACTGAGCGATGAACTGTTTGCTTATCCTGTGGCAGCAGGTGCAGAATTTACGACTCCGGAAGTGATCATGACATATTCGGATCAGGGATTTGCAAAACTGTCCCGCCAGTATCATAACTGCATTTTAAATCATGTATGCAAGGGCAGACAGGTACATACAAATCGCCCAATCCTGATCAACAGCTGGGAAGCCGCCTACTTTGATTTTGATGGTGATACGATCGTGGATCTGGCAAAGCAGGCAGCAGAACTTGGCATTGATATGGTTGTCATGGATGACGGCTGGTTTGGTAAACGAAATGACGATAATTCTTCTCTGGGTGACTGGTTTGTCAATGAAAAAAAATTAGGTGGTACGTTAGGACAGCTGATTGAACGTGTCAATGCGCAGGGCGTGAAATTTGGTATCTGGATCGAGCCTGAGATGGTAAATGAAGACAGTGATCTGTACCGGGAGCATCCGGACTGGGCATTGACGATTCCGGGACGGATGCCGATCCGCTCCAGAAATCAGTTATTACTTGATTTTTCCAGAAAAGAAGTGCGGGAAGAAATTTTAAAACGCATCTGTGCGATTTTAGATCAGGGAAATATCGAATATATCAAGTGGGATATGAATCGAAGTATGGCTGATGTATACGCCGGAAATGTACCATATGATTATGTTTTGGGACTTTATGATTTTCTTGAAAAGCTGACCAGTCGTTATCCGGAGATTCTGATTGAAGGCTGCAGTGGCGGTGGCGGACGTTTTGATGCAGGTATGATGTACTACACTCCACAAATCTGGTGTAGTGACAATACCGATGCTATCAATCGAACACGCATCCAATATGGTACTTCTTTCTTCTATCCAACCGCAGTAGTTGGCTCCCATGTGTCTGCGGTACCGAATCATCAGACCGGCAGAATCACAAGTCTGAATACCAGAGGTGTGGTAGCTATGGCAGGTACTTTCGGATATGAAATGAATCCTGCTTTACTCAGCAGTGAAGAAAAAGAGGAAATCCGTACACAGCTTGCAACTTATCGCAGACATCAGGAACTGATCCGTGAGGGTGATTATTATCGCCTGTCTGATCCCTTTAAAGAGGATGTGGCTGCTTGGATGAGTGTTGCAAAGGACCAGTCACAGGCATTGGTCAGCGTTGTTCGTCTGTCTGCAGAGGGCAATCCGTTTGGAACCTATGTGAAATTAAAAGGACTGGATGCGGAATGTTTTTATCTGGAAGAAACCACCGGAAAGGTATACAGTGGCATGGCATTAATGCAGGCAGGTATTTTACTTCCAATGGCGGCAATCGAATATGAAGCATATCAGTTCTCTTTCAAAAAAATGCAGGAGGCGGCTGCGTTGTATGACCTTCTGCGGGAAAAAATCGGAGCAGAACGGAAAGTGATCAGTATTTTTGGCGGTTCCGGTTCCGGAAAGACGACCATGGCAGAAATTTTGCAGCAGCAGTTTCTGGCAGACGGCATTGGTTGTTTTATTGTGCATGGGGATGATTATCCGCACAGAATCCCAAAATGTAACGATCAGGAGCGGGAGCTGATTTATCAGAAATCCGGAGAAACAGGACTTAATGCGTACCTTGGAACTCCACAGGAAATTGAATACGACCGGATCAATCAGGTGCTTGCAAAGTTTCATGTCGGTGATACAGAGATTGAACTGAAAAAAATGGGCAGGGAAGATGATGAAATCTGGTATGAACAGACGGATCTGACCGGTGTACAGGTATTACTTCTGGAATGGACGCATGGTGGGAGTGAGTATCTGAACGGTGTTGATGTTTCTGTCTATCTTGACAGCACGCCGGAGGAGACAAAGGCGCGCAGAATCCGGCGTGGACGGGATGAAAATGCAGCCAGTGCCTTTATTCAACTGGTCCTATCTCTGGAAGCGGAAAAATTAGAGCAGCAGGCAAAACAGGCAGACCTTATTGTGGGAAAGGATGGTCGTGTATATGAATCTTAAACCGATGCTGAATGCTTATCCTGACAGTTTAGGCGGAATGCTGGGAGATATTGTAACACTGCTGGGACGGAATGAACTGAAAGAGGTATTTGGATCTTTTTACATTTTGCCAAGCCTGTATCATTCAGATTTAGATCGTGGATTTTCTGTCATTGATTATGATATCAATGAGGAATTGGCCACACAGGATGACCTGAAACGGTTAAAACAGCTTGGTATTGATCTGAAACTTGATTTTATCCTGAATCATGCATCTGCACAGTCTCCACAGTTCAAAGACCTGGTAGAAAAAGGAAATGCGTCAGAGTATAAGAATTTTTTTATTGACTGGAATGCGTTCTGGGAAGGGTATGGATCTATGACGGCGGCCGGGTATATTCAGCCGGATGAAATATACATCAAAGACATGTTTTTCCGCAAACCGGGACTTCCAATCCTGATGGTACAGTTTCCTGATGGTACGAAACGTCCGTATTGGAATACATTTTATCAGGAGGAGCACTATCCACAGTATCTGGGACAGATGGATCTGAATATCCAGTCACCGAAGGTATTGGCGTTTTATCGGGAAACACTTGCCAAAATTGCGTCCTATGGAGCAGGTATTGTGCGTTTGGATGCTTTTGCCTATGCGCCAAAGGCTCCGGGAAGGAAAAATTTTCTGAATGAGCCGGAGACATGGGAGCTGCTGGAGCAGATCAGAATGTATGCTGAACCGTATGATCTGGCACTGCTTCCGGAGATTCATGCTGCATATGAGGAACATATTTATCAGACGATAGCAGAAAAAGGATATATGACCTATGATTTCTTTTTACCGGGACTGATAATTGATGCCATTGAAAACAAACGCAGCAGGTATCTGGCAGAATGGGCGCAGGAACTGATTGACAAAAAGATCCAAACGGTAAACATGCTAGGCTGTCACGATGGTATTCCGATGCTGGATCTGCAAGGACTTCTTCCGGAAGAAGATATTCAGAAACTGATCACGCTGATCGTAGACCGTGGGGGCATGGTGAAAAACCTGCATGGTCAGAAACATGTGTACTATCAGGTAAATGCCACTTATTTCAGTGCACTTGGAGAATCAGAACGAAAACTTCTGTTAGCACGGGCAATTCAGCTGTTTATGCCGGGAAAACCGCAGATCTGGTATCTGGATCTGTTTGCCGGAAAAAATGATCATGAGGCCGTAAAACGGGCTGGCGAAGGCGGACATAAGGAGATTAACCGTACGAATTTGACAGGCGTACAGATTGAACAGGCGCTTCAGACAGAGGTTGTACAAAAACAGTTAGAGTTGTTGCGGTTCCGCAGTACCTGTAAAGCATTTACGGAAGATGCAGATATTCAAGTTCAGGCAGACAATCAGAAATTGATGATTCGCTGGAGTAATCCGGTGACAGACGCACAGTTGGATGTGGATTTTGCAACAGGAAACTACCGCATATCCTGATTTTAGATAGTTTGAACGCAGAATAAGCAAGTAGCGAAAGCGAATTGCGAATGTCCGCTTTACAGCAGGATATGAGATCAGTCAGTTTGTCATAAGATTTTTCAAATAGTTAAACAAAAGTAATTATTTAACAGTTAGTAGTCGGATAATTAAATTTATCCGACTACTTGTTTTTTCGCGTCTGCATTTGCTTGTCGAATTTTGTACCCGAAAAACATTTTGTAGTTTCCCTAAATTGTGTTAAAATAGTACATAGTGTTTGAGAGAAAGGAATGAGAGAAGTAAAATGAAATCTGTCATCATCTATGCGTCCACGCATCATGGAAATACAAAAAAGGTCGTGGAAGCAATTTCAAAAGAATGTGGTGTAGATCTGGTGGATGCAACAAAAGTGCCGGAAAAAGATTTATCCGGTTATGATGCCATTGGTTTCGCATCCGGTATCTATGCGTCCAAATTTCATCAGTCTGTACTGAATTTTGCATCCGTCAACCTGCCGGAGGATAAAAAGATTTTTTATATCTGCACTTATGGCGCAAAAGGATCTTATAAATCCATTGAAAAGGTAACTGCCGGAAGAAATGCAACATTGCTTGGAACTTTTGGTTGCAAAGGATATAATACCTTTGGACCGTTTAAGCTGATCGGCGGAACCGGAAAAGGATGTCCGACAGAGAAAGATCTGCAGGCAGCAGTCGATTTTTATAAAGAGCTGGATAAATAATATGAATGACAAATGAGAGGTATCGAAAATGAGTAAATTACTGGAAAAATCATTAGATGAACTGTGTGCAAATACAGTAGAGACTGTAGACCGTATTATGGGAAGATACAATGTAGGTCTGGAAGAAGCGTGTTCCGTTGCCGGAATTACTGCCATTGATTACAGTGAGTGGAAAGAAAATGCACCCGAGATCACACCACAGGAAGCAGTCATGGATGAACATGAGCAGGAGCTGAAAGATAAATGGATGGAAAAGATCGTAATGCATAAGATTCCGGATTTGTTAAAACTTGGAATTACACTGGAAAATGCGTGTGAATTTGCAAAAATCAGTTTGGTGGAATATGAAGAATATAAAAACAAGCTTACAAACTAAAAGCAAACTGGAATAGGAAAAAGCAGTTTTATTTGCCGACGGTGGCGGTCGGTGGTGCATTAAACCATACGTTTTTGCCTACTTATCCGAAAATATCGTGTAGCAGAGCTTCCCGTTCTTCCATGGCTTCCGGTGGCAGTTCATTAAATTTGTGCACCAGTGTTTTGCACTTCGCCTGGAGTGCCATGTTTTCGTCATCATCTTCCCAAATGTAACCCTGTTTCATACGTTCTGTTTCTGTCATGATACCATTTCTGTTGAAGATAAACTGCTAACGCTGATAGAAAAAATGGAGAATGGATGTAAAAAGACTATGCTTTACAAATGAATGTATCGCTTCCAACTGTAAAACGGTTATTAACTAGATTACAGCAAGAAAATATAGTTGTACGAGAAGGAAATAATCGGAAAGGAAAATGGGTTATACAAAAACGTTCGGATAACTAGGAATGAATACTATCCGACGAGAAGCAATTATGGGGAAAAGTTAAACTATGAAAAAGCAGATCAAAGAAATATTGAGTATGGTATGGAAATATAACCGAATCTGGGGCGGCATAAAATTACTAAATGCCGTCCTGTTAGCCGTGCTTGTTCCAATCAACACCATACTTTTTCAGAAAATCATAGACGATATACTGATTTTATTGCGTCATAAGCAGATTACAACGGGAATGTATCTGGAATTTGGATTGTTTGTTGCTGCATTGCTTTTGGATGTGATTTTGACAAGTTTTGATAAGTGCATTGAAATTCGGTTTGATATGAAAATGACAGATGGTCTGGAACGGGATATCATACAGAAATATAAAAATCTGGATTACAGTTGTTATGAGAAAAGTGCGACTTATGATATTATTTCAAGGATTTCAAAAAATCCGGGAGAAAAATTAAAACTCATTTACTGGAAAATCATTGAAATCATAAAAATTTTAATTTCATTAGTTGGCTTGGTATTAGTTTTCCGACAGGCATCAAATCTGTTGATTGTTATATTTATACTGTTTTTGATTCCGATGCTGTATGAAAATTATAAAGCTGGAAGTTTGTGGTATGAATTGTATGCCAAACAGACAATGGATGAGCGAAAAGTTGCCTACTATGAACGGTTGCTTACAAGCAAAACAAGTCTCATAGAATTAATCATCTATCAGGCAACAGATTATATTAAATCTCTGTGGGAAAAACAGAGTGAAAAGATGTTGAAAGAAAAAGATGCAACATTACAGAAGGTTGAAAAAGCTTTGTTAAAAAAGAGCTTGTTTGCTACTTTATGGTATATCTGCTGCACAGGGATACTAATTCATAGTGTAATGACAGGTCATATTTCTGTAGGTTTATTTATTGCATTGTTCAATACAACGTTAAGTATTGTTGGTACCATAACCAGCCTGTTGGAAACATTTGGGGATTTTTCAAAGGAAATCAAAGAGGTATCCTACATAAGTTCCTTTTTTGAACTGAAAAATACAGAATCACGAACAGGACATATTGATCATCCGATTCATCGTATCCGATTTGAGCATGTCAGTTTTGCTTATCCAAATTCAGAGAAAGAGGTTTTGCATGATGCAAATTTTGAAATTGATCTGTCGCGCAGTACTGCACTGGTAGGAGAAAACGGTTCTGGAAAAACAACGATTATTAAATTGTTGTGTGGACTTTATCGTCCAACAAAAGGCCGTATTATGATCGATGATCAGGATTTGAATAAATTGAGCAGTCAGGAAATTGGAAAATTAATAAAAGTCGTATTTCAGGATTTTTACCAGTATGAATTGACGGTTCGGGAGAACATAGGATTTGGCAATTTAGGTGAACTGGATCGTGATGATAAGTTAAATAATGCCTTGGAACTGGTGAATCTGAAAGATGTGAAAGACTTAGGATTAGACAGAAATTTAGGGAAGCTGGAAATGGACGGCGTTGATCTGTCAAAAGGCCAATGGCAAAGGTTAGCGGTCAGCAGACTTTTCTTGACAGATACAGCGTATGTGATTCTTGATGAGCCAACCGCATCCATGGATCCTGTTTCTGAGTACAAAATGTATCAGTTGTTCTGTTCGCTTATGAAATCCAGAGGCAGTTTGATGATTTCTCATCGATTAGCCAGTGCTAAGATGGCAGATCATATTTTGGTACTGAAACATGGAAATATTATAGAGCAGGGAAACCATGATGATCTGATGAAAAATCAGGGAATATATTATACATTATTCTGTAAACAGGCAGAGTGGTATACAGCATAGTGCAGAATAGATGATTTTGAGAAAATATTTTAAATTATGCTGATCAGAATTGTGTAGTAAGTTTTGCATACATTCAACTTGGAAATATATATGGGGGATAGAAAAATGAGAGATCTGTTATTTCGCTCATTAAAAGATATACGCAGGATTGCGCCACGGTCACTTATTATGCAGGTTATTTGTATGATGCTGCAATCGGTTCTGGTAGCGGTCAACACGTGGCTGGTTTCCGTATTTTTAAATCATGTATATATGAAAGATCTGAAAACAAGTATGATATATTTAGGTGTCATATGGGGCGTATTTGTTGCGTCAGAGGTGTCAAATAGTGTATTTTATGCCTGCATGGTAAAAATTGATTCCAAGGTTGGTATGCAACTTGGAATAGAATTAGGTGAAAAGGGTGGACGCTTGTCACTGATTCAATATGAGGATGTAGAAATCAACAATCGACTGAAACGAGCACAGGACTGTATTGAGCATGGCAGATTTTCCGACTTAAGTCTGTCGGTATTCAATATTCTGGCAGAAGTTTTGAAGGTAGGAAGTACATTATTTATATTAGCCAGATTTAGTCCACTTCTGGCATTAGTATCATTACTGAGTGTGGTTCCGTACTTTGTCGTTCGATTAATCCGTGGAAAAGAATTTTATGAACTAAAAAAATATCAGGCAGCAGGTGAACGAAGGCGAAATTATCTGTACGATTTATTTGGCGATAAAAGAGTGGTAAAGGAACTTCGCATTTTTGGAATTGAATCTTATATCGAAGAAAAATTATATCAGACCCGTGATGCAATGAATCAGGAATTATGGGATTTCAAGAAACGTGATATTTGCAGCTTTTTACTATGTGAGATTTTGTGCAAATGCGGTTATGTGCTTAGCATTATAATAGCAATTTTACTTTTGCTGAATCATAGGTTGGATTTTGGTATGCTGGCTGCTTCGCTTGTGGCATTCACCTCTTTTCAGTTGGCAGCAAAGTATTTTCTGATTAGCCTTGGGCGGATTCCGGAATGTGCGGCATTTGTAAGAGATTATTATGACTTTATTGATATCGATGAAGATGTACATGGAACGGAAAAATTTGAGCCAAATTTTGATAAGATAAATGTAAAAAATGTATGTTTTGCTTATCCGAATACAGATCACCTGACAATTTCTGACATATCACTTGATATAAAAAAGAATGAATCCATTGCTATCGTAGGAAATAACGGAAGCGGTAAAACAACACTGGTAAAATTACTGACTGATTTATATAAAGTACAAGAGGGTGAGATATTATATGGAACGCAAAATATCAAGGATCTTGAAACGAAAGAGTTTTATCAAAATGTTTCTATCGTGAGTCAGGATTTTGTGAAATATGAGATGACATTGCAGGAAAATATTGGTATCAGTGACTGGAAACAGATGGGGAATACTGACAAAATCCAGGAGCTTTTAAAACAAATGGATTTACCGGAGTTATCAGAAGTGGATGCTCTTAATACGTTGTTAGGCAGTGAATTTGATGGCAGAGATCTTTCTATTGGACAATGGCAGAAACTGGCAATTGCCCGCGGCATGTTCAAAGAAAGCAGTATGATTGTTCTGGATGAGCCAACTGCTGCTCTGGATCCAATCATGGAAACAACTATTTTGAAAATGTTTTTGCAGATTGCAAAAGAAAAAACAGCTATTATTGTTTCTCACAGAATTGGAATTTGTCGGGAAGTTGACAAGATCATTGTGATGAAGAAAGGAAAAGTTGTGGAAATTGGTAATCATGATGAATTGCTGGCAAAAAAAGGTGAATATTATCAGCTCTATAAGATGCAGCAAAAATGGTATGTAGAATAAAGCATAATAAGGTAAAGAAAATAAAAAATGTTTCATCAAAATGTATCTAGTGAAAAGATACAAAAATATATAAATGTGTAATGAATGGAGATAAAAATGCCAGAAAATCGAACAGATGAATTATATCGTGCCTTACAGGAAAAAGGCTATCCAGATGATTTTTGCAGAGAAATTGCGTACAAGCAGATGAACACAGATTATACAGCGACACGTATGCTTGGTTATCTGTATCGTGTTTCAGATCCGCGTCCGGAGGATGTAGTGGATGAGATGCTGGCCATTTTGAGTGACCGCAATGCGATTATTCAGAAGAAAGAGATGGAGCATGCGCAGGCCACAATGAATCGGGTATATAGAGACGGGCTGGATAACTTGGACTAAAGATGCAGAATGATAGATGTATATGTATTATCGGATAGAGAATTGATGATGCTTATCAGATCATTACATGGGTAAAAAGTCTATTATATGATTATAGAAATTCAAAAGATAATGGAAAGTGAGAAAAAGATATGGTACAACAAATTATGCATGATCCGCTGTTTCTTGCACAGAAATCAGAACCGGCAACCAAAGCAGATCTGCAGGTTGGGAGAGACTTGCAGGATACACTGAAAGCACACCGGGAAGGCTGTGTTGGAATGGCTGCAAATATGATCGGAGTAAAGAAGAACATCATTATTGTAAATATGGGATTTTTTGACGTGGTCATGTTTAACCCAGTTATTGTTTCAAAAAGCGGAGTTTATGAAACGGAAGAAGGCTGTTTATCATTAAGCGGTATTCGTAAAACGACAAGATATGAAAATATTGAAGTAGAATATCAGGATTTTTCATGGAAAAAACAGCGTCAGAAATTGTCTGGATGGACAGCACAGATCGTACAGCATGAGGTAGATCACTGTAATGGAATTCTGATATAAGTTAAAAATACCATCAAGTTTCAATAATGGAACTTGGTGGTATTTTGGGTTAAATCTTTGTGACATGAAAATTGCAGCATTCATCGTCATATTTTTAAATCAGATTTCAATCTGCAATCCAACTTTCAGCTGGTGTACGATATCGCCAAGACCATTTTTAAGTATTTTATATGCACGGTCTTTGGTGCAATGTCCCGTGCAGACATAATTAATACCAGTATCTTTTATTTGCTGTATTACATTTTTGATTTCTTCTTCGGACTTATTAAACAGATGGAATCCACCGATAATGCCATATACTTTTTCTGTTGGGAATGTCGTTCCCACCTCATTAATAATATTAGCAACACCACCATGACAGCAGCTATTGAAAATCACTAAGCCTTTTTGAGTACGGAATACCAGACTCTGTTCGTGAGAAAAATCATCGTATACCCATCGATGATGTTCTTTACGGTACATACTTTCACGTTTACCAACCATTTTAAGGTTCGGTGTCTTGTGAGGAATCAGATATACGCCAGGTATAATCTCATAGTCTCTATCAGCGTATATTATCCTGTCACGATAATCCGTCAAAATGTGCTTTGGTAAGCCGATATATTTGTGGAATATCCACTTTTTGGCATAACAATTTTCCTGACAGCCTTTTCGTAAGAAAAAAGGAGCGTGGCTGTTCAGTTTAAAAAATGTAGCCATCGAATCTGAATGGTCGTAATGTGCATGTGATAGTACAGCATAATCAACAGATTCTATTGATTTTCCCAGTTTTTTGGCATTCTTTGCAAATAAATCAGATGCTCCAGTATCAAGTAGAATATTTTTTTCATTGTATTCTATGTAAATGCTTAATCCCCATTCGCCTTCCATTTCACCACAGGATATATTGTCAATTAATACAGTTGCCAGCATAGGTATCCCCCTTTGTTTTTGTTTGTAATCATTCTGCGCGGCAGAGATGTGTGTAGAAAGATAATCACATACGATACCGTGTAGTGCGCCAACAGCATCTATAGTATCTTGCATAGCTTTCTCAAAAAACATTGTTTTCTTTTGTATGGTTTAATTATTTCTGATTTTTCGGACATTTCGGTTCATAACAAAGCGACCGATAGTTCGATATAATAGTGCCTTTATTGGTGACATTTCCTGCTGATGTTCTGCAAGCAAATCATCTGGAGCGTCATAGACTCCGAAATCCTGATTAATGCCTTCGCTTTGGATGTAGGTACTATTTCTGTTAAAGTCAATATATTCTTTACGTTCGATTAGTTTCATAGTTCACAACTTTCAAAAGTTTAAAAATTTTTATTTTTTGAAATCGACTTTTCTATAATTATATTGTTCATAAATAGTATATGCAAGTTTTTAGTTTCAAAACTTTAAATTTTTTCAACTTTTGAAACTGATATCTATAAAAAACACGTAGAGGAAAAGATACAACTTGTAGTTGATTCATTACTTGGCTCCCCATCTGTTTGCGTATATTTTATATATTTAGTATAATAAGAAAAGTATCTTACATTCCAGAAAGGTAACAGAAAAAAATGTTTGAATTAGGAAAACTTGAATATTATTTACTGGTAATAAATGCGATAGGTGTATTGGTCTATCTGATCAATATGCTCCTGTATAGACATACAGTAAACGGACAGATAGATGTGATAGTAACGATTGTGTCTTTGCTTGGTGGTTCTGCCGGTATGTTACTTATGATTCTGCTTTTTGACAGGAAAGCAGTGAAAGAGAATATGATGTCTCGGGTGTTTATTATATGTATTTTCATCATCCAGATAATTATTTTGCTGATTTACAAAGGGCATCATGCAGAGCATTTCACGCTTGCATTTTGGAAATTTTTTGTAGAACGCCGGATACTTTTGATATATCTTGGAATCATGAATCTTGTAACATTCATCGTATTTGCAATAGATAAGGCTAATGCCTGTGCGCATCGTTCCAGAATCAGAATCGTGACACTGCTAGGATTATCATTTGCTGGTGGATCCGTGGGCGGACTTATAGCGATATATTTGTTGCATCATAAAACGCAGAAGGATTATTTTACAGTTGGAATGCCTATGATTATTATAATGCATGTTGTTGTTCTTTTTTATGTAATGAATATGTGATGTAATTAATTTGTTTAGGCAATGAAAAACACCTAGAAAACAGAAAGTTGAACATTGACTTTTAATTTTATAGGTTTATAATATAAATATATTTATCATAAATTGAATTATCATAAATATTTTTATATTAAATTAATAAAGGGGATTTTGTAAAAAAGAGGTGATGACATGAAATTTATTGGAAGAAAAAACGAAATGGCAAAGCTGGGTGCAGAATATAAGCGAGATAGTAGCTTTGTGGTCATTTATGGCCGACGTCGGGTAGGAAAAACAACGTTAATAAAAGAATTTTTGAAAGATAAAACAGCTTTTTATTTTCTGGCAACAGAAGAGATTGAATCCCAGAGCATGAAGCGGTTGGCAGGTGTTGTTGCACGAACAACCCAAAATAATCTGCTGCAAAAAGCTGTTTTTACAGACTGGTTGGAATTGTTTCAGATCATAGCGAACTACGTGCCTGAGAATAAGAAGGTTTTGGTTATTGATGAGTTCCCATATCTGGTGAAAACGAATCCGGCTTTTTCCTCCATCTTACAGAACGCATGGGATGAGATTTTGAAAGACAACAATGTGATGCTGATTTTATCTGGTTCGCTTATTGGAATGATGCAGAAGCATGCTTTATCATATGATAGTCCATTATATGGTCGCAGAACGTCACAAATACGGCTGGCACCGTTGCCATTTACATCTATTTATGCCGTTCAGAATCTTTCTTTTACAGATGCAGTGGAACAATACGCAGTGACCGGTGGTGTCCCAAAATATTTGGAATTTTTTGAGGATGACAAAACGCTTATCGAACAGATAAAGAATGCGGTTCTTTCAAAAAGTGGTTTCTTATATGAAGAACCTTTCTTTTTACTGAAAAGTGAATCTATGACAGCAGTAAATTATTTTTCTATTATAAAAGCAATTGCGGATGGAAATCACAAACTCGGAAAAATAGCCAGTGCATTGGAGCAGGGAACTTCAGGACTGACACAGTATCTGTCAACACTTTCTGATTTGGATTTTGTAGAAAAACGGACTCCGGTAACAGAAAAAAATCCGGAAAAATCCAGAAAAGGCTTATATTTTATTGTCGATAATTTCATTCGTTTCTGGTTTAGATATGTGTATCCATACAAAGGTGAACTGGAACTGGATAATATGCAGATTGTGTTAGATGAGATGCAGAAAGATTTTGAGACGAAGTTTGTTGCGTTTGCATACGAAGATATCTGCAAAGACCTGTTTGCAGATCTATGTAAACAGGGAACAATTGATTTTGTCCCATCCCGGATCGGAGCCTATTGGTTGAATGATTATACTGGTGATACAGAAATAGATGTTATGGCGGTGGATAATCAGAATAAGCGAATTTTTGCAGGAGAATGTAAATATCATGCGAAACCAGTAGATGTTCCCGTATATTATGCGTTGAGAGAGAAAGTCCTAGATGCAGGAGAAATTCGAAAATCATATCCAGGTTATGACATTATTTATGGAGTGTTTGGCAAAAGTGGATTTACACAGCGGATGTTGGATGTTGCAAAGGAAACACAAAATCTGGTGTTGATCAATGAAAATCAGGTAGTAAATGTTGAGTAGAATAACATGTGCTAAACAAAAAAAGTAAAAACGGTATATTGAACGATATTTTAAGGAGATGAAAAGATTGGTAAAAAGGATATTCAGAAGCTATGAGATAATATTAAAGGAGCTGGTTTAGATACCAGCTTTTTTTATATTTGACTTCTTACATATTTTACCTGAAAAAGATTGCAACTTCTTACACTTATTAGTTGAAAATGACGACTTTTTACACTTTTTAACCTGCAAGAAGCCAACAATTTCTTACACTTTTTGCCTGAAATCAACGACTTTTTACATATTAGAGCCTGCAAACAATCACGAGATTTTACAGATTAAGGCTGCAAACAACGATTTTTTACAGGTTTATACTGCAAAGAATGATAGTATATGCACAAGAATATCTAAAAACAAGCATTTTTACAGGCACAACCTGAATAATATTACACATTTAGGCTAAATTGACATGTAGTGACGGTAATATAATAGCTGTAACTTATAACTATTCGTTAAAGCTGCCTTTTGCGAATAGTTATAACGATACGCTCTATCGAACGAACACCAAGCCTTGCGCCTTTATAACGACCAATTGTCACCAAAAACACTGCTTCAGCATCTTTTTCAAATGCATATGCGGATCGCTCTTCCAGATATTTCTCAATCAAATCAGTTAATTCATCAGACATTGAAATCCATGTAGATCGCTGTTTTGTTCTGTACACATAAAATCTGTGATTTTTCAAATCAAAATCACGAATATTTAACTCAGCCAGTTCAGAAAGCCGAATTTCAGTTTCTTTTAAAATTTGATAAATAATTTCGTCACGTAATCCGTACTGATCATTAAATCGTTTTTTCTTCGCTGATAATGTAAGTTCGCAATCGTTAAAATATGGATGTGTCTGCTGCAGATAGGTCAAAAAGGTTCGCATAGTCCTCATGTAATCATATTGTGTTTTGGGTAAAAATGTAGTTTGATTTTTATCATAAAATGTAGTACAAAATTCTGGTAACTCTGCTAAAATAGCCACTGTTCGTGCGGTATATCTACTCTCCTGTTCTTCTTTGTATTTTGGCTTTTGCTCCAAGCTTTGGGTTTATGGATATAAGAATATTATATAGAAAAATAAGTAGTCGAATAATTAAATTTATCCGACTACTTACGATATGAATTAAAATGTTTTATCCTAAAATCTTTTTCAAATCCTCTTCCGGTGTACTGATCGGCGCAATATTATAATTCTCTACCAGATAATTCAGCACATTCGGTGAAATAAATGCCGGAAGTGTTGGTCCAAGATAAATGTTCTTGATTCCAAGATGCAATAAAGTAAGTAAAATACATACCGCTTTTTGCTCATACCAGGAAAGCACCATAGACAACGGAAGTTCATTTACCTCACACTGGAATGATTCTGCCAGTGCAACCGCAACTTGAATGGCACTGTACGCATCATTACACTGTCCCATGTCCATAATTCGTGGCAATCCGCCGATTTCACCAAGGTCAAAATCGTTAAAGCGATATTTTCCACAGGCTAGCGTCAAAATGATGGAATCTGCCGGTGTCTGTTTTACAAACTCTGTATAATAATTTCTTCCAGCTCTTGCACCATCGCATCCGCCAACTAAGAAAAAGTGGCTGATTGCACCGGATTTTATGGCATCAATGATAGTATCTGCCACACCTAATACGGTTCCATGTCCGAATCCGGTCATAACAAAATGACCGCCGTTGATGCCTGTTTTTTCCTGATCTGTGTCATATCCGCCCAGTTCCAGAGCCTTTTCGATCACTGGTGTAAAATCTTTCTTTTCATCGATATGAACCATTTTCGGATAAGATACGATCTCTGTGGTAAATACGCGATCGGCATAACTTGGTTTCACTGGCATCAGGCAGTTGGTGGTAAATAAAACCGCTCCCGGAATATGATCAAACTCTTTTTGCTGATTCTGCCATGCAGTGCCAAAATTTCCTTTCAGATGCGGATATTTTTTTAATTCCGGATAAGCGTGTGCTGGAAGCATTTCTCCATGCGTATAAATGTTGATGCCTTTGTCTTTCGTCTGTTCCAGAAGAAGCTCCAGATCCTTGAGGTCATGTCCTGTGACAACGATAAATGGACCTTTTTCAATGGTAAGCGGTACTTTGGTCGGCACCGGTGTACCATAAGTAGTGGTATTTGCCTGATCCAGCAATGCCATACATTTTAAGTTCACCTCTCCCACTTCCAGAACAACCGGAAGCAGATGCTCCATTTCCAGATCGTAGCTGATAAAGGACAGTGCCTTGTAGAAGAAGTTGTTGACGGTTTCGTCTGTATAGCCAAGAACCATTGCGTGATAAGCGTAAGCTGCCATACCGCGGATGCCAAATAAAATCAAGGATTTCAGGGAACGGATATCTTCGTCCGGCTCGTTCCAGAGATTTTGCATATCATAGTTGGAGGTATTTCCACATGGAGACATGCAGCTGCTGCAGTTTGGTACAACTGTTGCCTTTTCGTCATTTACTGCCTGAATCATAGCAGTTAATGTTTCTGTATTAAAATTCACATTTGTGACAGTTGTAAATAATCCTTCGATGATGATGCGGTCGGTGTTTTCTGTTTTCGGGTTATTTCCACAGGCTTTTGCCAGACCGATCAGAGCGCCGGTCAGTTCATCCTGTAAGGCAGCGACTGCTGCATTTTTTCCACAGACACCTGCTGCGCCTGTACAACCGCTGCATCCGGCAGTCTGTTCACACTGGTAACAAAACATTTTCTGTTCCATAATAAAAAATCTCCTTTGCTGTAAATATGTTTTTCGTATGTTTTGGATAAAATCAGTGATTAATAATTCAACCATGAACGTATGTGACTTTGGTTGGCACAAACCAGCATATTTTCTTCAAAATCACTACATTATATACATGATATATATGAACTATTTTGTAAAAAACTCTCTTATCGAAATACTGATCACATTATAACCAAAAAGAAAAGCCCTGTATGTTGTTAAAACAACATATTGGACTTTTCACGTTACATTTTTTTACATATCTTTGATTTATATTTTTGATTTATGCTTATCAAATCATATATTTTTATTGATTTAACAGGTAATGCATAGTTCCTATTCCGGTTTAACTGCTGTGATAGCCTCTGCATAACGCTGAACTTTTGCTTTATACTCATCACTTCTTGCAGCAGCACCTGCATTTTTCTCATTATTCTGAATATCATCTGCATGAATAAACTGACCGCTTAAAGTATCATGCGCATGCTCAATCTGGGATTCCTCAAAGGTAAAGCGAACCTTGCCATCCTCTGTCACTAATTTACCGCGGATACCGCACTGACCGCAGACTGCCACGTTATCTCCCTCAATGTAGAAGTTTCTGGAATGGCAATGTGGACAGACACCGTCCTCACCTTTCCAGGTTGCATGTTCGATATCTTTTGCAGCTTCTGCAAGGTTTACACCAATCTGATGGGCACGGGCTACTTTGGAATCATCTGTTAAGATACCAAGAGACCACATAAATACTTCATTATCAATGACTTTCCACATCGGAGTCAACGCATGCAGATAGAAATCATTCTGAATCTCTGTTGCCCAGTCAGAACCACCGATTCCCATATAGGAAACCGCTCTTGTTTTCATATATTTCGGATCGATTCGTTTACCACCATTTGCTGCTGAAATCTTGTCCGCAACAATGTTGTTGGATAATCCCATACGCGGTCCAAAACGGTCCATAATAGTGTGGAAAATACCTGCTGCACATTTTTCAAAGATCGGAATAGAGAAGATAATTCCGTCTGCATCCAGCATTTTATCTAATAACCATTGGAAGTCGTCTTTTAATACACACATGTTGCCTCTGCCGGAAAACAGGCTCATAACACATGCTTTACAGCCGGTACAGTGTTTGATCTCAAGATCCATCAAACGTACAAATTCAATCTCAGCGCCCTGCTCTTTTGCTGCAAGTAACGCTTCTTTGCACATACAATCGTTGGCACCATTTTTAGTACCACCTGAAATACCTAAAATCTTCATGTTATTTTTCTCCTTAAAAAAATTGTCCTAATATGTCCTAAACTATGCTATACAGTTTCGCAGATCCAAAAAACTTGCGTATGAGTAAAAGAATGGCGTAAAGGATCTGCGTTCCTGTATCATCTATTGTAAAAATGTTTTACAACCAAAGTAACTTAGCGCATCGGCAGATAGCCTCTGTATTGTTTCAAATTGTCGCTGGTTGCGATATCGGTCAAAAACAGGCTTGCAAACTGGAATTGCGGGCGCAGATAAGGGAAGTTATCATACTCAGCCCATTCCGGTTTTTTGAAAGATGCAGCATTTTCAACGGCACAGTGATACCACTCTTCCGGACCGTCAAACCACATCTCCACACAACGATCCATATGACAGTTGTTGATCTCTTTTTTGACTTTGCTTGTCATCATGCGGGTAACTTCCGGCATTGCCGCAAATGCAGGTAATATTTCGTTCATCATCCACTGATCACCATCTTCTTTGTGTCCTTCCGGATAGGAAACCAAAAACTGCCAGCGGTAATTCGGACCATCCACCATAGTACGACCGGCACCTTTGAGATCTTGCTCCCAGAAAATCGGTAAAAAGGCAAAAATAAATGGCGGGCATCCATTATCACCACCGGAAGCACGGGCAGCTTCACCATCTGCCATAAATCCGTCCTCTTTTGCATTTTCCGGAAGGGTTCCCTGCCAGATCATGGCATCGATCGGGAAATATTCGTTCAGTGAATTAACCAGGCTTTCCTGACTCATCGGATTTACCATCCAGTAATGCTCGGTGAGCTGCATACGGTATGTACCAAAACGCTCTCCCTGTGGTGGGGTCGGAAGTGCATTGTAAAACGCATATTTTGTTACCCAAGGCTCAAATTTTGCAATGCTTTCCGGTGCATGATAATAATAAAGCCAGTGCTGCAATTTGTGACGGTACTCTTCTTTGACACAGTCTACATAGATCAGACTGCGCAGCGGCTGATACGTGATTTCTCCCATAATAAAATCCTCCTTCTTCGTACAAAAAAACGTAACGTACTTGTTATCTGATACTTAAAATTATAAAGGCAGGCGTGGATTGTTGCAAACAGGAAAGAAAGATGATAGTATAAGTATAACTTATGGAAAGACGCTGTATCAGGCATTTGAAATTGTATTATCTCGGGAAAAATTGATACTATTTTCTGGAAAGCATAAGAAAAATGGAGGGGAACCATGACGTTACAACAATTAGAATACTTTGTATCTGCGGCACATAATCTGAATTTTTCCAAGACCGCAGAGATGTTTTTTGTTTCACAGTCTGCCATCACGCAGCAGATCCGTAGTCTGGAAAAAGAACTGAAGCTGGATCTGTTTGTACGGAAAAATAATCGTATCTCACTGACGGATTCCGGACAGGTATTTATGCGGGAAGCGGAACAGATTCTGGCAAAAGTCAGCGATTCTATTGAGCGGGTACATTCGGTACAGCGTGGTCAAAAAGGAACGTTGCGGATCGGGTATATCAAATGTATGGAGATGGGAAGTTTTCCAAGAAATGTACAAAATTTTTATTTCAAATATCCGGGTGTTGGCATTGATCTGAAAAGGGACAATGCGGTGGCATTGCATGATGAGTTTCTAATGGGGGAATATGATATTATTTTTAATGTGGAAAGTTCACTGCTCTCCTATCCGGATACGACAGAAATCACAAAAATTGGAGAATATCCGTTTTTTGCAGTCATTCCACCGGAACATCCATTGAGTCATCGTGAAATGATCACACAGGAAGACTTAAAATACGAACGGTTGATCATCCACAATTTCAGTCGTAGTAAATCAGAATTTCCCCATGATTTTCCGGCAGGTTATCTGCGAAATGATCTGATGCAGAATATTTCCAGAACAAACGATGACGCAGCAACGATACAGACTATGGTGGCAGCTGGTATGGGAATTGGAATTTTGACCGAACTGGAGGTTGAAAAGGCATCTATGCCACTGAACCTCTCTTATATTCCATTGGAAACCGATGGAATTCAGGAGATTTTATATGTGATTTATTCAAAGGAAAATGAAAATCCGCTGATTCCGCTATTTTTAGAGGAAATGAAGAAATAGAGATTTGGGGAAGGTAAATTTTTGATTATTCAACGTAGATAGAAGCGAAAATTAATTGAAAGTAAGATACAAAAAATGAGCTCCACTTATCTGTACATTACATACAGAAAGCAGAACTCATTTTTATTATTTACGGTAAGGAAATCTTACGAAATCCTATCTTGCTTTTGTTTCGATTTCAGTTGTCAGTTTTGTAACAAACTCGTCTAACGGAAGAACCGTTGTCTCTTTCTGACCATGGAGACGGTATGCAACGGTTCCGTCCTCTTTCTCTTTCATACCGATAACAAGAAGGTATGGTACTTTCTGAACCTGTCCTTCTCTCATACGGTAGCCAAGTTTCTCTGCTCTGTTATCCAGCTCAACACGAACATCTGCTGCATCCAGTGCATCATAGATTTTCTGAGCGTACTCGTTCAGTTCCGGATCATCTGTTTTAACCGGCATGATACGTGCCTGAACCGGTGCTAACCATGTCGGCAGGTTTCCTTTTGTCTCCTCAAGGATGTAAGCCATGAAACGATCCAGAGAACCAAGGATTGCACGGTGAAGAACAACCGGTGTCTTTTTCTCGCCGTCGCGGTCTACATAAGTCAGCTCAAATTTAGCCGGCAGACAGAAGTCAAGCTGGCAGGTAGAAAGTGTATACTCATTACCAACAGCCGGTTTTACGTTTACATCAAGCTTAGGTCCGTAGAAAGCAGCCTCGCCGATTTCCTCTGTATACTCGATACCAAGGGAATCCATAACCTCACGAAGTGCGTTTTCAGCTTTGTTCCACATTTCATCATCATCATGATATTTCTCTTTGTCTTCCGGATCACGCAGAGACAGCACGCATCTGTAATCTGTAATACCGAAATCTTTGTAAGTAGAGAAGATCAGGTCTACTACTTTGGAGAACTCGTCTTTGATCTGCTCCGGAGTTACAAACAGATGTGCGTCATTCTGGCAGAAGTGACGTCCACGCTCGATACCTTTTAAAGTACCGCTTGCTTCAAAACGGAAGTCATGTGCGATCTCACCGATACGGATCGGCAGATCTTTGTAAGAATGGATTCTGTTTGCATAGATCATCATGTGATGCGGGCAGTTCATCGGTCTTAATACGAAAGACTCTCCCTCAACTTCCATAGCCGGGAACATGTTGTCTTTGTAGTGATCCCAGTGTCCGGATGTCTTATACAGATCTACAGTACCAACACATGGAGTCATAACGTGCTGATAACCAAGTTTACGCTCTTTGTTTTTGATGTAGTTTTCCAATTCCTGCCAGATGACATATCCTTTCGGAAGGAACATCGGAAGTCCACGTCCAACCAAATCGTCTACCATGAACAGACCCATGTCTTTACCGATCTTTCTGTGGTCACGCTCTTTTGCTTCCTCTAATAACTGCAGGTGTGCTTCCAGTTCTTCTGCTGTCGGGAAACATACACCATAGATACGCTGCAGCATTTTGTTTTTGCTGTCGCCTTTCCAGTAAGCGCCGGAATGTCTGATCAGTTTGAAGTGACGGCATAATTTTACGTTGTCTACGTGAGGTCCACGACAGAGGTCTGTGAAATCACCCTGTGTATAACAGGAAATATTGCCATCCTCCAGATTGGAGATCAGATCCAGTTTATAGCTGTCATCTTTGAACATTTCCATAGCTTCTTCTTTGGAAATCTCATGACGGATGATCTTTTTGCCGGATTTTGCAACTTTTTTCATTTCTTTTTCGATAGCTGCGATATCCTCATCACGGATAACGTCATCGCCAAGATCGATATCGTAGTAGAATCCCTCTGCTACAACCGGTCCAACCCAGAATTTTGCCTGCGGATACAGGTGCTTTACTGCCTGAGCCATCAGATGGGCACAGGAGTGATTGAGCATGTTTAACTGTTCATCTTCTTTAAAATTAACCATTGTTTTTCCTTTCCAGAACCTTTGTTTATTGAGTTGCTTCTATAAACTAAAAAAGCACCTTTAAATATACCTGCTGCCAGATATACTTAAGGGTGCATACATACACGGTTCCACCTTAATGTTTTACTTATTCAGCCTGTAACGCGGCAAAACGGTGACGCTTAAAAAATCTGTCCTGCAAAACAGGTCTGACAAATCTCTTTTCACGCACAGCTCAAGACTGGTCTTCCTGTATGATTCTCATAAGCAGCTTCCACCAATCCTGCTCTCTCTGGAATGTTCCTGCATACAGTACTTGTTCTTTCATCGCTTTTCTCAATATCGAATCAAATTATAGCACACTGAAAAATAATGCACAAGGGTAAGATTGCGAATCAGGGCATGTTTTTTTCAATCAGTGCAACCGTTTATTATTTAGACCTGTTTTTAATAAGCATACTTATTAAGATAAGTGCATCGATGTATTTGGTATCTGTATTTTTTATGAGCACACTTACATAAGGAATATTATTCTTCTTCAGAATCAGGTTGTTTTTCCCGCAGACGAACTGCTTTTGCTGCCATCCGGCGCCTGCTGTCCGCCTGTGCCGCATAGTGTTTCTTTGTCGTATTGACATCTTTGTGTCCTAACACATCTGCAACAAGGTAAATATCACCGGTTTCCTGATAAAGTGTCGTACCATAGGTACTGCGCAACTTATGTGGTGTGATATTTTTTACCGTTGTCACAAGGCGGGAATATTTTTTGACCAGATTTTCCACACTGCGTACATTGATCCGTTTGTTCTGCATGGAAAGGAATACCGCTTCGGTACTGCCTTCCTTCGGCTCCATTTCCAATCGTTCATCCAGATAGGCATCCAGCGCCTCGGCTACTTCATCGCCAAAATATACCATAACCTCGGAACCACCTTTCCGGTGAACCTTAATGCCGTTGTTTTTGGGATCAATATCATTCAGATCCAGACCGACACATTCAGAAACACGGATTCCGGTGCCAAGCAAAAGCGTCAAAATCGCCATATCCCGTTTTTTTGTTTTGTTATGATAAATCTTCTGACGCTCCGTTAACTTCTCGCCAGATTCCGCCTCATCCAGTAAAATAGCAATCTCATCCACATCCAGACGGACGATATTTTTCTCATGCTGTTTTGGCATTTTCACCAGTGCAGCAGGATTTTTTTCAATGATCTCCTTGCGGAAGAAATAATTGTAAAAACTGCGCAGACAGGCAAGTTTTCGCATTTGACCACGTTCGTCATTGGTATATTCTTTCCCGTTATGATGATAAAATTTCAAATATTGCAGATATTCTTCGATGTCCATCGGTGTAATCTGCTCCAAAATATCAATTGGGAAATCGACGATCTCCATTTTTGAAAGTGCGGCATTGTTTTCATGGAGATAGTGAAAAAAGACGCCAAGGTCGTAGGCATAGGCAATCCGTGTACGGGAAGACGTTGACGGCTCAATACCGATAAAATATTCCCGACAGAAATGCGGCAGTTCAGCTACCAGCGCGCGGAGTTTCTGCTCGTTTTCAATATTAATCTGATCACTGTATTTTCGTTCTTTCATATAAAACCATTCTTTCTAAAAAAATTATGTTCGTATCCTGCTTTTTCATTCATCAGAGAAAAGGGAATTTTTACTACTCATATTAAAATATCAGTCTTTCTGTCCTTCCCAGTCCGGGATATGCCCGTTGATCAATGCAGTAAACAAACGTGTCTTTGCCCCCGGATTTTCATGGTTGATGGACCGGATGAGCTGTTTGACATATTCACGTCTGGTTGCTCCATCTGCAGGACATGGATTTTTTACTACCGGAAGGTTGTATTTATTTTTAAATCCGATAACATCTGCTTCCTCCACATACAAAAACGGACGGATAATGGTCAATTCCATGCGGTCCAGATAGGTTTTTGGTGGGAAACAGTAAAAATGTCCTTCATAAATCATGGACATCATCATTGTTTCAATAAAATCATCCTTGTGATGCGCATAAGCGACTTTATTGCAGTCAAGCTCTTTGACTGCGTTGTATAATGCACCTTTTCGCATTTTTGCACACAGGGAACATGGATTTTTCTCCTTGCGTTCTTCAAATACAATCTGTCCGATCTGTGTTTTTATGATATGATGTGAAATGTCAAGTTCTTCACAAAACTGCGTGACCGGACTCAGATCAAAACCTTCCATGCCAAGATCTACACTGACCGCTGTCAGGGTAAAATGCTTCGGATAAAAACGTTGCAGACCGTGCAGGGCATATAGTAACGCCAGAGAGTCCTTTCCGCCGGATACGCCGATGGCAATTCGGTCCCCTTCCTCAATTAATTTATAAGTATCTACTGCTTTTCTGGTAAGACTTAGCAGCTGCTGCAATTTCATATGTATTGTTTCCCCGTTTCTATATTGATTTTGTGTCGAAAATTATATACTATGATAACATATAATAACATTTTGGTAAACCTTTTCGAACATTTGTTTTGTATTATACAAATGTGAATAGAACTATGTGTATGCATGAAGAAGTAAAAAATAATACACGTATTTGTTTCTATAGGTTTAAAGAGAAAGGATTTTGAAGTTATGAAATTTGTAATTCAGCGTGTACAGCACGCTTCCGTAACCGTAGACAATGAAGTGATCGGAAAAATTGGAAAAGGATTTATGGTTCTGATCGGTGTTTCTGAAGAAGATAATACAGAAATCGCGGATAAAATGATCAAAAAACTGATCGGTATGCGCATTTTTGAGGATGAAAACGGAAAAACAAATCTGGCACTTAAGGACGTAGATGGCGAACTGCTGCTGATTTCTCAGTTTACCTTATATGCAGATTGCAAAAAAGGAAATCGCCCGTCTTTTATTAAGGCAGGAAATCCAGAACTTGCAAATAGCTTATACGAATATATCATTGCTGCCTGCAAAAAAGAGGTCCCTGTGGTAGAGACTGGAAGTTTTGGTGCTGATATGAAAGTGGAACTGCTCAATGACGGACCATTTACGATTTTGTTGGATTCTGATGAAATTATAAAATGATAGGTAAACATGTATGCAGCATTTCAAAAAGAGAAAAATGATAAGGACGTAACAATAAAGTACCGCATACATATTTGATATAATTTGGGGTTTTAACAAGGTAATCTTCTCATTCATACTGAGCGTTTCATGATTTCCAGTATGAATGAGCTTTAGAAATACCTTTTGTGACTTTCAGCCACATCTCAGATCAAGATAATTGTCTGCTTCTTTTTTATTATTCAGTGTGTAACAGTGAAGTGTGTAGTAATTTTCCACATCTGCCTTTGTGAATCTGCATGGTACAACTGGTGTAAAAAGTTTCACTTTGTTTTTATTCAAAAGTTGGACACGCTCATATGCATTTGCGTCTACTGCTTTTCCATTCTCCTGTGTTCTAAATAATTTCAGATAGGAAGAATATTCCCTGACTTCATGAATCAGTCCCGCCTTGACCAGACCAACAAAAATTGCTGCGGATCTGGCTTGACAGTTCAATGAGCTCGTTGCCAAATCCGTAAAAGCGGTATATTCTCCTGATAAAAGGAGATCCTTTACTTCCTGATTTTCTGGTTCAAGAAGTGCATTCAGATATAAAAAATCGTAAAACAAGGAAATATGATGTGCTGGTGCATAAAATATCATATCGTCAAATTATGGTTTTATGGTACCTCATGTTTATTCAGTTTTTTCTTTAATTTTTCATATACCAGCTGACGGAACAAGGTATAGCATACCGATGCCAGTGGAATAAACAGAAACATCCCCACAATTCCCATAAGTTTTCCACCTGCGATCACCGCTAACAGCACCCAGATGGATGGAAGTCCGACAGAATTTCCTACCACATGCGGATAGATCAGATTCCCTTCAATCTGTTGCAATACAAAAAACAGAATCAGAAAAAAAATCGCCTGTTTCGGATTTACAATAAAAATGAGAAAAAATCCGAAAATACAGCCTGCAAAAGCGCCAAAGATCGGAATCAGTGCAGTACTTGCAATGACCACACTGATCAGCAGCGCATAAGGCATGCGGAAAATCGTTAATGTCAGTAAGAATAGTCCGCCAAGAATTAATGCTTCCAGACACTGTCCGGTAAAAAATCGTGTAAAACTTCTGGAAATCAGGCTACAGATACCAAAGAGCTTTACTGCTTTTTCTTCGGAGCAAAATGCATAAATCACTTTTTTTACCTGCATTTGCAACTTTTCCTTTTGAAATAACAGGTAGCAGGCAAAGGCAAATGCCAGAAATCCGGTTACGATTCCCTGAAATACTGAACCAATGGCAGAAATGGTCGAACCGGTAATCGATTTGGCACTGTCTTTCAAAAAATCAGAGATTGCCTGTAGCAATTGTTGCGTATCAAAAGCTTGCGTTCCAGTCAGATGCCCGATCAGAGGAGCATTTTCGTTCAAGTGTTCTATGCTGGATTGAAATTGTGGCACAAAATCTGTGATATTTTCACTGAGCATGGAAAAGCTTTGTGTCAGCTGCGGGATCATAAAAAACAGCATCAGCCAGATGACAGCAACTACGATCAATAGCGTTAATAAAAAACTGATGATTCGAATGGAAGTTCGATATCTGTTCGATTTTTGACGGAGCAGTCTTTTTTCGATAAAGCGCATGGGAATGTTTAGGATAAATGCCATAATACAGCCGATCAGGAATGGCAGCAGGATTTCCCAGATAGTATGCAGCAGGTTCCATTCGGTGTTTGTTTTCCCAAGGAGCAGGATAAGTAAAATGGCAATTATCAGCAGTAAATATTTATTTTTTTCGATAAAATTTTGAAACTTCATATTAAGTACCTCTTTATTTCTTGACCAATCAGAATATTTTGTGATTACTCTTCTCCTCTACTTTTTATCCACTTACAAAACTGAATAATCGGCAGACTCAAAAATGCGTACAAATACACCATACCAAGCTGTGGCATTGTCAATGCCTGTACTTTGAAAAGTGCCTGCAATCCCGGAAACATCAGCACGCTGGTAATCAAAGCTGCTCCCAGTCCAAATGCGGCAAGCAGCCATTTATTGTGAAACATCTTTTCCGTAAATAAAACAGGTTTTTCAGATTTACAGTTAAATCCATGAAACAACCGTGCCAGGCAAAGCGTTCCAAAAGCACAGGTGCTGGCAAGTACTGCGTTTCCCTGCTGCAATCCAGTGAGGAAGGAACAGATTGTTACGATTCCGATCACAAGTCCTTCCAAACCTGTTTTTTTCAGAAAGGAACGGGTTAAAATAGAACTTGTGGCAGTGCGTGGATGTTCTTTCATTACATCGTCTGTGTGTGGTTCTAAGCCAAGTGCAATCGCTGGAAGACTGTCTGTCAGTAAATTGATGAAAAGCAAATGCACCGGTGCAAATGGAACCGGAAGTCCGGTAATGGATGCTGTCAATACAGTTAAAATGGCACCCATATTTCCAGATAATAAAAACTCAATGGCATGTAAAATGTTTTGATACAGATTTCGACCGTTCTTTACTGCGGATACGATCGTGGAAAAATTGTCATTTGTCAGGACCATGTCGGCGGCATCTTTTGCGACTTCGGTGCCTGTGCCGCCCATAGCTACACCGATATCTGCCTGTTTTAATGCCGGTGCATCATTGACACCGTCCCCTGTCATAGCAACGATATGTCCCCGTGTCTGCCATGCCCGGACAATGCGGATTTTGTGCTCTGGTGAAACACGGGCGTAAACGGATATTTCCGGAACCAGTTCCTGCAATTCCTTATCAGACATAGTATCAAGAGCAGCGCCTTCACATGCTTTTGTGTCTGGTGTCAGAATTCCAATCCGTTTGGCAATAGCGGATGCCGTCAAAATATGATCTCCGGTGATCATGACCGGTCGAATTCCTGCTTTGATGCAAGTTGTTACTGCTTCTTTGGATTCCGGACGTGGCGGATCCATCATAGCAATCAGTCCAAGAAATGTCAGATGATACTCGTGATCAAAGGTAAGTTCTGTAATATCTGAAACTTCCCGATAAGCAAATGCAAGTACGCGTAATCCCTGTTCGGAATATTTTTGATTTTGCAGTTGAATACGATTTTGTTCTTCCATATTTAACGGAACGACTCCATTTTCAGTCCAGACGGCATCCGTACGCTGCAACAGCACATCCACAGCTCCTTTTACAATCAAAAGCTGTTTTTCTTTGGAATCAGAAGTATGCTCCGTTTGGAAAAATGTATGCAATGTTGACATCATTTTACGTTCACTGTCAAAGGGAAGTTCGTCGATTCTTGGATATTTTACCTGTATTTCTGAAATGGGAATGTGCATTTGATGTTCCATTTGCAGCAGAGCAATTTCAGTCGGATCGCCAATACCTGCTGAAGATGTATTTTTATTATTTCCTGCTGAAGTCGCAAAATTTCCCAAATCCGTTGAGGTTATCTGTTTGCTATTATTTTTATTGTCTTTATTGTTGGAATCCCACTGCTTTTCTGGTGTTGTGAAATTTGTTGATTGATTTTCGATTTTAGCATCATTACACAATACACTGGCGAAATATAACAGTTTATTAGCTAGATTGGAAGATGTTACGTCTTTTGCAGGACTGGTCTCTCCGTTCACATAATAGTGTTCCACAGTCATTTTGTTCAAAGTCAAAGTACCTGTTTTATCTGAGCAAATGACAGAGATGCTTCCAAGTCCTTCTACAGCCTGAAGCTTTCGGATAATAGCATGCTCTTTTGCCATTTTTTGTGTGCCAAAAGATAAAACGATGGTCACGATGGAGCTTAATGCTTCTGGAATCGCTGCGACTGCCAAAGCGACTGCAAACAAAAAGGCATTTCCAACGGATTCCCCACGCAAAACACTGATTCCAAACAAAATGCCGCAAAAGATCAAAATGGCGATAGACAGCTTTTTCCCGAAAGAATCAAGTGAAGTTTGCAGCGGAGTCCGCTTTGCAGATGTATTGTGCAAAAGATTTGCAATTTTACCGACCTCCGTGTGCATGCCAATGTCGGTAATGACAATTTCTCCACGACCGCTGGTAATGAAACTGCCGGAAAAAACCATATTTCTGCGATCGCCCAAAGCTGCCTGCTCAGAAATCGCATCGATGATTTTATCAGAGCTGAGGCTTTCACCGGTCAATGTGCTTTCGTCGATTTTTAAACCGGCACATTCGATGATTCGTCCATCAGCGGGAACGACATCACCGGCTTCCAAAAGGACGATATCGCCCGGAACCAGTTCTCTGGCAGGAAGCTGCACGACAGTTCCATTGCGAAGAACAGAGGCTTTTGGTGCAGATAAGTTTTTCAGACTGTTCAAGGAACGTTCTGCCTGTCGGGTCTGTATCGTTCCAAGAATGGCATTTAATGTGATAACGATCAGAATAACGGCGGCGCTTTCTGTGTCACCAAGTAGTCCGGATATGACTGCTGCGATCATGAGAATGATGACAAGGAAATCCTGAAATTGTTCCAGAAAAAGTTTCCATAAAGGTTTCGATTTGGCAGAGGTCAGTTCATTCCAGCCGGATGTGTGGCGGCGTTCTTCTGCCTGGGTGGATGTCAGCCCCTGTGCGGAACTGTCAAAGTGATTCATAACTTCTGTGGCGGTAAGCTGATACATTTCTTTCATGTTAAATCCTCCTTTTTACCTGCATTTTGTTATCTACAATCTGCGTTTCGATTATGCAAGTTCAGGAATCTTTGAACTTAAAAAGAGACCATTATTGCACAATCAATGTGCAATAAAAGTCTCACCGTTTCCTTACGACACCGGATGGTTCACATCGTACTGACGACATCGTAAACGTGGAATCACGTAGGTTACTCCCTTTTATTAATTCTAATATATATGACAATGCGAAAATATGTCAAGGAAAATTTTTTTACTTTTTGTAGGAATAAACGTCTACCATCAATATTTTCCGATTTTTGCTAATACCTGAATGGTATGTAATGCTTTTGATTCCACATTTATAATCTCCCTTCATTATGAGATGTATGCTTTCTTTGCAATCCTGTTTTTGTATGATTTTATTCTAGCAAATACATTTTTGTTCTCATAGGTTGGTATTTAGGAGAAATGTGTCAAATTTATAGGTGTTATTATCTCTATTTCAGGTACAGGAAAATGTTGTTATGCTATTTGTTCGCAAAGAAAAATACCGGACACAGAATCATATCCATATCCGGTATTCCTAAAGCGCGTAATTCCACTTGCAGGCATTGGCTTAATACTGGAACGTTACCATTCTGCATGCTTCGCAGCAATTAGCCTTTATCTGGATTCTGTGACTGGCTTTTAAAGTAGAGATTTCCACGAATCCTTTCGCTTTTTTCGCATTTTTCAATATCCGGAACAGAATCTCCCTGCTCCCATTTTGCGTAAGACTGTCTCGTAACACCAACAATCTCAGCAACCTGCTCCTGAGTCAGACCTCTGACATTCCGAAGCATGATTAAATTATCTGTCAGCATGAGCACCACTTCCTTTCTGATGAGTTTATTATAACCGTAAACGGCGGATATTTACACCATACAAACTTAACATATTTATCTAACCTGTGTTAAAAACAGTTGCCTTCTCCAGATTGAAGCTATCTTATAAAGCATAAATACAAAAATTTGTTATATTCATGTATTCGGTATTACCGACCACGATTGCTCTATTATATTGAAATTGGGATATGCAATTATTTAGAATGACTTATATTTAAGAAAAAATCAAATTATTTTCTTTGCATTTTGTGCTATACTTAAGAAAAATGTTTTGGAGGACGTATGTTTTTTTATCAACCAATAGTATTAAAAAATGGGCAAAAATGTATCTTACGAAATGCAGAAGCATCGGATGCAGTAAGGCATCATGCTTATTTTGTGCAAACACATAAAGAAACGGACTTCCTTCTTACCTATCCGGATGAATGTACCATGGATATCATTTCTTTTGAACGGCAATTGAAGGAAACAAAATGCAGTGGAACGGATGTGGAAATCTGTGCCTTTGTAGACGGAAAATTAGCCGGTTCTGCCGGTAACAATCTGATCCGGGATTGTGCGAAAATGCGGCACCGGGCAGAATTTGGTATCAGTATCAAAAAAGAATACTGGGGACTTGGCATTGGTGATGCACTGACAAAAGCCTGCATTGAATGTGCGAAAAATGCCGGCTTTTTACAGTTAGAGCTTGAAGTTGTTTCTGAAAATGAAAGTGCAATTAATTTATATAAGAAGCATGGTTTTGTGGAATATGGCAGAAATTCAAGAGGTTTTCGATGCAGAGATGGACGCTGGCAAGAACTGGTTCTTATGCGGTTAGAATTGGATGAAAACGACAGAAAAATCTGATGGAATTGGCGGTAAAGAAGGATATTCATGATTCTTATTTCTTAATCCATAAAAGATATGTTTAGATATATCAGATGGGAGATGACTCCCACCTCTATAGGTGGTGAGAAACAAGCTAGTATCAGTGGTGGGAGCCAATCCCCCATCTGATATAGCCTCCGGCAGGATTACAGAGGTGCGCAGTTGAAGTATGTCATGCAATTGCATGACGCGCACCTCGCAACAAGAATGCCGGAGCATTCTTGAATGTTAAAAAATTGCCATTGGTAGATAGTTATACGAATTGAAAATAGGAATCCCTCTGAAGAATTGTTCTCTCCAGAGGGATTTTTTGCTTTAAGGTTTTGGTTATGGACAAGTCTTCTACTGCTGACTGATTTACACAGCGGAAACAGAGAGACTTTTTATTGGTTAAATGACCAGTTCCACATTTTGTTCGATTTCAATGTGAGAACCAAGTAAATCGTCTTTATAACGGGCGTATTCCTCAGGTTCTATGCGCCATGCCAGACCGCAGCCGGCGGAAAGTTCCCTTGGAACTGGGATCAGACGACCGGAGATGTCATGTTCTTTACAATACAGCTCCATAGCCATGGCAGCGGATGTTGTATGAAATGTTAAAATCTGATAAGGTTTTTTCTTTCGCATGACGATAATTCTCCGTTTCTTGATGTGATTCAATTCTGATATTGCTATATGTAATGAGCGTAATTAAGCAAATATGCTGGTATCATTGATGCATGACAAATGTTACTCATGAACAGATTTATTTCATGATAAAATCAGTTTTTTACTTGATCATATAACAAATATCCTAATCTTCTGCTTCCTTATTATGCCCGAAATGTGATTTCAAAGCAACCGTTTTTCTGTTCGGTCTGAAACTCTTTTTTCTGATAGGTTAATGTTTTTTCAATGTTTGTTCTTGTGTGGGCTTCATCGCCGATCACACGAATGGTTTCACCCAGATGTTCATCCATGGCGTCCATGACAAGCAAAACCGGTTCCGGACAGGAAAGTCCTCTTACATCTACTTCAATGAATTCTGCCATTTTTATTTTCCTCTTTTCAGATTTCTTTTGTTTGTTACTGCAATGATAAATAATACGATAATGCATGCGATCACTGCTGCTTTACCTGCGATAGCCGGACCACCTGCAACTGCTGCCTCAGTCTCAGTTGCGGCTTTTGCTGCTGCTCCTGCAAGACCGAAGTTATGTGCAAATGCAGCGCCAAGGAGCATTCCAAGGAATGTTACTGTACTATCGGAAGAACCCTGTCCTGCAAGGATCAGCTGACGCAGCGGGCATCCACCTGCCAGTACAGCACCAAATCCTACCACATACATGCCAAGGATGTTCCACAGATGCTGGGAATGTGCGATTGGCTGACCGGAGAAACTTAAGTGGAAGTTTCCGGTTGCAATGTTGTAGATTAACATAACGACAAACAGTGCACCGATAATGCTGATCAGGTCAAAGTTTTTCATCAGAATGACATCACGGATACTTCCTGCGAAGCACATTCTGCTCATCTGTGCGATAATACCAATGATGAGTGCGATGATCAGTGAAATTGCGATCGGTGCGTGCATGCTTCCCGGTCCTTCAGTACTTGCTGCATATGCACCAGTTGCCACACCGATGATCAGTAATACGATTAACGCGATCGGCAATACCATACCGTTTGCTTTCTTGGTTTCATAAGCTCTTCCAAGAGAAAATCCTTTTTTCAGGAAGAAGGTTCCGGTTGCCACGCCGCCTGCAAAACCGATCAGTGCTACATAAGCATTCAGATCACCGGCAGACATACGAATTACCATACGAAGCGGACATCCAAGGAATACCAAAGCACCGATCATCATGATCATTCCAAGCAGAAAACGGATCATTGGTGCAGATCCAGCGGTTGCTTTGTATTCTTTCGTGATCAGAGAAATAATAAATGCACCCACTACAAATCCTACGATTTCCGGACGGAAATACTGTACTGGTGCTGCGGAATGAAGGCTTAATGCTCCGGCTGTGTCACGGATAAAACATGCCACACAAATTGCCATGTTTGCCGGGTTTCCGAAGAATGCAAGCAATGCTGCCAGTACACCGACAATGGCACCTGCGATTGCAAGCTTCCATGTTTTGTTAAATAGTTTCATAACAGTTCTCCTTTGTGTTTTTGACGCATAACTACGTCTGTTTTTGTTGTATTCAGTATAACATTCCTGTATTTTCCAGTAAAATTGTTAATATTGATAACTCGAATAAATATATTGAGAAAAACTATAAATGGGAGTAAAATCAGATTAGAAACAGTTTATATCGATTTTTCGATAGGATATAAATTCCATTATATGAACAAAATTCAAGTCGAACGCACGTGAGACTTGGTGCGTGATTCTGGTCAGCGCAAGCTGACATCTTCTTTTCAGAATCACTGCACTCTACACTCCGTTCCGGTCGGCGCAAAACCATTGTCTCCCAGACAATGTGCGCCCTCGCGGAGCATTTATCTCAGTCGGAGATTGAACTCCCACTGAGAAATACTTGTTACTACTCACCACTTGCAGAAGTGGGAGTCTCAACTCAGACTGAGATGAATATGATTTAAATTTTGTGGTAGAGAAAATGATATACAGGAATATCGGATTTTCATACACAAAATATCTGGAAAGGAAGCATAGATATGGACATCAGACAACTAGAAGCATTTGTATATACTGTAAAATACCAGAGCTTTTCTCAGGCAGCACAAAAACTGTACTTGTCCCAACCGACAGTCAGTGCACATATCCGTTCTCTGGAGCAGGAATTTCATACACAGTTATTAAAACGAACAACAAAAACCCTGTCCGTAACACCGGCAGGCATGAAACTTTACCAATATGCCTCTGAAATTTTGACATTACAGCAGAAAGCTGTATTGGAGCTTTCCAATGAGGGAACAAATAAATTACAGATTGGGGTGTCATCTGTTCCATCGCTCTATGTGCTTCCGGAATTGCTGGCAACATATCATGATGAATTTCCGGACGTAACGTTTCATACCACCTGTGGAGACAGTCTGGAAATTATTCACAAAATAGATGATGGCACCTGTGATCTGGGACTTGTGGGAACCACCTGTTCGGATACAACCTGTGAATTTTTGCCTTTTGCATCAGACGAACTGGTTATTGCTACTCCCGCGACACCTTACTATCAGGCTTTTACAAAACAGAAAGAACCATTGGACGATCTGCTGAAAGAACCATTTTTATTGCGGGAAGATAATTCCGGAACAAAACAGGAAACCCTCCATTTTTTGAAAAACAGAGGGCTTACGTTGGATGATCTGAATGTTATTGCGATTATGGATGATGCCGGTTCCTTAAAAAAATGTATCAAACTTGGAATGGGAATTTCCATTCTCTCCCGTGCGACAGTTGTTTCTGATGCTAAACAGGGTAAACTACTGATCTTCCCATTGGGAGAAGAAGCTTTTCTGCGAAAACTGTATATTGTGTATTCACCTGTTCGATATCTGTCAGAACCTGCAGGACAGTTTTTGAAATTCCTAAAGAATTACTATCAGTTATCCTAATAGTATGAAAATACCAATTCTAGAACGCGTGTTCCTGTTGGCGGCAACTAGCATGAAAGTATCTTTTTGAGGCTTTAGATAACCTGAAACTTTTGCCAGGTGCCTTTTTTGTAGCGAATCCAGAAAATGATTGCCCGCACCAGCCAGTCAAGACACATAGCCAGAGCAATTCCGATTATGCCAAGATTGCATCAGATACCAAGGAGTACAGATAAAACGAATCGCACGCCAATGGTTGTAAAAAGGGAAATACCCATGGTAAATCATACATCTCCGGTAGCACGTAGTCCTTTTCCCAGAGGATCCGCAAATGGAAAAACAACCGCATTTGCAATATTGTGAATCAGAACCAGCCAGATTACCAGATGTCTTGTCTGTTCGATAAAAAGCGGAATGATCATTCGTTTTAACTGTTTATTAGAAAAAATTGTTCTGATTGCTGCATGTTCGTCTCCTGTTCGTTTAAGTGCTATATTATTATCCAAACGCCAATATATAAAAATATTACTTTATACGTGATGCATGTGAATAACTCTAAATCATGTGGTTATAGGATGTTTAAAAGAGATGCCCATTGAAATGGAGCATCTTTTATTATAGTTATACCTTTCAGGCATGTAGAGAATATAAATCGAACGCTTTGTTCGATTTATTTGTTTTTACAGATGAATCATATGTATTAGTAACATTCCTGAATTGATATGATATTATATACAAGCACATAGAACACACATGGAGATTTTGTTAATATTTCTTATCAATTAACATGCTATAATTATAATTCTGAAACTGTTTCTACATAAGGAACCATTAAGTAAGATCCACTCTCAATTGTATCTCCACTTAAATGATTCAGTTCTTTTACTTGCTTAATATATTCCTGTCTGCTGAAGGATTTCTCTCCCATATAGCGATCGGCAAGATCCCATAATGTATCGCCTTCTTCCACTTCTACTGTCTTATAGTAAACATTTTCTGTTTTTGCGGAAGACGCATTTACCTGATTGGCACGCAGACAATTGCTGATGATCAGAACAGAAGCTATGATTGTAAAAAACAGGATCAATGCAGTGATCAGTTGTCTCTTTGCGGCTTTTTTTCTTCGAATGGCACGTACACTCTGGCGGTGTGCAGCGGCAGCTTTTGCCTGTGCTCTCTGATATGGGTTTGTATAATAAATAACGGAATAGGTACTCATAATGTTTCTCCTCCTTTGTGAATATATGATGTTCGATAATTTGTTCGGAACATATGTTCGATGATGTTATTATACAAAACGTTTGTTCGAATGTCAAGAACAAGATACGAACAAATTTTCGGAATATATGTTTGATTTCAAGATTCTGGTATGCTATAATTTAATCAACAGAAGGAAATGATTGCTTTTGTTTTTCGTTCGGGAATAATATACACTGCGTATAATGAAAGTAATCCCCGTTAAATGAATGAAGGAGAATTACAGCACTATGTCATACGGAAAAATTACAGATAAACAGAGAGAAATTTTAGAATATATTAAAGCAGAGATTTTAAACAGAGGATATCCGCCGGCAGTTCGTGAGATCTGTGAAGCGGTAAAATTGAAATCAACCTCTTCTGTTCATGCACATCTTGAAACATTGGAGAAAAACGGCTATATTCGTCGTGATCCGACCAAACCGCGTGCGATTGAAATCGTAGATGAGAACTTTAATCTGACCAGACGTGAAATGGTAAATGTTCCGATCGTTGGAAAAGTTGCAGCAGGGGAACCGATCCTTGCAGTGGAAAATATTGAGAACTACTTCCCTATTCCGGCAGAGTTTATGCCAAATGAGCCGACGTTTATTCTTCAGGTACAGGGAGAAAGTATGATCAATGCGGGTATTTTGGATGGCGATTATGTACTGGTTCAGCAACAGCCTACCGCGAATGATGGAGATATGGTTGTTGCACTTGTAGACGATTCTGCAACGGTTAAGACATTCTATAAAGAAAATGGATATTATCGTCTGCAGCCGGAGAATGACTTTATGGATCCAATCATTGTCTCAGAAGTCATGATCATGGGAAAAGTAATCGGAACATTCCGATTCTTCAAGTAAATCTTGTTTCGGGTGGCGCAAAAATTTACAAATATCACAGTGTAAATTGAGAACACCAGCAATTTTTCTCAAGGAGCGATTGTTGGCGACTGAGACAAATTGCTGGTGTTCTCTTATTAAAATTAAATAGTAAATTTTTAAGCCACAAAAAGAATTAAAGATCTTCTGGTGCGATAATCTTTCCATCCTGCCAGATTCTCTCCAGATCATAGAATAAACGATCCTCTTTAGAGAACAGATGAATAATAATATCTTTATAATCCATTAAAATCCAGCTGGAATTATTATTTCCCTCTTTCTGTGTACAGTGGAATCCAGCTTTGTACAGATCTTCCTCTGCGGCGTCCATCATTGCCTGTAACTGATTGGTATTTGCAGCGCTGGCAATAACAAAATAATCTGCGATGACAGAAATCTCACTGATATCGATTACCTGAATATCTTCTGCTTTTTTCTCAGAAAGTGCGTGGCAGGCAATTTTTGCCATGTTACGTGATACGTCGTTCATTTGTTCAGACTCCTTTCCTGTTCTGGCTATTATGCCAGTCTCTGTAGTATTCATAAGCGGAAACCGTAGTCGGATCCATGGTCTGATCTTCGTGAGCTTTCAGATAATCCACAGTATCTTTTAAAATCAGATAAGTGGTTTCGTCCAGATCCTTATCTGCCAGTTTACGCAGTTCTTTTAAATGTGGTGCTTTGTCGCGATTCGGCTCAATATAATCCGCAATAAATATAATTTTATCCAGAAGGCTCATATCCGGCACGCCGGTTGTATGCACGCGAATGGCATGCAGAATATCAAAATCAATGATCTGGTATTCGTGTTCTGCCAGGATCGCTCCGCATTTTGCATGCAGAAGAGACGGATTTTTGTATTCCGCATCGCTGATAGAGACACCATATTCCCGGCACAGTGCGATTTTTTTATCGTCTGCCATGTATTTTGCACAATCATGCAGTAAACCTGCCAGGGCAGCCTTTGCGCAGTCATAACCATGGATTTTGGCCAGATGCTGTGCAGTATCGGACACGCCAAGGGTATGTTCGTATCTTGCCGGTTTCAATTTGTTTTTTAAATCTTTTTGGATTTCTTTTGTTGTCATATCGGATCCTCCCGATAAAGTGCATGATCTCTGATATATTCGTTTACAACATCTGGAACCATATACCGGATTGTCTGCCCGTTTGCGGCACGATCACGCAGCTCTTTGCTGGAAACACTGAAATTTGGTGTGTTTAAACGGTAGAAATCACAGTGGTATTTCTCACGAAGGTAGGTAATCTGACCATCCACCCGCTCTTCATCCCAGTTTCCGCGCACTGCCGCCAGTATTTTTGCATATTGACAGATCAGCTCCGGATGTCTCCAGTCATCAAAATCAAACAGGGAATCCGCTCCCAGAATAAAATACAATTCACATTCCGGATGTTCCTGATGCAGCTGCTGTAACGTTGCATAGGTATAATTTACTCCGGAATTTTGAATTTCACGATATGAGATAGAAAACTTCGGATTGTCTGCGATCGCGGCTTCTACCATGCGGCAGCGATGTACGCTCATATCCTCTCCCATAAACTGTTTGTGGGGAGCATGTCCTGTCGGCAGAAAGATCACATGATCCAGATCAAACTGTGCACAGGCATTTTCTGCGATCAGCAGATGCCCGTAATGGATCGGATTGAAGGTGCCACCAAAGATTCCCATTTTTTTATTCAGAGCCATATCTGATACTCCATTTCTGCCGGATTACGGTAAAACGATCTTTGGATCATCCTTATCCGGTTTGTATAAAACGATTTTCTTGCCGATAACCTGTACTACCTGAGAATGAGTACGCTCTGCGATCACGTTTGCAATCTCACGCGGATCATCAAAACAGTTTTTTAATACACTCAGCTTGATCAGCTCATGTGTGTTAAAACATTCAGAGATCGCATTTACGATTTCCGGTGTCACACTGGATTTTCCAACCTGAAAGATCGGCTCCAGATTCATGGCAAGACCTTTTAAATAAGCTCTCTGTTTACTTGTCATAATTATTCTCCATATGCTGACCATGCAAAGTTTCTTATCTAAAATATCAAAAACGTTCCATGATCAGACTTGTATATTTTTATTTATAGTAATCAAAGGAAAGACCATACATACGTACCGTATCTCCTTCCTGAATGCCTAATCCTTCCAGTTCCTCTAAAATTCCCTGATCTTTCAAGAAACGCTGGAAGAACAGGAAACCTTTCTCGGATTCAATATTGGTATAGCCAAGCATTTTTTCGATACGTGGTCCTTCTACCACGAATTCGTCCGTTTCTTCATCATAGGAAACGGTATACGGTTCATCCAGATACATTGCTGTGGATGGATCGTATTCCTGCTCAAATACAACCGGTTCAGAATCCATGCCCTGCAGCATTTCATTTACTGCATATAAAAGTTCTTTTAAACCTTTTCCGCTGACTGCGGAAATCGCAAATACACGGATGCCCTGCGGCTCAAATTCCTGACGCAGTTTTTCTACCGGATCTTCGTCACCGGCATAAATGGCATCAATTTTATTTGCTGCGATCACCTGTGGTTTTTTCGCCAGTTCCGGATTGTATGCTTCCAACTCTTTGTTGATGGCATAAATATCTGCAATTGGGTCACGACCTTCAGTGGATGCCGCATCTACCATGTGGATCATAACTTTGGTACGCTCAATGTGTTTCAAAAACTCATGACCAAGTCCGATTCCTTCCGATGCTCCCTCAATCAGTCCCGGAATATCCGCGATAACAAAGCCCTGTCCCTCGTCCAGATCAACCACACCAAGGTTCGGGTTTAAGGTTGTAAAGTGATAATTTGCGATCTTTGGCTGCGCATTGGTGACACGGGATAATAACGTGGATTTTCCAACATTTGGGAAACCGACCAGTCCGACATCAGCGATAACTTTCAGTTCCAGACGAACTTCCAGTTCGATGCCCGGTTGTCCCGGCTGCGCGTATTTTGGCGCCTGCATGGTAGCGGTTGCATAGTTCTGATTGCCTTTCCCACCACGACCGCCTCTTAAAATGATCTGGCGGGTATTATCACCGGACATATCGGCGATGACTTTATCTGTCTCAGCATCACGGATGATGGTTCCTGCCGGAACTTTCACAATGATATCTGCACCGTTTTTGCCGTGGCAATTACGCTTTCTGCCCTCTTCCCCGTTTTCAGCGGCATATTTACGACGATGTCTGAAGTCTGTCAGAGTGTTCAAACCTTCATCGACCTGGAAAATGACATCTCCGCCTTTTCCACCGTCGCCGCCGTCAGGACCGCCGTTTGGGACGTATTTTTCACGGCGAAAGCTGACATGTCCGTCTCCGCCTTTTCCTGATTTTATAATAATTCTTGCACTGTCTGCAAACATAATTTTCTTTTTCCTTTTTTATAGTAGAAAATAGACTCGGCTATAAAAGTCGAGTCTATTGATGGTTTTATTATTCGTTCGTTGCTACTGGATAAACGGAAGCCTGTTTTTTGTCTCTTCCTTTTCTCTCGAATCTTAATACACCATCTACTTTTGCAAATAATGTATCATCTCCGCCGATACCTACGTTCACGCCTGGGTGAATCTTAGTACCACGCTGTCTGTATAAAATATTTCCAGCTTTTACAAACTGTCCGTCTGCTCTTTTTGCTCCTAATCTCTTGGACTCGGAATCACGGCCGTTCTTTGTAGAACCTACACCTTTTTTATGAGCAAAGAACTGAAGATTCATGTTCATCATGTTTCTTACACCTCCTCGAAGATCAGATCAATATATTCTTCGTAGTTACTCTCCATGTTCTCTAAACCTAAAACCAGCGATTTCAGCAAAAGCTGCGCATCTGCTCCATTATTTTCTGTAATTCGAAAAGAGATCATTCCGTCCGTCTCATTGCTGTCGCAATAAAACAAAGTATCGGTAAACTCTTCAATGGAATTCATGCAGTTGATTGTCATTGCGGATACTGCGGCACAAACGATGTCATTTTCATCGGAATACTCTGCATGTCCCAAACAATCAAAACCAACAAACTGCTGATCATGGTTCTGGTAAACTGTTATTTTTACCATTACATGTTACCTTTTCAATTTCAATTAACCATTAATCTTTTCGATTTTAACTTTGGTAAAGCACTGTCTGTGACCGTTTTTGTTGTGGTAACCGGTTTTTCTTTTATATTTGTAAACGATTACTTTTTTGCCACGTCCGTTAGCTACAACGGATGCTTCTACGGTAGCGTTCTCAACAGTCGGATTGCCGATTTTCAGACTTCCGTCGTTTACTGCTAATACCTGATCGAAAGTTACTGTCTCACCAGCTTCTGCTCCAAGCTTTTCAATGGTAATGATATCGCCTTCAGAAACTTTGTACTGTTTACCACCTGTTGCTATAATTGCGTACATATGGCACCTCCTATTTATCATTACTCGCCAATTTCGGTGCTGCATGATCTGCAGTCTTATACCTCGTTGTGCGGCATCTTTTGTATAATATCAGAATGTTTCTATTCTGTCAACTGTTCTGCCAAACTTTTTTCAACTTTTTTTCTTGTGAGTTCTACAAGATTTAATCTGGTCATATCAACGACCTGAACCGGTACGGAATCTTCCCGGACGCATCGTCTTAAATGCTCCATGACCGTCTTCTGATCTTCCTCACGTTCCAGATTGATAAAATCAATGATTACGATTCCGGAAATATTTCTAAGACGTATCTGCGCGGCAGTTTCCTCAGCTGCTTCCAGATTGATCTTCAAAAAATGTTCCTGTCGGTCTTTTTTTGTCACACTTTTTCCGGTATTTACATCAACGACAGTCAGTGCTTCTGTTGGTTCAATGACAAGATAACCGCCGGACTTTAACCAGACCTTTTTTTGCAGGGCATCTTCTGTCTGTTTGTTCAGATTGTAAAGAGCAGCAAGCGGAAGTAAATTATCTTCATACAATCGAAGTGGAATCTGTGAAAAGGAAGGATCGCTCTCCTGCTGCTGCCGGATTGATTCAAAAACCTCCGGCAGATCGGTTATGATTTCTGTAAAGCCTTCCTGATAACTGTTTTGCAGATACTTCATGTAACTTTCCGGTGTCCGACTGACACAGGAAAAACAGGTACGCATCGTGGCTGTGCGAATCATCTGTGTTAGTTTTTCTTTTAACGATTCATATTCCTGTAACAGCAATTCATCGGATACTTCTCTGGCATTTGTCCGTACAATGATTCCAAAATTTTCGTTTTTGCAACCGGATAATACTTCCCGGTAATGTTCTTTTTCCAGTTTGGTCAGTTTGGAAGAAAAGCCAAGCCGGTGATCGCCGCTGGTCAGAACCAGATAGCGTCCGGTTACATTCAGATTTGCCGATACGGTAGGTGCTTTTGCCTTGACACTTTCCCTTGTCACCTGTACCAGCAGTTCGTCTCCCTGTACCAGTTTTTTGGAAGGGATCTTTTTGACAAAAATCGGTTCCGCTGCTTCTTCCATGGAATAATAACAGGCAAGTCTCGGTTGGATCTCAATAAAAGCCGCCCGGATGTTTGGGACCACTTTCTGTACCCGTCCTACATAAATATTACCAAGAATGGATTCCTGCTCTACCTTTCGACAGCGGACTTCCACTAAGCGTTGTTCCGATACCGTGGCGCACATGCGTATCTGACTGCCACAGATGGACGTATCTGTGATAATGACTTTATGATTCAAGGTTGTCACCTGCCTGATACAGCGGTCTTAAGCCTTCTTCTGTACGCTCATAAGTCTCCACTCTGTGGATCTGTATATTAAATGGATCATAGGTTTTCCCAAAATACTGATAAAAATCCTGTAATACCAGTTCCGGTTTGATATTATCGGTGCTTCCGGTGGAAAGCTGCAGGAAAAATCCCTGCCAGCCAAGTTCCTTTAAGTCACATGGATGGAATACATAGATTAACGGTTTGATGTCAATGACACGCTCACTTTTTTTCGTCTGCTTTGTCACTTCTATGGTTTCCCGTTCCTCATAATACTGATGGATTTTTTTTCCCAGTTCTTCCTGTGTAAAATCAACCTGATTTTTAAAATAAACAATATAGTCTGCTGCGGCTACCGAAGTCATCGCTTTTTTCGCATCCTGACGCAGAACAACATATTCTGTAATTTCAATTCCATCTACCATAACTGCGTTCAGTGCATCTCTGGATTCGTCGGTAGATTTTGTAGAATGTACTTCAATATCCAGATACTCGCCGTCACTGGTGATGCCGACACCAAGAGGAGCCGCAAAGGACATGATCTGGTGCGGGGAAAATCCCTCGGAATAGGCAATATCGATATTGGCACGGCGCATGGCTTTCTGAAAATAACGCATGATATCCAGATGTCCGATAAAACGCATGACACCATATTTTCGGAATTTAATTCTTATTCTCATAGCATACGCCTCCTTTGTATTTCATTGCTCCGCAACCGGCACATTTCTGACGGCAGTTCGGAGTAACGGTCTCTGCATTTGCTGCATGCCATTCACGCAGCAGGAAGTTTTTGGTGACACCTGCATCGATGAAGTCCCATGGGAAAAGCTCATCTTCGCTTCGCACTCTTGTTGTATAGAAATCGGTATCAATCTGATCTTCTGCAAATGCATCCAGCCAGATCTGCTCATCAAAGAATTCAGACCATGCTGCAAAAATACCGCCTTTTTCATAGATTTTGATCATGGTATCACAAAGACGTCTGTCGCCTCTGGCAAGAATACCCTCGATCATGGTGACATCTGCCTCATGCCAGTTGTAGCGGATACTTTTTTTATTTAACTGAGATTTGATGGTCTCATTTACGATTTTTGCACGACCAAGGAATTCGTCCTTGGTGCACATCGGACTCCACTGGAACGGTGTGAATGGTTTCGGGACAAAGAAAGAAGTACTTACTGTAATCTGGCATTTTCCATTTCGCTGATCCTTCGGAATCTCGTAATAACGCTCCGCGATTTCCTCTGCCAGCTCACCGATAGCTTTCATATCTTCTACGGTTTCTGTCGGTTGACCAAGCATAAAATATAATTTTACCTTATTCCAGCCGCCTTCAAAGGCAAGTCCTGCACCGTGCAGAATATTTTCCTTCGTCAGACCTTTGTTGATCACGTCACGCAGACGCTGAGAACCGGCTTCCGGCGCAAAGGTCAGACTGCTCTTGCGGATATCCTGTACTTTGCTCATAACGTCCAATGAAAACGCATCAATACGCAGGGACGGCAGGGAGATATTTACACCTTTGTCCTTAAATTCATCGATCAGGAAGGTCAACAGTTCTTCCAGATAGGTGTAATCGCTGGAACTTAAGGAACTTAAGGAAATTTCCTCATGTCCGGTGTTTGTCAGCATCTGATAAGCCTTTTCTTTTAACATTTCCAGATTGCGCTCACGTAACGGACGGTAAACCATACCTGCCTGACAGAAGCGGCAGCCACGGATACAGCCACGCTGGATCTCCAGCACGACACGATCCTGAGTGACTTTGATAAACGGTACCAGCGGCTTGTCCGGGTAAACGGATTCCGACATATTTTCTACTACCTGACGGTGAATGGTTGTCGGAATATCATCATAGATCGGGTGAAAATCCGCAATGGTTCCATCTTCGTGGTAAGATACCTCATAAAAAGCCGGAACATACAATCCAGGGATTTTTGCTGCTTCATGCAGGAAATCATGACGGTTATAACTGCCATCCTCTTTCATACGCTCATAGAGATCAAAGAGGTCATCGTATACGGTTTCGCCCTCTCCAATATAGAAAATATCGAAAAAGTCAGCGATGGGTTCCGGATTATAGGTACATGGACCACCGCCAACGACGATTGGCATATCATCGGTTCTCTGACAGGCTTTCAACGGGATTTTGCCCAGATCCAGAATCTGTAAGATATTCGGATAGCAAAGCTCATACTGCAATGTCATGCATAAGAAATCAAAATCCTTAATCGGATCCTGCGTCTCCAATGCAAACAGCGGAATATCCTGTTCTTTCATGATTTTGTGCAAATCCGGCCATGGAGAATAGACACGCTCACAGTAGACATCGTCTCTTAAGTTAAACTGATGATACAAAATCTGAATGCCAAGATGAGACATACCGATCTCATAGACATCCGGAAAGGCAAATGCCACACGGATTTTGACATCATCCGGATTTTTGCGCACCATATTTACCTCATTTCCGATATAACGGGCAGGCTTGTCTATGGTTAATAAAATTTCATCCTTTAATGCAAGTTTATTATTCATTCTGTGTTTCCTTATCATTTTATTTATCCTGTGTTTTTCAGGTTTCTTAAAAAGCAGATTTTATTGTATGTGCAAGAAATATTTTCGTTATTTTTTATACAATGAATCTGCGCGATTTCTAATTGTAGCATACAGCACGAAAAAGCGTCAAGTTTACTCAACGCTTTTTAATGCATCTACCATATTGATATGATCCAGCAGACGGTTTGTGATCAGATCTACTGCCAGTGCAAACAGGAATGTCATGCCGCCGGCGAACAGATACGTGGACGGGTGTACCGATACCGCAAAATAGATGGAAGGCATCTTCAGTACACTGGTCAGAAGTCCGCTGAAAAATCTTCCAACCGGAAGTCCAAGCAAAATACCGATAACCGTAAGGATCAGTGTTTCCTTGTTGACATAGGAATGGACTTCTTTATCAAAAAATCCAAGTACTTTGATGGTGGCAAGTTCCCGCTCACGTTCGGAAATATTTGTGGTCGCCAGTGTAAAGAGTACGACAAATGCCAGTCCTGCTGCCAGTGCTGTCACAAGAACAACGACACAGTTGATCAATCCAAAGGATTTGGAAAATTCATCCCGCATCGCCTGTACACTGTTACAGGATACCACATCACTCTCCCTGGAAAGCTGGTCTGCATAAGCAACCGGATCTGTACAGGAATCCGACAAATGAGCCAGAATGGAATTTGCTGCATAGGAACCACTTCCAATCAGTGCCTCATAGCGACTCTGTCTGATGTAAATAGCATTTCCCAGATAGTTGCGGACAATACCACTGATCGGGAAGTCACATTCTTCCAGATTACTGTTCTGGATATGTAAGTCATCTCCCACAGAAAAATCCATGACTTCGGAAAGATTCTGCGTGATCAGAATATCAGCATCCGAAAGTTCCCGTTCACTTCCGTCTAAGGCTTCCAGACGAATATAGTCCTCAATCGGGGCATCATCCGGAATGATATAGAGCGGAATAGTTTCTTCGGAAGAATCATTAACAACCTGTATACTGTCTGTCTGCAGGGACAGATAATCCTGGATCTGATCATCAGAAGAAATCTGATTGGTAAAATTGTCGAAATCATCTGCTATTGTGACGGCCATCAGATCATAACGGGAAATATGTTCATACTGTTTTGGCATCAGATCTGTGACGGAGTTTTTAATTGCCATTCCAACGACAAGTAATGCCGTACAGCCTAAAATACCGCTGACAGTCATAAACAGACGTTTTTTATAACGGAACAAATTCCGGAAAGTTACTTTGTTTAAGAAAGACAGGCGTTTCCATAAAAATGGAATCTTCTCCAGAAATACTCTGGATCCTGCTTTCGGTGCCTTTGGTCGCATCAATGCCGCCGGACACTGTTTTAATTCGCTGTGGCAGGCACAGACAGCTGCAAATAATCCACCTGCAACAAACAGTAAAATACCGCTGATGCCGTAGCCTGCATGGAACAGGTACGTGTAGGATGGAATCTTATACATGGTGTCAAATACCATAAACAGGAACTTCGGCAACAGGATAAATCCGCCAATGTCTCCTAACAAACCACCACAAATACATGCGGATAAGGTATAGATCAGGTATTTTCCATATACTTTACGGTCAGAAAATCCAAGTGCTTTATAAATACCGATCTGTCCGCGTTCTTCCTCTACCAGACGTGTGATGGTGGTCAGACTGATCAGGATCGCTACGGACAAAAACAGGATTGGAAATACATTTCCAATGGTTTCAATGGAGTCAGCATCGCTCTGGATCGTGGTGTAACTTCCCACGGAACTGCGATCCTGTACATACCATTTTGTGCGGTCGATCGCATCAATATCTGCCTGTGCTTCTGCAAATTTATCATCTGCTTTCGCACGTTCTTCTTCCAGCTTCTGGATCTGTTCTTCCAGTTCCTTGGAACCATCTTCCAGTTCCTGTTCCGCCTGTGTCAGTTTATCTTTGGTTTTCTGTAATTCCTGATCGGCACTGGCAAATTGTGTAGTTGCATTCTGCTCCTGTGTCTGCAGTTCCTTCAGACCGGCAGTCAGTGTCGTTTCTGAAGTTTGTAATTTCTGCTCCTGCTGCTGTAACTGCTCTTTTGCTGCATCTAACTGCTGACTTTGTGCCTGTAACTGTGTCTCCGCAGAATCAAATTGAGCAAGCGCCTGCTGCTTTTGTTCTTTCAGGGAAGCTGCCTGCGTATCCAGCTCCACAAGGGTTGCGGAAACGGTCTCATACTGTGGAAGTAACTGCGAAAGTCCCGATGGGATCTGCTGTATCTGAGCAATCTGTGCTTCCAGTGTTGCTTTCTGTGTTTCATAATCTTCGGCAGATGGATCTAGAAGTTCCAATTGTCCGTTTAACTGTGCACAGACTGCATCTATTGATGCCTGTAACTGTTCTGTTACCTGAGCCCTTGCGTCTGCATCCGGATTGCCAGAAGTTACACTGGCTTCGTAAGCTTCCCATGCGCTCTGCGGCCATGCATCACCAAATTGTGCCTGCATGGAAGAAATCTGTGCCTGAATCTGTTCTTTTCCGGATTCTGCCTGTGTTCGACCTTCTGTAAGCTTTGTTTCCGCATCGGACAGTTTCTGAAGCGTTTCCTGTTTTTGCTGCTTTAAGGTATCAGAAGCCTGTGTCAGCTGATCTGTATGTCCGCTTAATTCTTCTTTTGCAGCACTGATCTGCTGTTTTCCGGATTGAAGCTGCTGCCAGCCGTTCTCCAGTTCAGCATATCCATCTTTGAATTTCTGTGCAGCTAAGTTTTTTTGCTGCTGTAACTGATTCATACCGTCCTGTAATTGCTGCCAGCCGGAACAGATTTCGGTTCTGCTATCTGCCAGTTCTGTCTTGGCATCTGCAATCTGTGCGTCGGCATCCGCAAATTTTTCTGCTGCTTCGTCTTTTGCATCATGTAGCTCGCTCACGGCATCTGCAATAATGGAATCATAGCGCGCCTGCTCCCGGTCGGATTTGATTTCTTTTTCAATGCGTTTTTTTATGTCTGAAACCAGATCGGTATATTCTTCGGAAAAACAGGATAACGCTTCTGCCCCATTGATACGAAGCTCCACAGCAGAATAAACATCGTTATCCAAAGCTTCCTGCGTAACATAAAAGAAATATTTGGATGACTGAGAAGAACGAAACGACGCTGCTCCTTTATCGGCGATCAGATCGGTTGCATCCAGCATGACCGCTGTAATTGTATAGTTTTTTTGCTTTAAGGCAGAGGTTGTATCGGCATCCTCGCTGTTTTGCGGAGAAAGGGTTACCGTATCTCCGATCGTCTTGCCGGTGTCTGCACAATAATTTTGGGATACAGCGATTTCCGACGCCTTAGAAGGCATCGTGCCATCTAACAGACGTGGCTGGCTTAATCCGTTTTCATCCAGTAATTTTACATCTGCCTTCTGTTGCAGATCATCCGCCTGTACCAGAACGGTCTCACTGTAAGTTCCATGTGCTTCGGCTACTTCTTTGACTTGGGAGAGTGCCTCCACATCTTCATCGGTCAGACCAAAGGTGGACTGAATCTTAATGTCATATAATTTCTGTTCATCATAAAAACGATCAGCCGAAGCACGAAGATCCCGGCAGCCTGCCGACAATCCGGCAAACATTGTCACGCCAAGAAATGTGATGAGCAAAATGGAGAAAAATCGTTTTTTCTCAAGTTTGATTGTTCGAAAAATATCTTTCCAATATGCTTTCATTTGTCCTACACTACCACTCTATTTCTGAAATCGAAACCGGATGTTCGTTTCTGGTTTCACTGATCACCGTTCCGCTTTTAAACTGGATCAGGCGGTCCGCCATGGGAGCCAGTGCGGAATTGTGGGTGATGATCAGAACAGTGATTTTTTCCTTTCTGCAGGTATCCTGTAAAAGCTGAAGAATCTGCTTTCCGGTGTTGTAATCCAATGCTCCTGTCGGTTCATCGCACAGCAGAAGTTTCGGATTTTTTGCCAATGCACGGGCTATAGAAACACGCTGCTGTTCGCCGCCGGATAACTGTGCCGGAAAGTTTTTCATACGCATGCCAAGCCCTACTTTTTCCAACGTCTGTGCGGCATCTAAAGAATCCTCACAGATCTGGGAAGCCAGCTCAACGTTTTCTAATGCCGTCAGATTTGGCACCAGATTGTAAAACTGAAAGACAAAACCGATGTCCGTGCGTCGGTACTGGGTAAGCTGGCGTTTGCCAAAAGCGGTGACATCTGCGCCGTCCACCAGCACTTTCCCGGATGTAGCAGTATCCATTCCGCCAAGGATATTCAGCGCCGTTGTCTTACCGGCACCGGAAGCGCCAAGGATGACGGCAAGTTCCCCTTTTTCCACGGAAAAAGAAGCATCTTTTAATGCGAAAATGGAACTTCCGCCGGAATTATATTCTTTTGTAATATGGTCAAAATCGATATATGACATAATCTTTCTCCTGTGTAATTTATAAAAAATGTTAATTCTATTATAGTTTTATCTCAAATGAGAAGCAAGAAAGAAAGTATAAAATTTCCAGTAATGGATCCATTCTGGTTTGCGTTTATTCACTGCAAAATTTTTAAACTGTCTGGTTAAACTTTTATAACCGGTTTAATACTTCCAGAATCTGAGGGAATTTGATGGAACTTTGGATCTGCTGTGTAATCTTTTCTGCGTTCCAGGAATGCCAGGAAAAATCGGTCTGACGCATGCCAAGGAAACCTAAAAACAGAAAAAGTGCCAGCACAAACCGAAGTCCAAGAAAACTTCGTGGACGTTTTTCCTGTTCTTCCGGATAAGTCTTTTTCCCCGGTGAGGCAAAGCTGTTTTTTACGGATTCTACATAATTTTTTCGATTTTCATATTGTTCCATCTGCATACCATACCCTCCTGTTTGTTGTTTCTCAAACCATAACAATGTTTCGATAAGTTTTTCGTCAAACAAAAAAGGCATATCATTACGTTTTTGTAATCATAGCCTTTTTGTATTTATATATGCGGTTGTCTTTTTTATATTCCGAAAGTTTTAAAGCCGAACACACGTAAGATATGTTACGCGATTCTGAACAACATAAGCTGACATATTTTTTCAGAATTGCTAAAATCCTCAAAACTAAATGCTCTAACGCTGTGAAAGTTCTTCTAAAACTTCTTCCCAGGTGATACCCTTATCAACCATCATAACCATCATATGATACAGGAAATCAGCGATCTCATATTTAATCTCTTCCGGATCCGGATTTTTGGCAGCGATGACGATTTCTGTTGCCTCCTCACCGACTTTCTTTAAGATCTTATCAATTCCTTTGTCAAAGAGGTAATTGGTATAAGAGCCTTCCTTCGGATGCAGTTTGCGATCCAGAATGAGATTGTACTCGTTTTCAAATACTTCCAGTGGATTTTTCTCATTGTATTCTTCTTTTACCATATCGGTGTAGAAGCAGCTGCGGTTGCCGGTATGGCAGGCAGCTCCAATCTGGGAAACTTTTGCCAGAATGGTATCTTTGTCGCAGTCGATGGATAAAGATTTCACATACTGATAATGTCCGGAAGTCATGCCTTTTGTCCAGAGTTCATTTCTGCTTCTGCTGTAATAAGTCATTTTACCAAGAGACAGGGTGGTCTGGAATGCTTCTTCATTCATGTAAGCAAGCATCAGTACGTCATTGGTCTTGTAATCCTGTACGATAACCGGGATCATACCATCGGAATTTAATTTAAACTCAGACCAGTCACAGGAAGATTCTAAGTGACCGGTTGCAATTCCCTGTTCTGCCAGATATGCTTTCAGTCCCATTACATCTGCATCATAGGCACTGATGGTTCTGGAAGATACACCAGTGATAGTTTCATCTGCCTGTAATGCCTTGCAGACGCTCTCGTTGTCAGTCTCTGTCAGAAGCATGGAATATGGCATATCGGTAACGTTGCCAAGCGTTCCCATCAGTGCCGGGTCAAGCACGATCAGCTCACTTGTGTTGTTTTCTACATCTTCTTTCTGTTTAAAAAACAGGTCCACATTGTGGATGGATAATGCCAGTTTATCTTTGCCAAAACGTAATGCACCTTCTTTTGACACCTGTGCAGTCACATCTTTTACCGGATTTAAGATTGCTTTTTTACATCCGGCATATAAAATTTTCTTGATATCCTCCAGACGGTTGACATTTCCGCCGGCATAAACCGGAATCTCAGCTACGCGGTTGATTTCTTTCATGGTATGAAGATTCAGCTCATGCTCCGCGTCATTGTCGGACAGGTCAAACAGGTAGATTTTGTCAATACCGTTGTCGTTGTACAGACGGATCCGTTCGATTAGATCATCCTGCTCGGTATGATCTTTGAAACCGTTGACCAGTTTTCCGTTTTTTAAATATATGGTTGCAATTAAATTTTTTTTGTTCATCGTTATAAACTGCCTTTCGTCGATAAAATATCCGTTACACGCGGATCATAGGAGGAAGCATCATCCAGCGCTTTCCCGAACGCTTTAAACAGTGCTTCTATAATATGATGATTATTCGTTCCGGACAGAACCTTCATATGCAGGTTCATTCCTGCGGCGTAGGAAATCGCATAGAAAAATTCATGTACCATTTCTGTATCCATATCTCCCACTCGATCAGTCGTAAAGTCTGCGTCAAATGCAAAATACGGGCGTCCGGACAGGTCAATGGCACATAAGACCAGGGTTTCATCCATTGGCAGGATCATACTGCCAAACCGTTTGATGCCTTTTTTGTCGCCCAGTGCTTTCCGTATCGCATTGCCAAGGACAATACCGGTGTCTTCGATGGTATGGTGGCAATCTACTTCCAGATCTCCCTTTACCTGCAGATCCAGATCAAAGAAGCCATGTCTGGTAAAACCGGATAACATATGGTCAAAAAATCCAATTCCGGTGGAAATATTCTGTTTACCGTTTCCGTCCAGATTCAGAGACAGGGCAATATCTGTCTCGTTTGTTTTTCTCTGAACCTGTGAGATGCGTTTTTCTGCCATTTTTTCGCCCTCCGAATTATTTGTCTTCGTCTTCAAATCTGACGCGGATAGAATTTGCATGTGCAGTCAGCTGCTCACAGTCTGCAAACTGTGCAATATCTTTGTATACCGCATGCAATGCATCTCTGGAATAAGAGATAATGCTTGATTTTTTAATAAAGTCATCGACACTCAACGGAGAAAAGAATTTTGCTGTTCCGTTTGTCGGAAGGACGTGGTTTGGTCCGGCAAAATAGTCACCAAGCGGCTCGCTGCTGTATTCACCAAGGAAAATAGCTCCTGCATTTTTGATCTTTGTCATAACCTCAAATGGATTTGCAGTTACGATCTCCATATGCTCGGATGCAATCTCATTTGCAGTATCGATGGCAGTATCCAGATCCGGTGCAATCAGGATATAGCCATAGTTTTCCAATGATTTTTCAATAATTGATTTTCTGGAGAGAACTTCACAGAAACCATCTACTTCTTTGGATACTTCTTCTGCCAGTTTTTCACTTGTGGTGATCAGGATTGCGGAAGCCAGTTCATCATGCTCTGCCTGAGATAACAGATCTGCTGCTACAAAACGTGGATTTGCAGTCTCATCTGCCAGTACAAGGATCTCACTCGGACCAGCGATGGAATCAATACTGACATGTCCAAACACTGCTTTTTTTGCCAGAGCAACATAAATGTTACCCGGTCCTACGATCTTGTCTACTTTCGGGATGCTCTCCGTTCCAAATGCCAGAGCTGCAATCGCCTGTGCGCCACCTACTTTAAAGACGCGGTCTGCACCTGCTTCTTTTGCGGCAACCAGTGTGGAAGGATTGACTTTACCCTCTTTGTTACATGGAGTTGTCATAATAATTTCTTCTACACCGGCGACTTTTGCAGGCATAATGTTCATCAGTACGGAGGAAGGATATACAGCTTTTCCACCCGGAACGTACACACCTGCTTTTGCAATCGGAGTTACTTTCTGACCAAGCATGGTTCCCGGAATGGAGCTGTCAAACCAGCTGTACTGTTTCTGTTTTTCATGATACACACGAATGTTTTCTTTTGCTTTGCGGATAACCTCTAATAATTTCGGATCAACCTGCTCATAAGCCTCTGTAATCTCAGCCTCTGTGACTTCGATATTTTCTGGCGTTACGGTTGCACCGTCAAATTTCTTTGTATAGTTAAAAATCGCTGTATCACCGTTTGTGCGGACATTTGCAATGATCTCATTGACACTGCTTTCATACTGGGTATAATTGTTCGGGCTTCTTTTTAACAGGTCTGTCAATATATTCTGAATGGTTTCCTTTGTAAGTTTTAACGTACGCATCTTAGTTTTCTCCTTTATTCATTACTTCACGCAGATCGGAGATCAGTTTGCCGATTCGCTCCTGCTCCATCTTCATACTTACCGGATTGACTACCATACGGGCAGATAACGGGCAAACTTCTTCTAAAACAGTCAGTCCGTTTTCGCGTAAGGTAGATCCGGTTTCGACGATATCCACGATGACATCAGCCAGACCAACAATCGGTGCCAGCTCAATGGAACCGTTTAATTTAATGATCTCTACGGTCTGATGTTTTTTATTGTAAAAATAATCTTTGGCAATTTTCGGATATTTGGTCGCTACGCGGATCTGCTCATGATGCTGCAGCAGATCTCTGGCAGATTCCGGTCCGCAGACGCACATTCTGCATTTCCCGAAACCAAGATCCAGTACTTCATAAATATTGCGGGCTTCCTGCAGGATCGTATCTCTGCCGACGATTCCGATATCTGCGGCACCGTACTCTACATAAGTCGGTACATCCGGTCCTTTGGAGAGGAAGAAACGCAGTTTTAAGTCTTCGTTTACAAAAATCAGCTTTCTGGTATCTTTATCTTTCATTTCCACGCAGGTGATACCGATTTTTTCAAACATTTCAAGGGTCTTATTTGCTAAACGTCCCTTTCCTAATGCAAATGTTAAATATCTCATGGCTCGGTCCTCCTACATGTAAAAAATAATATCCTGAATGTGATTCTGCTCGGCATATGTCTCGTATACTTCCCGGGTATTCTGCTCGGTTAATGGCATCAGTTCTACCTGCTCGCCACGGCTTCTGAGTACCTGTGCATCTTTGATGGCATCCTGACGGTATTGCCCACTGTAAATAAACCATTTGGTTGTATTCTCAAATGGAATACGTACGTTCTGTCGCTGCAGTGCCGCCATTAACTGATTGATGACAACCGCAAAACCAATGGATGGTGCAGATTTACCGAAAGACTGTAACAGATTGTCGTATCGACCACCGTTTACAATGGCTTCGCCGCTTCCGAATGTATATCCCGCAAAAATGATGCCGGTATAATAATTGAATCCGGATATCATTGCCAGCTCGTACGAAACATATTTGCGGATCTTGTATACTTCCAGAAGCTCATCCAGTTCTTCTAAACGTGTCAGTGCGTGGAATACTCTCGGATAATCAGCAGTCCATGCTTTGGCAGCTGTAATTTTTTCCTTATCCAGCATAACATCCGTCAACAGACCGAATAACTGTTTTAAATTCTCGTCTGCCACATGCTGCTCTACTACTTCCTGTACGCCGTACAGATTGCGGTTTAACAAAAGATTTCGGATCTCTTCCATAACATCTTCTTCCAGATTGGCAGCTTCAAATAAGCCTTTCAGGAAATCTGCATGCCCGACACTCAGCTGAAATTCTTTCAGTCCTGCTGTTTTTAAAAGCTGTGCGGAAAGTGCAAGCATTTCTGCATCTGCTTCTACACTTCCATCACCGATCAGTTCGGCACCGGACTGAGTATTTTCTTTTAAACGTCCCTGATAGCTGGAATTATTCCGAAACGTATTACCGGTGTAGCACAACCGGATTGGAATCGCCTGCTCCATATAATATTTGGACGCGCATCTTGCGATAGACGGTGTGATATCCGGGCGAAGCACCAGGGTATTTCCTTCCCGGTCAAAAAACTTGTATAAATCCTTGGACGGTGTGGTACCGATTTCTTTTCCAAAAATATCAAAAAATTCAAAAGTCGGTGTCTGAATCGGATGATAGCCGTAAGATTTTAATACGGTCAGCAGCCGTTCCTCCAGAATGATTTTGCGTTCACATTCATCATTATAAATGTCTCTGACACCTTCCGGCGTATGTAATAATTGATTCATCTCTTTTTCAGTCCCCTTTACGTTCCATTTTCAACTGTTTTTCACGCATTTTTCCGGAATCACTTTACTGTGCTACCGTGCTAACACACAAAAATCTTTAATCATTATATGAAATTACCTTTAAAATGTCAATCCCTGAGATTCAAATCTGTCTGTAAAGCATCCAGATAGGGAACCAGCAGTCCGTTATGACCGGTAAAAAAGTAACATTCTTCCAGTTCATCCAACCGAAAACTCTTTCTGCCACCTTCTTCCATTCGGATCCAGAACTTCTCTAACTGACGGAAGGTCAGGTAATAGAACTGATCCCGGTGAGAGTAAAGGATCAGGAAAAAAGCGATACCGCCCTGCCGTTCAAATTCCTGCATAAAGTCTACCTGATGCTGATGAATGTTTTGCAGCGGAAACGTATCCGTCTGACATTCCTTTGCATCAAAGCAGACCGGGATGCCCTGTACCGCACCGATATAATCAACGGTACTTTTCTGATCAAAATAAGCCAGTGTGATATGGCGGTTCTGCTGATCAATTTTGATAGGCGTGATCGGGGTTGGGACTTTCTGGATCAGTGCCAGATGATTTTCCCGGTAACATTCATTGGTTCGGTTGATAAATTCCTCCAGTGTGGAGCCACGCAGTCCGCGGGAGTTCCAGGTTGGCATTACAGTACTCCCCGATGCAGCAGTTCCGGATCGTCATAATATAAGATATTTTCCTTTTCAATCGTAAAGATCCCGTTTTCCAGACGAATCCGGTTGACACAGCAGTTTGGTTGATGGATCGACCAGAATTCATCTAACGGCATCTTGCGAAGATAGGTCAGAAATGCCCGGATGACAGCACCATGACAAACCACCAGAATATTTTCAATGGAAGGATCCTGTTCCATCGGAACTATCTCATCCTTTAAAAATGCGGCAATGCGGTCATAGAGATCCTGAAAGGAATCTGCAGTCTCATCTGCCATATACAGGGATGGGTGATGGAAACAGTTCGCGATATTTTCATCTACTTCTTTTACCGCTTTGATTTTCTCACCTTCATATTTTCCGAAACACATTTCCCGTATCCGCATGTCTACCTGTACGTCTGCTTCCTGTTTTTCTGCAATGATTTCTGCTGTACGGACTGCCCGTTTATATGGACTGCTGTAAATGCGCTGAAAATGAATCTGATCTTTTTCAAATCCATCTCTGGTATCACGCGCCAGTTCTTCTCCATAAGGAGTCAGCTCAATATCGGAAGAACCCTGAATCAGTCCTTTTTTGTTCCAGAACGTTTCTCCATGTCTCATAAGATATAAATACATTTGTTTCTTACCTCTTTTTTCTGTTGTTTTCCGTAGGAGCGGTATGCAGCGCCCACTGCTCTGCTTTCTGAAAAGTTCCCGGTTCCGGTGCGGTAACGACGGTTCCTCCCGGAAATTCCATGTGGTATGCATGTAAAAGCTGAGAACGAATGCCACAGGCTTCCCGCAGCTTCTTATTTTTTGCCGGATCTCCGTATTTGCCATCTCCAAGAATCGGATGTCCGATGCTTGCCAGATGCGCACGGATCTGATGAGAACGACCGGTGATCAGATGCACTTCCAGCAGCGTTGTGTTTCCATAAGTCTGAACCGGATGATATGCTGTTTCAATATAGGACGCATCTTTTGTTTCTTTTGATTGAATAGAAACTTTATTCGCTTTGTGGTCTTTAACAAGATACCCCTTTAAATGTGCATCTTCGGTAATCTGTCCTGCCACCAGACAACGGTAATATTTTTGCATACTCCTGGATTTCAGAGCTTTAGCCATCTCCTGCAAACCATGCATGGTTTTTCCGGCAATCAAAAGTCCGGATGTATTGCGGTCTAACCGGTTGCAGATAGACGGATGAAAGGTACGAAGTTCTGCTCTGGTCAACTGACCACTCTCTAACAGGTAGTCGATGACAAGTTCATTGGCAGAATAATCGGTCTTTTCCGCTTTCTGTGATAACATGCCAACCGGTTTGTTCAAAATCAAAATATCATCATCTTCATAGACGATCTGAATTTTCGGATGGCGTACTGCTGTTGTTTTTGCAGCAGTTTTGCCTGTTTCAGATGCTGCTGAAACCTTTGATGCAGCTTCCGGAGTTTCTACCAGTGCAGAAGCAAATTTGGCAAAGGTTTCGTCAGACAGATAGATTTTGATCTGATCCTCTGCCTTTAAAACTTCCTGTCCGGTTGCTTTTTTGTCGTTTAATACAATGTTTTTCTTGCGAAGCATTTTATAGACAAAGCCTTTGGATGCCTGATTTAGTACTTTAAACAGGTATTTGTCCATGCGCTGTCCCGCTTCTTTGGATGAAATAGAAAATTCTTTCATAAAGGATGTTTTTCTCTTTCTATAAAATATTCAAAAATGATTTTGTCATTCTTATTGTGAGATGTGCACCATGCAATACATGATATTTTCTTTTGCACAGCTCTGTAATCTAAATAGTTATTTCTGTTTTTTCTTATGCACGTTACGAATGGATTTTTTCTTTTTCGGACGTGCTGTAACGGCAGTTCCGTTTTCCGGTCTGTTTCCAGTCTGGGAACGGTTGTTACCTTTTGTATGATTGCCTTTTTGGTTATTGTTCTGTCCTTTGTAAGAACCTTTGCCCCGATTAGTGTTGCCGGATTTGCCAGTTGCTTGTCCACGATATCCGCTGTCATTATCTGAATGTCCGCTATGCTTCGGACGAATCAGGCATTTCGGTCCAAATCCAATCAGATCCGTACGATGTGCCAGATGTAATGCTTCATAAACCAGATCATAATTTTTCGGATTCCGATACTGGATCAGGGCACGCTGCATTGCTTTCTCATGCGGATTATTAGTGACGTACACTTTTTTCATGGTTCGCGGATCCAGACCGGTGTAATACATACAGGTTGAGATCGTGGACGGTGTAGGATAAAAATCCTGTACCTGTTCCGGCATATAACCAAGATCGCGCAGATATTCTGCCAGTTCCACCGCTTCTTTTAAGGTCGAACCCGGATGGGAAGACATCAAATACGGTACCAGATACTGTTTTTTATCCAGACGTTCGTTGATCTTTTTATATTCGTCTTTGAATTTATTATAAACAGCTACCGGCGGTTTTCCCATCAGGGAAAGGACCGAATCGGAAATGTGTTCCGGCGCCACTTTTAACTGTCCGCTGACATGATGTTCACACAATTCCCGGAAAAAGGTCTTGTCCTTATCACAGATCAGATAATCAAACCGGATACCCGAACGGATAAACACTTTTTTTACGTTTGGCAGTTTCCGCAATTTACGAAGCAGACTCAGGTAGTCCGAATGATCTACTTTCAGATTCGGACATGGTGTCGGGAACAGGCATTGCCGGTTCTTGCAGACACCTCTGGTGAGCTGTTTGTCACAGGATGGTCCACGGAAGTTTGCCGTCGGACCGCCCACATCGTGAATATACCCCTTAAAATCCGGATCATGCACGATCTGTTCTGCTTCGGTTAAAATAGATTCGTGACTTCGTGTCTGAATGATACGTCCCTGATGAAACGTCAGTGCACAAAAACTGCATCCGCCGTAGCAGCCGCGATTGCTGACCAGACTGAATTTTACTTCCTCAATTGCCGGTACACCGCCTGCTTCTTCATAGGACGGATGATACGTTCTCATGTAAGGGAGTGCATATACATCATCCATTTCGCTGGTTGTCAGCGGTTTTGCCGGTGGATTCTGCACCACATAACATTTGTTTGGATACGGTTCAATCAAACGTTTTGCGGTAAACGGATCGGTATTGCAGTATTGCGTATAAAAGCTGTGCGCATAGGTTTCTTTGCTGGCGCAGATATCCTCAAAGGACGGCAGCATAATGCCATCGTAAACACTATCAGGGTCTTTTGTTTTGTATACTGTACCATCGATATATGTCAGGTCTTTGATACTGATGCCGCTTTTGAGTCCCTCTGCCATGGCAATGATACTGCGCTCTCCCATTCCGTATAATAACAGGTCGGCGCCTGAGTCCAGTAAAATCGAACGTTTGACCTTATTTGACCAGTAGTCATAATGTGCCAAACGGCGCAGACTTGCTTCCAGTCCACCAATGATCAGTGGATTATGCTTATATGTTCGGCGGATCAGATTGCAGTATACAATGGTTGCATAATCCGGGCGTTTTCCCATAACACCGCCCGGTGTAAAAGCATCTTTCTGTCGGCGTTTTTTGGAAACAGAATAATGGTTTACCATGGAATCCATATTTCCGCCGGTTACGATAAATCCAAGTTTTGGCTCGCCCAGAATAGTGATGCTGTCCGGATCTTTCCAGTTCGGCTGCGAAATGATTCCCACCGTAAAACCGTTTGCCTGTAATATTCTGCTGATGATCGCGTGCCCGAAGGATGGATGATCCACATAGGCATCGCCGATCACGTAGACGAAATCAAGCTGTTTGATGCCCTGTGCCTCCATATCGGCACGACTGATTGGTAAAAATTGCTTCATTTTCTTAAATCCTCATAGGTATGCTCCAGAACCTGTCTGAAATCTGTAATATAGTAATCCGCCAGCGCTTTTTTCTCAGCGGTAAGGTGGATGGAATAATCATCTTCGATGGCACACACCTGCATGCCTGCCCGTTTTCCTGCCAAAATTCCCATTGGGATGTCTTCAAATACCAGACAATGTTCCGGTTTTACCTGCAGTTTTTCTGCTGTTTTCAGATAGACATCCGGCTCCGGTTTGCCTTTGTTGACATCGCAGCTTGTGGTAACTGCATCGATATACGGTTCCAGATCCCGTTCTTTCAAAAACACATCCAGTAATAACCGGGAATTACTGGTGGCAATTCCGGTTTTGATGTGATGCTCTTTTAAATATTTCAAAATTTCACCGGCTCCGGGTTTTAACGGTGTCTCATGTGCATATTTATCCAGTGCGATCCGATTCCAGATATCTTTTAATTCCTCTACCGTTTCCGGAAGCTGAAAGGTACGGATAAAATATTCTGCTGTCTCCGTAAAACTCATTCCCTCGATCTCTTTATTTAACGTCGGCGGCATCGGAATCTTTCGCTGTTCGAAAAAGGTACGGTCAATATCTGCCCATACCCACATGGAATCCGTAATCGTACCGTCCAGATCAAAAATAACGGCTTCTTTATTTTCTAACATCATGATTGTTCTTCCTTTAACTGTTGTATTTCGCTTTCGGTCAGCTCCCGCCATGCACCCGGAGCAAGTGTCTCATCCAGCTGTAACGTTCCCATGGAAAGCCGTTTCAGATAAAGCACTTCCATTCCGACAGCATGAAACATGCGCTTGATCTGATGAAATTTGCCTTCTGTAATCGTGACACGAATCTCTGACTGCTCTGCGGAATGTAAAATTTCCAGAATTGCAGGAGCGGTCGGTTTCTTTTCTCCAATCTCCAGTCCTTCAGTAAAAAGTGTCACTTCCCGTTCGGTCACTGTTCCATCAATTTTGGCATAGTATGTTTTGGGGACATGTTTTCCCGGTGCAAGAAGCCGGTGATTTAAGGCACCGTCATCCGTCAGTAAAAGCAATCCTTCGGTATCTTTATCCAGTCTGCCTACCGGAGACAGATTACGCCGGCGTTCTGCCGGGATATAATCCATTACCGTTTTCGCATGTGCATCTTCGGTAGCAGTGACACATCCTGCCGGTTTATACAGCATCAGATAATGAAATTGTTCATACTGAATCGGCGTTCCATCCAGACAGACAACATCCGTCTGAGGAATTACTTTTTCTGCACCATCTTTGCAGACAACCTCATTTTTGCTGATGCGTCCCTGTTTGAGCATTTTTTTTGCTTCTGTGCGCGTTACGTTCAGCGTCTGGGATAAAAATTTATCCATTCGCATTGCTTTTATCTGTTTTTCCATTTATTTATTGTTCCTTGTTCTTTTCTTATCGTTATATGCTTCATTTATTATAGGTGGCAGACCCAAAATCTGCAAGTTTTTTATAATCTGCCAAAATCTGTTTAGATTCTGCTTTTTTCAGGTAGGGATAAGCATTGACGGCAACATCTTCTCCATTTGCATCCTGAACATAGATTCCTACATGCAGATGAACGGCAAACTGCCCGATAGTGCCCTCTGCACCATAGCCGGTATCACCCACAAACCCAAGAAACTGTCCGGCTTTTATGTTACTGCCCTCTGTCAGATCCTCTGCATAAGATTCCATATGTGCATAGTAATAATAAATGCCGGAAGAACTGCGAATACCAATGCGATACCCGCCAAGGCGCAGCCATCCAAGGGCTTCAATCACACCATCCGTCATACTGACGATCGGATAAATGCCGCGTTCGTTTTCGGTTGTCATCAAATCGGTTCCTTCATGATGCCGGTTTCCACCAAAAGTGCGCTCTGCCATCCAGGAATCCACATACTGACAGGGCAATTCTGCTTCGTTACAATCCGATGCAATGGGAAAATATTTGATTTCGTCACAGATCCTTTGATCTAATACCGGATCAATGGTTATTTCCGATGAAAACGGCATTTTTTTTACAAGAAAACAGTCAAACAGCGCACAGCAGAAAATAAGAACAAGCCAGATCAGAATCTTTTTCATATTTCGCTCCGGATTTAGGAATTACTTTATGATATGTCTAATAAAATGCAGTATGAAAAAGATTTTCTCTATCCTGATATTTACCCTTTGCCTGTTATATTGTATCGTTCGTCCAAGGCAGATTGCATTGGCTACCGCCGGTGGACTCGCCCTCTGGTATCATTCTGTCCTGCCGACACTTCTGCCTTTTAGCATTTTATCCGGAATTATGGTGCGTTCCGGCATTTATGACAGTCTGTCAGAGCGGATCTATCCATGGTTTTCCAAAATCTATCCGGTCAGAGCGCCGTTAATTTATCCACTTATTGCAGGATTTCTATTTGGCTTTCCCCTGGGAAGTAAAATCTGTGCTGATCTGTATGACACCGGCAAGATTACTGCAAAGGAAGCAGAAGTTATCAGTTGTATCAGCAATAATTTCGGTCCGGCTTTTCTGTACAATTATATGGTGCTTTCTTTAAATGGCGGTTTTCTGTCAGGGTGGATGCTTCTTTTGATCTGCTATCTTCCACCATTGCTGCTTGGACGTTTCGTTCTGTTTTCAGTTCAACATCAACTGTCGGAAAAAAGACCGCAAAAAATGCCGGCATCCAGATCTGCAATAAGCTTGAAAATCATCGATGACGGCATTATGAACGGTTTTTCTACAATGATAAAACTCGCCGGATATATTATGTTATTTGCAATTGCTGCGGATTTTCTAAAACAGTTTCCAATAAAAAACGACCTGATACTTTGCCTCTGTACCGGACTATTGGAAATTACCAACGGAATCCATCTGACTTCCGGGGCTGCATTGCCCTTTCATGTCAAATATCTGATCGACATTTTTATCGTTTCCTTTGGTGGTATCAGTGGTCTGTTTCAGACTGCTTCCATGCTGCGACAACTTTCATTCTCCCTGCGGCATTATGCATGTTTTAAACTTGCATGTGCAATTTTAGCAACAGGATTTCTGGAACTGGTCTGTCGACTCTATGCGATATAAACGAAGCGAAAATCCTGCTATGTATTATAACTGCTCCGGTTTGTTATCAGAACCAATGATATCATACTCTTCCGCATTGGAAGCTCCCTGATCTTCTGAAGCGGTATCTGCTTCCGGATCAGTTGCTTCTTCTTCCGAAGGAGTCAGTTCGTTTCTGTTTGCTTTTACAATATCGTAGCAGTTCTGAAGAGAAGACATCAGTCCGTCATATTTTGCTTTGTTTGTATCAATTGCATGAGTTACGATGTTCTCCAGGTTTCCAAGAAGATTATCGGTATACTCAATTGCAGCTGTACGGATATTGTCTGCATCCTCTGTTGCCTTGTCCAGAATCTCCTGTGCCTGGTTTGTAGCAATGGATACGACCTCGTTTGCCTGTGCGTAAGCCTGCTGCATGATCTGGTGCTCGCTGACAAGTTCATTGGTCTGAATCTGTGCCTGAGCCAGAATCTCCTCTGCTTTTGCCTGTGCATCTGCAAGGATGGCATCTTTGTTGCTGATGATCTTCTGGTAACGTTTGATCTCATCCGGTGTCTTCATACGAAGCTCGGTAAGTAATTCTTCCAGTTCCTCTTTATTTACAATGATTTTTGTGTTTGACAGTGGCTGAAATTTGCAACTGTCTACGTATTCCTCGATTTCAGAAATAATCTGTTCAATACGGCTGGTCATTTGAATCTCTCCTTTTTATCTCGTTATGTTGAATTTGCTGTAAACTCTGTCAATCAGATCCTTTGGGACGAATTTGGAAATATCGCCGCCATAGGATGCAACTTCTTTCGTGATCGTAGAACTCAAATATGCGTACTGAAGACTGGTCGTCAGAAAAATAGTATCAATCTTGGGATTGATGGCATGATTTGTCTGCGCGATCTGCAGTTCATATTCAAAATCTGTTACCGCACGCAGTCCACGCACGATAATGGTTGCTCCGGTCTCATCTGCATATTCCGCTAAAAGTCCGTCGTATGCAGTCACAGTCACGTTCGGAAGATGTGATGTAAATTCTTTTATCATACTAACACGTTCATCCGCAGAAAACAACGGATTTTTCGCATTATTCTTTAAAACGGCAACGTTCAGTTCATCTACCATTTTGGATGAACGTTCAATGATGTCAAGATGTCCCAGAGTCATTGGATCAAAACTTCCGGGATAGATTGCTTTTTTCATTTTATCTTTGCGCTGTAAATTTGGCGCTCCCCTTTACTGTATTCTTTTCAGGAAAACATGCTGATTTGTCTTATAGCGTTTTATGCGGGTAATCTCAAATCCATATTTTTCCATCTCATAAGGATCGGTATCCAGTGATTCTTCCACAATAATGAGGGTGTCTTCTGTCAGAATGGAAGAATCTTTCAGATGTAATAACACATCATACTCCAGTCCAAGGCCGTATGGTGGATCCATAAAAATAATGTCAAACACATATCTGCGCTCCAGCATACGAAGGGCAGACAGGGCATCCATGCATTTCAAATCACAACTGGATGTAAATTTGGTAAAACGGATATTCTCCTGAATACATGCGGCGGCTTTCTTACTGTTCTCGACAAAAACAGCTTTTTTCGCACCGCGGCTGACTGCTTCCAGACCAATTCCACCGCTTCCGGCAAACAGATCCAGAAAAACAGAACCTGGAACATCCATTTGTAAAATATTAAATAACGTCTCTTTGATTCGATCAGTGGTAGGCCGCGTATCTTTGCCTTCAATTGTCTTTAACGGCATACTACGGGCTGTTCCGGCTATAATTCTCATAGCGGACCTCCTAATATAATATAAATGAAACCAGATGTTTTTGATTACATCTGATTAATCCTGCTCTTTTAAAACAGCTTTGTTCTTGTTCAGATAATCGATCAGGGATACGATGGTCAGAACAAGTGCTACATAAGTTGCGATCGTTGCCAGTACATGGATCACACCAACACCCGCGATATAGAAATCAACATTGATGTTCAGGATAATCAAAATGATCATTGCCATCTGGAAAGTTGTCTTAAACTTGCCCCACATGCTTGCAGCGATAACGATCTGATGCTCTGCGGCAATCAGACGGAATCCGCTGATGATAAATTCGCGGGCAATAATGATGATGACAATCCATGACGGTAACAATCTTAAGTCTACCAGACAGATCATCGCGGAGCACACCAGCAGTTTGTCTGCCAGCGGATCCATAAATTTTCCAAAGTTTGTGACCAGATTGTATTTACGGGCAATTTTTCCATCCAGCATATCGGTGAGGCTGGCAACGATAAAGATCACAAGTGCCAGATAATCCCCGCTTGCGCCAAGTACGTCGGTCAGCAGGAAAAACACAAAAAACGGAATTAAAATCACACGAAAAATTGTAAGTTTATTAGGTAAATTCATAAGTTCCTCCTATCTCATATCAGATCAGTTCGCCGATCAGATCATATTCATATGCACCTGTAATACGGACTTTTGCAAAATCACCGCTGACCAGTTCGGCATCTGTGTTGACAAAGACCAGACCGTCAATATCCGGTGCATCGCGGTAGCTTCTTCCGACATAAGCATTTTCATCAGCAACTTTGCCTTCGATCATAACCAGGATCTCCTGACCTATCATGGTCTCATTTTTGTCAAGAATAATTTCTTCCTGAAGTTCCATGACATCTGCCTGCCAGTCTTCTTTCACAGATTCTTCCACCTGATTGTCAAAGATGGCTGCCGGTGTATTTTCTTCCGGAGAATAGGTAAACGCACCCAGTCGGTCAAACTCGGTCTTATTGATAAATTCCATGAGTTCTTCGTGCTGCTCCGGTGTCTCACCCGGGAATCCGCAGATCAGTGTGGTACGGATCGCAATATCCGGAATTGCGGCACGTAAAGCTGCGATCTTTTTCTCCAACATTTCGCGGTTTGTCTTTCTTCCCATCCGTTTTAAGATGTCAGAATTGATGTGCTGGATCGGCATATCAATATAATGACAGACTTTTTCGTTGTCACGAATTGCTTCGATCAGTTCATCGTAAATCTCCTCCGGATAACAGTACATCAGACGAATCCAGTAAATGCCCGGGATTTTGTTTAATTCGTTTAACAGAATATGCAGAGATTTTTTGCCATACAGATCAATACCGTACAGGGTTGTCTCCTGTGCCACAAGAATAAGCTCTTTGACACCTGCCTCTGCCAGATCTCTTGCCTGACTTAAGATTTCTTCCATCGGTACGGAACGGAAATCACCGCGGATGGACGGAATGATACAATAAGTACAATGCTTGCTGCATCCTTCCGCAATTTTTAAGTGTGCATAATGACCACCGGTAGATACACTTCGTTTTGCCTCGTGTATTTCAATACCGGTCAGTGGCTCGTATGCCTCATATTTATTGCCAAGCAGTACGTTCTCAATGGCATCGCAGATCTGCTCGGTAGAGTTGGTTCCAAGCACCGCATCTACTTCCGGAATCTCTTTTAAAATTTCATCACGGTATCGCTCTGCCAGACATCCGCACACGATCAGCGCCTTACAGGAGCCGCTGGTACGATACTGTGCCATGTCAAGAATTGACTGAATACTTTCTTCTTTTGCATCATGGATAAAACAACAGGTGTTGACTACGATTATATCTGCTTCCTGCTCATCATCCGTCACTGTAAATTTATGCTTTGTCAGTTTACCAAGCATAAATTCAGAGTCTACAAGGTTTTTATCACAGCCAAGTGAAATAAATAATACTTTCATTTGGTTCCTCCACTAAATTTTGTAATTGAAAAATTTTCGGTTCCAGAAATAACAATGCTGCCTTTTCACAGGCAGCATGTAACTTGAGACCGGAATTTCTTCCCGAAAAAGACGGATTAACGATCGCCTTCTTCTTTGATATCGTCGTCCTCACCAAGGATTTTTACATTTCCTGTGTATAACTCCTCAACGGCGATGGATAACGGCTTTTTGCCTGCTGCATTCGGTACAGTCGGCTCTGCGCCACCGATAATCTGGCGTGCACGTTTTGCAGATGCGATCACAATGGAATAACGGCTGTTTACAACCGGCTCCTCACCGTACTCTGCGTTGTTATTTACGACTTTCATTAATTCATTATAAGATGGATGTATCATGATAAATCTCCTTTCACAAACTGTTTTAAATCATTTTTTATTGTTTCAATGGTGTCAAGATTATGCTGCATACGCTGACGCTCTCCACGGATGATCCGATGTACGTTCTCTACAGCGGCATCCAGTTCATCATTGATCACCAGATAATCGTATACTTCACAGCCATCGGCTTCTTCTACGGCTCTGGCAAGTCTGGAATTGATGACATCTTCTGTCTCCGTTCCACGTCCTGTCAGACGATCTTTTAAAATCTGTGCGGAAGGCGGTGTCACAAACAGTAATAATGTCTGTGGAAACTGCTCTTTAATCTTTAATGCACCCTGAATCTCAATCTCCAGAATGACATTTTTCTTTGCGTCAAGCTGTTCCTGCACATATGCTTTTGGTGTACCGTAGTAATTTTCTACATATTGTGCATATTCTAACAGTTCTCCTTTTTCAATCATAGAAAGAAATTCTTCTTTTGTCTTGAAAAAGTATTCTCTGCCATCTTCTTCGCCTTCACGCGGTCCGCGTGTGGTTGCCGATATGGATAATGCATACTCTTCCGGGTAACGTGCGATCAGTTCTTTCATGATCGTTCCTTTTCCGGAACCCGAAAATCCGGATATTACAATTAATAATCCTGAACCTGCCATGATTCAATCTCCTCTTTACAGCATTTCTTTTGTATTTTGAAATCTGCCTGCCAGTGTCTCCGGCTGAAGTGCAGATAGTATCACATGCTCACTGTCGGTCAGAATGATACTTTTGGTTCTTCTTCCCTGGGTCGCATCTATGATCCGTTCTGATTCTTTGGCCCGCTGAACGATTCGTTTTGCCGGTGCGGAGTCCGGATTAATGATGGTCACGATTTTATCTGTATTTACCACATTTCCAAAACCGATGTTGATTAATCCTGCCATACCTGCTCCTTTTATTCAATATTCTGAATCTGTTCCCGGACTTTTTCGATTTCCGTCTTTAATTCAATCGCAATGTCGGAAGTCTCCAGATCATTGGATTTGGAAAGAATCGTATTGGCTTCGCGATTCATCTCCTGTGCGATAAAATCCAGTTTTCGTCCGATGCCTTCACTTCTCTCCAATGCATTTAACATAGAAGTAATGTGGCTTTTCAGACGAACCGTTTCCTCATCGGTACAGATCTTATCGGCAAACAAAACAATCTCTGTGGATAATCTTGCCTCATCAATCTGGGTATCACCAAGCAGCTCGTTTACTTTTTCCATCAGTTTGCTGCGGTATTCCGCAATGATCTGTGGCGCACGCTGCTCTACTTTATCTACATTATCCCGCATGTGATGCAGTTTTTCAACCAGATCCTGCTTCAGATGTTCGCCCTCTGTGGTACGGGTAGCTACAAACTGTGTGCAGGCTTCACGAATTGCCTGGGACAGATCAGACCATAATTCGTCTTCATCTGCAGACTGTTCTTCCATTGTAAGCACTTCCGGATAACGGGATAAGCTGCTGACGCGGATATCATTTTCCAGGTTAAACTCGTCTGCCATCTGCTGCAGATAAGTCAGATATTCTTTTGCAATCGTGGCATTGTATTTAACTGCCAGAGTCTGTTCGGAATAGTCTTCGTAGCTGATGAACATATCTACTTTTCCGCGCTGCATATACTCTTTTAATAAAGTACGGATCGCTGATTCGAAAAAGTTCAGTTTCTTCGGCATGCGAATGTTAACATCCAGGTATCTGTGATTTACTGATTTCAGTTCCACTGTAATTTTGCGCTTCTCATTGGAAAGCTCACAGCGACCGAAACCTGTCATGCTTTTTATCATCTGTTTTGCACCTGCTTTATCTCGAATTCTTTTGTATACACATAATTACTGCTATACATAATCAATTTATTATAAAATGTTTTCTACCGGAAGTCAAATATTTCCGGCTTCCTTTTTCTTCATATCCTGAAACTGGCGTAAAACAAACCAGATTGTGATCACTGCGGCTGCCAGATCTGCGATCGGTCCTGCGTACATAACACCGTCGATGCCCATAATTAATGGGAGAATCAGGATCAGCGGCAGTAAAAACAGGATCTGTCTGGTCAGAGATACGATCATACCAAGTTTTGCCTTACCGATAGAGGTAAAGAAACCGGAAGACATCGGCTGGATGCCGTTGATAAAGGTCATAAACATAAAAATACGGAAATAACGTTCCGCAAACCGGAAATATGCTTCACTTCCTCCGCCGAACAGAGAAATGATCTGTCGCGGGAAGATCTGGAAGCAGATGAAAAATACAATACCTGCCACTACCGCTGCTGTAGCTGCTTTGCGGTAAGTTTCACGTACTCTGCTGTATTTTTCCGCACCATAGTTAAATCCGAAAATCGGCTGACACCCCTGAGAGATACCGATTCCAATCGACATAAAGATCATATTGACTTTGGAAATAATACCGGCACAGGCAATCGGAATATCTGCTCCATAGTCAGACTGTGCGCCGTATTTTCGCAAAATATTGTTCATTGTGATCTGTACGATTGCCATGGCAACCTGATTGATTCCGGAAGCCATGCCAAGTGCTGCTATTTCTTTCGCATATTTTCCCCGTGGGATCAACTGAGACTTTGTCAGTTTCATTTTGGAGAATTTCCAGAAATAGATCAAAATCATAATTCCGGAAACCACCTGTCCTAAAACGGTTGCCCATGCAGCACCTTTGATGCCCCAGTGACAGACAAAAATAAACAGCGGATCCAGAATCGTATTGATGATCGCACCAGTCAGCATACAAGCCATGGAAAAAGACGGGCTTCGATCAGCACGCACCAGATGGCATCCTCCGGTTGTCAGTGTCAGAAATGGAACACCGATGGCTGTGATCCCCGTATAATCAAGCGCATACGGCAGTACTTCCTCGGTGGCGCCAAACACATGCATCAGCGGACTTAAAAAAGCTAATGTCACGACAGTAATGATCACACCACAGATGACCAGTAACGATAATCCACATCCGGCATAATTTTTCGCTTTTTCTGTATGACCGGCACCGGATTTCAGATTAAAATTGGAGGCACTTCCGATTCCAAGCAGCAAGGCTACCGCGGTACAGATGATATTGACCGGGAATGCAATATTTGTCGCTGCATTTCCAAGCATACCAACACCCTGTCCAATAAAAATCTGATCTACGATATTATATAAGGAACTTACCATCATGCTGATGATCGCCGGAATCGTAAATTTTAAAATCAGGGAGCTGATCTTTTGAGTGGCAAGCGGATTTTGTTCTTCTACAGACATGGAAAAGCACTCCTTTCGCTTCGTTATTTGTATCTTGTTATTTCAGTCGTAAAATCATATATATTTCACTTTTTCATTTTTTACGGTTAAACATCCAATATAATAACACACCATTTCCGTTTTTTCCAGTTTTAATTTGCTTTTTTGCCAAAATCATGCTACCATTTTTTATTAGCGAATCACGCATTTTCAAATAAAAATCGTATCAAAATGATATGTAAAAATTTTATTTGCATCAAAAAAGTGATTCAGACAGTGAAGTTAGGAGGAGTTTTATGGCTCTTGATGGTATTGTAGTTGCCAGTCTGGCAAAAGAACTACAGGAAAATTTTACAAATGCAAGGTTGAGTAAGATCGCGCAGCCGGAAAAGGATGAGCTGCTTCTTACCATGAAGGGATCAAACGGTCAGAAACGTCTGCTTTTGTCTGCAAGCGCTTCTCTGCCGCTAGTCTATATTTCAGATAAAAATAAACCAAGCCCGATGACCGCACCGAATTTCTGCATGCTGCTTCGAAAACATGTGGCAAATGGACGGATCACTGCGATCACGCAACCGGGAATGGAACGAATCATTGTGTTTGAGATCGAACATCTGGATGATCTTGGTGATCTCCGGCATAAAAAACTGATCATTGAGTTGATGGGAAAACACAGTAACATCATCTTTTGTGATGAAAATGACATGATCCTTGACAGTATCAAACATATTTCCGCACAGGTAAGTTCTGTCCGTGAAGTACTTCCGGGGCGCACCTATTTTATTCCGGCGCAACAGGACAAGATGAATCCATTAGAAGAAACGGCAGAACATTTTACAGAGCATGCGCTTTCCAAGCCATGCGGAGTTGCTAAAGCAATCTATACTTCTTATACTGGTATCAGTCCGTTAGCTGCGAATGAATTCTGTTATCGGGCAGATGTAGATGGTGATGCGCCATGTGCTTCTCTGAATGAAGCTCAGAAAGAAAAACTGGCAGAGGTCTTTCTGGCAGCGATGATCGATATCCGGGAAGGTCGTTTTTATCCAAATATCATCATGCATCAGGACGAACCGGTGGAATATGCGGCAATTCCGTTGACTTCCTACGCATCGGATACCGTAGTTTCCTATGATTCTATTTCGGAAGTGCTGGAAAACTATTACGCACAGCGTAGTCTCTATACCCGTATGCGGCAGAAATCCGCGGATCTGCGTCATGTAATCACAACACTGCTGGAGCGTAACCGTAAGAAATACGACCTGCAGAAAAAGCAGTTAAAAGATACAGAAAAACGGGAAAAATACAAAGTATACGGCGAACTGATCCATACGTATGGATATCAGTTAGAGGAAGGATGCAAAGGATTTGATGCGTTGAATTATTATACGAATGAGACGATTCATATTCCGTTGGATGCTACGATTTCACCACTTGACAATGCGAAAAAGTATTTTGACCGGTATGCAAAACTGAAACGCACGTATGAGGCGTTGACAGATTTGATTGAGGATACACAGCTTGAAATTGATCATCTGGATTCTATTGCTACTGCATTGGATATTGCAGAGACAGAAGCTGACTTACAGCAGATCAAGGAAGAAATGATGGAAAGCGGTTATATCAAGCACAAATATTCTAAAAAGAAAACACAGGGCAAGAGCAAACCGTATCATTACCGTTCTACCGATGGATTTGACATCTATGTCGGTAAAAACAATTTCCAGAATGATGAGCTTACCTTCAAATTTGCAGAAGGCAATGACTGGTGGTTCCATGCAAAAGGCATGCCGGGTTCTCATGTGCTTGTGAAAACAAAAACAGGTGAAATGCCGGATCGCACGTTTGAAGAAGCCGGACGTTTGGCTGCTTTTTATTCCAAAGGACGTGGTAATGAAAAAGTAGAAATTGATTATCTGCAAAAGAAAAATGTAAAAAAACCGAATAAGGCAAAACCGGGATTTGTGGTTTACTATACAAACTACTCTCTCACCATTCAACCGGATATTACAGGGCTGGAACTGGTTTCTGAATAATCTGTTTCGATTGTATATTATTCTTACAATTATGTGACCATGGTGAAATGAGCGCAAAACATTCAACATGCTAGTATGGTTGACAAATGTAGATCATGAACTGATTTTGCTCATGACATAATATTTGAAGTCAAACCTTTTTGCTTCATAAGTTAACAAAAAATGGATGTCAAGATTTCTGACATACACTGTTCAGAAAATGGCATCCATTCTTTTTGATTATTTAACTTTAAGATTATTTTTCCGGTAGATTACGATTACAGGTTTTCTTTTGTCTCTGGATTTCGTGCATATTCCTGCCGCTGCTCATCACCCCAGATCGCATGTTCATTCTTTTCATTCGTACGAATCTTGGTAGCGGTGCGGAGTTCATAGCTGAAAATTTTTCCGTCACCGACATTTCCAGTGTAAGCTGTTTTTTGGATCGTATCAATGACCTTTTCTTCCCATTTTTCAGAGGAAACTACAATCTCCAATTTAATCTTCGGCAACAGGTTGATTTCTACCTCAGAACCACGGACATAACGCTTTAATCCACGCTGGGTGCCACAACCCATGACCTGTGAAACCGTAATACCATTGACATGAATGGCATTTAATGCCTCTTTGACATCTTCGAATTTTTCTTCATTTATAATTGCTTCTACTTTGATTAACATAGATATCTCCTTTTGATTGTCCTGATTTTTTCAAAATATCATCTGATTTTCAAACTTTCACGTTTTTCAGAACATCGAATATTTTTCACATATATGTATTAATCCCAACCATTGAAGGACGGATAAGCTTTCTCACCATGTTCGGACAGATCCAGACCGATGGTTTCAGAACGGTCATCCACACGAATCTTTGTAAAGATGCGTACGATTCCGATACAAACCAATGTTCCGACTACTGCGATGGCAATTGTGATACCGATACCTGCCAGCTGTGCCAGAAACAGATGTACATCTCCGAATACAAGTCCATCCCAGCGTGCAGCACTGTTGATCGATGATTTTCCAAATAATCCGGTTGCGATACCGCCCCAGATACCACCGATACCATGGCATCCGAATGCATCTAACGCATCATCGATTTTCAGTTTCTGTTTGATCAGTTTTACGCCGAAGAAGCAGATTGGGCTGACTAATGCTCCAATGATAAATGCGGACCAGATCGGGACGAAACCTGCTCCCGGTGTGATTGCAACTAATCCAACAACTAAACCAGTGGATGCACCAACCAATGTCGGTTTCTTATCCATGATCACATCCAGAAGCATCCAGGATAATAATGCAACTCCGGCGGAAATAGCGCTTGTCATAAACGCATGTGCGGCAAGTCCGTCTGCTTTTAAAGCACTTCCGGCATTGAATCCGAACCATCCAAACCACAGCATGGAAGCTCCCAGAACAACGAATGGAATGTTATGTACACGATAAGCAACTTTATTATATCCTTTTCTGCGTCCAAGTAAAATAGCTAATGTTAAAGCAGTGATACCGGAACTGATATGAACGACGTTTCCACCTGCGAAATCAACAGATCCGATGGCTGCCAGCAGTCCGCCTTCGCCCCATACCATATGTGCCAGCGGATAATATACAACGACTGACCACAAAGCGATAAAGAAAAATAATGCTTTAAATTTCATTCGACCAACAAGAGATCCTGTGATCAGTGCCGGTGTAATGATGGCAAACATCATCTGGAAAGCGATGTATACCAGATGTGGGATACTGTCTGCATAAGGTCCTGCCTCTGACATGTTAATGCCATGTAAGAATGCCCAGCGGAAATCTCCGATAATGCCTCCGTGGTTGCCACCAAAAGCAAGGGAATAACCAAAGGCTACCCACATTACAACGGCAAGCCCCATGATGGATACACATGCCATCATTGTGTTTACTACATTTTTTCTTCGAACCAGTCCTCCATAAAAGAATGCCAGACCTGGTGTCATAAAAAATACCAGCGCTGAGCAAATCATCATAAAAGCGGTATCTCCTGTGTTCATTTTCAAAATCCTCCTTAATAACCGGAAAATGCGACTCCATTCATTTTCTCTATTTCAACTCTCTGTGTTACCGAAAAATTATCCAGGAACACAAAAAGACGCCTGGATGAATTCATCCAGACGTCTTTGTCTTTCTGCGTCTGATTCTAGCACAGTAAAAATGTAATTGCAACACTTATTTGTGCCAGAGCCTTAAATTTTATACACAATAACAAATTTTACCCCTGCATCGTGGAAATAATCAGTAATTCTACCGCAAGCTGATCGGCCATCTGACCAGTTTTAATATTTTCATCGGTCTGTACGCTGGCACGCACGATCTCCTCTAACTGAGCCAGAGAAAAACTTTTTGCCTGTCCAAGATATTTGCGTACGGCAAATTCCGGAACACCGGCTTTTGCTGCCATTTGTTTGTTGTCAAAGCCTTTTCCCGTCATATCCCGAAGTTGCATCAGAATCTGGAAATGACGTGTCACCAGATACAAAATCCGCATGGCAGGTTCTTTGAGCATCAGCAGGTCATAATACAGATCCAGTGCTTTTTTCTGCTCCTTGCGTCCAATGGCATCTACCATATCAAAAATCTTACCATTGATCTGGTTGGCACAGATTGCTTCGACATCTGCCGCTTCAATCACGTCTTTTTCCATGGTATAGCAAAGCAGTTTTTCTAATTCCTGCGTGATCAGCTCCATATCGGTGCCGGTTTTGTCTAAGAACAGTTCCATCACCGGACGGGTGATCCGCTTGTTTTCTTTCTTTAATTTTCCAAGAATCCATTGCATCAGTACGGCATCCGTCTGACGCTTAAATTCTACCACGCTGCCAAACTTTTTGACCTGCTTATACATTTTGCCGCGCTTATCCACTTCTTCTTCCACAAAAATAAAATACGTAGTTTCCGGCAGTTCTCCCAGATATGCTGCAAGATCTTCGGGACTTTTTTTGAAAAATCCACTGTTTTCCACAAAAATCACACGCCGCTCTGCAAAAAACGGCATGGTCTCCGACAGATCGATCAGCGATGCCGGTCGGATATCTTTTCCGGAAAAGACAGAAGTGTTCATTGTATCTCCTTCTACACACAAACTGTCTCTCAGACGGTCTCTGTACTGCCGGACCAGATATGCCTCTTCGCCATATAGCAAATAAATATGTTTAAAATTTCCTGTTTTTAAATCTTCCTGTAATGTTTTCATGTCTCAAAGTATAATATGATTCCGAAAAAAACACAAGGCAGGAAAGAAAAATCTCTCCCGCCATAAGTAATTATAATATTACAATTTCTCATATAGATTCAAACACAACAATACCCAGTGAATATTTCACACACGCATAATTATTCCCTGAGTATATGACTGTGAACAGCAATACATGATATTCATCAACCGCCAAGTTCTACCATACGGTAAATACATCTGCCGGCACCTTCCATGACATGCTCCGGCAGGGTAATTTCTTCGCCGCCGCAACCTTTCAGGCAATTATAAATATCCATCAATGTTGTGATCTTCATATTCATACAGGTTAATTGTACAGTCAGTGGATAAAACTGCTTCTCCGGGCAGTCAAACTGTAAATGCTGTACGATGCTGTTTTCAGTACCGATAATAAACTCTTTATGATCGGATTTTTTTGCAAAATTCATGATTCCGGTAGTCGAACCGACATAGTCTGCCTGTGCAACGACTTCCTGCCGACATTCCGGGTGAACCAAAAGCAACGCGTTCGGATGCAGCTCTTTTGCTTTTCTGACGTGCTCCGGCGTTACGATCATATGACGCGGACATCCACCGGTGTAAAAAGCAAATTCTTTCTCCGGAAGCTGCTGTGCCACATAACGACCAAGGTTCGGGTCCGGAATAAATAAAATCTTATCTGCATCTAATTTTTTACAGATTTCAACAGCAGAGGATGAAGTAACACATACGTCACACTCTGTTTTCAGTTCAGAAGTGGTATTGATATAGGCAACCACTGCATGATCCGGATATTTTTGCTTTAAAGCGCGTAAAAAATCAAGGTCTAACTGCTCTGCCATCGGACATCCCGCTGCCGGATTGGCAAGCCATACCGTTTTTTCCGGACTTAAAATTTTACAGGTCTCTGCCATAAAACGGACACCGCACATAATAACGCCTTTGCAGTTACTTTTGGATGCCTGTACGCTTAAGCCATAAGAATCACCCATATAGTCAGCTACTTCCAAAATTTCCTGTCCCTGATACGCATGTGCAAGGATACAGACATCCTGCTCCTTTTTCATACGCATGATTTCCTGCTGTATTTCTGCTATTGTCATTTTATTTTCTCACTTTCTTACACAAATTCTGAATCAATCTCCTTTTGCATGGCATGACTCATTTGTATAAATTTGTTTCTCTACGTATGTTATGAAAAGAATCGTTCACGAATCTCCCATATTAAATCGCATGTAAATGTTTCATGGAAATATCCAGAATCGGTGCAGAATGTGTCAATGCACCGCTGGAAACAAAATCAACACCGATCTCCCGGATACGGGCAATGTTTTCTTTTGTGATATTTCCGGAACACTCTGTCTGTGCACGTCCATCGATCAGTTCTACTGACTGACGCATAGTGTCCGGTGTCATATTATCCAACATAATAATGTCTGCACCGGCATCAACTGCCTCTTTTACCTGCTCTAAAGTCTCTACTTCAATTTCGATTTTACGTACAAACGGCGCATAAGCTTTTGCCATTTGGATAGCATTTGTAATGCTTCCGGCAGCTCCGATATGATTATCTTTTAACAAAACACCGTCCGAAAGGTTGTAACGATGATTGCAGCCACCACCAACCCGTACGGCATATTTTTCAAAAATACGACAGTTCGGCGTTGTTTTTCTTGTATCCAGTAAAGTTACTCCACTGCCTTCCAGAAGGTCTGCCACCTGACGGGTATAAGTTGCAATGCCGCTCATCCGCTGCAGATAGTTCAATGCCACACGTTCTCCGGAAAGTAATACGCGGATATCACCGGTAACCGTTCCAATCAGATCTCCCGGTTTTACGCGGTCTCCGTCTTTTACCTGAAATGTCACAACCGTTGCCGGATCCAGTAACGTAAACACGCGGGCATAGACATCCAGACCTGCCATAATGCCATCTTCTTTTGCAATCAGCTCTACGGTTCCCTGCTGCTCCGTTGGCATTACCGCATTGGTAGACACATCTTCGCTTGTAATATCTTCCTGCAGTGCCAGACGAATCAGTTCGTCTGCCTGCAATTTCATCGTAATACTATTCATGACTCTTTTTCATCCTTTCGATCTCACTGCGTACTGCTTTATGGTATTCACCCAAAATAGCATCCCGGTCTTCGTATCTGCTGCAATCCAGTCTGCCCGATGCATCAAATTCCGGTTCTTCCCCAAACATAATGTCATCTGCGGCTCTCCGTGCAAATACCAGAGACTCCAGCAGAGAATTGCTTGCCAGACGGTTTTTGCCGTGTACACCGTTACAGCTTGTCTCTCCACAGGCATACAATCCTTTCATGGAAGTACGACTTCCCAGATCAACTTTGATACCGCCCATAAAATAATGCTGTGCCGGAACAACCGGGATTGGCTCTTTGCATGGATCATATCCCTCATCCAGACAATGCTGATAAATATTCGGGAAATGCTTCAGAATCGTATCCTTGCCCAGAGGACGCATATCTTCCCAGATACAATGACTGCCCTCTTTTTCCATCTGTGCAAAAATTGCTTTACTTACTGTGTCACGCGGTTGCAATTCGTCCGTAAACCGCTGACCATTTTTATCCAGCAGCAGAGCACCCTCACCACGAACGGACTCTGATACCAGAAAACGTCTTCCCGGCTTTTTTGAATACAACGTGGTTGGATGAATCTGTATGTAATCCAGATGCTCTAATACAATCTGGTGCTTCATTGCGATTCCAAGAGCGTCACCGGTAATATGTGGAAAATTGGTGGAATTCTGATACAATCCACCCAGACCACCACACGCTAAAACGACATGTTTGGCACGTACCGGGTATACCTCATTTTTTTCATCCATGATAATAATACCGCCGCACACGTTATCTTTGACGATCAGATCTACCATGGTCATATATTCACAGATTTCGATATTATCTTTCGTATTTACCTCATCTAACAAAGTCTGAGTGATCTGTTTTCCGGTCTCATCTTCATGAAACAGGATACGTGGCTGGGAATGTGCACCTTCTCTGGTAAAAGCCAGATTTCCCTGTGCATCCCTTGCAAAATCAACGTGTCTGCGTACCAGATCCCGGATAATACTGTTTGAACTGCGGATCATCAGTTCCACTGCTTTTTCATCGTTTTCAAAATGTCCCGCACGCATGGTATCCTGAAAATAATCGTTGTAATCGCCTTCTCCACGAAGCATGCAGATACCACCCTGCGCCAGAAATGAATCGGACTGATCCGCTTTCTGCTTTGTGAGTAATAATACTTTTTTTCGCTCCGGAAGATTCAATGCACAGTACAAACCAGCAGCTCCCGTACCAACTATAATGACATCATAATACTCTTTCATATTCATACTCTTATCCTCTTTCCGGGCAGCATATATTAGCATGCGATTTCCCGATTTGGCTTATAGGGAAAAAGCGTTTAAACTGACCTAATATACACTGCCCGGATTCTTTTTGTGCTTTTGCCATTATACTATCATGGTTTACATGTGTCAAGACACCTGTTATTATATCTGTCAGGATATGTAAAAATACATAATAGTTTACACGCGACATTTGTAAAAATAATCATTTCCCGAATACATGTGATGCGTAAACTATAACAAAAATACCTACCTTTTATCTTTGATAAAATACACTTCCTTCCATTTGCCATGCTCTTTTACAACGGAAATCTGTCCGCTTTTCATTGTATATGCAATGGATGTGTCTGCCTGTTCCAACCGTTCGATTGTCTCCGATGCCGGATGCCCATATCGGTTCTTTTCTCCACAGGAAATCACAGCTACCGCTGGTCGTATAGCTTCCAGAAACGTTTCGCTGCTGGAATAAGCAGAACCATGATGTGCTGTTTTTAAAACAGTTACTGGTTGCAATAAGTTTCGTTCCACCAAAATCTGTTCCTGTTCACTGCCAAGATCCCCTGTCAACAGAACAGAAAAACCATCGGATTCATAACGCCACACCTGCGACAGCGCATTTTTCTCCGTTTCTGCTTCTTCTGCCTCTGGATACAGACAGGTCATCGTGGCATCCTGCATCGTTAAAGTGGTATTTGCCTGAACAAATACAACTTCTGTTCCGTTTTCTTTTGCCAGCGTTACCAGATGTTCCAGTGCATCATCCGCCGGTGCTGCTTTTGCCAGCAATAATCGGCGAATCGGATAGCCGGATTCTAACGCTTCTGTCAAACCGGAAATGTGATCAGCATCTGTATGTGTCACGATCCATGCATCGATCTGCCGGATACGGTGATATTTCAGAAATGGCAAGACGCGATACGTTCCCACAGCACTTTCACTGGTGCTTCCACCATCAATAAAAATATGTTTCTGCTTTCCATCAGAAATCATAATGCCGTCGCCCTGCCCCACATCCAGAAAATATATTCCAGACAGATCTTTGGGCGGCACCAACAGGCACAAGGCAAAACATGCAACACATATTCCGGCAAAAACAGATCTTATTTTAGAATAAAGATTCCACTTTTTCCCAAAATGATATACGATCACATATCCACCAAAGATTCCATAATATAAGATCAGTAATTTCATAGACAGTTGTCCTGTAATCCACAAATGTCCCGGGAGCCTGTCCGTCAGATCAATCCCGGTTTCGTAAATATTTAAAATCCAGTGGCAGAGAATCAGAATCCACTTGGAACAAACCGGTAATTTCATACCGACAACTGCGCCAAGTACTCCAAAGCCAAGCAGCCAGCCACATAACGGGATCACCAGAAGGTTTAAAAACAGTGCATACACCGGAATTTCATAATAAAACCATGCCGTCAATGGCATCAGCCATAATTGCAAAAACAGATTCAGTCGCAATCGTTTCCAAAAGTCCTGAAACCATGTCCCAACACGACCTTTTATATGATTTTTTCTCTTCTCTGATGCAGTTTGTATTGCTTTTTCTCTCTCCGATCGCAGACCGGAATATACCGTAATCGCAAGTAATGCTGTAAAAGAAAATAAAAATCCACTCTGATAAATTGCAAAGGGATTGCGAAGCAAAATGATACAAGCAGCCAGCGCCAGTCCATGGGAAGCATCGTATTTTCGCCCAAGTATTTCTGCGCCCATGATACATAGATACATGATGACTGCCCGCTGCGCGGACACACCAAAACCACTCATCATGGCAAAGTCAATCACACAGAGACTGCTAAGCAGCGCTGCACAGGGGTAAGAACGCCGACAGCGGCGGAGAAAACGGTACACACTAAATCCAAATACCGATATATGTAATCCTGAAACTGCCAGAATATGCGAAATCCCGGCTTTTCGATAGCTTTCCTTTGTCTGCGCATCCAGCTGTGCATTACTTCCCGCTACCAGCGTCGATAAAATGCCGGCATCACGCTCATTTAACTCTGTAGTATATGTTTGCATAATTTTTTGTTGTAACTGATACAAAACTTCCCGTATTGAAAAACGCGAAGGCTTTTGTACGGTAACAGTATCCGCGTAAAAACGGCAGGTAATATTCATTTGCTGATAATAAGCAGCAAAGTCAAAATTGCCTTCATTCCTTGCAGGTAAAAAAACGTCCAGTTCTCCTTCAGCGGTAAGTATTGTTCCGATAGAACAGTTGTCTTTTGTTGTATATAATAAAATATTGCCCAGAAACACGGGCGTTTGATCTGTCTCCAGATACGTTTGTTTGATTTGATATAGATATTTGTCAGATTTTTGTTCTTTTTGTGTCAGGATTCCACTGATACGAACCGATGTTTCCATGTGCTGTTCTGCCAGTGAAACCCGTTTTGTGTACTGCATTGCCTGATGCCGTGTCAATCCAAACCCGGATAGCACAGCACCTGAAAGAAGCAATGCTAATATCACGCATTCTTTTTTTGCCGGGTGCAGATAACACACTGCACCAATGCCTGCCAGAATCAAAATGGCAGGAAGTATCTGGTGCTGCGGCATTTGCCCGGTAAGTAAAATTCCCGCCGTATAAGCTGCCGCAAACAGCCAGATGTGATGCCTATTCGCCAGAATCAAGCAATCCCTCCTTCTCCTGTTTCTGTACGATCTCCACATCGTCGCCTTCTTCCGTCACAAGATCCAGATTGCGTTTATAATATTCTTTCAGGGACATCTTATCCCGATAAGTCAGGTTTGTTTTTCCGTTGACTGCGATCTGGACGGTCTTTACCGTATCCAGTTCCGTCAGTGAATCAACGATCGAATAAATGATTACATCTTCCCGAATCTCAAAATTTTGAGCTAAGAATCCTTCATCCAGATTCACCAGACACACACCATCCATAACGGATACGCTGACCAGATTTGTTCCGAACGGAATCGCTGCCTGCGCATTGGAAGAACGCGGTCCGTCTAACAGCTGCTCCATTACCAGTTTTTCAATAGAAGTATTGCTGGAGTAATAAACATGCTGCGTCTCACGTACCAGTCCGTCACCATTCTCCGAAGCAAAATACAAGGTCAGGTTCGCTTCCTGAATGTTGTTGATCTTCTCTCCCGGATTTTCCACAAAGGAATCATTGGTCAGAATGCCAACCTCTACGCCGTTCGCATCCTTCAAAGGCAGGTTATCCACATACATGGAAACGCCTTCGACGCCTTCGATCTGCATCATATTATGCACAATCGCGCCCCGGCATAAAACCTCCTCCAGCGGCGCAATCTTGCCATATTCTTTGTTAAAATACAGATAAAGCTGATGATCGGTATATTCATAACGTTCAATTTCCACTTTGTCCGATAAAATCTGCTGATAATCCACATCGTCGGTCTTTTCCGACATCTGTGTGATAAATTCTTCAATCAGTCCTTCCGTATCTGTAGCAGAAGGATCATATGGTTTGTTTACAATTTTTGTTCGCTGTTTGTTCAGATAATACATGGAATAGCCGCTGCTTTCCGCTTTTTCTTTTTTACAGGCGGTCAGCATACTGCCCATGGAGATCAGAACAAACAGTAAAATACCAAAACGTATTAATTTTCTCATGGAATCCCCCTTACCGGTTACCCTGCAATATAGGTGAGCGGAATACGAACCGTAAATGTCGTACCTTCGCCCTCCAGACTGTGAACCTTAATGGCGCCACGATGCATAATGATCGCATTTCGTGCAATGGCAAGTCCCAGACCGGTTCCGCCGATTTCTCTGGAATGTGATTTATCCACGCGGTAAAAACGCTCAAAAATACGTGTCTGTGCCTCTTTTGGAATACCAATGCCGTTATCTTCTACTGTTACAAAGAAATTCTGATGATCTGCGTTCAAAGTCACGTGTACCCATCCTTCTGCATTGTTGTATTTGATACCATTTTCAATGAGGTTCGACAGTGCAAGTGTCAGCTTCATCTCATCTACTTCTGCCACAACCGGGCGGAAACTTTCCATTACCAGCTCTACATTCTGCCGCTGTGCGATCGGTTTCAGCCGCTTCATAATACGTTCCAGAAGTTCATTGATGTTTACACTTTCGATATTGATATTTCCTGCCGCTTTATCCATTTTTACCAGAGACAGCAGATCGTTGATGATCTTGTTCTCACGGTCAATTTCCGCACCGATATCGGACATAAACTCCCGGTAAAGTTCCACCGGCGTATCCTCCTGACCGATCAGGGAATCTGCCAGTACTTTCATGGAAGTCAGCGGTGTCTTCAACTCATGAGACACATTTGATACAAATTCCTGACGGCTTTCATCCAGCGTCTGAAGACGGCGGAGCATTTCATCACAGGCATTCGATATTGTATCAGTTTCAGAATAAGAATGGACACTGATAAAGTCTGCCTCATAACCATCCTGGACATCTGTAATGGATTTCGTTAAACGCTTAAACGGTTTTACCAACGCTCCGGATACAGCAAAGGCAACGATCACTACTGCCACGCCTGCCAAAAATTGAAGCATCAGTGCGTACTGTTTTAAAATCTGCAGCGTTGCAACAATACTGTCGGTAGACACGCTGACCAGCATCACACCAATGACATTTTTGCCGGATTCATCGTTGATCGGCAGTGTCATTTCGATATAACGGTTGTCAGAATCGTATTTCTGGACGGTTTCTCCCTGATATGCCTGCATGACTTCTTCGGAAAGAATCGTTTTCTGCTCATCCAACGCATATGTATCTTTTACAATGTGAAACGCCTGATCAATCAGCATCACCCTTCCATCATAAATGGTAGAAAGCTGTTCTAACTGCGTCGTAATATTCTGTGAGGAAGTATTTTCCAGATAATTATTTGCCACGATTTGTGTTGCCAGCAGTTTTGCCTGACTGGTAATATCTACCGTGCGGGTTTCCACAGCCCGGGATTCGTAGGCAGATAAAATGCCCGCCCGCAGCGAAAAGCCGGGGGCGATGCCAAATACAATCAATAATAGAAAAATTCGAAATTTCAGACTTTTAAAATATGAGATCACTGTTTTCAATGCCATTACCTCTGCTGATCAGAATGATAATAATAGCCGACGCCCCATTTGGTGTGAACGTATTTCGGCTCACTTGGATTGGTCTCCACTTTTTCACGCAAACGACGTACATGTACGTCTACGGTACGAAAATCTCCCTGATTCGGGTTCTGATATCCCCATACAAGGTTCAGAAGTTTTTCTCTGCTGTATACTTTCTCCGGTGTCTTTACCATCAGTTCCATCAGATCAAACTCTTTTGCAGTCAGCTTGATCTCACGTCCGCTGATAAATAACCGTCTGCTCTCGCAATCCAGTCTGACGTCTCCGTCCACAATGACATTCGGATTCGTATCTACTTCCTTCTTCGCGGTACGACGCATAATCGCTTTTAAGCGGGCTTTTACTTCCAGAATGTTAAACGGTTTCGTTATGTAATCGTCTGCACCGTATTCCAGTCCCAGAATTTTGTCCATATCATCGCCTTTTGCGGTCAGCATTACGATCGGAACGGAAGAAAATTCACGAATCTGCTGGCACACCTGAAATCCATCCAGCTTCGGCAGCATAACATCCAATAGAATGATATCATAACGGTTAGCATGCGCCATTTCCAACGCTTCCTCGCCATCATAGGCACAATCCACTTCCATACCATCCTGTTCCAGACTGAACCGGATTCCTTTCACGATTAATTTTTCATCATCTACAACCAGCACTTTCCTTGCCATTTTGTCACCTCATTGCACTGTAATATTATCTTTTAACTTATCAAATGTTCCCTGTTTGATGCCATCCACTTCCATAATTCCTTCAATCGAAGCAAAGGCACCATGTTTTTCTCTGTAAGCGATGATCTGTTCTGCTCTGGTCTGTCCAATTCCCTTTAATGTCATCAGTTCTTCCGCGGACGCTGTATTAATATTCACTTTCCCGTCGGATCGGATACCACTGTTTTGTGTGGCAGCGTCTTCCTGTGTGACAGTCTCCTCTCCCTGAAAGGGAATCCGGATCATCTGCCCGTCCGTCAGCGGTTCCGCAAGATTTACAGCTTCTGTTTTCGCTGTATCCAGCATGCCACCCGCCTGCTCCACAGCTTCATAAATTCGACTGTCAACAGACACTTCATAGACACCCGGTGTTGCCACCGCGCCGCACACATAAACGTACAAAGACTCTGACACGGGTTCCGCTTCATTGACGGAATCAGCGGAAGCCTGTTCTTTCGACGTTTGTTCCGTAACAGACAGTTCGTAAGCATCCTCGGCACCATTATCCAGAAACTGATCCGGATTTGCCCCACATGCGGTCAGCATGCAGATCATACCGATGCTCACGATCATCCTTAACCATCGTTTCAATATAGAATTCACTCCTTTACCTGTCGGCAAAGAAGGTTCCCTCAAATACCTGTAACAATTTTATCAAATATTACAAATATTACAAGCCTTGTTTTTGTTATCTAAAAAATTCTTAATAATTTCTAAACAGCAAGGCAAAAGTTTTTCGCGTTAGCAAAGCGTACTTATCTATTTCGAATTCGTACACCAGTTTTACTACTTCCGCTCCCACTGAAATATAACTACGCCTGTGATTGCAATTGCCATTCCAATCAGTTTCTGCATCGACCAGTCTGCTTTCTCCGTCCCAAACCACCCAAGCAGTTCAATGACGTACGCTGTAATCATCTGAGCAACCACGATAAACAGTACTGCCTGCGCCGGACCAAGAGTATTCATACTTTTTACAACCGTCAGTGTGATAAACGCACCGATCACACCGCCCACCAGCACATATTTCGGTTGTACTTTCCAGAGTGCTGCAAAGGAGCTTCGATCTGAAATGCCCCACGCCGCCAGGCAGACTGCCAGCGCGGTAAACTGTACCCAACTGTTTGCCACCCATAGACTGCTCTGCTTTGTTACATCGGTATTAAATACACCTTGAACACTCATTAACATTCCGGATAAAATCGCAATTAAAATTCCCACCATAAGTCCCGCTTCCTTTTTACTTTACATGATATATTTGCATAAATATTCTGCGCATTCTGGCAATACGCCAATCGCTATATCAAACGAATCGTTAGAAATAATCAAAGCGCGTTATTGATATAGTTTTTTCATTTACGTCTGATATATTTTTATGCATGTATCTACTATCATGTCACGAAATAGATTTTTTATACTTGAGAACTTTTCCTTTCCGTTGAGAGCACGTATCCGCTTATGCACGCGTAAAAACAGACAGTCATGCTTTCCAAAAGAAAAACACAACTGTCTGCCTGATTTTTCAAGTCAAACGATTCAAATTGGACATATGTAAGACTTGGTGTATGATTCTGGTCAGCGTAAGCTGACATATTCTTCTCAGAATCACTGCACTCTGCATTTGCTTAAAATGTAGCAAGAACCTCATCTAATTTCGCGATCATCTCATCCACATGCTCTTTTTCAATCACAAGTGGTGGAACAAAACGAACTACGTTAGAACCTGCCGTAATGATGATCAGACCTTTCTCCAGTGCTTTTGCAGCTACCTGACCAACCGGAATAGTCATTTCCAGTCCCTGCATGAGTCCCATACCACGGCGGTCTGTGATAAAGTCATATTTTGCAGCCAGTTCATCCAGCTTCTGCTCCAGATACGGTGCGATCTCATGTACATGGTTGATGATCTGATCTTTTTCAAAAATATCAAAAACTGCGCTGACAGCAGCTCCTACGAACGGGTTTCCACCGTAAGTGGTTCCATGATCACCAGGTGCCAGAGATTTATCTGCCACTTTCTGAGTCATCATAAATGCACCTACCGGCACGCCACAGCCAAGTGCTTTTGCAACGGTCATGATATCCGGCTTTACACCATAATTCTGCCATGCAAACATTGCTCCGGTACGTCCCATACCACACTGGATCTCATCCAGAATGAGTAAGATGTCTTTCTCATCACAGAGTGCACGCACACCTTTTAAGAACTCCGGATCAGCCAGATAAATACCACCTTCGCCCTGCACGGTTTCCATAATGATCGCACATGTTTTATCAGTGATCTGTGCTTTTACGCTCTCCAGATTGTTATACTCTGCAAAACGAATACCCGGGATCAGCGGCTCAAACGGCTCCTGATAATGTTTTGTTCCGGTAACAGATAACGCACCAAGACTTCTTCCGTGGAAAGAATGCTGCATTGCGATCACTTCGTGACCTGCATGTCCATCTCTGGTATAAGCATATTTTTTTGCTGCTTTTAATGCACCCTCGATAGCCTCTGTACCACTGTTGGTAAAGAAAATACGATCCATATCTGCGGCAGCCAGTGCTTTTTCAGCTGCTTCCATGGTTGGTACATTATAATATAAATTAGAAGTATGTAATAATTTATCTACCTGATTTTTCAAAGCATCATTGTACTCTTTTTTGCCATATCCAAAGGCGCAAACGGCGATACCAGCCGCAAAATCAAGATACTGTTTATTGTCTGTATCATACAGATAAACGCCCTCGCCGTGATCTAAAACAACCGGGAAACGATTGTAAGTATGAAGCAGCGCCTGCTCTGCATGGTCAATATAATTCTGTTTATTCATGGTCAAATCTTGCCTCCTCATCTCCAAGGATCGCTGTACCGATTCCTTTGTTTGTGAAAATTTCCAGTAACAGGCAGTGAGCCATACGTCCGTCTAAGATATGAACTCTGGAAACACCGTTTTCTACTGCATGGATGCAGTTATTTAATTTCGGAAGCATACCACCAACAACATAACCGCTGTCAAGCAGGTCTTTTGCTTCAGAAACTGTCAGTTCAGAAATTAGTGTAGACGGATCTTTCGGATCACGATAAACACCTTCGATGTCTGTTAAAAATGCAAGTTTTTCCGCATGAACTGCTGTTGCAATCGCACATGCCGCATCATCTGCATTAATATTATAAGTTTGATAATCATCATCCAGACCGATTGGGCATACGATTGGAAGAAAATCTTTCTCTAACAGATCAAATAAGATCTTTGGATCTACAGATTTTACATCGCCGACAAATCCAATGTCCTGTCCCTGAGATAATTTTTTCTCAACTTTCAGTAATCCGCCGTCTTTACCGCTGATGCTGACTGCCTGTACACCCAGTTTTTCTACCATAGATACCAGAGATTTTCCAACTTTTCCAAGTACCATTTCTGCAATCTCCATGGTTGCGGCATCTGTTTTTCTCAGACCGTTTACAAACTCCGGCTCCATTCCGGCTTTTGCTACCCATTTGCTGATCTCTTTTCCACCACCGTGTACGATGATCGGTTTAAATCCAACCAGTTTCAGCAGTGTTACATCCTGAATAACACGCTGTTTTAATTCTTCATCCAGCATGGCACTTCCACCGTATTTTACAACAATGATCCGGCGGTTGAAACGCTGGATATATGGTAATGCCTCAATCAGCACTTCGGCTTTCGCCCGTAATGCTTCGTATTTATCTTCGTTCATCTATCTGTCCTCCTGTAACAAATCACTTTTTTACATTTTTATGCATATCTATTTCTTATTTATCTATCAAACATCTGTCAAATCAGCCTTTCTGTTTATAACAAAAAGCTGGTTATGCACTCTCACATATTTTACTATAACAGATCAAAGTATATTTTCATTAAGAACGATAATCCGCATTGATTTTTACATAATCATAGCTCAGATCACAGCCCCATGCAGTTCCCTGTGCTTCACCAAGCTTCAGATCTGCAATAGCTGTCACTTCCGGCTCGGATAAGATCTTGGTTGCTTCTTCCTCACTATAATCAAGTGCAACACCATTTTCGATTAGTTTGATCTTACCGCCTTTGCTTTCAAAATACAGATCTACTTTATCTGGATCAAAGGTCGCTCCGGAATATCCCATGGCACAGAGGATTCTTCCCCAGTTTGCGTCATGTCCGAAAATAGCTGCTTTTGTCAGGCTTGAACAAATAACGGATTTTGCAAGTACCTGCGCCTGCTCTTTTGTCTCTGCATTGACAACAGTTACCTCAAATAATGCAGTTGCACCTTCACCGTCTCCTGCCATCATTTTTGCCAGTGTCGTGTTGACAAAATTCAGCGCCTCACAGAATGCATCATAATCTGCACCTTTTTCTGTAATCTCCGGATTTCCTGCCAGACCATTTGCCATCAGAAGCAAAGTATCGTTTGTAGAAGTATCTCCGTCAACAGAGATCATATTGAAGGTATCTTTGACATTGGCAGAAAGTGCTTCCTGTAATAATTCTTTGGAAATTGCAAGGTCTGTTGTCACAAAGGCAAGCATGGTGCACATGTTCGGATGAATCATACCGGAACCTTTGCACATACCACCGATAGTAACGGTTTTTCCGCCAACTTCAAATTCCACTGCCACTTCTTTTTCGTGTGTATCTGTGGTCATAATGGCTTTTGCTGCCGCATTTCCTGCTTTCACACCGTCTGCAAGCTTCGGTGCTAATGCCTCAACACCTGCCATAATACGGTCGATTGGAAGCTGTTTTCCAATGACACCGGTGGATGCCACGCAAACAGCACTTGCCGGAATACCAAGCACTTTTGCTGCCTGATCCGCTGTCTTCTGACAGTAATCTAAGCCTTCCTGTCCGGTGCAGGCATTAGCGATACCTGCATTAACAACAACTGCCTGTGCATATTCACTGTTTTTTACGATATCCCGATCCCAGAGTACCGGTGCCGCCTTTACAAGATTTGTTGTAAATGTTCCTGCCACACGACATGGTACCTGACTGTAAAGCATTGCCATATCGGTACGATTTTCATATTTGATTCCGGCTGCGGTGCAAGCTGCCTGGAATCCCTTTGCCGCTGTCGCGCCACCTGTAATCTGTTTCATGATCCAATCCTCCTGTAAGATACCTGTCACATATGTTTCAATGCATATCCGGTATCATTGTATCTGTTATTTTTATCTTTTTATTTCATTTCAAAGTTCATCTGAAAAATCATTTAAAAACATTGCTTTTTATTCGTTGAATTTTGTAATGTTTTCATCATTTAAAACAAAGTCATAATAATTTACATCGTCTCGCATCTTCCAGCCTTCTTCCTGCCAGAATTGATTGCCAAGTTCATTTTTCTTAAATGCGATCAGATTGACTTTGTTGATCTGTTCACTCTGTAAGGCACGCATTGCTGCAGTTGCCATCTGTTTTCCAATACCGCGGTTACGATAGGCTTCATTCACGCATACATGGTAAAAACATCCGGTTCTGCCATCATGTCCGCATAAAATCGCGCCCACCAGTTTGCCGTCAGCTTCTGCCACGATACTTGTGGTTGGATTCCGTTTCAGGAAACGTTCGGTTCCCTCTCTGGAATCATCAATGCTTCGAATGCCAAAGCCTTTGATCGTCATCCACAGTGCATATACTTCATCGTAATCTTCAATCGTCATCGGACGAATCTTTATTTCCATAAAATCCTGTTTCCTTCCATATATTTACGGGAACATTGGAACAAGATTCAATCCTTCGCTTTCATCCAGACCAAACAACAGGTTCATATTCTGAACTGCCTGTCCCGCAGCACCTTTCACAAGATTGTCAAGTGCTCCCATCATAACGATTCTTCCGGTACGCTCATCAATCTTGAAATTAACATCTACATAGTTGCTGCCCTCTACCCATTTTGTCTCAGGCACAACATCTTTTTCCAGAACACGAACAAATTTCTCATTCGCATAATATTTATCATAAGCAGCTTTCACTTCTTCATAAGCAGGAAGAGAACCGTCTGCTTTCTTCCTTAAAGTCGCATACTCTGTTGCCAGGATACCACGGTTCATCGGAACCAGATGCGGTGTGAAATTGATCACGATCTCTTTGCCGGCCGCATAACCAAGCTGCTCCTCAATTTCCGGGGTATGACGATGCGTTGCCACACCATATGCTTTCATATTTTCATTTACTTCACAGAACAGGTTTGCTACTTTCGCACCACGACCGGCTCCGGAAGTACCGGATTTTGCATCGATGATCAGTGTGTCCGGATCAATCAGTCCTTCTTTTACCAGCGGATAAGCGGTTAAAATAGAACAGGTTGTATAACATCCCGGATTTGCCACCAGACGGGCACCTTTCACTTTATCACGGTTAATCTCACACAGACCGTAAACAGCTTCCTCAATGAACTGTGGGCTCTTATGCTCGATCTTGTACCATTTTTCATAAGTAGCAACATCTTTGATACGAAAATCCGCACTCAGATCCACGATCTTTGTCTTGGACAAAATCTTCTCTGTCAGAACAGATGCTAAAAAACCCTGTGGTGTAGCGGTAAAAATCACATCTACCTGCTCACAGAGAGCTTCCATATTATCATCCAGACATGTCGCATCTACGATTTCAAACATGTTGTGATATACGGATGCATATTTCTGGTCAATGTAACTTCTTGATCCGTACCAGACAATTTCTACTTCTTTATGTCCCATCAGAATACGTACAAGCTCTGCTCCTGCATAACCTGTCGCTCCGATAATACCTGCTTTTATCATTTGCATCCTCCTTAATCTTCAACTGAACTGTTTCTTATAATAATACTTCTCGCGCAATTCGTAAAGTATTGATTTTCTGCTTTGCATATTTTATACATAAGAATGCATAATTATACATACATTCAGTTTTTTATTCATTCTGCCTTTTTCGGGTTTTTTTTGCTCTGCATCAAATAATAGCACAAGTTTTTTCAAATGAAAAGGACTTTTTACTTTTTTTGCCATTCTGTGCGTCCTGAATAAAAAGGTGTATTTTTATAAGTAAAATATGTATAAATTTACACTTGCAATCTCATTCTGATTGTAGTATGATGAATCAGGTCGAAAACAAAAGGTAAATTTGTTTTCAGAAAAATATTCAGAAGAAACGGTCTGTGACAGACAGATCTGCTTAATGATAAGAAAGAAAGGAACTATTACAATGAAAGAGAAAGTTATTTTAGCATATTCCGGCGGACTTGACACAACAGCAATCATCCCGTGGTTAAAAGAGACATACGACTATGATGTAGTATGTTGCTGTATCGACTGTGGACAGGGCAAAGAGTTAGAGGGACTTGAGGAGCGTGCTCAGTACTCAGGTGCTTCCAAATTATATATCGAAGATATCTGCGATGAATTTGCAGAGGATTACATCATTCCTTGCGTTCAGGCAGGCGCTGTATATGAGAATAAATATTTACTTGGTACTGCTATGGCTCGTCCGGGTATTGCAAAAAAATTAGTTGAGATTGCAAGAAAAGAAGGCGCTGTTGCTATTTGCCACGGTGCTACAGGAAAAGGAAACGACCAGATTCGTTTTGAGCTTTCCATCAAAGCACTTGCTCCGGATATCAAGATCATTGCTCCATGGCGTGATCCGAAGTGGACCATCGATTCCCGTGAAGGCGAAGTTGAATATTGTAAAGCACATGGCATTGATCTTCCATTCGCTATGGATCAGAGCTACAGCCGTGACTGCAACTTATGGCACATCAGCCATGAAGGACTGGAGCTGGAGAACCCGGCCAATGAGCCGAACTACGATCACCTGCTTGTATTAGGTGTTTCTCCGGAGAAAGCACCGGATGAACCGGAATACGTTACTATGACATTTGAGTCTGGTGTTCCGAAAACAGTAAACGGCAAAGAGATGAAAGTTGCTGATATCATCCGTGAGCTGAACCGTCTCGGTGGAAAACATGGTATCGGTATCATCGATATCGTTGAGAACCGTGTCGTTGGTATGAAATCCCGTGGTGTATATGAGACTCCTGGCGGAACAATCCTTCTTGAGGCTCAGAAACAGTTAGAGGAGCTGACTCTTGACCGTGCTACTATGGATGTAAAAAAAGATATGGGTAACCGCATGGCCCAGATCGTATACGAAGGAAAATGGTTCACACCGCTTCGTGAGGCAGTTCAGGCATTTGTAGAGTCCACTCAGAAATATGTAACCGGTGAAGTTAAATTCAAACTTTACAAAGGTAACATCATCAAAGCTGGTACTACTTCTCCATACTCCTTATACAGTGAGTCTCTGGCAAGCTTCACAACTGGTGACCTTTATGATCATCATGATGCAGACGGATTCATTACATTATTCGGTCTGCCGTTAAAAGTTCGTGCAATGAGAATGCAGGAACTGGCAAAAGAAAACCAGAAATAAATTTGTGCTTTGCACAAACGATAACTTCTTGAACGACAGTTCAAAAATTTCCCCCGGTAACAGAATGTTCTTATCACTCTGCTGCCGGGGCTTTTATCTCAGTCTGAGTTGAGACTCCCACTTCTGCAAATGGTGAGTAATAACAAATCTTTCTCAGTGGGAGTTCAATCTCCGACTGAGATAAACGCTCCGCGAGGATGTGCAGTGATTCTGAGAAGAATATGTCAGCTTTCGCTGACCAGAATCACGCACCAAGTCTCACGTGCGTTCGACTTGAATTATCATAGAAATCAATCCTCTTTCAATGTAATGTCTGCCTTGCAAAAGAAAATTAAAGTTTATTTCTTCTCATTTGGAAACTGTTTCTGCCCCAATACATCCACTCTGCTTTTTCTGATTCTTCTCAAGAATGCATATCCCACCAGACAAGCCACAAACTCTGTTATCGGGAATGTCCACCAAATCAGTGAAACACCTGCTATTCCTTTTATTACCGTTACAGCGACAGTCTTATTTTTAGTTCGTACTCTGTTTTTCCTTTAATAAATAAATTCTGGATTCAAAATCCGTACATGGCTCTGCACCTTGCGGAACTTCTCCTGCACTCACATCCGTAGTGATCAATCCAAGGTTCATCAGTTCATCACCATAATGTTCTGTATTTGCCAGTTCATTCTCATACAGTTTATCCGGATCTAATCCCTGTAGTTTTACGCAGCTATATGGCAGATTTACACCATTCAGAACTCTGTAATAGCCAACAAGTGCTTTGCTTTTGTCTTCACTGACAACCATCCAGACCGTTTCATTTCCGTCAAACGGACTTTTCAATCTGTAAAATGTACCGAACTGAAGTAATTCACGATATTCCTTCATAAATCGGATCTGTGCTTTCACTTCTTCTATCTCTGCATCAGACAACTTATTCAAATCCAGTTCATAACCAAACGTTCCAAAATACGCAACATTTGCCCTTGTATGTAACGGTGTATTACGAAAAACCTGATGATTTGGTATTACAGATACATGGCTTCCCATGCTGCTGAGCGGATAACACATGGATGTCCCATATTGTATTTTCAACCGTTCTACAGCATCTGAATCGTCACTAACCCATCCCTGCGGTGCATAATAAAGCATTCCTGGATCAAAACGCCCTCCTCCGCTTGCGCAGGACTCAAAAAGCACCTCCGGGAACGCTGAAGTCAGACGTTCGTACAGATCATAAACGCCCAAAATATAGCGATGAAAAATTTCTCCCTGCTGATCCGCCGGATATGCGATACTGTAACATTCCGTAATGCTCCGGTTCATATCCCATTTTATATAGGATATGTTTGACTCAGAAAGCAATTTTGCAATCATCCCATAAATATAATCCACAATTTCTTTTCTTGAAAAATCCAGTACATATTGATATCTTCCATGAGATACTCGTCGTCCCGGTGTCTGTAACATCCAGTCTGGATGTTTTCTATACAGATCAGAATCTTTATTCACCATTTCCGGTTCAATCCAGAGACCAAATTTCATTCCAAGTTCTTCGATTCGATCTGCAAGTCCACTGATTCCATTTGGCAGCAACTCCGGATTTGCAATCCAGTCTCCCAGTCCAGCGCGGTCGTTTCTTCTGGCACCAAACCAACCATCATCCAAAACAAATAATTCTACGCCACATTCTTTTGCTTTCCTTGCAATCGCAACCAGACGTTCTTCTGTAAAATCGAAATAAGTAGCTTCCCAGTTATTGATCAGAATCGGTCTGCATCGATCCCTCCAGTAGCCTCTGGCCAGACGTCTTCCGTAAAGCTTATGAAATGTCTGACTCATTCCATTTAATCCGTTCTCTGAATAGACCATGGCTGCTTCCGGAGTTTGGAACATTTCTCCAGCTTCCAGTTTCCAGTCAAATCCTTCCGGATTTATTCCCGCTGTTACTCTTGTCACATTGTGCGTGTCTACTTCCGCCTGAATACGGAAATTGCCACTGTAGATCAGACTGAATCCGATTGCTTCTCCCCGATATTCATTCGTATGTTTTCTCCGTAAAACCATAAATGGATTGTGTTCATGAGAAGAATTTCCGCGCCTGCTGTCAATTGCTGTGATTCCCTGTTCCAATGTTCTTTCTTTTATATAGCGTTCTCTCGCCCATGCTCCTGATAGCTGCATCCACACATAATCCTGATCTGGGAGATCCAGACTCAGACTCATTACATTTAACAGATGCACCGTTTCTGTTCCCGCATTTTTCACACAAACGCTCCGTGCAATTGCATTATACTCAGAAAAAACAGTATACAAAAGTTCCAGCAGCACTCCGGTCAATGCATCTTTCAAATAAACCCGAAGTGTCATTGCTTCTTCGTCTGATTCTGTATAAGTAGCCGGAAGCCCCTGTAATTTTACCTTTCCCGCTGTAATCTCATATCCTTCATACACAAATTCTGAGATTCGACTTCCATTTTTTTGCAATATTTCAATTGCAGGATGTCTGTAATCCGTTGTCCCGTATACCGGATATTCCTGCCTGATATGCTCCAGAGAAAAATTCCGGTCATCCTCATATATATACGAAGTCATGGGACGCTGACATTCTTCGACCAGATAAGAAAAATCTGCCTTATCATGAATTCTTTTTCCAAAATAAAGGTGTCCCATATGTCCGTTTTTTAATACGCACATAATGTAACTTATTTTGTCATTATATAAATGAAATGTTTTTGTTTCTTTGTGAAATACAATATTTCTCATAAATGTCTCCTCCAACAGATGCTACCAAATAGCTACATGAAAAAATCAGTTAAAGCAATACCGCATCTGTTCTGTTCCCTGTAAATTTTTCCATATAAATTTGCCATTTTCATATATCATATATCCATGCCAACTTTCCTCTTTTGGAATAGAAACAGATCCGGGATTCATATAAATATAATCCGGATGCTCTACGCATTTTGGTACATGGGTATGCCCATTCAGCAAAATGTCTCCTTTCTGAAGAGGTGGCAGATTGCCCTCATTAAAATGATGACCATGTGTGGCATAAATTATATTTTTTTCATCTGCAATCACACAATAATCTGCCAGAACCGGGAACTCCAATACCATCTGATCTACTTCCGTATCACAATTTCCCCGCACACAGAGAATGTCCTGTTTACGTTGATTTAACAATGTAATTACTTCCTTTGGATTGTAGGCTTTTGGCAGATCATTTCTTGGACCATGGTACAAAATGTCACCAAGCAATAATAACCGGTCTGCTTTTTCTATGTCGTATGCTTCCAGCAATTCTCTGCAATAATATGCTGATCCATGAATATCTGATGCGATCATCCATTTCATAAGTATTTTCCTCCACGTATCGTATTTACCAAATCTATATTATTATGCTTATATTTTTGCGTTTTATAATAATAGTTACTAAATAATATTTTCTTTAAAGAACCAATGTCTCCAAATCTTCTGGTACAAAAATAGTTCCATTGAAATACTTTCTTCCCTCATTTTGATAAAGTTCTTTTCTCAGCAACAGATTTTTGTCTTCTGTGTGATATAACAGCAGATTTTTTACATGCAATTCTTCTGCCAGTTTACTTGCATCTGCCACTGTGGAATGATGCTTCTCATACGGATGAAAAATATCTGCTTCGCTCTCCAGACAGAATGCTTCATGTAATAACCATGTGCTGTTCTCTGCGTACTGTTTTTCACATGGATTATATGGCTCATCGCCGCAACAGGTAAGTTTTTCTCCATTTCCCAGTTCCATACAGAAACCGAATTGTTTCGCTTTCGTCGACTGGATATCGAAGAACGTAACTTTTTTAGATAAAATGCTGACAGACTCATCATCTGCAACGGAAATGAGATGCAAACGTTTTCCAATAAATGCAACATCTTTCTTTTGCAGAAGTTTCTCTGCCAGATCCTTCAATAGCTCAATTACTTCTTCATGTGCATAGATTGTCGCATCTCCTTCGTATTCACCCTGTCTCATGTGCTGGCAGATCATCCGCATCATCCAAATGATACCAGTAATATGATCAATATGCTTGTGCGTCACAAAAATGGTTTTGATATCTTTCCAGTTAATTCCGGCATGTTTTAACTGATGCAGTATCGTACTTCCACCACCACCGTCTACCATAAAATATTTCTGATCTTCCTGTAATACAAAGCAGGTATTGTAGCACTCCGTCACAAGCGCATTTCCTGTTCCAAGCATTGTGAGTTCCATAATTTTCTCCTTCTGAATCAAAAAACTATGGGAACATTATAACACATATGATTTGTAAATACATATTTTTTCCATTCCTCTACACATTTCTATCACGCAATGTTATAATATACAAACATGATACGAAAACATTATTGAGGTGAAAAAATGACTATACGAACTGCTACTATGAATGACTTAAATGCGATCACTGCTGTGGAAGCAGAATGTTTTCCGGCGGCAGAAGCGGCTTCCAGAGAAGAATTTTCCAAACGACTGACATATTATAACGACCATTTCTGGTTGATGTTTGATGAAGATAAACTCATTGCCTTTGTGGATGGATTTGTAACAGATGAAGAAACTCTGACCGACGAAATGTTCCATGACGCTTCCCTGCACAACCCTAACGGCGCATGGCAGATGATTTTTGGTGTAAATACGATTCCTGATTATCGCAAACATGGCTATGCCGGTGAACTGATCAAATCCTGCATTGCAGACGCAAAAGCGCAGGGCCGAAAAGGACTTGTTCTGACCTGCAAAGAAAAATTGCTGCACTACTATGCAAAATTCGGTTTTGTAAACGAAGGACTTTCTGAATCCGATCATGGCGGCGCAGAATGGTATCAGATGCGTATTACATTTTAAAAAGGGAGACTGTAATTAATTCTGTGTAAACTCTAAAAGAGCTATATACCCTCTTGGATT
>OLNI01000033.1_pt1 | contig 130313 bp, 121 predicted proteins | sample 1672921 | NCBI WGS metagenome assembly OLNI01 (sample SAMEA3136737, study PRJEB25190) | human gut metagenome | biome: human gut; feature: human-associated habitat; material: faeces | place: Austria | collected 2013 | reverse complement strand
GACAGGTATTAAAAAGTATTGAATTTATTGAAAAAACACTTGATTATATGGAGAGTGGATATCATCTGGCGAACGATAGTGGTATTGCCATGCGGATGGCAGTTATACTAAATCTGATTGGGAAATGATTGGAAATAATCAATTTTATTTTGACGCGTCGGGGTGGATGGTAAATGGTTGGAAAGTAATAGAAGGAAATACATATTATTTTAATAGTAATGGAATTATGGTGTCTAATCAATGGATTGGAGATTATTATCTGAAGAGTAATGGACAAATGGCTGTTGAGGAATGGGTTGAAAATGGGAAATATTACGTGGATGTAAAATCAATAACAGTATTGTAGCAGATGTCTGTAAAATGCTGTAAGGAGAAAGAGATGTTATGAATAATACAAATATAAAAATAAGCATTATTATACCGGTATATAATGCAGAAAAGTATTTGAGGGAATGTCTTGATAGCATTTGCAATCAATCATATAAGGAGTTGGAAATTATTTTAGTTGATGATGGTTCTCAAGACGGTTCTAGTGAAATATGTAAAGAATATGTGAAAATAGATAAGCGTATTATTTACTTACATAAAGAAAATGAGGGACCTGGTGTGGCAAGGAATACGGGGTTGAGTATAGCCTCCGGCACATACGTTATGTTTATGGATAGTGATGATTTTTTTTACGATGTTCATAATGTGGAGAATATTGTCAGAGAGTTAAAAAATAATAATGTCGATTTGCTAATGTATAATGTTGGAACATATTGGGATGAAGACAAGCAATTAATTAAAGAAGGTGTAGTTATAGAGGAAAACATACTTAATAATTTACCCAACTCTGAAATGTTTACATTTTTATTATCAAAAGGGTTAGTATATAGTGGTGTTTTGGGAAAGGTTCTTAATAGACGAATGCTATTAGATAATGATATATTATACACTAATGGGGAATGTGAAGATATTGTCTGGTCAGTCAAGGTATATAAAGCGGTAAGAACAATTGCCTGGTGTAATGATATGGTTTATATTTATAGAAAGCGAAAAGAGGGTTCCAGATCAGCAGTCCCTTTTACACATGATAATTTAAAGGTTGTAAAAGATATATGTATAGAGGCTAGAGAAGAACGAGAGCAGTATACTGAAAATATGTTGAATTATTTAGCTTATCTATATACAGTGTGGTTAGCTCAAGCAGAGTTATCTAAAGATCCGAGAGTAATTAAAGATGTAAAGGAGATGAAACAGTGCACATTTTTGTTAAAGTATAGAAAACATCCTAGTGTTAAGTTGGCAAATATTGTTTATCATTTGCTTGGTTTCAAATTATTAATGTGGCTCTTGGGACAATATATGAAAAAAATATATAAATTATAAATGAGAAGTATGGGATGGATAAAATGAATAAAATGGGAAAAATTATATCGGTTTTTACACCAACATATAACAGAGCATATAAATTACCGTGTTTATATGATAGTTTGTGTAAACAAACCAGTGATTCTTTTGAATGGTTAATAGTAGATGATGGGTCTACTGACAATACTGAAGAATTGGTGCATCAATGGATTCAAGAAGCTAAAATTGATATCCGTTATTTTAAACAGGAAAATGGCGGTAAGCAAAGAGCACATAATACAGGTGTTTTGAATTGTGATTTGGAATTGTTTATGTGTGTAGATTCAGATGATTTTATTTCTTGTGACTGTATAGAAGAACATATCAAAAGATGGGAGAAAGTAAAAGTAGATAAAAAAATAGCAGGAATCATTTCGCTGAAAGGCGATTTGCAAGGTAAACCCTTGGGAACAGATTTCCCGTCTGGGGTCAGTTGTGTTTCCAGAAAAAAGTTGTATGGAAAGATGAAATTTAAAGGTGATGCAACACTTGTATATAGAACAAATATATTAAAGCAGTATTTATACTGGGTGGCAGAGGGAGAAAAATTCATTGGAGAAGGATATGTTTTTAGTCAGATAGATGAAAAATATGAAATGGCTATTTTATCAAAGGTACTGACATTTTGCGAGTATTTACCTGATGGATATACAAAAAATGTTCGAAAACTAGCCAAAGATAATCCCAAAAGTTATGTAGTATTGAAAAAGCAAACTATTGAGTATGCAGAGACTTGGTTTGATAGATTTGTCCAGACAATTTTGTATATGGTGGGATGTCGAATGAGTAAAGAACAGCATCCAATTAAGAAAGCACCATATAGTTTTCTTGCTATATTGGCATATCTTCCGGCATGGTTAGCATGGGTGCTGATTTATAAAAATTCATAAAGGTATTTGGGTAAATTATCATATGAGTAGATATCCAAAGGAAGAGGTAGAAAAGTGAGACATACTAAGAAATATATAACTGAAGTACCAACTGAAAAATCAATCTATATGTGGAACATTATTGGAAGTATGGCCAATGCAGGCATGTCATTGATTGTCTTGATGGTTGTAACTAGAACACTGGATAAAAATAATGCTGATATATTTAGTATTGCATGGGCGATTAGCCAATTGATGGCTACAATAGGTATGTTTCAGATTCGAACATATCAGGCAACAGATGTTGCGGAAAGGTTTAAATTCAAGCAATATTTTCTGTTTAGGATTATTACAATATCTTTTATGATGCTGTTTTCTGTGTGTTACATCGTTGTTAATGGCTATTCTCTATCTAAGTCAGTAATTATTCTTTTGATATGTTTGTTTCGAGCAGTTGATGCACTGGCAGATGTTTATGAAGGATGGTTTCAACAAAAAGAACGCTTAGATCTGGCCGGGAAGGCATTAACCTTCCGGGTTGTTTTGGGTGTTTTTTGTTTTTCATTTACGCTTTTTGTAGTGGGGGATTTGCTGATTTCATCAGTAGTATTACTGGGGGCATATATTATTGGCTTTTTTGTGACAGATATAAAATATGTCTTAAATATTAAGACTTTGAAACCATCTTTTACAGGTGGTAAAGGTACAAATTGGATTTTGAAATTAACGATAGAGGGGCTGCCTCTTTTTATAAATGCGTATCTAATGATGTCCATCATGAATGAACCTAAGATGATTATTGATCAAGCAATTGCAACAGGTGATTTAGCGGTAGGGGGACAGACGATTTATGGAATACTTTTAATGCCGGCTTCGTTTTTAACATTAGCGTATATTGTTTTCCGACCGATGTTAACTCATATGGCTATTATGTGGAATGAAAAAAAGATAGATAAGTTTTTGAAAACAATATTTAAAATGGGTGGAGCGCTTCTTGTAATGGCGTGTTTGATTTTGATTGGAAGTGCTATATTAGGTATACCAGTTTTATCATTAGTATATGCAATAGATTTAGAAGGATATAGAAATCATTTGTTGATAATTATATTAGGTGGGTGCTTTTGTACATTTTCTTATGTGTTAGACAATGCATTGATTGTGATACGAAAACAATATCTCCTGGTTTTAGCATACGTTTTTACTTGGCTATATGTAAAAATTATAGCCAAGAAAATGGTTGTGGCTTTTGGCTTGATGGGAGGAGCTCTTGCATATGCTACCTCTATGATTGTATTTTTTAGTTTTACAGCTCTTTTATTTATAATTTGTTTTAAAATGGCGTGTAAAAATGTAAATGAATAAATGCGGGAGGTGGGAATGGTGTTTGCTAAAAATTTTGATATATCAAAGCCATATGAAAAAGAAGTGTTGGATAGACTACATCATGTTCAGTTAGAAATATTAAAAGATTTTTCAGAAGTATGTAAGAAATATTCATTATCTTATTTTGGAATATATGGAACGGCTATTGGTGCAGTAAGGCATGGCGGTTTTATTCCATGGGATGATGATATAGATGTAGGAATGTTGAGAGAAGATTATAATAGATTATGTGAGGTTTTTAATAAGGAGCTTGGGCATAAATATAAACTTTTAACTCCGGAAATAGATGGGCAATATGCTTGTACAGTTACGCATATTCAAAAACGGGGGACAAAGTTTATATCTCAGATGTCACAGGATTTACAGTGTGAACAGTGCATTTTTATGGATGTCTTTCCGTTTGATCGTGTGGCAGAAGGCATAAGGGAACAGAAAAAGCAGGCACAGAAAGCTAATTTTTTAGGGCGGCTGTTATTTTTATCAGGCACACCTTATCCATATATACCTTATCGAGGGTGGAAGAAGGAATTAGCAGGTTTTTTTTGTAATATTGCACATTATGGGTGTAAAATGTTTCATATTACACCTGAAAAAATATATAAAAAGTATGTTCAAGTTGCAACATCATATAATGGTAGAAGCGAAAATAGATATGTGACCTCTTTTGAATATATAGGTTGTTTAAAAGATAAGGTTAAAAAAGAAGCACTCTTCCCGTTGAAGTTAGTGCAATTTGAAGATACTGAGATTTATCTTCCGGCGAACAATCACGAATTTCTAAGCAAAGTTTATGGTGATTACATGAAAATTCCGCCCAAAGACAAGCAAATTAATCATATGCCATGTGTTTTAGATTTTGGTGATGGTATTAATATTGTGGAAAAAATGAAAGTATAATTTAGGAGATAGTATGTAATGGTTAATAAAAAATATTGTTTTTTTTCAGCACAATACCTACCGCATATGGGTGGAGTAGAGAATTATACATATCATCTGGCTAAACAGTTGGTTGAAAAGGGGAATGAAGTTACCATAGTTACTTGCAATGTAGAACGGGTGGGAACATATGAAAAGCAAGAGGGCATTAAAATATATAGACTTCCATGCCTGAATCTTATAAATGGTCGTTTTCCTATTTTGAAATTTAATAAGGTATTTTGGAAGATACATCGAAAAATATCAAAGCAAAGCTATGATATGATTATAATTAATACAAGATTCTATATTCATTCTTTATATGGAGCTGTTTTCGGAAAGAAAAAACATTGTAGGACAATATTTATTGAACATGGCACAGGACATTTGACGTTGCATAATCCGATACTGGATTGGGTAGAAAATATAGTGGAACATACGATGACTTTTTTTGAAAAACAGTTATGTTCAGAATTTTATGGAGTTTCAGAAGCATGTTTGGTGTGGCTGCGGCATTTTCATATCAAGGGGAAAGGAGTTTTATATAATGCCATTGATCTGGGAGATATTGGTAAAAAACTTGAGTCTCCGATATGTAGTTTTAAAGAAAAATATAATATTTCAAATCAGGCACAGATAATAACTTTTACAGGACGCTTATTAAAGGAAAAAGGTGTCTTGACTTTAGTAAAGGCATTTGATGAGCTCAAACGAGAAGATGTATATCTATTTATTGCAGGAGATGGAGAAGAACATGATTCTATTAAATCAATGAGTAGTAAACATGTTATTTTATTAGGCCGCATTACATCAGATGAAATAGTTGCATTGTTAAAAGAAACAGATATTTTCTGTCTGCCTTCAGATTCTGAAGGGATGCCAACATCCGTTCTTGAGGCGGCAGCATGTAAATGTTATATTGTGACTACAAAACAAGGCGGAGCTAAAGAACTTGTTTTAGATGAAAAACATGGTATAATAATGGAAGATAATAATTTGCCAACTGTCATTAAAGCATTGCAGAAGTCACTGCAAGACAGAAAAAATAGAGAACAGGGAATTGAATTGACATATCAACGATTACAGAAATATTTCACGTGGGATAAAGTAGCAGAAAAAGTGATGAAACTGTAGAGATAAGATTAGGAGAATAGCAGAATGAAAAGTGAATTGCTTATTGTAATTCCGGCATATAATGAAGAAGAAAATATAAAAAATGTAGTTGAACTTATCAAAAATCAGTATGGTCAATATGATTATATTGTTGTAAATGATGGTTCGAAAGATAAAACAGCGGATATCTGTTATGAAAATGGATATGAAATACTGGATTTACCGGTTAATTTGGGACTGGCAGGTGCATTTCAAGCGGGATTAAAGTATGCATACAAAAAAGATTATCAATATGCCATTCAATTTGATGCAGATGGGCAACATAGACCTGAATATATTGCTAATATGCTTGAGAGGATAAAAGAAGGATATGATATAGTTATAGGGTCTAGATTTGTTCGTGTAAGAAAAGATAGTTCTATGCGAATGATAGGGAGTAGGATGATTACGGTTGCAATCAAATTAACTACAAAGGTAAGAATATCTGATCCGACTTCCGGAATGCGTATGTTTTCGCGAAAAATGATTGAAGAATTTGCACAAAATTTGAATTATGGTCCTGAACCGGACACTATATCATATTTGGTTAAAAATGGTGCTACGATTTCCGAAGTGCCGGTTACTATGGACGAAAGACAGTTTGGGATAAGTTATTTAAATATTGCTGGATCAATATCATACATGATCAAAATGTTAATATCAATCATTTTCTTGCAGAATTTTAGGAAGAGGAGTTAAAAGATGTCAGCAATTTTAAGAGTTTTTATTATAATCGGCGCTTTTTGTTTGTTGATTTATATGCTTAAGAAAATCCGCCAGTCAAAATTAAAGATAGAATATACCATTTTTTGGATTTTATTCTCTTTAGTATTAGTTTTAATGGGTATTTTCCCGAAAGTGTTTTATTTTATATCCAGAATAATTGGTTTCCAAGCACCTATAAATATGATTTTTTTGGTTATTATTTTTGTATTGATTGTTAAATTGTTTTTAACATCCATGCAGATTTCAAAGCTGGAAAATAAAGTGGATTCTTTAACACAACAGATAGCTATTGATAGAAAAATAGATAAAGAAGTTGATTTATGTAAAGATAAAATAGCGGGAGGGGACAATGATCCGTAAGGAAGATAATTGTAATGGCATGATGAAAAAGGTAAAAGAAAATTGTTTGAAGATATTTTTGGTAAGTATAGCATTATTTATAATACTTTTGGGAATAGTATATGTTTATTTGACCAGAGCCCAAGCATATTCGGAAAAAGAGCAGACACTAGTGTCGGTAAGTTATGCTGCTAACCCAATAGAGGTTGAAAACGGCAGTACACTTACGCAAAGTTTCAAGATATCTCAGGAGATGAAATATTTTAAGATAAAGTTTGGGGTGGATTTGGAAAATATAGTAGATGATGTGGTTTATGTAGAATTACATGATGCAAATACAGATAAACTAATAAAAGTCTGGAGAGTTTCAGCGGGAGAAATAAATAATGAGGAAGCTTATCGGTTTGATGTGGGTAGTGTGCAACAGGAATTAACAGGTAACTATATTTTGAAATTGAAATTTGAAGGTAAAGAAAGAATAAGTAGTATACAAGTTTTTAGAACAGAAATTAATCAGTATAATAATGGGGAATTAGTAATCAATGACGAGAAATGCATTGGAGATTTGGCATTTTCAGCATATGGTGCGGATAATAAGTTCTTGTATAAAATGTTTTTTGAATTATTGATCTGGCTTATGGGAGGAGGACTTCTTATATATTTTCTCCTTTGGCGTACTAGTGTGTCAGTTGAGATAATTGCTATGATTCTGGTTTTATTGTTAGGGTTAAGTCATATGCAGGTAATGCCGACTTATTCCACACCAGATGAAAGAGGGCATTTTGCCACAACTTATTACTTCTCCAATATTTTACTAGGGAAAGAAGCGGTTGATGCTGAAGGTAATGTTTTAGTTAGAAATGAAGACCTGCTTCTAAATGTTGAAAATATCAGACCTAATTTAGGAACATATGCATTAATGTATGAGAATATGTTAGATAAAAGTAAGGATGACACCGTGGTATCCTATGATAGAGGGCCGTTGTCTGTTCCGTTTTGGTCATATTTTCCACAAATTTTGGGAATATCAATTGCAAGATTATTGGATGCTGGAAATATAATGCTGCTTTTTAGTGGAGCTTTTTCAGCACTGCTTTTTTTTGCATTTTGCGTTTACATTAGTGTAAAGTTGATGCCATTTGGAAAAGTAGCTATGATAATTATGAGTCTTCTTCCAATGACATTAGAAACAGCAGGTTCCTATTCTTATGATGTGGTAGTAAATGGATTGTCATATGTGTTTATTGCATATGTGTTCTGGTTGGCATATGAGAAAAAGAAGGCTACATTCAAAGATTGGTCTATATTGTTAGGGATTATTATGTTGATGGCTCCGATAAAGGTAGTATATGTTTTGATTGCTGGTATGTGTTTGATTATTCCGGGAAATAAAAATAAGCTGTACAGTTTAGCGATTTTTGTGGGTGGAGCGTTATCTATTTTAGTGGTTAGATTGTCTACAGTATCACATATGGTTACTACTTATGCAGGCGATTCAAGTACTATAACGGAATTGAATAATCAGTATACCATTCCGTATATCATTCATAATATTTCTAGAACGATAGGGGTTTTATATAATACATTGCGAGAAATGACGGATGCCATATTGGAGCCTCTCGTAGGACATCGATTAGGGTATTGGGATATTGTTATTCCGTGGCACATAGTATTTTGCTTTGTTATTTTGTTGTTATTGGCGACGATTGAGGGTGAAAAAGAAAGGGTTTATATTAAGAATACGCATAAGTTATTAATGCTTTTTTTATGTATTGTAATGACGGGAGGAATTACTCTAGCATTAATGCTTGATTTCACCCAAATATCGGATAATGTTGTCAGAGGGATTCAAGGACGTTATTTTACTCCGTTTTTGCCTCTGGTTATTTACACCTTAAGGACAGACAAAATTTGTATCAGAAAAAATTTGGATAAACAACTTATATTTGGCTCATATATGTTAAATTATTTTATCTTGTGGAGAATTTTCGAGACAACAGTTGCCCGCTAATAGATATGATCAATGAAAAGTTGCAGAAAGTCATAAATTTATATATAATAGTATGAGTTTATGAAGAGGTGATATATTATGCGAGGGAAGTTAAAGAGAAGTGAATCGATTTTATGGCTTTTTATAAAAGCATGTTTATATATTATGTTAATGGCTGTATTTATGATATCTCTGGGACGAGAGAATCATGCATTGATCAGATTATCTAGAACAATGGGAATTACAATTAGTACCTTTATTGTTGTAGGTCTTCTTTTTGTATCTATTTATGGTAAGTATGATGTTGGAAGAAGAAAAAGTAAACCAATTATATTTTCCATGGCGTTAGCAGCCTTTTTTACAGATATTATCACATATGCTCAATTGATGATAATGAACACGATTACCCCAAGTGTGTATGCTTTTCGTTTTGTGAGTGTTAAAGCGTTATTTGTTGCTATGGGGGTACAATTACTAGTTATTATATTCTTTGCTTATGCGGGGAATGCATTGTTTTTTAAAATTCACAAACCGGAGAAATGTTATATTGTCACCTCATCTCAAGAGAATCTCGATGCAATATTAAGAGGAATACTGAAATACAGAAAGCAGTATAGTGTTGAAAGCGTATTCGATTATAAAGATAAAGAATTACTTACCAAACTGAAGGATGCGGATACCGTATTTCTGTATAATATTCCTATTCCTTATAGAAGTGAATTGACAAATTACTGTTATAGAAATCGAAAAAATGTATATTTTAATCCTGAAATAGAAGATGTTGTAGAAATGAGTTCGGAGTATTATCTTTTGGATGATATATCTATGCTTAATTATAACGTAAAAGGATTAAACATGGAACAGCGCATAATTAAACGTTGTATGGATATAAGTTTTTCGATTTTGTTAGGGATAGTATCAGCACCGATTTGGCTATTAAGTGCAGCTGCAATAAAAATATATGATGGTGGAAGTATATTGTTTAAGCAGGATCGGGCAACTATCCATGGTACTGTTTTTCAGGTGTACAAATTCAGAACTATGAAAGAACATGTGGAAAACCGTTCTGTAACAGAGGATGATGATAGAATAACTCCTCCGGGAAGGATTCTGCGTAAGATCAGGATGGACGAGTTGCCGCAGCTTTTAAATATCTTAAAAGGTGATATGAGCTTTGTGGGGCCAAGACCGGAAATGCTGGAAAATGTAGAGGCATATACAGAAGAATTACCGGAATTTAGATATAGATTGCGTGTGAAAGCAGGTTTGACCGGATATGCTCAAATTGCAGGAAAATACAATACAACTCCAAAAGATAAATTGATGATGGACATGATGTATATTGAAAACTACAGTGTGTTTAAGGATATACAGCTCTTATTTCAGACAGCAATTGTATTATTAAAATCAGATAGTACGGAAGCTTTTCAAAAAGGAAAATCAGAAAAAGAATATATTTTTGTAGAAGCAGAGGAGAAAGAATGATGAAAAAGTATGATTATGTGTTAGTGGGCAGTGGTTTATTTGCAGGAACTTTTGCCTATGAAGCCGGTAAAAGAGGGAAAAAATGTCTTGTGGTAGAAAAACGTTCCAATCTTGGCGGTAATATTTATTGTGAAAAGATTGAAGATATTAATGTGCATAAATATGGTGCACATATTTTTCATACAAGCAATCGTAAGGTGTGGGAGTTTGTGAATTTGCTGGTAGAGTTTAACCGTTATACAAATTCTCCGGTGGCTAACTATCATGGAGAAATTTATAATATGCCATTTAACATGAATACGTTCAGTAAGATGTGGGATGATGTGAGGACTCCGGCAGAAGCGAAAGCAAGAATTGCAGAACAGAAAGCAAAAATCACGGGCGAGCCTAAGAATCTTGAAGAACAGGCAATTAGCCTTGTGGGAGAAGATATTTATAAGAAACTGGTAAAAGGATACACAGAGAAGCAGTGGGGAAGAGACTGTAAAGACTTGCCGGCATTTATTATCAAGCGTTTACCGGTTCGTTATACCTATGATAACAACTATTTCAATGATTTGTATCAGGGAATTCCAATTGGTGGATATAATGTACTGATCGATGCATTATTTGCAGGTTGTGATGTAGAATTAAATGTAGATTATAATGAAAATAAAGAGAAGTATAATGAATTGGGAGAGAAAGTCCTTTATACGGGCACTCTGGATTCTTATTATGATTTCTGCTATGGAAAATTAGAGTACAGAAGTTTGAAATTTGAAACGGAAGTTTTAGATGAAGAAAATCATCAGGGTGTTGCAGTTGTTAATTATACAGATAGAGAAACACCATATACTCGCATGATTGAACATAAGCATTTTGAATATGGTACACAGGAAAAAACGGTAGTTACTAAGGAATATCCGGCTGATTGGGAAGAAGGAATGGAACCGTATTATCCAATCAATGATGAGAGAAATCAAAGTCTGTATCAAAAGTATGCAGAACTTGCTGCAAAAGAAGAAAATATGATTTTTGGTGGACGTTTGGCAGAATATAAGTACTACGATATGGACAAAGTAATTGAGTCTGCATTTGATCTGGTGGAAAAAGAGTTTAAGTAGGAGAAGAATAGATATGGAAAGCAATGTAAAAGTAAGTATTATAATGCCGGTATACAAAGTGGAAGAATATGTTGGAAAAGCAATTGAGAGTATTCAGGCGCAGACTTTGACAGACTGGGAGTTTCTTATTGTAGATGACGGCACACCGGATCGCAGTGGTGAAATATGTGATGAGTACGCAGCGAAAGATGACAGAATTCATGTGATTCATAAAGAAAATGGCGGGGCGCCAAGTGCAAGAAATATGGCAATTGAGCTTGCAAAAGGAGAGTACTTCTATTTTCTTGATTCGGATGACTGGGCAGAGCCTACGATGCTTGAGGATATGTATAATCTTGCAAAGCGCGATAATGCGCAACTGGTTGTTGCAGGATTTTATATTGATACATATATTGGAAATGGTCAGTTTATGACAGATGATTATTTAGTAGCAGATGCGGTGTATCCGGATAAAGAGTCATTTCGTAAAAATGCATATAAATTATTTGATAAAAACCTTCTTTATACGCCGTGGAATAAACTCTTTGAGGCAAAGTATGTTATGGAGAATAATTTACGTTTCCCAACTACATTCTGGGATGATTTTCCATTTAATGTAAGTGTTGTCAGAAATGTTGAACGAGTTACAGTAACATCAAAACAATACTATCATTTCTTAAGAGCCAGAACGGAGTCTGAAACTGCAGCTTATAGACCGGGAATGTATGAAAAAAGAGAAGAAGAACATGGCTGGATGATGAATCTGTACAAAGAATGGCATGTGGGTGACGCGGCGAGTACAGAAATGATAGCAAGAAGATATGTGGAAAGATTTATCGGATGTGTAGAGAACATTACCAATCCTAAATGCGAGATGAGTAATAAAGAGAAAAGACAGGAAATCAAAAAAATGCTTGCAAATCCACGTGTCAGTAAAATGGTTAAGATTGCAAAACCAAGGTCTGCTTATATGAAGATCATGCTTTTACCAATTAAGTGGAAAAGTACTTTTTTAACTTATTTGGAGGCAAAAGTAATTACACATGTGAAAACTAAGAATACGAAATTATTTACGAAATTAAAGGTAGGAAGATAATGGAAAATAAGCCATTAATTAGTATTATTATGCCAGTGTATAATGCGGAAAAATATGTACAGTCTGCAATACAATCAGTGATAGAACAAACTTTTCAAAGTTGGGAATTGATTATTGTTGATGATAAGTCAAGTGACAACAGTGGAGAAATATGTGATAAATGGGGACGAAATGATAAAAGAGTTAGAGTTATACACTTGTCAAAAAATGGAGGGGCTGGTAATGCTAGAAATACTGGAATTAGGGAGGCACAAGGAAAATATATAACATTCTTAGATTCCGATGACAGTATAAATAGAGAATTATACGAGACTGTATTGAGAAAATCAAAAGGATATGATATTGATTTGTTTGTTTGGGGAGTAACGGAACAATACTATGATCGAAAGGGAAGAATTATAAGAGAAAATAAATTGTTTTTACCCACAAAATTATATTTGGATGAAAACGAAGTGCATGACAAAGTGATTGAGTTAGAAGATAAAACTCTATTTGGCTATCAGTGGAATCATTTATATAAATCAGAAATAGTAAAAAAGAATAGTATATATTTTGAGCCGGTTGTTCTGTATGAGGATTATTTTTTTAATTTAGCTTATATTTCCTGCGTTAGTTCAATGTGCATAGTTGATAACGTTGGGTACTATTATGCGAAAAGAATGAACCAAAGCATAACAAATCAATATGTTCAAGATTATTTTCCTCTAAGTCAAAGAAGAGTGAATGAAATGTTAAAAATACATGAACACTGGGGAAATTTGAGCATGAAAGTTACTGAAAGTTGTGGGAATCGTTATTTGAGATATATTTGTTCTGCTATAATGAGAAATAATGATAAACGGTCAGAAATGTCAAGAAAAGAAAAAAAAGAGTGGATTAAAAGATTGTACAAGGAACCTCTTTATATGTCAGTGGCGAAAAACTGTAAACCAAATGGAATGTTGTTGGTTTTATTACAGAAATTAGTAAATATAAAGTGTACAATGGGATGTTTATTGCTAGGGAAAATGCTTTATATAATAAAATATCGTTTCCCTCAATTTTTCTCTAAGAAAAGCATTATAAAGTAAGAAGAAAAAATGAGTTTGGAGTGAATTATGAAACGAATTTTAGCATATGGAATGACAGATAACCCTGGAGGTATAGAAAGCTACTTATTATCAATTGTTGAAAAAGCTCAACATAAAGGGATGCAATTAGATTTTGTAACAGATTTTCCGACAATTGCATACGAAGAAATTTTGAAAAAAAATAATGCATCAATATACCATATTCCTGCCAAAGGGAAAAAATTATGGAAACACATAATAGAATTATATAGAATTTTGAAAAAACATCCAGAATATAAAACGGTATATTTTAATATATTGGATGCTGGTGCGGCAATTAGTATGATAGTTCCTCACATATTGAGGCGGAAGGTGGTTACTCATAGTCACAATGGAAATACTGATAAGAAGAAGTTACATTTGTTATGTAGACCTTTATTAAACTATGTTACAGATGAGTATGTAGCATGTTCAAAACTTGCAGCTAGATTTATGTTTGGAGAAAAAGTATTAGAAAAGAAAGATGTTCTTATTGTTCCCAATGCGGTTGATGTAGAAAAGTATAGTTATAGTGAAAAAATAAGAATTGATTACAGAAATAAATTAAATATTCAAGATAAATTAGTTATTTGCCATGTGGGAAGAATTACTAGACAAAAAAATCCCTTTAGAGTAATTGATATATTTGAAGAAATATGTAAAAGAAAAAAGGAGTCTGTATTACTTTACGTAGGCAGTGGTGAATTGGAAGAAGATATAAGGAAATATGTAAAGGAAAAAAACATAGAAGATAAGGTGTTGTTTTTAGGGAGGAGAAAAGACGTTTCTGAGCTTATGCAGGCTTCGGATGTTTTTTTATTGCCGTCATTATATGAAGGACTGCCTATTGTTGCAATAGAAGCTCAGGCAGTTGGGGTGCCAGCGGTACTTTCTTCAAATATTACAGAAGAGACAAATGTTAGCGGGACAATTCGATTTATTGATTTGGAAAAATCAAATAGTGAGTGGGCTGTTGGTGTTATAAATGAAGCTGGAAGAGAAAGAAAATCAAATATTATACAGATTGAAGAGGCTGGATATAGTAAAAATAGCAATAATGATAGGATAAGTAAATTGATAGACATGATGTAGAAAGAGGATAAATTATGGAAAAAAAAGAGTTAAAGTTAGAGTGTTACCTTGAATGGATTTTTAAAATTGGATTGATGATATATTCTTTATTATCTTTTAATAGTTTGAGCTATGGAAAGAGCATTATTTCGCTGGTTTTATGGCCGATTGTTATTTGTGGGGGAGTATTGCTGATTTTGAAAATAAGATATTGGCGAGAATGGATAAGAACCCCAAGTATAATTTTATTAAGCTTATTTGTGTGTAGTTATCTTATATCTATGATTGTAAATTTTAAATATGGCTATAAAGAAGGCATCATAAAATTATTTTTTCTTCTTTTTTATTTCTTCATATTATTTGCCAAAAGGGAAAATAGTATGGGAATTATAAAAAAAGAAATAAATGTATTAGGTGGAATAGTTTCTGTATATATGTTCGTATGTGTAATTATAAGTTTTTTATTTATGATTTTAGGATATACAAAAGTAGAGACGATTGAAAACGGATGGGATATTGGAATCGGTTTCCTGTGGGGAAGATTATGGGGGATATTTACGGAGCCTAATTATGCCTCCCTTTTTGCTATCGTAGTAATCTTATTATCAATCTTTTTTTGGAAACAAACGGATAATAAAGTCTTAAAAATACTGTTACTTATAAATGACATATTACAACTTTTATATATTTCATTTACAGATTCTAGAACAGGTCGAGTTGCGTTAGGTGTTGGAACTGCAATTTTTATTTTTAATTATTTAAATTATATCCGATTAAATTCAATAAATGGCAAAAAGATTAAGCTGTCAATAGTGATTATAGTATCAGTAGTGTCTTTTGCCTTTGCCGGAATGGCTCCGAAATGGATTACAAAAGTGTATAATTATACAAGAATAGTAAATCATGAAGAGGGAAAAGCTGTTGATAGAGGATATGATCTGAGTGAAGATGTTTCGAATAGGCGATTTGATATTTGGTGTAGTGGGTTAGAAGTTTGGTCAACGACTCCGATAGTTGGAACATCTTATACAAATGTATTATCATATACACAAGAAAATTGTCCGGACACTTATATGATAAATAATTCTGCAAAGAAGAATTTTTCATCAATACATAATGAAGTATTAAACATTCTTGTAGGACAAGGTGTTGTTGGGATAAGTGTGTTTTTATTATTTTTTGTGTGGGTTGCATCAAGATATATTAAGTATTTCTTTAAGTCAAGAGATAATGTATTATTGAATAATGTGATAATATCGAGTATGGCTGTTGCTACAGCTGGAGCAATGTTCTTAACGGGAATGTTCTATTCCAACTCACCTGTTGCTATTCTTTTCTGGATTTTTTTAGGAGATTTTATGGTGCAGGTAGAAACAAGAATCAAGGAGAAATAATATGTTTGCATGCGTATGTTGGACACCATTTCAAATATTAAATGCATTAAATTATAAGCTTACATATAGATCAGAAGAAAAAATGGATATGTATATATGTGAAAAGTTTAATCATGCAGACGTTATTGCCAAGAGATTAGAAAGTTTAAAATATGTAAATAAAGTGTACATGGTTAAAAATCTGGATTATGATTCTCTTGGAGTAATAAAAAGAAAAGTTAAAATTTGTAAAGATTTATTTTGTATTTCCAAGGTAATAAAGTCATGTGTCAGAACACCAATTGATCTAGAAAGTATAACATATTCGGTTGTAGTGAGTTCAGGTTATTTGAATTTTAATATTTTATTTAATAATTATTTTTGTGAAAAGGGTGCAAAATCAATATTTATAGATGATGGTTTGGAGTCCTATTTAAAGAAGAACACATCAGACAGTTACTCATTAATCTATCGGTTAGCATCAAAGATTTCAGGGAATGGAGGAATCTATTTATTACCTGAAGAATTATATGTGTATTTGCCGGAAATAGTAGAGGCAAGAGGTAAATATAAAAAAATAGGGAAACTTCCATCTCTAACTAAATTTCCCGAGCATATAAGAAAAGACTTTAATTACATTTTTGAATATGAAAAGTTAGTCAGTGAATATCGTTTTTTGCTGTTTGACCAAATAGGAACAGGAGACTTTAAAAACCCTACTTTTTTTCAAATGCAAAGAAATATTCTGGAAATGCTACTTGAGACAGTAGGAGAAAATCAATTGCTGGTGAAGATGCATCCTAGGGCAAAAAAGAATGTTTATGGAAATGAGTATAGAACGTTTTCTACAAGTGTGCCATGGGAAATTTTTGTGATGAATGAACATATAAGCAATAAAATTTTTCTGTCCATTACATCAACTGCCTGTTTTACTCCCAAAATTGTTTTCGGAGAAGAACCTACTGTGATTTTTATGTACAAATTATTTGAAATAGAAAATTCACTTGTAGTGGAAGAATTTATTCAGAAGGTAAGGAAAACTTATCAGAAGCCTCAAAAAGTGTATATTCCAGAAAGTTTTGAAGAATTAAAAAAAGTGATCTTGGAGTTGAAGTAGTAAAAGAAAGGCAGATACTGTAGTGAAAATAAAAAAAGGAAATAGTGTGAATTTAATTGCTTTTTTTAATATATTAGGACCAGTTATTCTGAATGGGATAAGTTTTTTTACAATTCCGATATTTACGAGAATTCTTGGTACAGATAATTATGGGTTGTATACCATTTACTATACGTGGGTAAATACTGTTACAATATTAGTGAGCTTACAAGTGATGGGAACAATTGGGGTGGCAAACGTTCAGTTACCTGAAGAAGAAAAGAAAGCATACTATTCAAGTGTGCTGTCGATTGTCTTGTTGTCTTTTACCGTATTATCTGTAATTGCTACAATTGGAATGCCGATTTTAGTAAAATATCTGGGACTGTCAAGGCAAATGATTATTCTTATGATGGTACATGCGTTGGGAATGGCATTTGTTAATTTTGCATCCATGAGATATACTTATGAAAAAAAAGCGCATATGAATTTTGCGATTTCTGTTATGGTGGCAATTGCAGGAATAATATTGTCACTATTATTTTTATATAAGGGCAATTTTACAGAAAAGACATTATATTATGGAAGAGCGTACGGTTCAGCAATCCCATATATTATTTTAGGAGTAGTTATTGGTATTGTTTATATATTGCAGGGGAAGACATTATATTCAAAGACTTATTGGAAGTTCTGTCTTCCACTCTGTTTACCAATGGTTTTTCATGGTCTTTCTCAACTTGTGTTAGGACAAGCTGACAAAGTTATGTTAAAAGGTATGATGAGTGATAGCATAGTAGGAATATATAGTTTTACTTTTACATTCGCACATATTATGAATATTATTTATAACGCTTTTAATAATACATGGGTTCCCTTTTATTATGATGATGTGAAAGCAAATAAAATAGAGGCAATTCACAAGAGAAGTAAAAACTATATTTTTGTGTTTACTTCATTATCAATTGGATTTATTTTAGTGGCACCTGAAGCTATTAAAATTTTTGCAGGAGAAGAGTTCTGGTCTGGAATATCTTTGATACCGATATTTGTTTTGGCGAATTATATGATGTTCCTGTATAGCTTTCCGGTTAATTATGAATTTTATAATAAGAAATCAATCCATATTGCTACAGGTACAGGTGTAGCAGCTATTATTAATTGTATTTTGAATTATTTATTTATTCCATATATGGGAATGGCAGGGGCTGCATATGCTACGTTGATTTCCTATGTACTTTTGTGGCTTTTCCATCATTGGGTTTCTAAGTATCTCATTAAGCAAAATTATCATTATAAGTTAAAAGATTTTTTTCCGGGTCTTGTTATGATGATTGTATTTACAATTATTGTTATGCAAATCGAAAGCTATATTCTGATTCGGTGGGGAATGGCATTTGTGGTAGGTATTATTTTGCTTCGTCACTTAATGAGAACGAAATCAATTTTTTAGGAGGTTTTAGATGAAAATTTTAGCAGTTATTCCTGCAAGAGCAGGTTCAAAAGGAGTTCCCAATAAAAATATAAGACTTGTGAATAATAAACCGCTGATTTATTATTCAATAAAAAATGCAAAAGATTCAAAATTTATTACGGATATTGTGGTTACAACTGATTCTCCTGAAATTGAAGTGATTGCGAAACAAATGGGAGTGAAATCAAAGCATCGCTGTGCGGAATTGTGTGGCGATTCTATTACATTAGATTCAGTAATTTATGATGCGGTTAAAGATTGGGAATGCGATTATGTGATTACAATGCAACCGACCTCTCCAACATTGCAGGCAGAAACTTTAGATGCAGCTATAGAGTATGCTATAAAAAATGATTTAGATACAGTTATTTCGGTGATTAATCAGCCACATCTTTCATGGCGAGAAGAGAATGGTAATAAAGTGCCTAATTATAGAGAGCGACTGAATCGGCAATATCTTCCAGCACAGTATAATGAAACAGGAGCCTTTGTGATTTCAAAGCGAGAAATTGTGACAGAAAATACACGCATCGGGGAAAAAGTAGATGTGTTTGAAATATCTGAACCAGAATCAGTGGATATTGACACGTTTGCGGATCTTCAGTATGTAGAAACTATTTTACAGAGCAAAAAAGTTGCAATTTATGTAAATGGAAATAATAAGCGAGGGGTAGGGCATGTGTATAGAGCTCTAGAACTTGCAGATGAATTTTATACAAAACCAGATATTTTTTATGATATCAATCAGACAGATGTGCAAATATTCGGGACTACAACACATAATCTGATAGGAGTTAATGGGATCGGAGAACTTTTAGCACATTTAAAACAAAAGCAGTATGATATATTGATTAATGATATTTTAACAACATCAATTGATTACATGATTGCGGTTCGTCAGGCGTTGCCGCATGCCGGGCTTGTTAACTTTGAAGATGATGGAGAAGGAATATATAAGGCGGATTTAGTTATAAATGCGCTTTATCAGAATTCGGAATTAAATTATGTAAGAACCGGAGAAAAATATTATATTTCTTCTAAACTATTTATGTTCTATGAACCGATTGAAATAAAAGAAAAGGTTAAGAAGGTGTTTATTTCTTTTGGAGGGGCTGATCCACAAAATTATTCTGATAGACTTCTTAATATTATCAAGCAGGAAAAATACAATCATTTAGAATTTGTGGTTGTGCTTGGAAGGGCAAAACTTAATATTGAAGAATTGATGGAATATAATAGATTCGAAAATATTGAAGTATTATACGATGTTTCTAATATGCCGGAAATCATGAGCAAATGTGATATTGCAGTAACATCCAGAGGAAGAACAGGATATGAGTTAGCAGTTTTAGGGATTCCATCTATTGCCATGGCTCAAAATCAAAGAGAAGAAAAGCACGGTTTTGTAAACAACGAAAATGGCTTCACATATATCGGCTTGAATCCAAGTGATCATATCATTGAAGCAACACTTGATATGTATATTAGTTTGTCAAAAGAGGAACGAGAAAGATTTCATGAAAAACTTTTAAGCCATGATTTGAGAAACGGACGCAGAAGGGTTATGAATTTGATTAATGGATTGTAAAATGAAAAATACAAAGGGTTTGTATGATTTAGAAGTATTAAATGGATTGAGAGTCATTGTGGCGTTTATGATTGTACTATTTCATTATAACAAGTTGACAGGTGGCTCACATGCTGCTATTAACCTTCCTCTTTATTCAGTATTAAAAATTGCATATGTGAATGGATGGCAACAGGGTTATTGTTTTGGACAGTGTTATTGGTTACATGTTTTGCATTTTATGTTTGGAAGAAACGCTACGCCATGTTATAATGAAACCAACATACTTTTTGGTATAAAGTGTGCGACGAAAAATGATAGATTAGTAGGAGGAGAAAAATGAAGAAACCATATCTTATAGCAGAAATAGGAGTAAATTTTTATGATACTGCAAAAGTTGAGGGGATTACTCCAATGGAAGCAGCAAAAAAATATGTTTCAGAAGCCAAAAAAGTGGGGATTGATGCGGCTAAATTTCAATCATATAAAGCGGATACAATTGTATCTAAAAACTCACCAGCATACTGGGATCTTACAAAAGAACCAACACCAACTCAATATGGATTGTTCCAAAAGCATGATAAATTTGATAAAGAAGATTATCAGGAAATCGCAAACTATTGCAAAGAAATTGGAATTGATTTTCTCTCAACGCCGTTTGATATGGAATCGGCAGATTATTTGGACGATATGGTAAGCGTTTATAAAATATCATCTTCTGATTTAACAAACTTACCATTCGTTCGTCATATTGCTAAGAAAGGTAAACCAATTTATTTGTCAGTTGGAGCTTCATATATTTCGGAAATAGAAGAAGCTGTAAGAGTAATGAAGGAAGAAAATTGTCCGGAAATTGGATTGTTGCATTGTGTTTTATCTTATCCTACGAAGAACTGTGATGCAAATTTAAATGTAATAAAAACATTGAAGAGAATATTTCCTGATTTGAAAATTGGATATAGTGATCATACACTGCCAGATGATACAATGACAATTTTATCCACAGCATACTTGTATGGTGCAGAGATTATTGAAAAACACTTTACATTAGATAAAACATTACCAGGAAATGATCATTATCATGCAGGTGATCCAGATGATTTTAAGAAAGCAATTTCTAATTTTGATAGAATTGTAGAGATTTCCGGAAGTGAAGAAAAAAAAGTTTTAGATTGCGAATTAATTCCAAGAAGAGAGGCAAGACGATCTCTTGTATTAACACGAAATATGAAAGCAGGGGAAGTTATTACAGAAAGCGATATAATGGCAAAGCGTCCAGGAACAGGAATATCGCCTAAATATACGGATATTGTGATTGGGAAAAATCTGAAAAAAGATTTAGAAGAAGATACGGTTTTAACGTGGGAAATGATATAATTTTTTAGTCATTGAATGTGAATACTTATGGATTAAAATGGAGACTATTAGGTGCTCCAGTGATATACGTTAATAGTACCATAAAAGAAATATAGATATCCAAATCTCCAAGCCTATCTAATGAAATATTATTATATTACTTGTCTGATATTTGATTATAGTGTATTCTATGTGAGGAGAATGAAAACGAATTGATTTAATGTAAGATGGAGTGAATTATGTCTACAAACACAAGGCGTCGTCATAGACGCAGAAGAAAACAAAGGAATTGGTTTAAAAGATTAAGTATTGGAAGGAAAATTGCTGTGGTGTTCAGCAGTGTACTCCTTTGTCTTTTGGTCAGCGGAGTTGTATTCGCGGCTTCTAAACTTAGTAAGATAGACACAAAAGAAATTCCGGCAGAAGATATTGTTGTGAATAAAGAAGTAGAAGAAACTGTAAGAGAAGGCTATACGAATGTTGCGTTGTTCGGTATTGATTCCCGCGAGGGTGAACTGGAATCAGGAACGAGAAGCGACTGCCTGATTGTGGCCAGTCTTAATAATAAAACCAAAGAGATAAGAATGGTTTCTGTATATCGAGATACTATTTTAGATATAGGTAAAGGAGAATTACAGAAATGTAATGCAGCATATAGTTTTGGAGGGCCAACACAAGCTATTAACATGCTGAATAAAAATCTTGATTTGAATATACAAGATTTTGCCACCGTTGATTTTGCGGCAATTTCTAATGCTATTGATTTGTTGGGGGGCGTAGAAATTGATGTAAAAGAAGAGGAAGTAAAATATCTTAACAAATTTTTAGGAGAAACAGCAAGTGTTGCAGGTAAAGCGGCTAATCCTGTGACGCAGGCTGGATTGCAGAAACTTGATGGTGTACAGGCTACCACTTATGCAAGGATTCGTTCTACCGCTGGTGGTGATTTTACGCGTACAGAAAGACAGAGAACTGTTATTGAAAAAATTATAGAGAAAGCACAACAGTCAGATCTTAAGACAATAAATAAGATTATAGATGAATTGCTTCCAACAATTAAGACAAGTTTTTCGGCGCCGGAGATATTATCATATGCGAAAGACTTTGCTAAATATAAAATTGGAGCATCGTCTGGTTTCCCATTTGATAAAACAACAGATACAATTTCAGGACTTGGAAGTATTGTTATTCCGGTTACCTTAGAAAGTAATGTGTCCCAGCTACATCAATTTTTGTATGATGAGTCTGATTATACACCATCGAGCGAGGTTTCTGGATTAAGTGGAGCTATTAAGAGCCGGGTAGGAGAAAGAAAAGCAACCGATGATGCGACATTAAATAGCAAAACTTATGAGACAAGTGAAGAAGATAGCAAACAAGAGAAGAATAAGTCTGTCTCAAATAAGAATAATTCTAATACGAGTTCAAACAATAATAATACTTCAAAACCGAATTCGGAAGTAACGCCGACACCGGAACCGGAGCCGGAACCAACACCGGAACCGGAGCCGGAACCAACGCCGACACCGGAACCAGAGCCGGAGACGCAAGTATAAGGTGTGGCTTTTGGTTAAATATCAATAAATACAGAGAAAGAATATGGGAAGATGATTGGCTATTCCGAGGTTGAAAACTCCGGAATAGCCAATTTTATATAAAACAGAATTACAAATTGTTTGCACTTTCTGTCAAAATGTAGTAGTATAATGTAGATATTAACACAGAAGAAAGAGGTTTGTTATGGCGAAGAGAAGCAATAGACAGCTAAAGGCTGTTCAGGCTGCGAAAGCGCGTAAGAAACGAAGAAACCGAAGAAAAAAACGAGCAATTATTTTAATGGTAGAGATTATCATTCTTTTGTTATTATCCGGGACAGCCTATGTGATGGCAAAGTATGATAAGTTCCAAAAGGTTGAGATTGACTCCGAAGATATTAAGATTAATGAAGGTGTCAAAATGGAGGGCTATACGACCATGGCGCTCTTCGGAGGGGATTCAAGAGAAGGGCAGCTGGAAGCCGGAACGCATGCCGATACGATTATCATTGCTGTGATGGATCATGACAAGAAAGAGATTCGGATGGCGTCCATTTACAGAGATACATTATTAGAACAAGAAGATGGATCTTACAATAAAGCCAATTACGCATATTTTTCCGGAGGTCCGGTGGATGCCATCAATATGCTGAATAAAAATCTGGATCTTAATATTGAAGATTATGCAACCGTCGATTTTAAAGCAATGTCAGATGTGGTAGATCTGATTGGTGGAATTGAGATTGATGTAACTGATGCAGAAGCCAATATGCTGAATGAATATATTGGAGAGACCGCCAAAGTTGCAGGGAAGGAAGCCCATACACTTTCCGGTGGAGGAACCTATAACTTGGATGGTCCGCAGGCAGTGACTTATGCACGCCTTCGTAAGCTGGAAGGTGGAGATTATAAGCGTACAGAACGTCAGAGACTCGTCATACAGAAGATTTTTGAAAAAGCGGTCAAGATGGATCTGGGAACACTGAATAAGCTTGTTGATACGGTATTTCCACAGGTATCTACCAGTTTTACATTAAAAGAGATTATAAACCTTGGAACCGCCGGGCTTAAGTACAAGCTGGCGGACAGTACAGGCTTCCCGTTTGACAGAGATGATAGTCGAAGATATAAAGGCGCTTCGGTTGTTATTGCTCAGGGATTGGCTGAAAATGTACAACAGTTACATGAATTCTTGTATCCGAGTGAGACGGAATATGTGGTGTCCGATACAGTTCAGACAATTTCGGATGATATTATGGATACGACCGGTGTTACCAGGCCGAAGGAATTAGATGAGGAGAAGACCGAGGGAGAAGAAACTTCTGACACCTCGCCGGGGGAAGGGACGACTTCCGGAGAAGTGGATTCAGAAGAATAGAGTTCTATCATTTCACAAATGAAAATATACTATGGAAAAACATAGGAGGAAAGAATAATCATGAAATTAATGAAGAGAATCAGTGCAATTGTATTAAGTCTTTGTCTGTGCATCCCTTGCTTCTCATTGGTTGCACATGCGGCAGACGGCAAGATTTCCTTTACGGATCCGGAGACGGCAGTCGGAGAGATGGTGGATGTAAAGTGTGTACTTCGCTCCTCCGGTGGCAGTATGGGAGACATAGAAGTACAGCTTGCTTTTGACAGTGAATATTTAAGCTTCCAGTCCGGCGACGGTGTGGAAGCGGCAGACGGAAGTCTGACATACAAAGGGGACGGCGGTTCTTCTGAAGTTTCCTTTACAATGACATTCCAGGCATTAAAAGAAGGAGAGACAAAGATTACAGTGAACAGCTCTTCGGTCGCATCTGGAAATGGCGGTACTTTGACACTTACAGAGGGAAAATCTACAGTTAAGATTGCAGAAGGTGATCCTTCTAAAATCGTTCAGACAGAAACAACGTCCACAGGAGCAGGAGATAAAGAGGTAGAGGTAAATGGAGAGAAGTATACACTTACTGATGCTTTTGCTGATGCTGATATTCCGGCTGGATATTCTAAGACAACCGTTTCTTTAGACGGGGAAGACCGACAGATGGTTACAAATGAAGAGGGTACAGTTACCCTTGGTTATCTGAAGGATGCGGAAGGTACAGGTGATTTCTTCCTGTATAATACAGAGGATGCTACCTTTTCGCCATATGAGGAGATCTCTATTTCTGATACTACCTCTATTATTGTGCTAAGTGATACTTCAAAGGTGAAGCTTCCAAAGCAGTATAAGGAAGCAAAGCTTACACTTAATGAGAAAGAATTTCCGGTATGGCAGGACAGCACGAAGGAAGATACTTATATTATCTATGCCATGAACAATAATGGTGAGACGGGATATTACCAGTACGATCCAAATGAAAATACATACCAGAGAGTGGAAATAAGCTCTGACGATGAAGATTCATCTAAGAAGAACGCGGGAATCCTTGGAAAGATTCAGAACTTCATTGAGAAACATCTTGCTCTGATCGTGCTTGTCGGAGGACTTGGTGCAATTATCATTCTTGTTGTTCTCATCGTGCTTGGCGTGAAACTTCACAACCGCAATGCGGAGTTAGATGAGTTATACGATGAGTATGGCATTGATGAAGAGGAGGATGAACCGGAAGAGCCTGTGAAAGAGAAAAAGGGTGGCTTATTTGGAAAGCGCAAGAAGGACGAAGATGATTTTGAGTCGTATGAAGAAGCGTCTTTCGATGAGGATGACTTTGAAGATGATTTTAACGATGAGTATGAAGATAGTTACGACGATGAAGACGACTTTGAAGATGATTTCGAAGATGATTTTGAACGTGAAGAGCGGTTTGATACCGTGGAGTTATCAAGCTTCGAAGCAGATGATGACGTATTTTCAGGTTACAATAGAAGAGAGGAACTGACTATTGATGATCTGGATGATCTTCTTGGAGAACAGCCGAAGAAACGTGGCCATATCGAAGCAGATGATGCGTTTAAGGTAGACTTCATTGATCTGGACTAAGCGTAGTCGAAAGAAATAAAAAGTAAAAGTATGAAAAAAGCGGATTCTCCGAATACGCCGGGTTTTGGCGGTTTGGGGAATCTGTTTTGTGTTATAATCCGAAAATAAAGAGAAGGAGTTTGTAGTATGGATCAGAGATGTCCGAAAATCTGTTATCAGAAGAAAGAAGACGGTTTGACGGTGACCGCTTGTTATGGCATAGACGGACAGATCTATCTGCCGGATGAGCTTCGAGGTGAGCCGATTACTGCGATTGCGCCTTATGCGTTTTCTGACCGGGAGCCGGAGGAGGGAGATCTCTGTTGGATGGAGGAAGGTGCAGAAGCTCTGTCGGGACTTCATCGTCTGAATATGGAGGCGGTAACCGAAATTCGGCTTCCGCGCGGAGTGCGCGAGATTGGCCGGTATGCTTTTTATCGCTGTCGAAATTTAAGAAAGCTGGTTTTATCGGATGCTCTTCGTGAAATTGGTGGTGGCGCGCTGACCGGATGCCGGATACGGGAAGTAGAGATTCATTTTGCAAATGGAGAACAATCAGCGCTTCCTTCTATTTTGGATGAAATGCGTTATCGAATTCTGGCAAGACTTTATTATCAGGAAGGGAAGACTGCGCAGGTGCTTTTTCCAGAGCATTATGAGGAGGCGGTGGAGAATACGCCGGCACGGATTCTTTATACCAGTCATCACGGAGCGGGAGGATATTACCGTCAGTGCTTTTATAATCGTGCTCTTGATTATGGGAAATATGATGAGCTTCTCCCAAGAGCGATTGCAGAGGAGTCGGAAGAAACGGTGCTTCATCTGGTTCTTGGAAGGCTTCGCTATCCTTATCAGTTGTCAGCGAAGGCAGAGGAGAGTTATCGGGAGTATCTGACGGGACATCTTAAGACTGCGGCGCGGATGTTAGTGGCAGAAGAAGACATGGAAGGGCTTCGCTTTTTCTCGGAGAAAGACTTGTGGACAAGACCGAGTATTAACGCTGCGCTTGAACGGGCGGCAGAATTAAAGAAGACGGAGATTACCGCCTTACTTACAGAAGAGAAGGCATTAAAGTTCCGTGCGAAAAAGAAGAGTTTTGAATTATAGAGAGGAAGAATTGTGGAAAAGGAGACGCTTACCAGTCAGCTGGAAACCATTGGAGAGCAGATTTTGATGGTTTCCAGAAATGAATTATATTTAAAAATGCGGTTTATGGATGTGGCGCTTTCCGGTTACGCTTTTGTGATGGATGTCGGTCTGGAAACTATCGGCACGGATGGGTTGGCGATTTATTATCATCCTCAGTATTTGGGCGGTCTGTTTCGAGAAGACAGGATTCTGGTGAACCGAATCTATCTCCATATGGTGCTTCATGGGATTTTTCGACATATGTTAAGGAGACAGGGGAGAGAAGAGCGGTTATATAATCTTTCCTGTGATATTGCTGTAGAGTCCATCATTGACGGAATGAACTACCGGTGTGTGTTAAGATCCAGGTCTTATATAAGGAGACAGATGTACGCTGATCTTAAGAGACAGATGAAGGTGCTGACCGCAGAGAAAATCTATCAGTTTCTGGATGCACAGGGGCTTAAGGAAGCTGAGCTGGAACGTCTGGCGCGTGATTTTTGTGTGGACAGCCATCAATATTGGCCGGAGGATGACAAGAAGAAGCGCCAGGAGATTGAGAATCAGTGGCAGGGTATCAGCGAACAGATGGAGACGGACATGGAGACATTTTCCAAGGAGGCATCTTCAGAATCAGGAAGTCTTGTGGATCAGATCCGGGTAGAAAACAGACAGCGTATGGATTACCGTGAGTTTCTTCGAAAGTTTTCGGTACTAAAGGAAGAGATTGGAGTAGATGAGGACAGTTTTGACTATAATTTTTACAGTTATGGGCTGCGGGTATACGGGAATATGCCGTTAATTGAGCCTCAGGAATGGAAAGAGGTGCAGAAGGTCGAAGAGTTTGCGGTTGTGATCGACACATCCATGTCTTGTTCCGGTGAACTGGTCAGAAAATTTCTGGAAGAGACTTATGGTGTGTTAAGCGAAAATGACAGCTTTTTCCGGAAGGTGAATATTCATATTATTCAGTGTGACGATAAGGTGCAGGAAGATAAAGAAATTACCTGTGAGGAAGATTTGAAGTCGTACATGGAGGATCTGACGTTAAAGGGCGAGGGAGGAACGGATTTCCGTCCGGCATTTGCTTATGTAGAGCAGTTGGTGAAAGAGCATGTATTTTCGAATCTCAGGGGGCTTCTGTATTTTACAGACGGACAGGGAACTTACCCGGCGAAGATGCCTGCCTTTGAGACAGCGTTCGTGTTTCTGAAGGAAGATTATGAGGATATGGAAGTTCCGTCGTGGGCGGTAAAGTTGATATTGGAGGAGAGCGACATTTATGAATATTAAGCGGGCAAAAATAGAAATTAAAAATGCCATAGAGGCGTATTTACAGAAGGACGATTTTGGCGAATATACGATTCCGGCAATCCGGCAGCGGCCGATTCTTCTGATGGGTCCTCCGGGAATCGGAAAGACACAGATCATGGAACAGATTGCCAGAGAGTGTGAGATTTCGCTGGTGGCATATACGATCACGCATCACACGAGGCAGAGTGCGGTGGGGCTTCCTTTTATTGAGAAGAAATGCTATGGAGGCAGAGAATATTCGGTGACGGAATACACCATGAGTGAGATCATTGCTTCTGTCTACGAGAAGATAGAGGAAACCGGTGTAAAAGAAGGCATTCTCTTTATTGATGAGATCAACTGCGTGTCGGAGACTTTGGCTCCTGCCATGCTGCAATTTCTTCAGTGTAAGACGTTCGGAAACCAGAAGGTTCCGGAAGGATGGATCATTGTAGCTGCAGGAAATCCACCGGAATATAATAAGTCTGTGCGTGATTTTGACATTGTGACATTGGATCGAATCAAGAAGATCGAAGTGGAAGAAAATTATGATGTATGGAAGGAATATGCGTATCGTGCGCAGATCCATCCGGCGATCCGATCTTATCTGGAGCTTAAGAAAGAGAATTTCTATAAGATGGAGACAAGTGTAGACGGACGGGAATTTGCCACAGCAAGAGGCTGGGAGGACTTGTCGGAACTTCTGAAGGCTTACGAGGTGCTTGGGAAAAAAGCAGACCGTGAAGTGGTGCATCAGTATATTCAGCACTGGAGAATTGCCAAGGATTTTGCAGTGTATCTGGAACTGTTTGAAAAATATAAAAAAGATTATGGTCTGGAGCATATTTTGGAAGGACATTTCGACCGCACTTCTATGGAGCAGCTTAAAACAGCGTCCTTTGATGAGAGGCTTAGTGTTGTAGGGATGTTAATGGGAAAATTGTCCGGTCTATTTAAAGAATGTTATCGGGCGGACAAGTATGTGACCATGCTTTACGAGGCGCTCAAGCGCTATAAGGAGAGCGGGCAGCTTGATCTGGTGTGTAGGGAAGTGTCGGAGGAATATGAACGTCTGCGAAAAGCAGAGCGGCTTTCCAAGGAAGAAGACCATATTTGGAAGAAAGTAGTGTCCAAGCTTTCAGAATATCAGTTTATGACGGTTCGGGATCATCTTGGCAAAGAGGAAGGATTTGCCTCGGTGAAGGAAGCCTTTGGACAGGAAGTAGACGTACGGCAGCAATTATTTGACCGGACGGGAAGTGCCCTTGATCATACGTTTGATTTTCTGGAGGAGACAGGGCTGACCGGTCAGGAAATGGTCGCATTTATTGCAGAGCTTAATACGGATTATTACAGTATCCAGTATTTAAAGGAAAATGATTGTGATAAATACTATATGTACAACAAACGTCTGCTCTTTGATGAACAGCAGGAGAAGATTTTGGGACAGTTAGAGGATGTGGAGAAAAAACTTAGCGGGATAGAACTTTTGAAGGAGTAACAGAAGATGGGAATTGTGGAATTATTTTTAATTGCAGTCGGTCTGTCTATGGACGCCTTCGCGGTATCTGTCTGTAAAGGGCTTGCCATGAGGCGTTGTACATGGAAGAAAGGTGTAATCGTTGGCTTGTATTTTGGCGGTTTTCAAGCATTAATGCCGCTTCTTGGATATGCGCTTGGTGTGCAGTTTAAAGAGGTTATTACTTCCATTGACCATTGGATTGCTTTTATTCTGCTTGGGCTGATCGGGATTAACATGGTTCGAGAGGCGCTGGGAAGCTGTGAGGAATGTGAAGAAGGGGATGAATCCCTCGACGTTCGGACAATGCTTGGACTTGCCATTGCCACAAGTATTGATGCGCTGGCAGTGGGTGTGACATTTGCATTCCTTCAAGTGCAGATTGTGCCTGCAGTGTGCTTTATCGGCGGAATCACATTTACTTTATCAGCGGCAGGTGTTAAAATAGGAAATATATTCGGAACGAAATATAAATCAAAGGCAGAGCTTGCAGGAGGCGTGATCTTGATCCTTATGGGAGGCAAGATTTTACTGGAGCACTTAGGCATTTTGTTTTAGAAGGAGATTAATATTATGAAATGGAATCAGTTTCGCTTGAAGACAACAACGGAGGCGGAAGATATTGTCAGCAGTATGTTAAATGATCTTGGGATTGAGGGAGTGCAGATTGAGGATAGGATCCCTCTTACCCAGCAGGATAAAGAGCAGATGTTTGTAGACATTTTGCCGGATATCCCGGAGGATGACGGAACAGCATATCTTACCTTTTATCTGGATCAGGATGTGGATACTGCCCGGATTCTGGGAGAAGTTCGGCAGGAATTAGAAGACATGAGAAATTATGTGGATGTGGGAGAGTGTACCATCGAAGAGTCTGAGACGGAGGATGTAGACTGGGTGAATAACTGGAAGAAATATTTCCATCAGTTTTATATCGATGATATTCTTGTGATCCCGTCATGGGAAGATGTGAAGACCGAGGACAGTGACAAGATGGTGATCCACATTGATCCGGGTACTGCATTTGGAACCGGAATGCATGAGACTACCCAGCTCTGTATCCGTGCGCTTCGTAAATACACGAAGAAGGATGCACTTGTTCTGGATGTGGGATGCGGAAGTGGTATTTTAGGAATGCTGGCGTTAAAATTCGGTGCAGGTCATTCGATTGGAACAGATCTTGATCCGTGTGCCATTGACGCTACTCACGAGAATATGGAAGTCAATGGAATCGGAAAAGACCAGTATGAAGTTATGATCGGGAATATTATTGATGACAAAGCGGTGCAGGATCAGGTTGGCTATGAGAAATATGACATTGTGGCGGCAAATATTCTGGCAGATGTGCTGGTGCCTCTGACTCCGGTGATCGTACATCAGATGAAACCGGGAGCTGTGTATATTACAAGCGGTATCATTGACGATAAAGAAGAAGTTGTGGTAGAAGCAGTGAAGGCTGCAGGACTTACGGTGTTGGAAGTAAACCATCAAGGAGAGTGGGTGTCTGTGGTTGCTAAGAAAGAGGAGTAGAAGATGCAGCATTTTTTTGTAACGCCGGATCAAGTGGAAGACGCGAGGATTATTGTAGAAGGTTCGGATGTCAATCATATGAAGAATGTCCTTCGCTTGCGTCTCGGTGAAGAAGTGATGGTAAGTGATGGAAATAATCTGTCTTATTTATGCAAAGTTGAAGCTTATGAAGAGGATCGGGTGATTCTTGGGATACAGGAGACGAAGGAGGCAGACACAGAGTTACCGTCCAAGGTTTATCTGTTTCAGGGACTTCCCAAAGGTGACAAAATGGAGCTGATCGTCCAGAAGGCGGTAGAGCTTGGAGTCTGCGAAGTGATTCCGGTTGCTATGAAGCGGTCTGTTGTGAAACTGGATCAGAAGAAGGCGCAGAAAAAATGTGCCCGCTGGCAGGAGATTGCCAGAAGTGCGGCAAAACAGGCGGGGCGCGGTTATATCCCGAAGGTACATGAGGTGTTATCCTACCGGGAGGCGCTTGCATACTCCGAGCAGCTTGACAGAGTGCTTCTGCCTTATGAGCTGGCGGAAGGAATGAAAGAAACAAAGAAAGTGATCACTTCTATACTTCCGGGGCAGTCTGTGGGAATCTATATCGGACCGGAAGGCGGTTTTGAGAAAGAAGAAGTAGAGCGGACTTTGGAACAGGGCGCAGAGGTGATCACGCTTGGAAAACGGATTCTTCGCACAGAGACGGCAGGACTTGCCGCGCTGGCGGTGTTGATGTTCCATTTGGAAGGGTAGTTACATACCTTAATAACAAGAAAAAGAATGAGGAAGTAGATAGCATGAGAGAAATATATCTGGACAATTCTGCGACGACCAAAGCTTATGAGAGTGTGGGAGAGCTTGTATACAAAGTCATGTGTGAAGATTACGGGAATCCGTCTTCCAGACATGTAAAGGGAGTGACAGCGGAGGGTTATATCAAAGATGCAAAGGAAATACTTGCGAAGCTTATGAAAGTACAGGAAAAAGAGATTTTCTTTACTTCCGGCGGAACAGAGAGCGATAATCTGGCGCTTATGGGGGCGGCAAGAGCCAACAGACGCGCAGGGAATCATCTGATCACTTCTTCCATTGAACATCCGGCTATTATCAATACGATGCGCCATCTGGAGGAAGAAGGTTTCCGTGTGACATTTCTTCCGGTAGATAAATACGGACGGATTGAGCTTTCCGCATTAAAAGAAGCGCTCTGTCCGGAGACGATTCTGGTGTCTGTCATGTATGTGAACAACGAAGTGGGTTCGGTACAGCCCATTCAAGAGGCGGCTTCTATGGTAAAGGCTTATAATCAGAATATTCTGTTCCACGTGGATGCGGTGCAGGGATTCGGTAAATACAGAATCTATCCAAAACGGTTAAAGGTGGATATGTGTTCGATCAGTGGACATAAGATTCACGGGCCAAAAGGGATCGGCGCGCTCTATGTAGACAGCCATGTGAAGATACAGCCGATTGTATTTGGCGGTGAACAGCAAAGGAATGTCCGTTCCGGTACGGAAAATGTCCCCGGTATTGCGGGACTTGGGCTTGCGGCAAAGACCATTTACGATCAGCTGGATGAGAAAGTGGAGCGGATGCGGACATTGAAGGAACATTTTATCGAAGGGGTATTGAAAATCGAAGATACAGTGATCCACGGACTTCCTGATGCAACTTCTGCGCCGCATATCATCAGCGTAGGGTTTGCAGGTATCCGAAGCGAAGTGCTCCTGCATGCGCTGGAAGAAAAAGGAATCTATGTATCTTCCGGTTCAGCCTGTGCGTCCAACCACCCGCAGGTCAGCGGTGTATTGAAAGGAATCGGAGCAAAACAGGAATTTTTGGACGCTACCCTTCGCTTCAGTCTGTCAGAATTTACGACGTTAGAAGAGATTGACTATACATTGGATACCCTTTATAATATAGTACCGATACTTCGAAAATATACCAGACGATAGAGAGAAGATCGTCTGATCAAAGGAGAAATAAGTGATGAAATTTCATACATTTTTATTAAAATACGGAGAAATTGGATTAAAAGGTAAGAATCGTTATCTGTTTGAAGATGCGCTAGTGCGTCAGATCCGTTTTGCATTGAAGGACGTGGACGGGAATTTTCAGGTACACAAATCTCAGGCGAGAATTTATGTGGACTGTGAAGGAGAATACGATTATGAGGATACGGTAGAACATTTGCAGAGAGTGTTTGGTCTTGTGGGAATCTGTCCGGTTGTCCGCATGGAGGATCAGGGTTTTGAGCAGTTGAAAAAAGATGTGGTTGCTTATATGGATGAAATGTATCCGGATAAGAATCTGACCTTCAAGGTGGAGGCAAGAAGAGCGAAAAAATCTTACCCGAAGACGTCCATGGAGATCAACTGTGATTTGGGAGAAGCGATCCTTGACGTATTTCCGGAGACAAAGGTTGATGTGCATAAGCCGGATGTCCTCCTGAATGTGGAAGTCCGTCAGGAGATTTATGTCTATTCCCAGATTATTCCGGGAGCCGGTGGTATGCCGGTAGGAACTGCCGGAAAGGCAATGCTTCTGTTATCCGGCGGAATTGACAGCCCGGTGGCAGGATATATGATCGCAAAGCGCGGTGTCGGTATTGAAGCGACTTATTTCCATGCACCTCCGTACACGAGTGAGCGTGCGAAACAAAAAGTAGTGGATCTTGCGAAGATCGTATCCAGATATTCCGGTCCGATCAAGCTTCATGTGGTGAATTTTACAGATATCCAGCTGTATATCTATGATCAGTGTCCACACGATGAATTGACGATCATCATGCGTCGATATATGATGCGGATTGCAGAGCATTTTGCGAAGAAAGACGATTGCCTCGGAATGATCACAGGAGAAAGCATTGGTCAGGTGGCAAGTCAGACGATGCAGAGTCTTGCGGCTACGAATGATGTATGTACGTTACCGGTATATCGTCCGGTGATCGGATTTGACAAACGGGATATTGTAGAGATCGCGGAGAAGATTGACACATTTGAGACATCTATCCAGCCGTTTGAGGATTGTTGTACCATCTTTGTGGCGAAGCATCCGGTGACGAAGCCGAATATTGAGGTGATCCGCCGCTCTGAGGAGAAGCTGGCAGAGAAGATTGATGAGATGATGAAGACTGCTATTGAGACTGCAGAGATTATTGAAGTGCAGGCATAAAAAAAGAATGTGCTCCGGCACATTCTTTTTCAAGCTTGTTATACGAGATAAGGCTTTAATACTTGAAGAATATTTTCAGCCTCTTCTCCTTCTGCGTGGATATTAAGATCAATATCCTTAGAAAGATCTAAACTGAAGATACCCATGATAGACTTAGCGTCAATTACGTATCTGCCGGATACAAGATCAAAATCGTAATCATATTTGGTAATGTCATTTACAAATGACTTTACTTTGTCGATAGAATTTAAAGAAATTTTAACTGTTTTCATCGGAACATACCTCCTTGGTTTTGTTTTGTTCTATACCTATCTTAGTTTTAAGAATGAAAAAAGTCAAGAATGAATTGTAAAAGAAAGGAAATATACAGGGTTATGAAGAAAGTAGCGCTGCACAATCTTGGATGTAAAGTAAATGCCTATGAGACTGAAGCTATGCAGGAATTGTTAGAAAAAAGCGGATATGAGATCGTGCCTTTTCAGGAGGGAGCAGATATTTACATTATCAATACTTGCACGGTGACCAATATCGCAGACCGTAAATCAAGGCAGATGCTCCACAGGGCGAGAAAGATGAATCCCGATGCCATTGTTGTGGCAGCAGGATGTTATGTCCAGACGGAGAAGGAGCAGGTGGACGAGTGTATTGATATCGTTGTGGGAAATAACAGGAAGCATGATATTGTAAAGATTCTGGAATGTTATGATTCTAAGTTGAAAAGAGAAATCATTGATATCAATCAGACCAAGGAATATGAGGAGCTTACGCTGGATCAGACTGCGGAACATACGAGGGCATATCTGAAGGTGCAGGATGGATGTAATCAGTTCTGTTCCTATTGTATTATTCCTTATGCGAGAGGCCGTGTGAGAAGCCGTGCGTTGGAAAGTGTTGTAAAGGAAGTGAAGGCGCTGGCGTCAAATGGTTATCAGGAAGTGGTTCTTACCGGAATCCATCTGAGCTCTTACGGGGTCGATACAGGAGAAAGCCTTTTGTCTTTGATTCTTGCGGTTCATGAAGTGGAAGGAATCAAAAGGATTCGTCTGGGGTCTCTGGAGCCGAGAATCATCACAGAGGAATTTGCAAAGACAATCTCCGGTCTTCCGAAAATGTGTCCGCATTTTCATTTATCCTTACAGAGCGGCTGCAATGCTACGCTGAAGCGGATGAACCGCAGATATACTGCACAGGAATATTATGAGAAATGCGAGCTCCTTCGGAAATATTTTGACCATCCGGCGCTTACGACTGATATTATTGTAGGTTTCCCCGGGGAGACAGAGGAAGAATTTGAAGAGTCCAGAGCATTTGTGGACAAAGTCGGCTTCTATGAGACCCATGTATTCAAGTATTCCAGACGGGAAGGAACGAAGGCGGCAGTAATGCAAGATCAGGTGCCGGAACCTGTGAAAGCGGCAAGAAGCAAGGCGCTTCTTGAGCTGAATGAGACGAAGCGTGCAGCTTACGAAGAGCGTCTGATCGGAACAACGCAGGAAGTGCTTATGGAAGAGCAAATGGAGATTGACGGTATCATCTGTCAGGTGGGACATACGAAAGAGTATGTGAAGATTGCATATGAGACGGAGGAGAATCTGTCGAATCAGATCGTAGATGTAGAAATTGAGAGTCATTTGCAAATCAAACATTGAATTTTCAATCGTAATAAGTTAAAATAAACTGTAAAGTATTTTTGGAGGACGTGAGTATATGAAAGATTTAAGCAACACACAGTTTTTTCAGGTAGAAAGCGGTCCGCAGATTCAGGCAAAAGATATTCTGGAGATCGTGTACAAGGCTCTGAGCGAAAAAGGTTACAATCCGGTGAACCAGATCGTGGGTTATATCATGTCAGGGGACCCTACTTATATTACCAGTTATAATGGGGCAAGAAGTCTGATCATGAAGATGGAGCGCGATGAGCTGGTAGAAGAGATGCTTAAGACGTATATCAAGCATAATCAGTGGGGATAATATCTATGAGAATCATGGGGCTGGATTATGGTACGAAGACGGTTGGCGTAGCGATCAGCGATGCGCTTGGGATTACTGCTCAGGCAGTCGAGACAATTACCCGGAAAGAAGAGAATAAGCTTAGGAAGACTTGTGCAAGGATTGAGGAACTGATCAAAGAATATGAGGTCGGCAAAATCGTGCTGGGACTTCCCAAGCATATGAACAATGATATCGGAATAAGAGCTGAAGCGGCGATAGACTTCGGCGAGATGTTGAAGAGACGGACAGGCCTTGACGTTGTGATGTGGGACGAGAGACTGACAACTGTGTCTGCAGAACGGACGTTGATGGAGAGTAAAATAAGACGCGAAGATCGTAAGAAATATATTGATAAGATTGCGGCAGTCTTTATATTGCAAGGTTATTTGGATGCACAGGATTCGTAAGATTCGTGAGGTGTTATTTTGATGGAAAAGATTAAGTTTATGTCTGAGGAGATGCAGGAAACAGATTTTTATGTGTTGGAGCAGACAAAGGTAAATGGAGTGTCTTACATTTTAGTGACGGATTCGGAGGAAGACGACGCGGAATGTTTAATTTTAAAAGATACATCAGCAGAAGATGATAAGGAAAGTGTCTACGAGATCGTGGAAGATGCGACAGAGCTTGGCACGGTTTTGAAGATATTTGAGGAACTACTGGAAGATATTGAGATTGAAAGGTAAGAGCTTATGTCTATCAGTCAGGAAAAATTCAAAAAAATGCTGAAAGAAAAAGGTCTAAAAGTAACGAACCAGCGGTTACTTGTATTAGAGGTACTGGCAGACAAGCGTCACAGACATTTGACTGCGGAAGATATCTATGAGCTGGTAAGAGAAGATTACCCGGAGATAGGGCTGGCGACTATTTACCGGACCGTACAGTTGTTATTAGAAATGCAGTTGGTTGACCGGATCAATCTGGATGATGGATGCGCACGTTATGAAATCGGCGAGGTTTATGATGGAAAGAATAAGCATCACCACCATCATTTGATCTGCAGGACATGTGGAAAGATAACCCCTTTCAAAGATGATCTGCTGGAAGAGCTGGAACGTCGGATTGAGGAAGAGGAAGGGTTTCATGTGTTGGATCACGAGCTAAAGTTCTACGGACAGTGTATGGATTGCCAGAAGAAGGCGAAACAGCGCGGAGAACACATGGAGGTGTAAATTTGAAAAAAGAGAATAATGGAAAGCTGCGTATCATTCCACTTGGCGGCTTGGAGAAGATTGGAATGAACATCACTGCCTTCGAGTATGAAGACAGTATTATTGTTGTGGATTGCGGGCTTGCATTTCCGGAAGATGATATGCTGGGAATCGATCTTGTTATTCCGGACGTCACTTATTTGAAAGATAATATCCAGAAGGTGAAGGGCTTTGTTATTACCCACGGTCATGAGGACCATATTGGTGCATTGTCCTATATACTTCGGGAAATGAATCTTCCGATCTATGCGACAAAGCTTACAATGGGAATCATTGAGAGAAAGCTCTCAGAGCATAATCTTCTGCGCAGCACAAGAAGAAAAGTAGTAAAGCATGGACAGTCTATTAATTTAGGACAATTTCGAATTGAATTTATTAAGACCAACCACAGTATTCAGGATGCAGCGGCGCTTGCGATCTATTCGCCGGCGGGAATTGTTGTGCATACGGGAGACTTTAAAGTGGATTATACACCGGTATTCGGTGATGCTATCGATCTGCAGCGGTTTGCAGAAATCGGAAAGAAGGGTGTTCTTGCGTTGATGTCAGACAGTACCAATGCAGAGCGTCCGGGATTTACCCAGTCAGAGCGAACGGTCGGAATTACATTTGATCATATTTTTGCAGAACATCAGAATACGAGAATCATTATTGCGACTTTTGCGTCAAATGTGGATCGTGTACAGCAGATCATCAACTCTGCATGCAAATATGACCGAAAGGTTGTGGTGGAAGGTCGCAGTATGGTGAATATCATTTCTGTTGCGCAGGAACTTGGCTATCTGCAGGTGCCGGATAAGACTTTGATTGAGATCGATCAGATGAAGAACTATCCGCCGGAGAAGACGGTGCTCATTACGACCGGAAGCCAGGGAGAATCTATGGCGGCATTGTCCCGTATGGCGGCAGATGTGCATAAGAAAGTGACGATCATGCCGGGAGATACTGTTATCTTCAGTTCGAACCCGATACCGGGAAATGAAAAATCTGTATCAAGAGTAATCAATGAATTGTCGTCTAAGGGAGCAAATGTAATCTTCCAGGATGCCCACGTGTCAGGGCATGCCTGTCAGGAAGAGTTGAAGCTGATCTATTCCCTTGTAAAGCCGAAGTATGCGATTCCGGTACACGGCGAATATCGTCATTTGAAAGCAAATGCAGGGATTGCGAAAAACCTTGGAATCCCGAAGGAAAATATATTTATTTTACAATCCGGAGAAGTGCTGGAGGTAAGTGACAAAGAGGCGAAAGTAGTCGATAAAGTGCATACCGGAGAGATCTTAGTAGACGGACTCGGTGTCGGTGATGTAGGAAATATCGTTCTGCGTGACCGTCAGCATCTTGCAGAAGACGGAATACTGATCGTAGTGCTGACCTTGGAAAAAGGAAGCAATCAGCTTCTGGCGGGCCCGGATATCGTATCCCGCGGATTCGTCTATGTAAGAGAATCAGAAGGTTTGATGGAAGAAGCGAGAAAAGTGGTGACAGAAGCAGTGGAAGACTGCCTGACACATCAGCGCAACGCAGACTGGAGCAAGATCAAACTGGTGATCCGCGATACTATGAACGAATTTATATGGAAACGCACAAAGCGTAAACCAATGATTTTACCAATTATTATGGACGTGTAGTTGGGGACGTAGCCTTTTTGCAAAAGGCTACGTCCCAAATTGCGATTTGACCTGTCCTAAATTGAAAAAGGGGGTGTCCCAAATTGATCAGTAATGATAGGATCGCGACGTATATTCATTCGCTGGAGGTGCCGGAAAGCCCGGTGATTGAGGAGATTGAGCAGGAGGCGCTGGATACGTTTGTGCCGATCATCAGGAAGGAAACGCAGAGCTTTTTGAAGGTTCTGCTGAAGATAAAGAAACCGCTTCGAATTTTGGAGGTGGGGACGGCTGTTGGTTTTTCGGCAATTTTGATGAGTGAGTATATGCCGGAAAATGGGCATATTACGACGATTGAGAATTATGAGAAGAGAATTCCGATTGCGAGAGAGAATTTTCGGCGTGCGGGAAAGGAAGATCAGATTACATTGATTCCGGGAGATGCACTGGAAGTTATGAAAGAACTTTCGGGACCTTATGATTTTATTTTCATGGATGCCGCTAAAGGACAGTATATCCATTATCTTCCGGAAGTGTTAAGGCTTCTTGCGCCGGAAGGGGTACTGATGTCCGACAATGTACTTCAGGATGGAGATGTGATTGAATCTCGGTTTGCAGTGGAGCGGAGAAACCGCACGATCCACAGCCGCATGAGGGAATATTTATATGAGCTTACCCACCATGAGAAGCTTCAGACATCACTGCTTCCGCTTGGGGACGGCGTAGCATTAAGTGTTAAAAAAGAAAGTCATTAAGAGCAATAAGAAGAAAGAGTTTTTAATAAAAAGGAGATAAAAATATGAAAAACAGACGCCCGGAATTGTTGATTCCAGCAAGCAGTTTGGAAGTGCTTAAGACGGCAGTTGTATTTGGCGCAGATGCGGTCTACATTGGAGGCGAAGCCTTTGGGCTCCGCGCGAAAGCGAAAAATTTCTCCCGCGAAGAGATGGAAGCGGGAATTCTGTTTGCACATGAACACGGGGTAAAAGTTTATATTACGGTAAATATTCTGGCACATAACGATGATCTTCCTGAAGCGGAAGTCTATCTTCGTGAATTGAAGGAAATAAAGCCGGATGCGCTGATCATTGCTGATCCGGCAATTTATGAGCTGGCGAAAGAAATCTGTCCGGAGATCGAGCGCCACATCAGTACGCAGGCAAATAATACAAATTACGGTACTTACAATTTCTGGTGGAAGCAAGGTGCCAAAAGAGTGGTGTCTGCAAGAGAACTCTCTTTAAAAGAAATTAAGGAGATTCGGGAACATATTCCTGAGGAAATGGAAATTGAGAGTTTTATCCACGGCGCGATGTGTATTTCTTATTCCGGCAGATGTCTGTTAAGCAACTTCTTTACCGGAAGAGATGCCAATCAGGGAGCCTGCACACATCCGTGTCGCTGGAAGTATTCAATCGTAGAAGAGACGAGACCGGGAGAGTATATGCCGGTATACGAAAATGAGCGCGGCACGTACATTTTCAATTCAAAAGATCTGTGCATGATCGGTCATATACCGGAAATGATCGATGCGGGAATCGACAGCTTTAAGATTGAAGGTCGTATGAAAACAGCGCTTTACGTCGCTACGGTTGCGAGAACTTATCGCCTTGCCATTGATGATTATCTCAAGGATCCAAAATTGTATGAGGCAAACATGCCATGGTATCTGGAGCAGATTTCCAATTGTACGTATCGTCAGTTCACAACCGGGTTCTATTTTGGCAAGCCGACGGAAAAGACACAGATCTACGATAACAATACTTACGTGAAGGGATATACGTATCTTGGAATCATCGGGGAAGAAAAGGACGGCATGTATCGCATTGAACAGAGAAATAAATTCTCGGTCGGTGAAAGTATTGAGATCATGAAACCAAACGGTGAAAATATAGAGGTGACGGTGAAACGCATTGTGGACGAAGAAGGTCAGGAGCAGGAGAGCGCGCCGCATCCAAAACAGGTGCTTTATGTGGATTTCGGACATGAGGCAGAGCAATACGATATTCTCAGACGAAGAGAAGAATAAAGAATCGTTATCAAGAATATTAAGAGAAATTAAGAAATTAGAAATAGCGGATTTCTTGCTTTTTAGCAGGAGATCCGCTATACTGTTTTTACAAAATCTTTAAAATCTTATTTTCATTCAACGCCTGATATTTCGGGCATTGTTCTATGGCAGTCGCCGGAAAAGATTCCATAAGATTTGGTGGAAAAGCACAAAAAAAGTAATTGTCACATAGACTAGAAGCAAACACTTTAAGAGGTGCTTTTCGTGAAATCATTTCCTCAACCCCTCACAGCTTCTGAAGAAAGATATTATCTGCAAAAATATACAGAGGGTGATCTTGAAGCAAAACATATTCTGATAGAGCGGAATCTGCGCCTTGCAGCACATATTGTGAAAAAGTATCAGTCCATGGAGGAGGATACGGAGGATCTTTTGTCCATTGGAACCATCGGCCTCATCAAAGCGGTCGTCACTTTTAACCCCGATAAAAGTGTAAGACTTGGCACGTACGCGGCAAGGTGTATTGAAAATGAGATTCTGATGTATCTTCGGACAAAGAAAAAATCCTCCAGGGAGGTGTCTTTGTATGAACCGATCGGAACAGACCGGGAAGGCAATGAGATTCAGCTCTTTGATGTGATCGAGACAGAAGGCGAGGATGCACATTCGAAGGTGGAATTAAAAGAGGATATCCGAATGTTGTATCAGCGTGTAGAGAAGGAACTGACACCTAGAGAGCGGACGGTTTTGAAGCTTCGCTACGGGCTTTACCATGAGGAGGAATATACGCAGAAGGAAATTGCCAGAAGACTTGGCATTTCCAGATCTTATGTGTCCAGAATCGAGAAAGGTGCCATTGCAAAATTGAGGGGATATTTCGAAATGTAACCAGTGATGAGACGACAGATGAAAGAGGTGTTAGGATGGCATTTAGTACAGTGGCGTCTGCAGTTCTTCACGGAGTGCAGGCGGAAATTATTCAGGTGGAGACAGATGTAAGCAATGGTCTTCCGGTTTTTCATATGGTAGGGTATCTGTCTTCTGAGGTCAAGGAAGCGGCAGAGCGTGTGCGCACTGCAATTCAAAATTGCGGGATGCAGCTTCCGCCTAAGAAGATTGTGGTAAATTTAGCACCTGCCACAATGCGGAAACGGGGCGCGTCATACGATCTCCCGATTGCGTTGTCAGTTCTTGCGGCTATGGGTGTATTTTCGGCGGAAAGTCTTCACGGAGTAGTAGTCGCAGGTGAGCTTGGGCTTGGAGGAGCCGTGCAGAAGATCTCAGGGATACTTCCCATTGTAAAGCGGGCAAAGGAGTGTGGGTATCATACCTGCATTGTGCCAAAAGAAAATGTGACAGAAGGAGCGCTTGTGGAAGGTGTGCGGGTTCTGGGAGCAGATACACTTCTGGCGGTATGCCGGTATTTGAAAGGAGAGGAGGAACTTTCCTGGGCAGCGGGGCTTGGGAAGGAGAAGTGGGAAGCAGTACGAAATGCAGAGGAACTGGACGAGCAGATTGATTTCTGCCATATCAGGGGACAGGAGATTGTGAAAAGAGCGGCGGAAGTAGCTGTGTCCGGCGGACACAATCTTCTTCTTGCAGGACCTCCGGGGAGCGGGAAGTCCATGACGGCAAAAGCTATTACAAGTATTCTTCCCTCGCTTTCTATGGAAGAGAGTCTGGAGATTACCAGAATTTACAGTGTGCTCGGACTTTTGAGGGAAGATCATCCACTGATTACGGCAAGACCTTTTCGAAATGTTCATCATACAACGACAAAGGCGGCGCTTGTGGGCGGCGGGAATCCGCCCTTGCCGGGAGAAATCAGTCTTGCCCACGGCGGTGTCTTATTTTTAGACGAGCTGACGGAATTTCAAAAACCGGTGCTGGAAGTGCTGCGGCAGCCTCTGGAGGAGCAGGAAGTTCACCTGTCCAGGAGCCATGGAAATTATGTGTTTCCGGCAGATGTGATGCTGGTGGCAGCGATGAATCCGTGTCCCTGCGGCAATTATCCGGACCCGGAGAAGTGCAGCTGCACGCCGGGACAGATTCAGCGGTATCTTGATACGGTCAGTCAGCCGTTTCTCGATCGGATGGATCTGTGCGTGGAAGCCCCGAGAATTTCCTATGAGGAGCTAAAGAAAACGGAAGAGGGAGAGTCGTCCGGGGAGATAAGGCTTCGGGTGGAACAGGCAAGGGCGATTCAAAATGAGCGCTATGCCGGAACAAAGATCCGGGTCAATGCAAGGCTTGGAGTGAAAGAACTTCCGATTTATTGTAAGCTGGGGGAAAAAGAAGAACAGCTGATGGAACAGGCATTTCACCGACTTCATTTGACTGCACGGACCTATCACAGAATCTTGAAAGTTTCAAGAACGATCGCAGATATGGAAGGGGTTGACCGGATTCGGACGAAGCATATCAAAGAGGCACTTGGCTATCGGACGCTGGAGAAAAAATATTGGGGGAGATAAAAGGATGATGTACGAATATTGGCTGGCGCGGGTGCATCCGTTGTCGAATCAGAAAAAACAAAAACTGAGAGCATGTATAGGAAGTGCAAAAGAAATATATTATATAGAAGAAACGCAGATATATCAGTTGGATTTTTTGACGAAGAAAGATCAGGCGGTATTGGCAGAAGCGAAAAAAGAGCTCCGACTGGAAGAAACATATCAGGCATTGGAAGAACACGGAATCCGGTTTCTTCCTTACTTTGATAAAGAGTATCCGGGCAGGCTTCGTAAGGCGTTATCTCCTCCTTATGCACTGTATGTCAAAGGGCGCCTTCCGGAAGAAGAGAAGGTATCTGTGGCGATCGTAGGGGCGAGAAAATGTACTCCTTACGGTGAAGAGATGGCGCTTGCATACGGAGAGAGGCTTGCAGAAGCAGGAATCCAGATTATCAGCGGCATGGCAAGAGGGATTGACGGAGCGGCACAGAGAGGGGCGCTGAACGGAGGAGGAAGAACGTATGGGGTGCTTGGGTGTGGAGTGGATATCTGTTATCCGAGAGAGCACCGGGGACTCTACTGTGATATTTTGAAAGAAGGAGGACTTCTGTCAGAACAACTTCCCGGAGAGCCGCCTCTTGCAGGCTATTTTCCTGCCAGAAACCGAATCATCAGCGGACTGTCTGATCTGGTGCTTGTGATGGAGGCAAAAGAACGCAGCGGTTCCCTGATCACAGCAGATATGGCGCTGGAGGAGGGAAAGGATGTATTTGCTCTGCCGGGGCTTGCGACAAGTCCCATGAGCCGGGGATGCCACAGATTGATCGCACAGGGGGCAGGGATCCTTTTAAGCCCGGAAGATTTGTTGGAAATGTTAGGATATCAAAAGGAAAAACTCTGTCAAAAACCAGACAAAAATGAAAAAATGCTTGAAACAACAGAAAATATAGTGTATAGTTGTCTCGGTTTGTATCCAAAAGGTGTTCAGAGTCTGTCTGTTGAGACAGGGCTTGCACCGCCAGACTTGATAGAGCAATTGATGACATTAGAATTACAGGGATATATCAAAGAAGTATCTAGAAATCAATATATCAAAGTCCGTTAAAAATAAGTACGGGCTTTATGGAGGAAGTATTTTTATGGCACGTTATCTTGTGATCGTGGAGTCACCGACAAAGGTGAAGACAATTAAAAAATTTTTGGGGAGCAATTATGTAGTGACTGCGTCCAACGGGCATGTGCGTGATCTCCCTAAGAGTCAGCTTGGTGTTGATCCGGAAAATGATTTTGAACCGAAATATATTACGATCCGTGGGAAAGGGGAAATTCTCGCCAATCTTCGAAAAGAAGTGAAAAAGGCAGATAAAGTTTATCTCGCAACTGACCCGGACCGTGAGGGAGAAGCAATTTCATGGCATCTTTGTAAAGCACTGAAGCTGGATGAGAAGAAAACCTACCGGATCAGTTTTAATGAGATCACAAAAAAAGCAGTGAAAGAATCCTTGAAGCACGCACGCGAGATCGATATGGATCTTGTGGATGCACAGCAGGCAAGGCGTGTGCTGGACCGTGTCGTAGGATATAAGATCAGTCCGCTTCTGTGGGCGAAAGTAAAGAGGGGATTGAGTGCAGGCCGTGTGCAGTCTGTAGCACTTCGCATCATTGCAGACAGAGAAGAAGAGATCAACGCATTTATCCCGGAAGAATATTGGACACTGGATGCCAATCTGAAAGTAGATTCTGAGAAAAAGCTTTTAAGTGCAAAATTCTATGGAACAGAGAAAAAGAAGATTACGATTTCCTCTAAGGAACAGTTAGATCAGATCGTCAAAGAATTAGAAGGAGCATCTTACCGCGTGGCAGATGTCAAAAAAGGAGAGAGGATCAAAAAAGCTCCGTTGCCATTTACTACCAGTACCTTGCAGCAGGAGGCATCCAAAGCCTTGAATTTTGCAACTTCTAAGACGATGCGTATCGCACAGCAGTTATATGAAGGAATTGACATTAAAGGAAATGGGACCGTAGGTCTTATTACTTATCTCCGTACAGATTCAACAAGAATCTCAGAGGAAGCGGATGAAAATGTAAGAAATTATATTGAAGAGCAGTATGGCAAGCAATATGTGGCTGTAGGAGAGGCGAAGACCGGAACAGATAAGAAGATTCAGGATGCGCATGAAGCTATTCGTCCGACAGATCCTGCCCGTACACCGGCTGCTATGAAGGAATCTCTGACACGCGATCAGTTCCGTCTATATCAGCTGATCTGGAAACGTTTTCTTGCAAGCCGCATGAAGCCTGCGAGATATGAGACCACATCTGTGAAGATCGCAGCAGGCGATTATCGTTTTACAGTGTCTGCGTCGAAGGTTGCCTTTGACGGGTTCCGCATGATCTATACAGAAGCAGGAGAAGAAAAAGAAGAGAGCAATGTACTTGCGAAGAGTCTGGATAAAGATTCTGTGCTGCAATATGAGAGCTTTGATTCCAAACAGCATTTCACACAGCCGCCGGCACATTATACGGAAGCTGCGCTTGTTAAGACACTGGAAGAATTGGGCATCGGCCGTCCAAGTACGTATGCGCCGACGATTTCTACGATCATTGCAAGACGCTATGTGGCAAAAGAAAATAAGAATCTGTATCTTACAGAAATCGGAGAAGTGGTCAACAATATTATGAAACAGTCTTTCCCAAGTATTGTGGATGTTAATTTTACCGCAAATATGGAAAGTCTGCTGGACGGAGTAGAAGAAGGAAAAGTGAATTGGAAGACGATCATTGAGAATTTCTACCCGGATATTGAAGAAGCAGTTGAGAAGGCTCAAAAAGAGCTTGCGGAAGTCAAGATTGAGGATGAGGTGACGGACGTTGTCTGTGAACAGTGCGGACGGAATATGGTGATCAAGTACGGACCTCACGGAAGATTCCTAGCCTGCCCCGGGTTCCCGGAATGCCGCAATACGAAGCCATATCTTGAGAAAGTCGGAGTGGCGTGCCCGATCTGCGGGAAAGATGTAGTGCTCAGAAAAACGAAAAAGGGCAGAAAGTATTATGGTTGTGAAGATAATCCGGAATGTGAATTTATGTCATGGCAGAAACCTTCCGATCAGAAATGCCCTCGGTGCGGAAGTTATATGGTAGAGAAGGGAAATAAGCTCTGCTGTAGCAACGAACAGTGCGGATTTGTAGAGAATCAGAAAAAAGATAAAAATAAGTAGAAAATAAGTGCGAAATTCATTGAATATTATAAAATTGTATGATAATATAGCCTCATAGGACGGAGGAGTGCAGATGAGCGTACAGTTATTAGATAAAACAAGAAAAATCAACAAATTGTTGCATAACAACAATTCAAGTAAAGTAGTCTTCAATGATATATGTGAAGTCCTTACAGAAATATTGGATTCAAATACGCTTGTTGTGAGCAAAAAAGGAAAAGTTCTTGGTGGAAGTAAATGTGAGGATGTTCCGTATATTGAAGAACTCATTGAAAAAGAAGTCGGGAAACATATCGATGACATGTTAAATGAGCGTTTGCTCAGTATCCTGTCAACGAAGGAAAATGTCAATCTTGAGACACTGGGATTTTCTGAGGAAGCTTCCAGAGGATATCAGGCGATCATTACGCCGATTGATATCGCAGGAGAGCGCCTGGGAACTTTGTTTATCTACAAGCAGCATGAAATGTATGAGATTGACGACATTATCTTAAGCGAATATGGGACAACCGTAGTTGGTCTTGAGATGCTTCGCTCTGTAAATGAAGAGAGTGCGGAGGAGACAAGAAAAGAGCATATTGTTCAGTCAGCGATCAGCACATTATCTTATTCAGAGCTTGAGGCGATCATCCATATCTTTGAGGAGTTAAATGGTTCCGAAGGAATTCTGGTGGCCAGCAAGATTGCAGACAGAGTCGGAATTACCCGTTCTGTGATCGTCAATGCTCTTCGCAAATTTGAGAGTGCAGGAGTGATTGAGTCCCGTTCATCCGGTATGAAGGGAACTTATATCAAGGTGGTAAATGATTATGTATTTACCGAATTAGAGAGAATCAAATCAGAAAAAAGCAATTAAATGATTTCAAGAGAAAAAGAATGGATGAGGGTGTCGGGAAACTGATGCCCTCATTGTGAATCTGGAGGAAATTATGGAACGGTTTAAAGGCAGCACTGCAAGATTAAAAATGAAAAAAATGATTTTAGACGGCGGCTATTTTAATGACACGGAATATATTTGTAAAGTGGCTGCATACGAGAAGGAACAGGCGAATATTTATTTATTGACAGGGAAGACAGAGCTTCCGGAATTTTCTCTGGATGCCATTTACGAGTGTGTGCTGGACGAGGAGGAACAAGAGACCGTCTGTGCAGGAGTGATACGGGAAAGATATTGGAGTAAGCATGGAAAAGTTCTCGTTTTTCATATTGAAAATGGATTTTATAAAAAAAACGTAAACTAAAATAAAGTGTGTTGACAAAACAAAGAGAGAGTGCTATTTTATATCTAGAGTCTTTTAGCACTCTCTTTTTGTGAGTGCTAACAATCGAATGTTATTTATTAAGGAGGAATAGATATGAAGTTAGTACCATTAGGAGACAGAGTTGTTTTAAAACAGGTGGCTGCAGAGGAAACAACAAAATCAGGAATCGTGATTCCGGGACAATCAAAAGAAAAACCACAGCAGGCAGAAGTTATTGCTGTCGGACCTGGGGGAACAGTAGATGGTAAGGAAGTTCAAATGAACGTTGCAGTAGGAGATCAGGTCATTTATTCCAAATATGCAGGAACAAATGTAGAGATCGAAGATGAAGAGTACATCATCGTAAGACAGGATGACATCCTGGCAATCTGTGAGCAGTAATACTTCAACCGGGAGAAGCAAAGATTTCCGGGTGAGAGTACTGGAATGTGAAGAATTATAAATTAGAAAATTTTCAGGAGGCGTATGATCATGGCAAAAGAGATTAAATATGGAGCAGAGGCAAGAGCAGCCTTAGAAGCTGGTGTAAATCAGCTTGCAGATACAGTAAGAGTAACACTTGGACCAAAAGGACGTAACGTTGTTCTTGACAAATCCTTTGGCGCACCGCTTATTACAAATGATGGTGTGACAATCGCAAAAGAGATTGAGCTGGAAGATGCTTTTGAGAACATGGGCGCACAGCTGATCAAAGAAGTTGCTTCTAAGACAAATGATGTTGCCGGAGACGGAACAACAACTGCAACCGTTCTTGCTCAGGCAATGGTGCATGAAGGAATGAAGAATCTGGCAGCAGGAGCTAACCCGATCATTTTAAGAAAGGGAATGAAGAAAGCAACAGACACTGCTGTAGATGCAATTGAAAAAATGTCCAGCAAAGTAACAGGAAAAGACCAGATCGCGAAAGTAGCTGCAATTTCCGCAGGAGATACAGAAGTCGGAGAGATGGTCGCAGATGCTATGGAGAAAGTTTCCAATGACGGCGTGATCACAATTGAAGAGTCTAAGACAATGAAGACAGAGCTGGATCTTGTAGAAGGTATGCAGTTCGACCGTGGATATATTTCCGCATATATGGCAACAGATATGGATAAAATGGAAGCAAACCTGGATGATCCGTACATCCTGATCACAGATAAGAAGATTTCCAATATTCAGGATATCCTGCCGCTCTTAGAGCAGATCGTACAGTCCGGTGCAAGACTTCTTATCATTGCAGAGGATATTGAGGGCGAGGCTCTTACAACACTGATCGTCAACAAACTGCGTGGAACCTTCAACGTTGTTGCAGTAAAAGCACCGGGATATGGCGACAGAAGAAAAGAGATGCTCAAAGACATCGCAACACTTACAGGTGGTCAGGTGATTTCTGATGAGCTTGGCATGGATCTGAAAGAAACAACAATGGATCAGCTTGGCCGTGCAAAATCTGTAAAAGTACAGAAAGAAAATACAGTAATCGTAGATGGTATGGGCGATAAGAAAGCAATCGCTGACCGTGTAGCTCAGATCAAGGCACAGATCGAAGAGACAACATCTGATTTTGACAGAGAAAAACTTCAGGAAAGACTTGCAAAACTTGCAGGCGGTGTTGCTGTGATCCGTGTAGGAGCTGCGACAGAGACAGAGATGAAGGAAGCAAAACTTCGCATGGAAGATGCGCTTGCAGCAACAAGAGCAGCAGTAGAAGAAGGAATCATCGCCGGAGGCGGATCTGCTTATATCCATGCGGCAAAAGAAGTGGCAAAAGTAGTTGCAGAGCTTGACGGAGATGAGAAGACTGGTGCCAATGTCGTATTAAAGGCACTGGAAGCACCTCTGTTCAGAATTGCTGCAAATGCTGGACTGGAAGGATCTGTCATCATCAGCAAAGTATCAGAAGCAAAACCGGGCGTAGGATTTGACGCGTTGACAGAAAATTATGTAGATATGGTAGAGAACGGAATTCTTGACCCTGCAAAGGTTACAAGAAGCGCTCTTCAGAATGCAACAAGTGTTGCTTCTACATTGCTTACAACAGAATCTGTTGTGGCAAATATCAAAGAAGAGACACCGGCAATGCCAGCAGGCGGAGCAGGAATGGGAATGATGTAATTTCCATAAACAGACATTTATTAAAAATTTGAAAACTCCCAGAGATGGGAGTTTTCTTTTTCTATAGAAGTATGCTACAATACAGATACAATGTAAATGTTGGAGGAAGAGACATGAGTGACTTTTATACAGAACAATTGATTAAAAAACAGACAACAGGAAAGGACCGCATGATCAAGATTCTTTTAATTTTGCTCACAGTAGTGTCGGTGTTGATCATATTTATATTTCCATTCGGTATTATCCTTCCGGTAGCGCTTATCGCTCTGGATGTATTTATGTTTCAGAGAATGGATGTTGAATATGAGTATCTGTTTGTCAACGGAGATCTTGATATCGACAAGATTATGCACAAAGCAAGACGTAAGAGAGTGTGTTCCGTCAATATCAATGATGTGGAGATTCTTGCACCGGCGGATTCGGGAGATGCGAGACAGTATCAGAGAGCGAAGACGCAGGATTACACATCTGCATCCGGAAGCAAGAACGTATATGCCCTTGTAGTAAATGAGAAGGGTGTGTTGAAAAAGATTTTATTTGAGCCAAATGATTCGATCGTGGAAGGATTTTTCCTCATGGCTCCGAGAAAAGTTGTAAGAAAAAAATAGGAAAAATCAAGGAAAGTGCAAAAAGCGGTTGACAACGTCCGGTCGGATTAGTTATTATAGCAGTTAATAAAATAATGTTTTTTATTATCCGTCCTAATAATAAATTAGGGCGGATGATTGTAACATACACAGAAGGAGAAAGGAGATTATCATGGGAAAGATTATTGGGGAAGGGATTACATTTGATGACGTATTGCTGGTGCCGGCATATTCAGAGGTGATTCCAAATCAGGTGGATTTATCTACTTATCTTACAAAGAAGATCAAATTAAACATACCGATGATGAGTGCCGGTATGGACACAGTTACAGAGCATCGTATGGCAATTGCTATGGCGCGTCAGGGAGGCATCGGTATTATCCATAAAAATATGTCTATTGCGGAACAGGCAGAAGAAGTAGACAAGGTAAAACGTTCAGAGAATGGTGTTATCACAGATCCGTTCTATCTCTCTCCGGAGCATACACTGGAGGATGCAAATAATCTCATGGCAAAATTCAGAATCTCCGGTGTTCCGGTGACAGAAGGAAAGAAGCTTGTAGGTATCATCACAAACCGTGATTTGAAATTCGAAGAAGATTTCTCTAAGAAGATCAAAGAGTCTATGACATCGGAAGGACTGATCACAGCTTTGGAAGGAACAACTCTGGAAGAGGCGAAGAAGATTCTTGCAAAGGCGAGAAAAGAGAAACTTCCGATCGTAGATAAAGACTTTAATTTAAAAGGTCTTATTACAATTAAAGATATTGAGAAGCAGATCAAGTATCCATTGTCTGCAAAAGACTCCCAGGGACGTCTTCTGTGCGGTGCGGCAATCGGTATCACAGCTAATTGTCTGGAGCGCGCACAGGAACTTGTCAATGCACACGTAGACGTTGTTGTTATGGATTCAGCTCATGGACATTCTGCAAACGTAATCCGTACAGTAGAGATGGTAAAATCCAAATTCCCGGATCTTCAGGTGATTGCAGGTAACGTGGCAACAGGAGCTGCAACAGAAGCGCTGATCAAAGCGGGCGTAGATGCAGTGAAGGTAGGTATCGGACCTGGATCTATCTGTACGACCCGTGTAGTTGCAGGTATTGGTGTACCTCAGATCTCAGCAGTTATGGATTGCTATGAAGTGGCTGATAAATATGGAATCCCGATCATTGCAGACGGAGGAATCAAGTATTCCGGAGATATGACTAAGGCAATTGCTGCAGGAGCAAATGTATGTATGATGGGAAGCATCTTCGCAGGATGTGACGAAAGCCCGGGAACATTTGAACTGTATCAGGGAAGAAAATACAAAGTATACCGTGGCATGGGTTCTATTTCCGCTATGGAAAATGGAAGTAAAGACCGTTATTTCCAAAGTGATGCTAAGAAACTTGTTCCGGAAGGTGTTGAAGGACGTGTTGCATATAAGGGAACTGTCGAAGACACTGTATTCCAGTTGATGGGAGGGCTTCGTTCCGGTATGGGTTACTGCGGAACTCCTACGATTGAAGACTTGAAGAAAAACGGACGGTTTGTGAAGATCTCTTCTGCTTCTTTAAAAGAAAGTCATCCACATGACATTCATATTACAAAAGAAGCTCCAAACTATAGTGTAGACGAGTAGGAAGGAAGAAAAGATGGCTGGTACATTTGGAAAAACAAGTAAAGGCGAGGCTGCTCAGTTATATGAGATTAGGAATGCGTCCGGAATGTGTGCCTGTATTACAGATTATGGAGCAAATCTTGTAAAGCTGTTTGTGCCGGACAGGGAAGGAAAGCTGACAGATGTAGTCCTTGGTTATGAGGATGCCTCCGGATACGAAGAGGGAACCTGCTTTATCGGTGCTGTAGTCGGAAGAGTGGCAAACCGTATTGGCGGAGCTTCCTTCGAGTTGAACGGCAAAACGTATACGCTTACAGATAATGATCAAGGCAATACACTGCACAGCGGCAGAGATTTTACGAATCAGAGAATGTGGGAAGTAGAGAAGCTTGCGGAAGACAGTATTACACTGAAGCTGCACAGCCCGGAAGGAGATCAGGGATATCCGGGAAGCGTAGATCTCTTCGTGACATATTCTGTGACAGAAGATAATAGCCTGTCCATTCATTATACAGGAACTCCTACAGAGGATACGCTTTTGAATCTCACAAATCACAGTTATTTTAATCTGGCAGGGCACGAAGCCGAAAGTGTGCTTTCGCAGAAGGTGATGATTCAGGCAGAGTCCTATGCGAGAGCCGACGCAAGTTCTATTCCTACAGGGGAACTAGTTCCGGTAGAAGGAACTCCGATGGATTTCCGTAAGGAAAAAGCGATCGGACAGGATATTGAGGCGGATTACGAGGCGCTGAATTTCGGCAGAGGCTATGACCACACATGGGTAATAGATGGCAGCGGAATGCGCAGGGCGGCAGTGATGCGTGCAGAAGAGACCGGTATTACAATGGAGGTCTGGACAGATCTTCCGGGAGTGCAGTTTTATACGGCAAACTATGTAGAAGATGAAAAAGGTAAGGACGGCGTTATATACGGAAGAAGAAGCGCTGCCTGCTTTGAAACACAGTATTTCCCGGATGCGATCCACAAAGACAATTTCAGAAAGCCGATCGTGCGTGCCGGTGAGGAATATTGTACAACGACTGTGTATAAATTTCTATAAAGGATAATCTTCATAAAATCCTAAGTAACTTTTCATAGAAATGTGAGAAATATGTGGTATGATAATACAAGATGTTCGATGGAGAGTTTACCAAGAGATGAAGAAGAAACGATACAGAAAGCCGTTAAGCGCGGCTCAGAGAAAAAGAAAGGTCCAGCGAAACATTCGTCTGGGCCTTGTTTTGTTACTGGCGATGTTTGTGTTGACCGGTGTGCTGAAGATCATTCACCCGTCTTTATTTTCGCAGAAATATTATGAGCTGGACGGTGACAATATTGATGCATGCAGACCGGAGATGGAAGTAGATCTTCTTACGCCCAACGAGTATTCAAGACCTGGGACAAAGACGGAGAAGATCACGGCAATTGTGATTCATTATACAGCGAACCCGGGTGCCACAGCCAGAGGAAACAGGGATTATTTTGAAAATTTAAAAAATACTCATATTACGAAGGCGAGCAGCAACTTTGTTGTGGGCTTGGACGGGGAGATCATTCAGTGTGTGCCGACGTGGGAAGTGGCTTATGCGTCCAATGACAGGAATAAGGACAGCGTATCGATCGAATGCTGCCATCCGGATGAGAGTGGGAAATTTACAGAGAAGACATATCGCTCCATGGTACAGCTTTCTGCGTGGCTCTGTCTTAAATTCGATCTTACAGAGAAGGATCTTATCCGCCACTATGATGTAACGGGAAAGAACTGTCCCAAATATTTTGTGGAAGATGAGGCGGCATGGGAGACCTTTAAAGCAGATGTGGGAAAAACGCTCGCAGAGGCGAAATAAAGGGCTTACAGCGGTGAAATAGCTTGCACTGTCCGAAAATTGTTGATATAATACACACGCATATAAAGGCTGGGAGGACAGGACAAGGAGAGACAACATGAACGATTTGGAAATGTACAGGGAACAGTTAAGCCTTTGTGATGACAAGATTATAGACGCGCTTGTGGAGCGCGGGAAGATTGTGGAGAAGATCATGGCGTATAAAGAAGAGTATGGCATGCCGATTCTTCAGCCGCAGCAGGAGACAAAACAAAAGGTAAGACTGGAAGCAAAGCTTGAGGGAAATAAATACAAAGAAGAGATTTATGATATATTCCGAAGAATTTTACGCAACAGCAAACGGATACAGGCAAGAAAGCTTTTTGGCTATAATATTGTGCTGATTGGATTTATGGGAGCGGGGAAAACAACCATTTCAGATTATCTGAGCACAATGTTTGCAATGAAGGTTGTGGAGATGGACGGACTGATCGCAGAGAGGGAAGGGATGAGCATCCCGGATATTTTTGCGACGTACGGTGAAGAATATTTCCGTGATCTGGAGACGAATCTTCTGAAAGAGCTGCAGGAGGAGAGTAATCTGGTGATTTCCTGTGGCGGAGGAGCTGCTCTTAGAGAGTGTAATATAGCTGAGATGAAGAAGAATGGCAGGGTTGTTCTTCTGACCGCAAGCCCGGAAGTGATCTTAGATCGTGTGAAGGACAGTGATGACCGTCCGGTGCTGAAGGGACGGAAAAGTATAGAAGGAATAACAGAATTGATGGAACAGCGCCGCGAGCGGTATGAAGCGGCGGCAGATATTGTGATTCAGACAGACCATAAGAGTGTGCAGGAGATTTGTGAGGAATTAATTCAGCGTCTGTCGGAAATGGATGAGGAGTAATGTTTGATTATTTTTTTCCGGACCGGTATATCGCGTCCACTTATGTGATTGATTTTGAAAAATTATATGAAAAGGGAGTCAGAGGTCTGATCTTTGACATTGACAATACATTAGTGCCGCACGGGGCGCCGGCGGATAAGCGGGCAGTGGAATTATTTGCCAGACTTAAGAAGATCGGATTCCGATGCTGCCTGATCTCCAACAATCAGGAGCCGCGTGTCAAGATGTTCAACGAGAAGATTCAAGTAGACTACATCTATAATGCACATAAGCCATCTACGAAGAATTATCGAAGAGCGATGGAGATCATGGGCACAAAGGAAGAGAGCACCGTGTTTATCGGGGATCAACTCTTTACAGATGTGTGGGGCGCCAAGCGTGCGGGGATTCCGAATATCCTCGTGAAACCAATTCATCCGAAGGAAGAAATACAGATTGTAATAAAGCGCCGTCTTGAGGCAATCGTGCTTCATTTTTATAAGAAAAGTCTCAAATAAAAAAAGGTTGAAAAAACCGGTAATATATTATAAAATAAAAAGAGCGAATAGAACGAAAAGTGCCAATGCGCACGATTTAAGGAGGATAAAGAAATGGCAAAGAAGTCAGCAGGCGAATTTAGAAATGGCATGACACTTGAAATCGATGGAAAGGTATGTCAGGTTGTTGAATTTATGCATGTAAAACCGGGAAAAGGCGCAGCTTTTGTCCGTGTGAAATTAAGAGATATCATTAATGGTGGTGTGATTGAGACGACATTCCGTCCAACAGAGAGCTTTGACGAAGCGTTCATTGAGAGAAAGAAAATGCAGTATTTATACAATGATGGGGAACTGTATTACTTCATGGACAATGAGACATTTGATCAGATCGCGGTAAGCTCTGAAGATGTAGGAGATTCTCTGAAGTTTGTAAAAGAGAACGAGGAAGTAAGCGTAAGCATTTACCAGGGAAAACCATTTGCAATTGAGCCACCTCTTACAGTAGAGCTTCGTGTTACAGAGACAGAGCCTGGATTCAAGGGCAATACAGCACAGGGAGCTACTAAGCCGGCAATTGTTGAGACAGGTGCACAGGTTGCAGTTCCATTATTCGTAGAACAGGACGAGATGATCAAGATCGATACACGTACTGGCGAATACTTATCAAGAGCATAAGGAAAACTTAATAAGATCCTAAGAAGAAAAGCCTTGCAAATCATGCGAGGTTTTTTTATAATAGAAATCACCATAAATCTTATTCAAAGAAATCTGAATTTCTTGGCAGAGATCTTGCCGGTATTCAACAAAAGTTCGAAAAAAACACACCTGCCTGCGTGGCCGGAAAGGAGAAAAATGACATATTGTCAATTCGTGCAGGAGGTAAAAGAAAAAGTGAAAGAGGGGGTGAAAGCCGATCAGTCTGTAACACTCTATACGTCGGTAAAAAATAACGGTGTGAAGAGGACGGGGCTTATGTTCTCGGAGCAGGGAATCAATGTGGCGCCGGCCATATATCTGGAATCTTTTTATGAAGATTATCAAAAGGGACAGCGGCTGGAGGATGTGGCTGATGAAATTCTTGTGCTGTATGGAAAAGTGAAGGCGGATCATTCATGGGAGGAAGACTGTTTCCAATGTTATGAGAAAGTGAGAGATCGAATTGTCTTCCGTCTGATCAATCGAAAAGCAAATGAAGAATTGTTAAAAACAATCCCGTATGTTCCGTATCTTGATCTGGCGGTCGTGTTCTATGTGTTGGTTGATGTCAATGTTCACGGGACAGTATCACTGCTTATAAGAGAACCACTGCTCCTGGAATGGAAAGTGTCGGTGAAAGAACTGTATGATCAGGCGCTTCAGAATACGCCGTCATTATTCCCTTATGAATTCCGGGCGCTCCGGGCGGTGATCGAAGAGGTTTTCCCGAGTGACCGCCAATCAGAAGAAGAATATATGTATGTGTTAAGTAACCGCTTTCAAAGCTTTGGTGCGGCGGTGATTCTCTATCCGAACCGGCTGAAGCAGATAGGGTGTGTCATGGATGATGATTATTACGTACTTCCAAGCAGTGTGCATGAAGTGCTGATCGTGCCGGCAGAGTATGTGCGGAACAGACAGATGCTGGACGAAATGGTGAGAGAAGTGAATCAGGTCTGTGTGGAGGAAGAGGAAATATTGAGCGATCACGCATACTATTACGACCGAAGTGAAGATCTTCTTACGATGTGAAAAGATAAACGATGAGTGTAAAGCAAAAAAGCAAAAAAGTAAAGGAAATGTGTACAGCATTTCCTTTACTTTATCTCGGAAATGTGCTAATATAACAAATGCAGTTTCTTGTATACTGCTATGCACCCGTAGCTCAGGGGATAGAGCACCGCCCTCCGGAGGCGGGAGCGGCGGTTCGAATCCGCCCGGGTGTGTACCTTGAAAAGTGCTTATATTGTGTGGAGGTAGTCTATGAAAAGAGAGAGTTACGGCCGCCTTATTATGACAATCGGTATTTTGCTGATGGTGATAGCAGGAGCAGTCGGATGTAGTCTTACCACAGAAAAAACACAGCAAGAAGCACAAAAGATAAAGAAGACAGATGTAAAGACCGAAAATAAAGACGGTGAAATTATGAGTAAAAACCCTCTTACGAAGGAGACAACACCTGAATTTACAAAAGCGGTAGAGAAGTATTACGAATCGCTAGCGGATAAAACGGATTACATAGAGGGTTATGAAGGAATTGAAGTTTATAAAAAAGAAGGTCTTTATCCGGATACTTATCTTGCATTTGTCAGATATGGAATGAAGATAAAGGATATATATACCGTAGTTCCGGGGCTTGGCACTTTGTATGTGGTAAAAGACGGGACAAGCGGAACGTATCAGATCCACACGGAAGAATTGGATGACCGGACAGAAGACTATATTGAAACTGTGGCTGCGCATGAAGATGTGCAGGTGATGATGGAAGAGAGCAGGAAGGAATATCAAAAGGCTGTACAGTCAGATGCTTTGCTCCGAGAGGCATTGTCAGATCTGAAGCAGGCGTATGAGGGTTCTGCGGACAGTTTAGAATAATATAAAGAATAAAGAGAGTCGGATTCTTAAGGTGAGAATCCGGCTTTTTTGATACAAGGGTAGAAAGAGGGATAGAGATGGCAGGATATAAGTATGCGATAAAAAGAGCGTTTCCCTATACGATTCCGGTGCTGACCGGATATTTATTTATTGGGATTGCATTTGGTGTGATGTTTGCGGAAAAAGGATATTCGTTTCTTTGGGCAATATTAATGAGTTTGATGGTATATGCAGGATCGGGACAATATCTGGCCGTGAATTTTTTTGCCCCGGGGGTATCATTTCTTCATGTTATTTTTATGACGTTGATGGTGAATATCAGGCATGTGTTTTATGGGATTTCCCTTTTAGAGCGGTTTCACAGTATGGGTAAGAAACGCTGGTATATGATTTTCGGATTGACGGATGAGACGTATTCTCTTCTGTGTACAACGAAGGTTCCGTCCGGTGTGGAGGAAGAGAAGTTTTTGTTTGTCATTTCTATGATGAATCAGTCATACTGGGTGATCGGTTCTGCCATCGGCGGGATTGCGGGAAGTCTGCTTCCTTTTAATTCAGAAGGCATCGACTTTGCCATGACTGCACTTTTTGTTGTGATCTTTGTAGAGCAGTGGATGGAGAAGAAAAATCGTATCCCGGAATTGATCGGGGTGCTGGCAGCGATTCTCTCTTTAAATATTTTCGGGGCAGAAAACTTTGTATTGCCATGTATGCTGCTGATCATATGCATTTTATTTGTATCAAAGAAGAAGCTGGAAGGGAGCGTGAGTGAAAAATGCCGGTAAGTGCAGGAACATCATTTCTTATTATTTTAGCAGTTGCACTGACAACATTTGCAACACGTGTCCTCCCTTTTCTTATATTTCCGAAAGGGAAAGAGATTCCGGAAGTTGTTCGCTATCTGGGAAGAGTGCTGACTCCGGCGGTCATCGGAATGCTGGTGATCTATTGTCTGAAGGGAACTACGCTTTCAGAGCTTCCTTATGGAATTCCGGAAGGATTGGCTGTACTTGTGACCGCAGGGCTTCATATCTGGAAGCGGAACAACCTGTTGAGTATCGGGGCGGGAACGATACTCTATATGTTTTTGATTCAAGTCGTATTTTAGAGATTTTACACGGTTTCATCACAGTTTAAACACATTTATCACGTACACTGACTACATAAGAAAAGAAGAAACCGTGAAAGGAGTCATATTTTATGTCAAACGAATATAATTATTATACACCGGAATCTGGACCGGATTATAACTATGAACAGAATCAGGAACAAAAAAGGAAAGAGAAGAAGAAAATGCCCAAATTTATAAAGGTGATCAGTCTGGCGCTTGTGTTTGGTATTGTGGCAAGTGTAGCATTTCAGGCAACGAATCTTGTGGCAGATAGATTCCTCGGAACGACAGAGAGCCGCGAAGTGAAATCTGTTGATAATACGAAAATATCCCAAAGTACAGGTGAAACTGCCAAATCTGACATTGCCTCCATTGCGGAGGAAGTGATGCCGTCTGTAGTTTCGATCACGAACTTAAGTGTACAGCAGGTACAGAGCTTCTTCGGAGGAATTCAGGAACAGGAAAGTAAAAGTGTCGGGTCGGGCATTATCATTTCCCAGAATGATTCGGAGCTTCTGATTATTACAAATAACCATGTAGTAGAGGGAAATGAGACGCTGACAGTATCCTTTGTAGATGAGGAGAGTGTAGAGGCACAGGTAAAAGGTACAGATGCAACGAAAGATCTTGCTGTGATCGCTGTGCAGACGAAGGAAATTAAAGATACAACGATGGATCAGATTAAAGTGGCTTCACTTGGAAATTCCGATCAGCTTCAGGTGGGTGAATCTGTGATCGCAATCGGGAATGCACTTGGGTACGGGCAGTCTGTTACTTCCGGTATTGTCTCGGCAACCGGGCGTGAGCTGGATGGAATTGATGAAAAGCTGATCCAGACAGATGCCGCGATCAACCCGGGTAATAGTGGAGGCGCTCTTCTGAATGCAAATGGAGAGGTGATTGGTATCAATACAGCCAAGGTGGCAACGGATACGGTAGAGGGAATGGGATATGCAATTCCGATCTCCAGTGTCAGTGATATTATTGAGAATCTGATGAATCAGGAGACAAAGACCAAGGTTTCAGAGGCAGAGCAGGGACAGCTTGGAATTCAAGGTGTGGATGTGACAGCGGATAGTTCCGAAATGTACAATATGCCGACCGGTGTCTATGTATCGGAAGTGATTGCCGGCGGAGGAGCAAAGAAAGCGGGAATTACAAAAGGATCGGTCATCACAGGAATCAATGGAACCAGTATCGATGGTATGCAGGCTTTGAAGGAACAGCTCCAGTATTACAGAGCCGGAGAGACTGTGAAGATTACAGTGGCAACACCGGAGAAGAATGGGGAATATGCTAAGCGTGATGTAGAAGTAACTCTTGGAAAAAAATCATAGTTGTTTGCTATTTTATTTCTTTTGTAGTATAATGCAGTTAAGATTATGAAAATGAGGTAGGAGGCAGAAATACGAATGAAATGTCCGATTTGTGGTCAGCAGTTGCGACCGGGAAAGAAAGATCCAAATTATCTGCTGTGTTATAATTGTAAAAAGAAATTTAAGGTGCCACAGCAGAAGGCAGAAGCAGAGCCAGAACAGAAATACTCCAATATCCCACCGAAGAAGGTGAGGGAGAAACGGGAGACTGAGATGCGTAAAGCATACGATGACCTGCTTTCTATAGAAGATGACAAAAAGAAGAAAAAAGCCGCTCCGAAGCCGAAGAAGCGTCAGGATTATGATGATTACGATGACTATGATGATGTATATGATGATGAGCCAATGTCAAAAGCTCCGATCATTATCCTTGCAATTGCAATCGTTGTAGTAGCCGGAGTGATCGCTTATATGTTATTAAAGTAAAAGATATTGGACAGAGATGTGAAAAAACGTCTCTGTCCTTTTTTGTGCCATGAGCGATGGAATGTGAAGGTGGCACGGGTTGGATGCGCACATTTTTTCGCTGCTTTCATACTATAATAGTGCAAATATAGTAGAAAGAAGGAAAAGGGATGCCGAATTATCGATATCAGACACCGGATGCAATGTGCCGGACGAGAAATGTCTGTAAAGAATCCTGTATGGAGCAGCGGATGCCCGGACGGGATATTTGTGATGGGCCGATTGCTATGGCATATGTTCCGTGGCAGAAATGGCAGGCGCTCTATGAGGCGGAAAAAGGGTTCTGCCGGGGAACGATCTTTGCAGAGCTTGACAAACCATTTGAAGGGACAGGAGGGCGGCTGCGATGATGGAGAACAGATTGTCGAAAAAAGAATTGCTGGACTGGATCAATGTTGTCAGCTTTGCAGTGGATGATGTGAAATTATTTTTGGATACTCATCCGTATGACGAAGAAGCGCTGCAGTATTTTGATGAATTCAAAAAGCAGCGTGTGCAGGCAATGAAGGAATATGCGAAATATTATGGACCTCTGACGCTGGATACTGCTGCAGAGTCCTGTGACAGGTGGAAATGGGTGCTGGAACCATGGCCATGGCAGGAAGGGGGATGCTAATCAATGTGGAATTATGAGAAAAGGTTGCAGTATCCGGTGAAGATTACGAAGACGAATCCGAAGATCGCACAGATTATTATTACGCAGTTTGGAGGACCGGACGGAGAACTGGCTGCTTCTATGAGATATCTGTCGCAGCGTTATACAATGCCTTACCGGGAGGTTACGGGAACATTGACAGATATCGGTACAGAGGAGCTTGCGCACATGGAAATGATCTGTGCCATTGTATATCAGCTTACGAAAGATATGTCTATGGAAGAACTGGAACGTTCCGGCTTTGATAAATATTATGTGGATCATACATTGGCATTGTGGCCGCAGGCAGCAAGCGGCGCGCCGTGGACTGCAACATATTTTCAGTCTAAGGGCGATCCGATCACAGACCTGCATGAAGATATGGCAGCAGAACAGAAGGCTCGAACCACTTACGATAATATTCTGCGTCTGGTGAAAGATCCGGAAGTTTGTGACCCGATCCGATTTTTACGAGAGAGGGAGATTGTTCATTATCAGAGATTCGGTGAAGCAAAGAGTACTTATGCAAGCAAAAAATAAAAGAATTGTTTTTAGAAATTTCTGTTGTTTTGTTCTCCATCAGATTTAGCTTTTGTTTCATCAGATGTTCCATGTAATCTCAATGACATCCTCATCAATATCGATCCGGTCAACCAGAATATCCGCAACCCGCTGTTTGTCGTCATTGTCAAGTTCATCCCATTTTGCAACATAATTAGTGATTTTGTCCATCTTTCCGGAAGTTTGATTAGTACTTTGCTCAACCAGTTTTTGCTGTAAGGACTGTTTTTCTTTATCCAGTTCCTCAATCCTGCGATTGATATATTCCATCACAGTTTTATTCGCTTCCGGCACTTTTGCAAGCAGATTTCCAATTTCCTGTTCAATCTCTGCAATTCGAACTTTCTCTGCCTGACTGCTAGGCTGCGTTACCGCTTCCAGTTCATCCGACAGATATTGGAACTTGGCAAGCTGCTTTTTCATTTCCTCTAAAACATAATCCTCAAATACATCCGCATAGATGGTATGCCCTGCACCTTTACATTTAATGAAATATCGGGAACCTGAACATTGAAAATATCGCCCGGCTTTCGTGTTTGACCTTGTAACCGTATAGGCATAACCACATTTCTTACACTTCACTTTTCCGGCAAGCCATGTCCGCTTTCCTTTATTTGTTCTTGCCGACTGACGGTTTTTCATGATTTTTAACCGGCATTTCAACCAGACATCAGACTCGATCACTCCCAAATGAGGAGCGATCACCACATCCCGATCTACAAGATCGTACTGCTTTTTCTTTGTCTTATCTCCGTTGATTCCTTTATATAGGAAGATACCGTTAGTTCCCACATAATCAGAAGCCGGGTTAATCATATTTGCGCCCTGGCTTTCAAAGAAATTGTAGATATCAATATCTGCCTTTGCATATACTGGATTTCGAAGAATCTCGCTGATTCTTGCAGTAGACCAGGGCGCACCTCGTTTTTCTGTAAAACCTTGACGAAGCAATTCTCTCATAACTGCTCCCAAGGTCATATCTGGTTCCGAATAAAGCTGATAAATCAATCGAATCTGCTTCATTTCATTAGGTTCCGGCACAAAAACAGATGTATGAATTCTGTTGATAATTGTTTTTTCCAACTGAAATCCATACGGTACACGACCACCCATGTAATATCCTTTCTGACTTTTCGTTACATAAGCGTCTGCAATACGTTTCTGGATTGTTTCACGCTCCAACTGTGCAAATACGATAGAAATATTCAGCATGGCATTGCCGATTGGTGTAGAAGTATCAAACTTCTCTGTGGAAGAAACAAATTCTACATGATACTGCTGAAATATTTCCATCATATTGGAAAAATCGAGAATAGAACGGCTGATACGGTCAAGCTTATAAACGATAACCCGTTTAATCTTTCCTGCCCGAATGTCTTCCATCATTCTTGCAAATGCCGGTCTGTTGGTATTCTTTCCGCTAAATCCCTTGTCAATGTACGTTTCGTACTCAGCTCCGCGAGTTTCATATTTACAAAACTCAAGCTGATTTTCGATGGAGATACTGTCTTTTTTATCCAGTGACTGTCTTGCGTATAAAGCATCGATTGGACACATAGCACATACCTCCTTACTATGTGTAAACAGTCACTCTCCATTACATTGATTATACCATGAATACCGCTTTCCGGTTTAAAAATCATGCATATTTTTTAAAGATATTGTACAGATCTTTTCTTTGTTCTTCAAATATGCGGTTTGCGGTGTCTATGGAATACTGCGGATGTCTACTGATTACACGAAAATGCATTTTTTCAACATGAATCTCTTTTAATTCTTCTATTTTTTCTGTTATCTGTTTCATAATCTTCCCCCATATATCTTATTTTTGTTATAATTTGTCCTATTCCAAAACAGTCTAATTTCAAAACAAGATTCCGGTTTCTTTAGCGAATGATTTTTCACATTCCTCTTATGAATCGTTTCATAACCCGCCGTTGATTGCCGAGCCACCCCAAGGAGTTTCACCTATCAGATGTGAGTGTCATTATCTGCTTACCGCCGATTCCGGTCTCTCTGATTGTCAAGGTACACAAGCGTTATCCGCTTTTGTAGAGACATCGTAGCATAAAAAATCAGAAAACAGCGTTTCTTGCAGGCATAGCAATTCCCGGGAAATCGAGGTTATGAAAATTGCAGATTTGCAATAATATGGATTGACCTCTTCCCGGGAAATGACTAAAATAAGTCTAAGGGAGTTGATAGAGATGGCTGAATTACCTGGAAACATCCATGAGAAAATCGGAGATTTAAGAATCGAACGGGGATTAACAAAAAAACAGGTGAGCGAAGATTTGGGAATCCCTGCTTCCCAACTTACAAGAATTGAAAATGAAGATATCAAAAGTATCGGACACGAACTCATCATAAAATTTGCCGATTATTTTGGTGTGTCCACAGATTATCTGCTGGGACGAACCAGCGTCCGTTCTCAGAAAAATATAGAACTGAATGAGCTGGGACTATCAAACAAGGCATTGATTACGCTGCTGTCCGGCAAGGTAAATACAGAACTTCTTAGCCGAATCGTGGAACATAGTAATTTTATTCCTCTCATGGGATATGCAGAAGCCTATTTTGAAAGCGCCCACGAGGAAGGATTTCTATCTCGTAATAATGTAATTGATTTGGCAACCGGAGATTTGACAGAACTTTTAAAAGAAAATCCTTCTCAGAAAACAGAAATAACTAATGAACTCCGTCATCTGAATGCCCAAAAGGTCAGCGGAACGGAAGCTGATTTAGAAAAACTGAAAGCTACCTTTCTGAAAATCATGCGGGATGTGAAGAAGGAATACGGAAAATCCAAGGAAGACGTTGCTGCCGAAGAGATGAGAAAGCAGGTAAAGCAACTCCATCAAGAAGCACTGAAACATAAAGAGCATATGACCGAAGCTAAAATGGCAGAGCTTACAGCCAAAATGCTTCTTCCTGCAGGAATGGATGGAGAAAATCTCAAATTATTTGAAAAACTTATGGAAAATATATTGAAGGATTCAAATAAAAAACAGAAAAAGAGGTGATGAAAGTGGATTTGAAAACATATCAGACCTTATGTACAGATTCAAAAATAATCTGGACAAAACATTGTTTAGAACGTATGCAAGAACGCGATATCAGCCGTGCCGATGTTAAAAACGGAATTGCGACCGGAGAAATCATCGAAGACTATCCTGATGATTATCCGAATCCAAGCTGCCTGATTTTTGGGCATACTGTTAATGATAGGATTTTGCATATCGTTGCCGGATGTGATAGTATAAATATATACATCATAACTGCATATTACCCGGACACAATAAAATTTGAAAATGATTTAAAAACAAGAAGAAAGGGGAAATAACTATGTGTATGTTCTGTAAAAATACTACAACTGTAGAAAGCACTACCACCCATGTGGTAAATTATAAAGATTGTGTTATCGTAATTAAAAATGTACCTTGTCTTGAATGTGATCAATGCGGAGAAAAATATTACACAGATGAAGTTGCGGAAAAATTGGAAATTATTGTGAACTTAGCTAAGAAGCTGATGCAGGAAATTGCTGTGATTGATTATCAACATGCAGCATAATTCAGTTAAATTAAATTCACAAATATTATATATATGAGTCTAGGTATGAATAAAAATACGGAAAATGGCAACGATATTTTTATTTCTGAATTTTTTGATTTAGAAAATGAATTAAATGATGCAGGGGTATTTGATGCCATTATAAATAGTGATAGTAATTTTTTTATTAATCTATTGAGACTCAAAAAGGCGAAAACACCAGAATTTCAAAAGGCTCATAACAGAATAAACGAATTTTTTTCGTAAAATTATGGTGTTATTGGATAGTTCAACACAAAAAAATGATAAACTTTATAAGGCTGCTTTACAATTATTTGATTTTCATGGCATAAAAGGTATCAATTTAGGGCATTCCAAAACAGGTATTGATGCTGCATTTGGTCCAATATTATCTGAAAAAGTAATAAATGATGCCTTTGAAATAGTTAAATCCGGCTCGACACAACCAGAGATATTTCAACTAGTAGGGTTATTTGAAATAGGTGTTGGTGCTGATTTATTAAGTGATATGATAGCAACCATCATACTTCCAGATATCAGAGAATATACCCGCCGTATCAACCGAGAACTGCACCTAAATTCGAAGAAATATCCTGATATATTATTTCAAGATGAAATTGCAATAAATCCTTATAAATCTTGTGAACTGTTGTATTTACCAACAGAAATTTTACATGAAATTCCGATAGCTCGCTGTTGGAATGACATAGATCGTGTTGTTTCCGAAAACCAATCAATACGCGCCGAGATCAATGAAGAAATTGGAAATGAATGGTATAAGATGCATTCTAATGACAAAAAAGATTATTTGAAACGTCATATTTTCAAGGATGCTAAACGTTGCAAGCGTATGATTGAAGGATATAAAAAAGAAGAAATTGATGAATATGCTTTAATAAATGATTGGGATTATTTCATTGCCGATGCTTTTAAGCAGATGAAAAAAAGTGGCATATTTAATTTTTTGGAGCACACTGATAAATCTGAAATAAGCAGTTGGGATGCTTCTTTAAAAGTTTTGAATATTTTTAAAGAATGGGTAGAATACAATAAAGGTTGGGACGAAATTTTATCAACTGCCACTCAAAAAAGAGAAAAATCTGTCCAAAAGATGCTTCAACTAAGCGGAAAATATTTCTGTCAAGAAAATAATATTGATATGTCTTTTGAAGCAAATGAAGGTCCTGGTCCTGTGGATTTAAAAATCAGTCGTGGGACTGATAAAACAGTTATAGAAATCAAATTATCTTCCAACAAGGACTATTTGCACGGATATGAAGAGCAGATTGAAGATTATGCAAAAGCAGAAGGAACTACTAAGCGGATATTCGTATATGTGCAAGTAGGGAATCCGATAAGAGATCAAAAGTTGCAAAAACGACATCAAGAACGATTAGATACAAATTCAAATCCACCGTTCCTTTTTATGATTGATGCTCAACGGCAAACATCAGCTAGTAAGTCTTAATTATTTTGCGTTAATAACCCAAGGTAGACTCATTTACAATATAGTGCTAATGGGATAAACGTGATACTTCATTAGATTCTGTTTGAAATATTGTTCCAATGTATCATTGATCCTTTTTTCGGAACAAGCCGGAATATAGCAATATTCGCTTTGATAAGTTCCTGTCAGCATAATTTTATCCATATATGTAATAAAACTATCCACATCGTAATAACCATCTTCCTGTCCCAGAATTAAGACTGCCTTATAACCGGCAGCTATGATATTGAATCCAATCTCTCTGTCATCTGCCAGAAAAATATATTTCTGCTCTGTTCCCTCCGGAGCTGTGTGCATATAGTGTTCTAAGAATAGTTTGTTCATACGTCTCCTTTCCCAATTACGCTCCAAACAAAAAGCACCCTTATCGAGTGCTGGTGTTCTGGAGAGTAGCTGTTTACCTGTTTATTTGTCGTTTGTTTTCGTATGCTTACATAACTACTCTTCGGTGAGTCTCTTAGAATTGTTCAGGATAAATTAGATGCGAAGAACTTCTATGCATTTAACCCGGAATTTGATCTTCGGGCGCTGGGCAATAAATAAAGGAACTGTGTCAATCGTGGGGTGGGATTTTGGAAATCTCGCTCCATGATTGCATTTTCATTTTTCTCTTCCTTTTGTTGTATTTCTTATATTGCTCCAACATTTAAGGTTGTTTTTGAGAACGTATATGAGTATAATCCCATCTTTGACAGTTAGGAAGAGAAAAAATCGCTGTATCCCTTGTGGTTACTGGGCTGCAGCGATTTTTGCTGTTGTCACGGATTATAGTATTTTATTCTTTCCCTTTACTTTTTTTCTGAATATTTCTCATTTTACTTTTTGTTATGAACTGATAATCTGTTCGGAAACCACAGACGTCATGAAGATCATCCGTAATTCTTTCTCGTTTGTATAAAGGAATGAATCCCTGTTCCTGTATTTCGGCGAAATTCATTTCTTTTAGAATATCTAATAATTCTTCACATGTATATTTAGCATCCAGTTTTTTCTCAAGGAAGCGGTATATGGTCAATGCAAGAAAACAGATTAGAAAGTGTGCTTTGATCCGGTTTTCATCCTGTAAATAGACAGGTCTTGCAGAAAAATCTGTTTTCATAATCCGGAAACATTCTTCTATCCGCCATCTTCCTTCACTTACTTTTAAAATATCACCAACTTCGTCATCTAAAAGATCTGTGCATACTGCGTAAAATCCATCATACTGGGCTTCTTCAGAAATCTTGGTTTCATCTAGATACTGCTTTACATCAGCAGCTTCGCCTTCTTCTGTTACAGCGATCGTTCCGATGAAACGTGCTGGATCATTTGGATTTTTTCGGCTCTTTTTTGTGCTCCCTGAATCCAGCATCTTTTGTGCCCGTTCAATCTGTTTGTCTCGAATAGATTTTTGATAAAGGGCATATTTAGGAGAATAGGTAATGATCAGGCGTTGATGCAGCTTCTTTGTGGTGTAGGGCTCGTCTTTATAATAAAGTCCTTTATCATCTTCGGGTAGTTTTGTGATATCAACAGGGGTTCCATCTGATACTCTTTTAAATCCCTGTAAATTTAATGCCCATTCTTTTTCTTCTTTCTTCAGCTTTTTGATGGACTGGGTTACGATATAAGCCCGTTCCCCCATGTGATTGTATTCCCGGATTGATTCAGAGCCAAGCCCGGCATCGCTGCAATAAATAAATTTCTGACAACCAAAATCTCCAAGAACTTTCTTTTCTAACGGTTTGAGAGAGGTCTGCTCGTTTGCATTTCCCGAAAAAAGAGAAAAAGCAAGGGGAATCCCATCTCCATCCATAAACAATCCCATTTGGATGATTGGGTTTGGTCTGTGTTCTTTACTTTTCCCGTATTTTTTATTTCCATCTTCTTGTTCAATTTCAAAGTAATAATTCGAGCAGTCATAATAAAGGATCTTATCATTTCTTTTTCCAAGGAAGTGGGAGTTTTTGTAAACTTCAGACTGAATAAGATCACATTCCGCACCAAGTACATCCAATGCCCGGTAGACATCATGAAGTTCATAGGATGGTTTTTCTAAGAATTCAGATGCAACTTTGTAAGAAGAACGTTTGCTGCAAGGTTCTAAGATTCTTGCATAAATCAGATCCGAGAGGACCGCATTGATATCATACTTGAATTTATATTTTTGTTTCAATTTCCGGCAGATTTTATTCATTTGTAGTTGATAATAAATGGATTGGAGAAACAGATAGCCACCACGGAAGAAGACGTGCTTGTCATAATCTAATTGTCTATCCGCATGGAATGGTATCAATACTGTCTGTGCTTCTTTTTCTTTTTTATATTTTTCAGTTTCTATTTTCACTTCATTTTTTGCCCATGCAACGACATCATCTCTTGTAGGACCATGTTCAGGCAAAAGTTGTTCTAAGGTTCCCAGCTTGCGGACGATAGCTGAAGTAGTGCTGCCATTTGCTTTTGTATAAGATTTACAGATATAAAAGGACTCTGCATTTTTAGATTTTGTTATATGAAGATTCATCTGTCATCCCTCCTATCCCTTATTATACCATACAATAACATAAAATAACAGCTATAAAAACAGGAAATTTGACATAAAAAAAGCAGGTTTTATGCGACCTGTGAGTACTTTTTTTGATATTCAACTGTCAAACTCCCGAATCGATATCGTACCGGCTTTTCTGTTTTTCCATAACGGACAGCTTCTTGCCGGCTTCTCCGGTCTGATCGACACAGATGTATTGGAGACGCGTCTCCATAAAATCTTTAGGAATTGTTAAGGTATATTTCATTTGCAAATAAGCCGGTATATGGTATATTCCCATCTTTGACAGTTGGAAGAGCAAAAAACGGCTACAAACCCAGTAAATATGGGCTGTGTAGCCGTTTTCTGTCTTGCATCGATGTGTGCTATATTTTAGTTTTTTTCACAACTTTCGTATTTTTAATAATTGTTCGCATAGAGGTTTTTGTAATAATCTCATAATCTGTACGGAATCCAAATCTTTGATGCAGGGTATCTGTGAGGTCTGTGCGGGTATATGAAGGGATATAACCACCGGCAGTATTTAAAAGAGTTGTCTGCATGGATCTCAGGGTTTGAATGATCTGGTCACAAGTGAATCCTTTTCCGACTTTTTTCTCTAAGAGCCGATAAATAATCAGGCTGATATAACAGGTCATGAAATGCGCTTTGATTCGGTCTTCCCGGCGGACAAATGCGGGACGGGAGCAGAACTCGTCTTTCATAATACGGAAGTTCTCTTCAATTTCCCAACGTTGTTGATTGATCCGGATGATCTCATTTACATCTCCTTCCAGATTGGTCACTACTGCATAAAAACCATCATACATTGCTTCTTTTTCAATCTGTTCCCGGTCAAACTCATACATTGTTTTTTCAGCGATTTCTCCATCAGCAGTAACAGTAGTACGTTTGACAAATCGCATGGGATCATTGGGATTCTTCCCTTTTCTCTTTCTTCCAGATGAACAGAGGATCTTTTGTGCACGTTCAATCTGACTTTCACGGATCTTTCTCTGATACGCAGCATATTTCGGAGAATAGGTGACAATCAGTGTTTCATCCATGTCTCCTGTTGTGAGAGGATATTCCTTGTAATAAACAGAGTGATAGACTTCTTCATCTGTTTCATCTAGTGTACGAAGGTCAATCAACTCCTGTGATCCGGTCTTTCGGAACTGCGCAGGGTTCATGGCTGATTTCCTATCTTCCTCTTTCATTTTTTTTAGGGAATGCGTGATTACATAAGCTCTGTGGCTGAAACTGTTGAACCGACGGTTATTGAGAGAACCTAGTCCGCTGTCTGAACAAAAAATAAATTCGCTGCAATTGAAATCCCGGATAATCTTTTGTTCCAATGGTTTTAAAGTGGTCTGTTCGTTTTTGTTTCCGGGGAAAATATCAAAAGACATAGGAATCCCATCTGCATCCATGAACAGTCCCATAGTTACGATTGGATTTGGGCGGTGCTCTTTGCTTTTCCCATATTTACGCAGTTCGTCTTCCTGCTCGATCTCAAAATAGAAGTTTGTGCAATCATAATACAGAATTTTTTTGTTCCTGGGATGGACAAAGTTAGAATTCTGGTACAGTTCACTTTGTATGAAATCGGATTCCGCAGCAATAACAGAAAGGGCACGGTAAACATCCTGCAAATGATACTTCGGTGGCTCCAGCAAAGTCTTGCAGTACTCATAACTTTCACGTTTACTGGAAGGATGGAGAATCCGTGCATAGATCAGATCCGTAAAAACAGCGAGCAAGTCATACTGATACTTGTGACGTCCTTTGATTGACCGGCAGATCTTGTCCAAACGGAGTTCGGTAACAAGAGACTGAAGAAAGAGATATCCGACATTAAAGAGTCGCTGTTCATTCTTCGTGATACGTGCTCCTTGTGAAAAATCTACGGATACTTTTCCGGTTTTCTGATTGTAGAGTTCTGTTTCTTTCTTAGCTTCGTTTCTGGCCCACGCCATCATCTTATCCTTATCGTTATCGAACTGTGCGAGGAGATCATTCATCTTTCCTAGTTTTTTATAGATGTGAGAGGAAGTTTTTCCATTCTCTTTACGGAAGGACTGATAAATATATACATCCTTGTTGTTTGAACTACCTGTGATATTTACATACATAAAAAAACCTCTTTTCTTTTCATTATACCACAACAAGCACAAACAAGCACTAATAAATTTAAAAAATTTGACAAAAAAAGTGCCTTTTTATAGGCATTATAAGGTTTTTTTCTTTATTCAACTGTCAAACTCCCGCGGCAGTTATCATTGCTAATGGAATTATGTCTGGAAACTTTTATTTATATCTTGACAGTCTGTAATAACATTTGCTAAAATCATATTTTGGTTAAATACATAATCTATCATAATAGTTGATAACGCAGCGAAAAGCGTGGAATTTAGGCTGATTCTACGCTTTTTTTAATACAAAGAATATTTTTGTTTTTTAGTAAAGTAGGAGGAATTACATTGACTTTTTATCAAGAACTTCAATTAAATCAAGCAGGCTCTAAGAAGCTGATAAGAGAAAGTAACTCTACAAAAGAAAAATGGTATCACGAGGGAGTGTTTTTGTTTAAGATTTTGCTGACAGTAGCATTTTGCTTTCTTTTTGTGACAGCAGTTTCTATGATTTTCGGTAACGAAAATAGTGTTGTCGGTGTGGCGATTCTTTTGGCTTTGTTAGCTTTTCGAAAGGTGAATCTTGGATATGATGTCAAGCAGAGTAGTTATGTAATGTTCGGGATGTTCCTTGTGTTAATGATCGGACCACATTTTGCTAATCAAGCAGGTATGTACGGCGGAACTTTGGTAAATTTTTTATGTATGTTTGTAATGACTGTATTCGGATGTTATGAGGTACGGTTTTTTAACCATTCCACATTTTTGCTTTCTTATCTTTTATTATATGGAAATGACGTGACAGGTGATCTATACATAAAGAGAGTAATCGCGTTGGCAATCGGCGGTTTTTGGATCGCACTTTGTCTTTATCGCAATCATAGACATATTAATCACACTGACAGATTAAAAGATGTTATTTCGGCAGTCAGTGTAAATGCGTCAGAGACAAGATGGCATATAAAAGTTTCTTTAGGTGTAAGCCTTGCTATGTTTTTAGGACAACTCATCGGACTCCCGAGGGTTATGTGGATTGGAATTGCAGCCATGTCTGTCATCCATCCGAGTGATGCTGTAAGAAAGAAAAGCCACATGTTTTTCAGATTTTTCGGAAATGTATTGGGGTGTGTAGGATTCTTTATTCTTATAAAAATATTGCCGGAAAGTATGTATGGGATGATAGGGATCATCGGTGGAATTTGTGTTGGTTTTTCTGCCACATACGGATGGCAGACAATTTTTAATTCCTTTGGTGCGCTTGGGCTTGCCATGGGGATATATGGAATGAACACAGCAATGCTGCTTCGAATTGTGAACAACGGATTTGCAGTAGCATTTGTATTTTTATATGTACCGCTATTTGACAAAGTAATGGAAATATTTACCAGACAGAAGGTTTCCAAAGAATTACTTTCGTAAATTTTTTCGTAAAGTGCTCATATAAATTTATATTTCTGCCGCTTTTTTGCATGAGATATGTTATAATTACAAAAATGACTGATGGACAGTTATGAGATGTACAAATATATTATTTGATGCAAAGGAGTATTTGCCTGATGTATGATGTGGTAATTATTGGAGGCGGGGTAACAGGAACAGCAGTGGCACGTGAACTTTCCCGTTATGAAATAAAGATATGCGTTGTGGAGCGCGAAGAGGATGTATGCTGCGGAACTTCGAAAGCAAACAGCGGGATTGTACATGCCGGATATGATGCGGAGATTGGATCGCTTAAGGCAAAGCTAAATGTAAGAGGAAATGAAATGATGGGGAAACTTGCAGAAGAGTTGGATTTCCCATTTCAAAGAAGCGGTTCTCTCGTTATATGCAGGGAAGATAACGAGTTTTCCAAGCTTCAGGAGCTTTATGAACGAGGGATGAAAAACGGAGTCAAAGATCTCAAGATTTTGAATAAACAGGAAGTATTAGCGTTGGAACCTAATATTACGGAAGACGTGTCTGCTGCTCTGTATGCGCCCACTGCCGGAATTGTCTGCCCATTTGGCTTAAATCTTGCTTTGGCGGAGAATGCTTATGAAAATGGCGTGGAATTTCGATTTGATACGGAAGTGAAACGGATTCAAAAAACAGAAGAAGGTTATACACTTGAGACGAGTCAGGGAGCTTTGTATACTCATTGTGTTGTAAATGCGGCGGGCGTCTATGCAGATCGATTTCACAATATGGTAAGTGAGAAAAAGATTCATATCACTCCGAGAAGAGGCGACTATTGTCTCTTGGATAAGACAACAGGAAATCATGTGGGGCGGACGATTTTTGCGCTGCCAAGCAGATTAGGAAAAGGAATTTTAGTGACGCCAACCGTTCACGGCAATCTTTTGCTTGGACCGACTGCTATCGATACCAAGGACAAAGAAGGATGTAATACAACGCAGGCAGGGCTAGAGGAAGTACTTAGAAAAGCCGGATTAAATGTGAGAAATCTGCCGTTTAGACAGGTGATTACTTCTTTTGCAGGACTTCGTGCTCATGAGGATAGCGGTGATTTCATTATTGGGGAAGTGGAAGAGGCCGAAGGTTTTATTGACTGTGCAGGCATTGAATCTCCGGGGCTTACCAGTTGTCCGGCGATTGGGGAAATGGTGGCGGAGATTTTAAAGGAAAAGATGGGACTTGAGGAGAAGTCTGACTTTGTTTCCGGAAGAAAAGGGATTCTTGATCCGAAGACGCTCTCTATGGAAGAGAGAAATGATTTGATCAAGGAACATCCGGCGTATGGAACTATAATCTGTCGCTGTGAAATGATCTCAGAAGGGGAAATCATAGATGCGATTAAGCGCCCGTTGGGAGCAAAATCATTAGATGGTATAAAAAGAAGAACAAGAGCGGGAATGGGACGTTGTCAGGCGGGCTTTTGTTCACCGAAAACGATGGAAATTCTTGCAAGAGAACGTGGAATCAATATAGAAGAGATTACAAAATCAGGCGGAAGATCCCAGATTATTGTAGGCAAAAATAAGGATCAGTTGTAGGGAGGATGCCAGATATGAAAGTATATGATATTGTAATTGTAGGAGGCGGTCCGGCAGGGATGGCTGCAGCAGTGGCAGCAAAGAAGCAGGGAATTGATCGTATTTTGATTCTTGAAAGAGACCATGAGCTTGGCGGTATTTTGAATCAGTGCATCCATAATGGTTTTGGTCTTCACACATTTCAAGAAGAATTGACTGGTCCTGAATATGCAGACCGGTTTATCGGACAGGTAAAGTCATATAATATCGAATATAAATTAAATACAATGGTGATGGATGTAAGTCGTGATAAAAAAGTGACCGCCATGAATCGGGAAGAGGGAATGTTTGAGATTCAAGCCAAGGCAATTATTTTTGCAATGGGATGCAGAGAACGATCCAGAGGGGCATTAAATATTCCGGGATATCGTCCGGCAGGAATTTATTCAGCAGGAACAGCGCAAAGACTGGTAAATATGGAGGGATTTCTTCCAGGGCGGGAGGTTGTAATTCTCGGTTCCGGCGATATCGGACTTATTATGGCAAGACGTATGACACTAGAAGGTGCGAAAGTGAAAGTTGTGGCAGAGCTTATGCCATATTCCGGAGGGTTAAAGAGAAATATTGTTCAATGTCTTGATGATTATGGGATCCCGCTGAAGTTAAGCCATACCGTGGTTGACATTAAAGGGAAAGAACGGGTGGAAGGAGTTACGTTAGCTGAAGTAGACGAGAACAGAAGGCCAATCAAAGGTACGGAAGAATTTTATTCCTGTGATACTTTGTTGCTGTCTGTAGGCTTGATTCCGGAAAATGAGATTTCCGGCAGTATGGGAGTAGAACTCAATCCGATCACGTCAGGTCCGAAGGTCAATGAGAGACTGGAAACAAGTATCGAAGGTGTATTTGCCTGTGGAAATGTATTGCATGTACATGATCTCGTAGACTTTGTGTCAGAAGAAGCGGCGGCAGCGGGCAAGAATGCGGCAATGTATGTACAAGAAGGAGAAAGCGCAAGCGAACAGGGGAGAAAGATTAAACTGCGCCCATTGGAGGGTGTCCGATATACGGTGCCGGAGACAATTAATCCAATGCGAATGGATGAGAAACTGACAGTTCGCTTTCGTGTGGGAAATGTCTACCGGAATTGTTATATCAGTGTATATTTTGATGAGGAAAGAGTGCTTCATAGAAAGAGACAGATTGTTGCTCCCGGTGAGATGGAGGAAATCAAACTGAGCAAAGAAGAGCTTCTTAAATATCCGAATCTTGACACAATAACGATAAAGATTGAGGAGGCATAGAATATGGAGATCAAAAAACTGACTTGTATTAACTGTCCGGTGGGATGTTCCCTGAAGGTTGAGATGGACGGAGAGAACGTGATTTGCGTAAGTGGGAATACATGCAGGCGCGGCGAAATCTATGCACGAAAAGAAGTGACGAATCCAACAAGAATTGTAACGTCAACCGTGAAGGTTGTAAACGGAATTTCCGGCACAGTGTCGGTGAAAACAAAAGAAGATATCCCGAAAGAGAAGATATTTGCATGTGTACAGGCATTAAGAGGAATAGAGGTTCAGGCGCCGGTACACATTGGGGATGTAATCTTGGAAAATGTGGCAGGAACGGGAGTGGATATTGTCGCAACAAGGAATGTAGAGAAAGGATGTCATTAAGTTATGCAGGAAATAAAATGTCCCAATTGCGGAACGATTTTTCAAGTGGATGAATCGGAATATGCACAGATTCTGCGACAGGTGCGGGATGATGAATTTAAAAAAGAATTGGAATACCGTGCCAAGGACTTGGCGGAGAAAAAAGAAACTGATTTGAAACTTGTCAGAATGGAACAGGAGAAAAAACTGGGAGAAATCATAACATCCAAGGATTCAGAATTAGCAAAAAAAGATCGGATGATCGAGCAGCTTAAAATGCAGATTGCCGGAGAGAAGACAGAAAGGGAATTGGCTGTTTCAAAAGCTGTTCAACAAAAGGAAAAAGAGCTGTCTGAGAAGCAGACAGAGATTACCAAGTTAAAAGGTCAGATTTCCAATACAGAGGCGCAGAGCAAATTAAAGGAACAGTCCTTGAAGGAGCAGTATGAAGACCGGCTGAAATTAAAGGATGAGCAGATTGAATATTACAAAGACTTCAAAGCGCGCCAGTCTACCAAAATGGTTGGTGAGAGCTTAGAACAGCATTGTATGAATCAGTTTAACTCCATTAGGATGACGGCATTTCCTAATGCTTATTTTGAAAAAGATAACGATATAAGAAGCGGAAGTAAGGGAGACTTTATTTTCAGAGAAGCAGGAGCAGACGGAACAGAGTTTATTTCAATTATGTTTGAAATGAAAAACGAGATGGATGAGACTGCTACGAAACACAAAAACGAAGATTTTTTCAAAGAGCTGGACAAAGACAGACGGCAGAAAAATTGCGAATATGCAGTTCTGGTATCGCTTCTTGAAATCGACAACGAATTATATAATAATGGAATTGTAGATGTGTCTTATAAATATGAGAAGATGTATGTGATCCGTCCGCAATTTTTCATTCCGATGATTACCTTGATTAGGAATGCAGCGCTTAATTCATTGCAATATAAGCAGGAACTTCAAGTGGTGAAAAATCAGCAGATCGATATCCTTCATTTTGAAGAGAATATGAATGCATTCAAAGAAGGTTTTGCAAGAAATTATCGGATTGCAAGCGATCGTTTTAAGACGGCGATTGATGAGATTGATAAGACGATTACGCATTTACAAAAGACGAAAGATGCGCTTCTTTCCTCGGAGAATAATCTTCGTCTGGCAAATAATAAAGCGGATGATCTAAGTATCAAGAAGCTGACGAAAAATGCGCCCTCTGTGAGGGAGATGTTTGAGGAACTGGATAAGTAAGGCGGCTTACAGGATAAAAGGAGACAGGGATGAAGCGTAACATTCGATTAGAGGATATTTCAGATGGAAAATTATATACTGCAAATGATCTTGTGAAGGCAGATTGTCATGATTGTGAAGGCTGTTCAGCCTGCTGCAGTGGGATGGCGTCTATTGTTTTGGACCCTTTGGATGTCTGGTTGCTGTGCACAGGACTTGGAAAAGCTTTTGAAAAATTAATGGAAGAGCATATAGAATTACAGGTGGTTGACGGTGTGATTCTTCCGCGGTTAAAAATGTCGGAGGATTCAGAGTCTTGTTCATTTCTTGATGAAAACGGAAGATGCTCGATTCATCCATTCAGACCGGGGATTTGCAGACTATTTCCACTTGGACGTTATTATGAGGAAGATGGCTTCCGCTATTTTCTGCAAGTAAATGAATGCAAGAAGAAAGATCAAAGTAAGATTAAAGTGAAAAAGTGGCTTGGAATTCCGAAACTTAAAACTTACGAGAAGTATATTTGGGACTGGCATCAATTCTTGAAGACTTGTGAAGAAGCAATGACGACGTTGGATGATGAGAATCAGAGGATTTTTCAGCTTTATGTTCTGCGGACGTTTTATCAGACGCCTTATAGGGCAGGAGAAAAAGCGGTTTGCGAGACGTCACTTCAATACGAAGAATTTTATCAGGAATTTTATGACAGGATGAGAGATTTGAAAGAACGGTTAGGACTTTAACTTAACGTATAGTATAGAGGGGAACTTATGGACAGAGAGTATAGCTATATCACCCTTGGCATTCTCGCCCACGTGGATGCCGGGAAAACAACTTTATCAGAGAGTATGATGTATTTGACCGGACAGATCAGAACTTTGGGACGAGTAGATCATAAAGACGCGTTTCTTGATACACATGAATTGGAGAGAGACAGAGGGATTACGATATTTTCCAAGCAGGCAGTATTTGATTTGGAAGAAAAGAAAGTGACGCTTCTCGATACGCCGGGGCACGTAGATTTTTCGGCAGAAATGGAGCGTACACTGCAAGTTCTTGATTATGCGGTTCTTGTGATAAGCGGAGCAGACGGTGTGCAAGGACATACAAGAACTTTGTGGAGACTGTTGGAGCAGTACAAAGTACCTGTATTTTTATTTGTAAATAAGATGGATCAAGAAGGAACGAATCGCGAACAGTTGCTAAGTGAGTTAAAAAAGTCGCTGAGTGAAGGAATTACAGCTTTTGACATAGTGCATGACGAAGAGAAGCGAGAGGAATTTTATGAAAATATAGCGGTCTGTGAAGAAAAGGTATTAGAGACATATCTGGAAAGCGGAGAGATTCCGATAAGGGATGTAAAAAGGCTGATCAAAGAGAGAAAAATGTATCCGTGTTATTTCGGCTCGGCATTGAAAGTTGAAGGTGTGAAAGAGCTGTTGAACGGGATTCAGAAATATACGGAAGTCTGTCAGACGCAAGAGGAATTTGGAGCGAAAGTGTTTAAGATTTCCAGAGACCGTCAGGGGAATCGTCTGACCCATCTTAAGATTACAGGCGGAAGACTGCGCGTGAAGGATCAGCTTGCCGGCGGAGAACAATCCGAAGAGCCGTGGGAAGAGAAGGTGAATCAGATTCGTATTTACTCCGGTGAGAAATATGAGATGGTACAGGAGGCTGCTGCAGGGATGATCTGTGCAGTGACCGGACTGACAAAGACATATCCGGGAGAGGGACTTGGAAAAGAACAAAGGTCAGAACCGCCTCATTTGTCACCGGTACTCAATTACCGTGTAATCTTTCCGGAGCATGTAAATATTCCTGCCATGCTTCAGAACTTTCGGATTCTGGAAGAGGAAGACCCGATGCTTCGTGTTGTCTGGAATGAAGAGCTGGAAGAAATCCACGTACAGCTTATGGGGGAAGTGCAGACCGAAGTGCTTCGCAGTCTGGCGGAAGAGCGCTTTGGTGTGAATGTATCGTTTGACAGTGGAAATATTGTATATAAGGAAACAATCAAAAATACAGTAGAAGGTGTGGGACATTATGAACCGCTTCGTCATTATGCAGAGGTACATTTAATCATGGAACCGGGAGCATCCGGAAGCGGGCTTGTGTTTGGCAGTATATGCAGTGAAGACGTACTGGACAGAAACTGGCAGAGATTGATCCTTACCCATTTGTCGGAGAAAGCACATCGGGGTGTGCTTATGGGAGCGGAGATTACGGATATGAAGATTACGCTGGCAGCAGGTCGCGCGCATTTGAAACATACCGAGGGCGGAGATTTCCGTCAGTCCACTTACCGGGCAGTCCGGCAGGGCTTGATGCAGGCAGAATCTGTGCTGCTGGAGCCATATTATGACTTTCGCCTGACGGTTCCGGCAGAAATGGTGGGGCGTGCACTTACAGATATTCAGCGCATGTATGGACAATTTTCACCACCGGAGACCGAAGGCGAGATGAGTATTATTGTAGGAAGTGCACCGGTATCCGAGATGAGAGATTATCCCAAAGAGGTCAGAAATTATACCAGAGGACAGGGAGATTTGAGCTTCGTATTTCAGGGCTATGCACCATGCCATAATACCGAAGCAGTCTTAGAAGAAGCGGGCTATGATCCGCAGAGTGATACAGAGAATCCGACAGGATCTGTATTTTGTTCCCATGGCGCAGGATTCTATGTTCCGTGGAATGAAGTGCCGGATTATATGCATATAGAAAGTCAGCTCAGAAAACGAGAATTGCAGGACGAAGAAAAGAAACCGGACCGTTCATACAGTGGCAATAACGGCGCATTAAAAAGCGCCGGACTTTCCAGACAAGAAGAGCATGAGCTGGAAGAGATTTTTATCAGAACTTATGGTAAGATTGAGCGAAAGAATGCGCCGGGCCCGCGAAGAGTGATTCCCGAAAAAGAGAAAAAAGAACAAAAGAGTGAAGAGATTCCAGAATATTTGCTTGTAGATGGCTACAATGTGATTTTTGCATGGGAAGATTTAAAAGAGCTTGCCAAAGAAAATATAGAAGCAGCAAGAAATAAGCTTATGGATATTATGTGCAACTATCAAGGGTATAAGAAATGTACGCTGATTCTAGTGTTTGATGCTTATAAGGTGGAAGGCTCATGGCTGGAAATACAAAAGTATCATAATATTCATGTTGTATATACGAAAGAATCAGAAACAGCAGACCAGTATATTGAAAAAGTTGTTCATGTGATTGGAAGAAAATACCATGTGACAGTTGCAACCTCCGACGGAGTGGAGCAGGTGATTACAGTTGGTCAGGGGGCAAGCCTTATTTCGGCAAGAGAGCTGGAAGAAGAAGTAGAGATTATGAAGAGGGAACTTCGGGAACAGTATTTAAACCGTCATAGGGGAGGCAAGAATTATCTCTTCGATCATATGGAAGAAGGACTTGCAGAGCAGATGGAACGGATTCGTCTGGGAGAAGAAAAGGATTTTGCATCAGAAGATAGTTAGCTAAATCAGAAGAAAGTTAAGAAAAAGGATTATCACACATCGAAAATGGTGATAATCCTTTTGAATTTTGTAAAAGATTTTTAGTACATTCCGCGGCGTGAACGTGCTACTTTGTTGAGGGTATCCTGCATAAGGCAGTAGTTGATAATGCCAAAGCCAAGAATACCAATTACAAGGTACAGGATGTTGGAGTTCCCCTGTGAGCCATTGATACGGTCGCAGCGCTCGCCCATTTTGTACATCCAATATAATCCATAGATGCCGCAAGTAACAAAAGAAAGAAGAAGAACCATTCCGCCGGAAGTTGCCTGAGGTTCTCCGGCCAGTGGATTGATCTCATCATTTAGTACGATCATCCAGTAGATGCCGTAGATTCCGCAAGTGATGATTGTAAATAAAATACAAAGCGGAATACTTCTTTCTGTAGCACCGCGATAGGAATTCATATTCGGTGTGTTGTTCATATATGGATTGCCATTCATATTCGGGTTACCGTTCATGTTCGGATTGCCGTTTGTATTTGCGTTACCATAAGCAGTATTATATGGATTACCGTTCATATTCGGGTTGCTGTTTGTATTCTGGCTGTCAGAATTCGGTCCGGCTGTATTTTGTGAAAACATATTACCGCATTCTGGACACGCATTTGCATGGTCGTCACAAGGGGCGCCGCATTTGCTGCAAAATTTCATATTATATTCCTCCTATCTCAAGTTATTGTTGTTTTCATAGAGTAAATCGGTTACTATAATAATGTAGCATAAATAGATAGAAAATACAATTTCTATCTCGATCAAAATTTTAATCTTTATGGGGTAACGTATGTCTTTAGATGATTATAGCAAAGCTTATAAATTGGGGAAAAAAGAATATCAATACCGAATGATGCACGGTATGAATCCGATGTTGGAGGTGTTGGATGATATCCTTCCGACAAGAGGATCATTTTCGGAAATACCGCTTGGATTAGTTCAGATACCGATCGATCAGATTGTTGGAACAAAGACCGAGGGGAGAAGCAATGCGTTTGCGGCGAATTTCATGCCGATTTTGCGTGAGACTACGGAATTTGCAAGAAAATGGGCACAGCTTAGTACCAGCCATTTGAATGAGGGAATCCGAGAGCCGGTCAAAGCTTATGAATACATGAATAAGTTCTATATTTTGGAGGGGAATAAGCGCGTCAGCGTAATGAAATATTTCGATGCTGTGTCGATTCCGGGGACAGTGATCCGCATTATACCGAAGCGCACGGAGGAGAAAGAAAATAAAATTTATTTTGAATTTCTCGACTTCTATGAATGCAGTAAGGTCAATTATATCTGGTTTTCAGAAGTGGGAAACTTCCCGAAGCTTCAAAAAGCAGTCGGAAAGAAGCCGGACGAAATGTGGAGTGAAGATGACAGACTGCTTTTTAGTTCTACCTATACAAGATTTTCCATTGAATTTAAGCAGCAAGGCGGAGAAGAGATCAAGATTACTCCGGGAGATGCTTTTTTGGCATTTATCATGCTATATGGATATGATACAGTCTGCGAGATGACGACAAGGGAATTAAAGAACCTGATTACAAAGAATCGTGAAGATTTCAAATTGTTGGAGCAGGAAGAGAGTATTGATTTAAAGCTGAATCCGAATCAGGAGAAAGCATCTTTCTTAAAGTTGATTTTGCCGTCCAGCATGACAGAACTTAAGATTGCATTTGTTTATGAAAAGACTGCGGGGATCTCTGCGTGGACATATAGTCACGAGCTTGGCAGGCTTCATTTGGAACAGGTGTTTAAGGGACAGGTACAGACGATTTATTATGATAATGTGACAAATAAGACTATTGATGAGGTGCTTCAGGATGCGATTGAGAAGGAGTGTAATATGATCATAACAACAACACCGGCTTTTGTGCAGGCAAGCGTGAAAGCTGCAATTGCATATCCGCAGATTCGTATTTTGAATTGCTCTTTGAATACGTCACATCGTTATATCCGTACTTATTATGCAAGGATGTATGAGGCAAAATTTGTAATGGGTGCAGTTGCAGGCGCTATGACAGAAAATGACAAGATTTCTTATCTTGCTGATATTCCGCTTTATGGAACGATTGCGGATATCAATGCTTTTGCACGGGGAGTTTCTTTGGTAAACCCAAGAGCCAAGATTTATCTGGACTGGACGTCCAAAAAAGATCAGGATGTCTATGAAAATATCCGTAAGATTGGTGCGGGATGCATCTCCGGAAAGGATATGGTAATTCCTGAGGAGGCTTCCAGAGCGTTTGGGCTGTATAGCATGAACGGAGAAGAAACGAGGAATCTTGCAATGCCATTATGGCACTGGGGAAGATTCTATGAGCGTTTAATTCGCACGATCATGAATGGAACATGGAAGTATGATGACGATTCTATAGAGAAGAAGGCGATCAATTATTGGTGGGGAATGTCTGCGGGAGTTGTTGATGTGGTATGCTCTAAGAGTCTGCCGGAAGGAACAAAACAGCTGATCCGAATGTTAAAGAAGTCTGTCTCCAGAGAAGAGATCCATCCATTTTCCGGAGTGCTGTATTCGCAGACAGATGTGGTTCAAAGTGACCCAGACAGAACCTTAAGTCCGGAAGAAATTGCGGCAATGGATTGGCTTGGGGATAATGTGATCGGGGAGATACCGGCCAGTGATGAACTTCTGGAGGCTGTGCGCCCCACGGTTCTTCAACAGGGAATTGAGAATAAGAAAGGTTAAATGATATGAAGATATTGGTACTTGCGGATAAAGAATCTCCTTATTTGTGGGATTATTTTGAAAAAAGCAAGTTTGAAGGAATTGATCTTATCATTTCCTGTGGAGATCTGGCAGCAGATTATTTATCATTTTTGACTACGCTGACATCTATTCCGGTGTTATATGTGTGTGGAAATCATGATGATAAATACGAGCAGAAGCCACCGGAGGGATGTGTTTGCATTGATGATAAGATATACGTATATAAAGGGATTCGCATCCTTGGACTTGGAGGTTCCATGCGCTATAAAAAGGGCTGCTATCAGTATACAGAAGGACAGATGGCAAGGAGAGTCCGAAAACTCTGGTTTCAGCTCTTAAGAAGGAGAGGCTTTGATATTCTTGTCACCCACGCTCCGGCGTATGAGTTAAATGATGGAAGAGATCTTCCGCATCAGGGATTTCAAGTGTTTAGAAAATTAATGGAGAGATATCATCCAAGGTTCTTCCTGCACGGGCACGTACATTTGTCCTATGGAAGAGATCATAAGAGATATGATAAGTATGAAGAGACACATGTGATCAATGCCTATGAACGTTGTGTGTTTGAATATGAAGATGAAAATGTAAGAGAGCATATATCATAGAAGAAGCGATATAAAGATAACGGGACATAGCCTTGGCGACTATGTCCCGTTTGTTGTGATTGTGTTTATTCTTTATCTTTGATCAGACTGTGTAATTCTTGAAGTGACTGTACATCACCAAGACCGTGTTTCTTAACGTTGTGAATTCCTTTTGCAGTTGCTTTTGCAGCAGCAATAGTAGTCATATAAGGAATCTTAGCCTTGATTGCTGATTTACGCAGGTAGCTGTCGTCGTGGATGCTGTCTTTTCCAACCGGTGAGTTGATGATCAGATCAATCTTACCGTTGGTAATAAGATCCAGAATGTTTGGACGACCTTCTTGAAGTTTATTTACTCTCTCAGCCGGAATACCAGCTTCGTTAATGAGCTTACATGTTGTGTCAGTCGCAATGATCTTGAATCCGTTTTCCGCAAACTGACGAGCAACTTCTACCACTTCAGCTTTGTCTTTGCGGTTTACGGAGATCAGTACAGTTCCGCCAAGAGGAAGTCTGGACTGTGTTGCTTCCTGTGCTTTGTAGAAAGCTTTTCCGTAGTAAGGAGATAATCCAAGAACTTCTCCTGTAGAACGCATTTCCGGTCCGAGGATCGGGTCTACCTCTTGGAACATATTGAACGGGAAGACCGCTTCTTTTACGCCGAAGTAAGGAATTTCCTGTTCTTTTAAGTTCGGTACCGGAGATGGACGTCCGGTGATCTCGGAAGTAATAATGTCAGTAGCTAATGGTACCATACGGATGTTACATACTTTAGATACCAATGGAACAGTACGGGATGCACGTGGATTTGCTTCCAGTACATATACTTTTCCGTTTTCGATTGCATACTGCATGTTCATAAGACCTCTGACATGCATTTCTTCCGCAATCTTTCTTGTATATTCTTTGATTGTCTTTACATTTTCCTCAGAAATGTGTGCAGATGGGATGATACATGCAGAGTCACCGGAGTGTACACCGGCAAGCTCGATATGCTCCATAACAGCAGGAACGAATGCGTGTGTTCCGTCACTGATCGCATCTGCTTCACACTCTAATGCGTGATTTAAGAAACGGTCGATGAGGATCGGTCTATCCGGAGTTACACCAACAGCAGCCTCCATATAGTTAGACAGGCTTTCATCATCATATACAACTTCCATTCCACGTCCGCCAAGTACATAAGAAGGACGTACCATAACAGGATAACCGATTTTTGTAGCGATAGCTAAAGCTTCTTCTACTGTAGTAGCCATTCCTGACTCTGGCATTGGAATTTCCAACTTATCCATCATTTCACGGAAGAGGTCACGGTCTTCTGCCAGGTCAATGATGGATGGGGAAGTTCCGAGAATCTTCACACCGTTTTTCTCAAGATCGGCAGCAAGATTCAGAGGAGTCTGTCCGCCGAACTGTGCGATAACGCCGACTGGTTTTTCTTTCTTGTAAATGCTTAATACATCTTCCAGTGTTAATGGCTCAAAGTAAAGCTTATCGGAAGTATCGTAGTCTGTAGATACTGTTTCCGGGTTACAGTTTACGATGATTGTCTCAAAGCCAAGCTTCTTAAGAGCTAAAGAAGCATGTACACAGCAGTAGTCAAATTCAATACCCTGTCCGATACGGTTTGGACCGCCACCGAGGATCATGATCTTCGGTTTGTCATTTGATACAGGATTCTTATCTTCTGCGTTGTAAGTTGAGTAGTAGTATGCTCTGTTTTCGGTTCCGCTTACGTGAACACCTTCCCATGCTTCCTCAACGCCGAGTTCGATTCTGTGGTTTCTGATTTCATCCTCAGATACCTCTAAAATCTGGCTTAAGTATTTATCAGAGAATCCGTCTTTCTTTGCGGTAATCAGTTTATCATCAGATGGAAGAGAACCTTTGTTAGCAATCAGAGCTTCTTCTTCCTCTACTAATTCTTTCATCTGCTCAATAAACCATGTCTTCACTTTTGTGATTTCGTTAATCTCTTCTACAGTTGCACCTTTTCTCAGTGCTTCGTACATGATGAAGTGGCGTTCACTGGATGGAGTGATGAGCATTTTCAGGAGCTCTTCTTTTGACTTTGTATCAAAATCTTTTGCGTGTCCCAGTCCGTAACGACCTGTCTCGAGACTTCGGATTGCTTTCTGGAAAGCTTCCTTATAAGTCTTACCGATACTCATAACTTCACCGACTGCACGCATCTGAGTGCCGAGTTTATCTTCCACGCCTTTGAATTTCTCAAATGCCCAACGAGCAAATTTGATTACAACGTAATCGCCATTTGGAACATATTTATCAAGAGTTCCGTATTTTCCGCAAGGAATGTCCTTCAGAGTAAGGCCTGCTGCAAGCATTGCAGATACTAAAGCGATCGGGAAACCGGTTGCTTTAGAAGCAAGTGCGGAAGAACGGGAAGTTCTTGGGTTGATCTCGATGATGATATCTCTGTCTGTCTTAGGATCGTGTGCCCACTGTACGTTACAACCACCGATTACTTTAACAGAATCTACGACTTTGTGGGATTTCTCCTGTAAACGCTTTTGAACTTCTTCTGAAATCGTAAGCATTGGAGCAGAACAGAAGGAATCACCGGTGTGAACGCCAAGAGGATCGATGTTCTCGATGAAGCAGACTGTGATCATGTTACCATCTTCATCGCGGACAACCTCAAGTTCAAGTTCTTCCCATCCGAGAATGGATTCCTCTACAAGAACCTGTCCAACTAAAGAAGCCTGAAGACCTCTTGCCATAACGGTTTTTAATTCTTCCTTATTATATACGAGTCCGCCGCCGGCGCCGCCCATTGTGTAAGCAGGACGAAGTACAACCGGATAACCAAGTTCATCTGCGATTGCAAGACCTTCTTCTACAGAATATGCAACCTGACTTCTTGCCATATCGATGCCAAGAGCATCCATAGATTTCTTGAATTCAATACGGTCCTCACCACGTTCAATAGCGTCAACCTGTACACCGATAACTTTTACATTATATTTATCAAGAATACCTGCCTGTGCAAGCTCTGAACAAAGATTGAGACCAGATTGTCCTCCAAGGTTTGGAAGAAGCGCATCCGGACGCTCTTTAGCAATAATCTGTTCCAGTCTCTCCACATTCAGAGGTTCGATATAAGTAACATCAGCAGTTTCTGGATCAGTCATAATAGTAGCTGGGTTAGAATTTACCAGCACGATTTCATAACCAAGTTTACGCAGGGCTTTACATGCCTGAGTTCCAGAGTAATCAAATTCGCAGGCCTGTCCAATGATGATCGGGCCAGAACCGATAATTAGTACTTTGTGAATATCTGTTCTTTTTGACATATGTATCCTCCTAATCTAAATTGAAAAACTCTTTACCCTCTATTATATAGGAAGTTCGTTAAAAAGGAAAACGAAAAATGAAAAAATTATGCAGAACTATAACGAAAATAGAAAGAAAATATATAATAATAAGATGGATAGATATGAAAAAATCAGATATATTCTGAAAAATAAAAAATATTATATGAATATTACGAACCTTTTTGAAAATTACTTTAGGAAAATACATGAGAAAAATGCTATACTATTAACATAGAAAAGAAATTATGGGCAGAATAGTAAGAAGACAGGAGGAAAGAGAAGATGGCAAAGATTTATAAAGGTGCTCTGGAATTGGTTGGAAACACTCCGCTTATGGAAGTGGTTAATGTAGAAAGAGAATTGGAATTAAAGGCGAGAGTGCTTGTGAAATTAGAATATTTAAATCCAACGGGAAGTGTAAAAGACCGTGCGGCAAAATCCATGATTGAAGATGCAGAAGAAAGAGGAATTTTGAAAGAAGGGGCGGTTATCATTGAACCTACTTCCGGAAATACGGGAATTGGTCTTGCGTCAATTGCGGCAGTAAAAGGATACCGGATGATTTTGACGATGCCGGATACAATGAGCGTAGAGAGGAGAAATATTTTAAAAGCTTACGGGGCGGAGATTGTGCTGACTGAGGGCTCAAAAGGAATGAGCAGAGCCATTGAGAAGGCGGAGGAACTTGCAAAAGAAATTCCCAATAGCTTTATTCCGGGACAATTTGATAATAAAGCAAATGCAAAAGCACATTTCCTGACAACAGGGCCGGAGATTTGGGAAGATACAGAAGGCGAAGTAGATATCTTCATTGCGGGAGTAGGAACAGGCGGAACACTTACGGGAACCGGAGAATATTTAAAATCGAAGAAGCCTGAGGTTCGTGTGGTAGCATTGGAACCGGCAGATTCTCCAGTTCTGTCCGGAGGAGAGGCAGGACCGCATAAATTGCAGGGAATTGGAGCGAACTTTGTACCGGCAGTGTTGAATACGGAGGTTTATGATGAGATTTTCTGTGCAGAAAGTGAAGATGCTTTCCGTGCAGCTAAGCTTTTGGCGAAAAAAGAAGGAATTTTGGTAGGAATATCTGCGGGCGCAGCATTACATGCAGCCATAACTTATGCACAAAAAGAAGAAAATGAAGGGAAAACGATCGTTGTTTTGCTTCCGGATAGTGCAGACCGTTATTATTCTACGCCATTATTTGGAGATTAGAATTGTCAAAATGCGCTGGTTGTGATAAAGTGATATTTGGTAATATATTTCATTTTAATACAAGGGGATAGAAAATATGGAAAGAAGAGTAGGTACCATATCAAGAGGAATTCGTTGTCCGATTATCCGTGAAGGAGATAATCTGGCAGATATTATTGTAGAGAACGTGCTGGAAGCAGCAAAGAGTGAAGGTTTTGAGCTTCGTGACCGCGACGTAATCGCAGCGACAGAATCTATTGTTGCGAGAGCGCAGGGAAACTATGCATCTGTTGACGCCATTGCCAAAGATGTAAAAGAAAAATTAGGCGGAGAGACGATCGGTGTCATTTTCCCGATTCTTTCCAGAAACCGTTTTTCTATTTGTCTGAAAGGAATTGCGAAAGGTGCAAAGAAAGTAATTCTTATGCTCAGCTATCCAAGTGATGAAGTGGGAAATGAATTAGTATCTTTAGATCAGCTTGATGAAGCCGGAATCAATCCATACAGTGACGTGTTGGATGAAAAGAGATACCGCGAATTATTCGGTGAAAATCTTCACCCATTTACCGGAGTGGATTATGTGAAATATTATAGTGAAGTAATCCGTGAGGCAGGCGCTGACGTGGAAGTGATTTTTGCAAATCAGCCACAGGAGATTTTAAAGTATACAAAGAATGTGCTTGCATGTGATATCCATTCAAGAGTAAGAACGAAACGTATTCTGAAAGCACATGGTGCAGAACGTGTATATGGAATGGATGATATTCTTACAAGTCCGGTGGACGGAAGCGGATGTAATGAGCGCTTTGGACTTCTTGGTTCTAATAAGTCTACAGAAGAAAGTGTGAAGCTGTTCCCGCGTGAATGTACAGACCTTGTATTGGACGTGCAGAAACAGATTCTTGATAAAACGGGAAAACACGTAGAAGTTATGGTATACGGTGACGGCGCCTTCAAAGATCCTGTTGGAAAGATCTGGGAACTTGCAGATCCGTGTGTATCTGTTGCAAATACGGAAGGACTTGAAGGAACTCCGAACGAGTTGAAATTAAAATATCTTGCAGATAATGATTTTAAAGATCTGTCAGGTGAAGCGTTAAAAGAAGCGATTTCTAAGAAAATCAAAGAAAAAGATGATAATTTGGTTGGCAACATGGTTTCTCAGGGAACAACACCGAGACGTCTTACAGATTTAATCGGTTCTCTGTGCGATCTGACCAGCGGTTCTGGTGACAAAGGAACACCGGTCATCTTGATTCAGGGATATTTTGATAATATGACAGATAATTAAAATGGAAGGAGAGCAAGAGATATATGAAACAGGATATGATTGTAATTCTGGATCTTGGAAGTACTGAAAATACAGTGATTGCCAGACAGATTCGTGATATGGGTGTATACAGCGAGATTCATCCGCATGATATTACACCGGAACAGCTTAAAAAGCTTGATAACGTAAAAGGTATTATTTTAAATGGTGGAGAAAACCGCGTAGTAGATGGAACACCGGTAGATGTTTGTGAAGAAATCTATGCGCTTGGTTATCCGGTGATGGCAATCGATCATCCGACAGCAAAATGTGAAGAAGTGTATGATCAGATTCCAGGAGAAGATGTGTTGAAGGCATTCCTTTTTGATACATGTAAAGCGGAAGCAAACTGGAACATGAAGAACTTTGTAGAGGATCAGGTAGAACTGATCCGTAAGCAGGTGGGAGATAAAAAAGTGTTGTTGGCATTGTCCGGTGGTGTTGACAGTTCCGTGGTAGCAGCACTTCTTATCAAAGCAATCGGCAAACAGTTAGTCTGCGTGCACGTAAATCACGGTCTGATGCGTAAGGGAGAATCTGAGAGTGTTGTAGAAGTGTTTAAAAATCAGATGGATGCAAATCTGATCTATGTGGATGCTTCTGAGAGATTCCTTGGAAAACTGGAAGGCGTGGCAGATCCGGAAGAGAAGAGAAAGATTATCGGAGCAGAATTTATCCGTGTATTTGAAGAAGAAGCAAGAAAACTGGAAGGAATTGATTTTCTTGCGCAGGGAACCATTTATCCGGACATTGTGGAAAGTGGAACAAAGACAGCGAAGGTTGTAAAATCCCATCACAATGTAGGAGGACTTCCGGAGGATCTTCAGTTTGATCTGGTAGAGCCTCTCTACCACCTGTTTAAGGACGAGGTTCGAGCTTGCGGTATTGAACTTGGACTTCCACATGGTATGGTATATCGTCAGCCATTCCCGGGACCGGGACTTGGTGTGAGATGTCTTGGCGCGATCACAAAAGAACGTCTGGAAGCAGTACGTGAGTCAGATGCAATCCTCCGTGAAGAGTTTGCAAATTCCGGATTAGATAAGAAAGTATGGCAGTATTTCACAGTAGTGCCGGATTTCAAATCAGTAGGAGTGAAAGACAATGCAAGATGCTTCGAGTATCCGGTGATCATCCGTGCGGTAAATACCATCGATGCTATGAGCGCAAGCGTAGAGCAGATTGATTGGCCAATTCTGATGAAGATTACAGACAGAATCTTAAAAGAAGTGAAAAATGTAAACCGTGTATGCTATGATATGAGCCCGAAGCCTTGTGCAACGATAGAGTGGGAATAGTCGCGAGATTTTGGAAAACAGCGTATTTATGCGGAATTTAGGGCATCCAAATAGGCATTTTATGTTAATTTGATGTTAAAAAACCAGGCAGTGATTTGCCTGGTTTTTAGTATTTTATAAGTATTTCAATTATTTCCCCTACTCAAATTGCATCTCATAGTAATGTGCATAAATTCCATTCTTTGCTACTAACTCATCGTGTGTTCCACGTTCGCAGATGCGGTTGTCTGCGACCACAAGAATCTCATCCGCATTTCGGATGGTGGAGAGTCGGTGAGCGATAGTAATGGTGGTTCGATTCTTGGCAAGTTCTTCCAGACTCTGTTGAATCCAGCGTTCGCTTTCGTTGTCAAGCGCGCTCGTTGCCTCATCAAGAATCAGAATCGGCGGATTTTTGAGAAATACTCTGGCGATCGAGATTCGCTGCTTTTGTCCGCCGGATAATCTTGTTCCGCGTTCGCCGACAAAGGTATCATATCCATCTGGAAGTTCTTCGATAAAATCATGGATGTTTGCCTTCTTGGCAGCGTCTATGATTTCATCCATAGTTGCATCTGGTTTTCCGTAGGCAATATTTTCCCGAACCGTTCCGCAGAAAAGATACACATCCTGCTGCACCAGACCGATTTGATTTCTTAGACTATTAAGCGTAAGAGAACGTACGTCTTTGCCGTCAATGGTAATCCGTCCTTCGGTTACATCATAAAATCGAGGAAGGAGAGAACAGATGGTAGTTTTCCCGCTTCCGGATGGTCCGACCAGTGCGATAGATTTTCCGGCTTCTATCTGGAACGACACATCAGATAAGACAGGAGTATCATCGTCGCTGTAGTGGAAAGATACATTTTCGTAAGAAACGTGGCCTTGAACATTTGTAAGTGGTGTGGCATCTTTTGCATCTTCGATTTCCGGTTTCGTGTCCATGACATCGAGGAAACGGCGGAAGCCAGACAATCCCTTTTGCATCATTTCCGTCAATTCTACGAGAATCTGAATCGGGCTGATGAAAATGCCGATGTAGAGAGCGTACATGGCGAGATCACCTACGTTCATTAAGCCGTTGGAAATGAGAAAACCTCCGAAGACCAGAGTAGTCAGATACATCATACCTTGGAAGAACAAGTTCCAAGACATAAAACTTCCCATGCAGCGATAATTATCATCTTTGGACTTGAGAAAATCATGATTACTCTTATAGAATTTTTGGCGTTCAATATCTTCGTTTGCGAAAGACTGCACGACTCGGATACCGGCTAAAGTATCTTGAAGACTGGCGTTTACGTCTCCGATTTTTCTGCGGTTTTCTAAAAAAGTCTGCTGCATGCGCCGGTTCTGTTTTAAGGAGAAAAAGAACATGCAGACGACAAGGATCGCAAGCGGAATTGCAAGTCTCCAGTTAATAAGGAATAAAAATACAAAGGAGCCTACAATTTTTACAATAGAAATGAACAGGTTTTCGGGTCCGTGGTGAGCGAACTCGGAGATGTCAAAGAGATCAGATACAAGTTTACTCATCATTTGACCGGAGTTGTGTTGATCGTAGTAAGAGAAAGACAACTGTTCATAGTGGTCAAATAACTGTTGACGCATATCTCGTTCCATGCGGGCGCCCATCATATGTCCCTGACAGCTTACATAATATTTGCAGAGGCTCTGGAGCACATACATTAGGAAGAGACAAATTGCAATGGGGATAAGAGCGCTCAGGATTGTAGAGCTGCTCTTTGTAAATAGCGTGTTTGTCAATGTGCGCAGAATCTGTGGATAAGCAAGGTCGATGGCGCTGATCACAGTGGCGCACAGAAGGTCTAAGAAGAAAATTGCTCGGTAAGGAGCATAATAATGAATAAATCTTTTTAATGTTTTCATGATTGTTACCTACTTATATTCTTTCTTCATTGAGAAACCGTGTCCGCGGACTTCACCGACCTGACTTACGACCATAAAGCTGTTCGGATCGATTTTGTGAATGATCTTTTCAATTTTTGGCAGTTCTCTGTTGGAGATCACACTGAAGATCATCTGAGTAGGTTCATTCATATATCCGCTTGTGGCAGAAAGGGCGGTTACGCCGCGATCCAGTTCGTGGATGATGGCTTCTCGGATTTCATCATGTTTCGGGCTGACAACTTTGACTTCGATTCTTGTTGTTCCGAATAATAAGATCTTGTCCAACACGATTGTGTAGATCATAAGCAGTGAGATACCGTATAAAACTTTTTCAATCGGTGAGTAAGAGGCTTGCGCAAGAAGAATGATAATGTCAAATGCGTACAAGCTTACGGACACTGGAATTCGGAAAAACCGATTCAAAACGAGTGGCGGAATATCCATTCCTCCGGTAGAAGCACCGGAACGGATGACAATTCCAAGGGAAAGCCCGATTCCAAGACCTGAGAATAAAGTGCAAAGCCAGAGGTTTTCAGTTAGAACCACATCTCCAAGAAGGCGTTGGAATACTTCCAAAGCGACAGGATATACGAACGTACTGATAATCGTTGTGAGTGCGAACTGCTTTCCGAGAATGAAAAAGCCTGCGATCAACATGATGATATTAAATACTAATACAAATCCGGAAATCGATAATCCGGTATAGTGATTGACTGCAAGACCGATACCTGTTGTCCCGCCGGTTACAAGATCAGCAGGAAGAAGAAAAAGCTTTACAGTCAGTGCATATAATACATTTCCTAAAATTACGAAAAATACAGATACCATTTTTTGCGGTATCGAAGAATAATCTGATGTCATAATTTTCCTCCCAATATTTTAATATGCATAAATTAATTTATAAGAATCCCAACATACCTTACTATACATTTTTTAAAATCGCAACTATTAATCTTAGAAAAATCGAGGATTTTATAGTATAATGATTGTTATGAATTCGAAAGTAGGAAGAGGGAAGGTTCGTGTTATATAGTATACCTGAATATTATAAAGAATTTGTCTGTACAGCAGATCAGTGTGAGGATACGTGCTGTGCGGGCTGGCAGATCATGGTGGATCGCAAGTCGCTTGACAGATACCACTGTGTAAGGGGAGCGTTTAAAAAGGATTTAAGAAGAGGAATCAACTGGAAAGAAGGTACGTTTCGGCAGTCAAAAGAGAAGCGTTGTGCTTTTTTAGATGAAGATAATTTGTGCCGGATGTATAAAAATCTCGGAGAAAAAAGTCTTTGCAGAACGTGCCGGTTATATCCAAGACATATCGAAGAATTTGAAAATGTCAGAGAAATCACGCTGTCTGTGTCCTGCCCAGAAGTGGCGAAGCTTCTCCTTAAGAAAGAAGAGCCGGTTCGATTCTTAAGTTATGAAAAAGAGGGTGAGGAGACGTATGAGGAGTTTGACTGCCTTCTGTATTCCATGCTGGCAGATGCAAGAGAAGTTATGATTGGGATTGCTCAGAATAGAGATAAACCTCTTGGTGAACGGATTCTGCTTGTGGTGGGATTAGCGCACGATATAGAGAGACGCGTGCGAAGTGGCAATTTATTTACTTGTGAAGAGCTGTTTGATAAATATGAATCAGAAGCCGCAGAGAAATTCGTGCGTTGTCGGCTTGAGCATTATATGGTGCAGGCGGATAACCGCTGCGAAGATGTGAGAAATCTATTTCAAAAGCTATATCGGTTAGAAGTGCTGAAGGAAGATTGGCGGAGGGTGTTGTATGAGAGCGAGCTTCTTCTATATAAAGAGGGAAATAAAGCATATAATGAGAATTGCCGGAAATATGAGCAGTGGATGGATGAACAGATACCGGACTGGAAGATGAAATGCGAGCAGTTATTTGTTTATTTTCTATATACTTATTTTTGTGGAGCAGTCTATGATGCGAGGGTGTATGGAAAAGTTCAGATGGCAGCAGTCAGTGTTCTGTTGATCAGCGAATTGTGGAAGGCAAGATGGATTCGAAATGAAGGACATCTTGACTTAGAAGACATGACGGAAATTGTTTATCGATATTCCAGAGAGTTGGAACATTCTGATGAAAATTTGGAACTATTTGAAATGATGATGGAGAAAACAAAAATTTTTGTTTAAGAACTATATGAAGGAGGAAGAATCATGATTGAAATTGAAAAAGAATTGTGTATAGGATGTGGAGCCTGTGTCAAAGATTGTCCGGGGAAGGCGCTTGCCATAGAAGACGGAAAGGCTGTTTATAAAAAAGAGTGTATTCATTGTGGGCATTGTGTTGCTATTTGTCCGGTAAATGCAGTTTCTATTCCGGAGTATGATATGGAAGAAGTAGAAGAATATAAGGAAGAAACATTTACAGTAGCGCCGGAGAATTTTCTTCATGCAGTGAAATTCAGAAGAAGTATACGAGATTTCCGTCCGGAGCCAATCGAGCAGGAGAAAATGGAGCGCATTATAAATGCAGGACGTTATACAGCAACGGCGAAGAATCGTCAGGCATGTAGATTTATCGTATTAAGAGAACAATTGGAAGAATTTAAGGATCTCGTGTGGAAAGAAATGCCTTCTATATTAGAGGTGTTAAAAGAGACTGCGCCGGCATATGCGAGAGCTTTTGAACTGTTTTATTTAAAACATCAGAAAAATCCAAAAGATGATACATTTTTCTTCAATACAACTTCATTTTTAGTGATCGCATCCAAGAACCCTCTGGATGGAGGACTTGCGGCAGCCAATATTGAAAATATGGCGGTAGCAGAAGGAGCGGGGGCGCTTTACAGCGGATATATGATGCGAGTGATTGAGGCTAGTCCGGTGTTAAAAGAATGGCTGTGTATTTCAGAACTTCCGGTATCCTGCTGTATGCTTCTTGGATATCCTGCAGTGTCATATAAGCGTACTGCGCCGAGAAAAAAAGGGAATATTGAGTGGAGATAAAGGAAGAAGACAACGACAGAAGGGAATTAATTTGGCATGAATAAAAAGGAAGTATTAGAGATCCGTAAGCAGTTTACACCAGAGAATTGTGCGATTACACGTATTTGCGGATGCTATGTAGACCACGAGAAAGAGAAGAAGACAGAATTAAAAAAGGCATTTTTGTCACTTCCGGAAGAAGAAGGATTTAAATATTTTGATATTTTTAAACACACCCTTTCCGGTACGCTTGGGAAAAATCTTATAAATATGGAGTTCCCATTAGAACAGGAGCTTCCGGGAGGTACACAGGAATTTTTATTAAAGCTTCGGGACAGTAAGCTTCAAGATGATCTTCTGATTGAAGAGTTTTATGATAAAGTAATTGAAAATTATAATTACGGAGAAAATTATTATATTATTTTAATCCATGCAGTTTATGACGTTCCGGGGAAATCGACAGACGGATTGGAAATGTTTGATGCTTCAGATGTGGTATATGAACATATCATGTGCAGCATTTGTCCTGTAAATCTGACGAAAGCAGGTCTTACATATAATGCAGAAACAAATAATATCGAGGATCGTATCCGTGACTGGTTTGTGGAACTCCCTGTGAAGGGATTTCTGTTTCCGGCATTTAACGACCGCGCTTCTGATATTCACCACATTTTGTATTATTCCAAGAAGCCGGAAGAGCTGCAGCCGGACTTTATTGCAAATGTGCTTGGAAGTCAGATTCCGTTGACTGCAAAGGATCAGAAGACAACCTTCCAGACGATCATCAGCGATACTTTGGGAGAAGAATGTGATTATGAAGTGGTGAGGAATATCCACGATAACTTAAATGAAATGATTGAAGCGTCGAAAGAAGAACCGGAACCATTGGAACTTGCGCGGATGGATGTGAAAAAGCTTTTCGTAAAAAGCGGAGTTACGGAAGAGAAGATGGAGACTTTTGACGCGGACTTTGCGGAAATCGTGGGAGAGAAGAAAACACTGCTTGCGTCGAATATTGCCAGCACGAAGACCTTCCAGATTGAGACTCCGGATGTGGTTGTGAAAGTTAATCCGGAGCGCTCTGATCTTGTAGAGACAAGAGAGATTGACGGAAGAAGATGCCTTGTAATTGCAATCGATGATCATTTAGAGGTAAATGGAATCGAAGTGCGGAAATAAAAAACGTGAAATGTGAAAAAAGTATTTGCCAAACATGATATTCTATGATAGAATATCATTTGTCAGCGGAGATGGCGGAATGGCAGACGCGCTAGATTCAGGTTCTAGTGGGAGTTATCCTGTGAGGGTTCAAGTCCCTTTCTCCGCATTGAATATTGAAATGTAAGTATCGTAAACATCAGTGTTTGCGATATTTTTATTTTTCAAAACAGAAAAAGGGGCACAAAAGGGGCAAACTGTAAAATTTTGATGTTTTTTATTTAGTGCGGTCTCTTATAGTTTTGTACGAAAAAATATGGTACGATAAGTATATAGGGGGAATGCTGATGAAAAAGCAAAGAATATTACTTGTATTTAAAGGATGTATAAAATATCTTATGAGCTATCGCCCGTATATGACGGTGTGGGTAACTATTTGGGTAGTGTCGGCGTTGATAGGTGGAATAAAAGCGAAGTCGATAGGTTTGGCTGTCATTTTTCTGTTTTTTGCAGTGGTACCAGCAATGATAAAAAGATTATTGTTAGCGGTCAGCAGAATCGGGGGAATTAATAGATATGATGAAAAAGCCTTCGGAAAAGGACCGAGAGGAAGAATGAAAAATTATTTGATTGAATATATTGCAATGAACAAAAAGATATAGTGATTTTGGAAGTGTAAATGGCGCCTATCGAATAGATGGGCGTTTTTAACTTTGCAAATTCTGTCTCAGTGATTCATTTTAATCATTTTTCTACCTTTTCGATGACAGAGTCGCGGGGGAGGTTGAAGTGTCAAAGACACTTTTGGTATTCTGTGAGGGAGTATGTTTACGAAAGTTATAAAAAGGAGAAGTTATGGAGAAAAGATTCTGTTTTCGAGAATTTTCACGTTATACGATTCTTAGTATATTGGGAACACTTGGTGTGTCCTGTTATATTCTTGCAGATACATTTTTTGTGTCGGTAGGACTGGGCTCTAGAGGACTTGCTGCGCTTAATCTGGCAATTCCTGTTTATAATTTTATTCATGGAACGGGACTGATGCTTGGGATGGGAGGCGCTGCCCGATTTTCGGTGAGAAAAAGCCAGAACAAGCAGGGACAGGTAGATTCGATTTATTCGAATACGGTTCGTCTTGCTGTAATCTTTTCCGCCCTGTTTTTTGTATTAGGGTTATTTTTTGCCGGAAATCTGGCTGCCGCTTTGGGAGCTGACCACCAGATTTACAATATGACAACTGTCTATATTAAATGGCTTCTTATCTTTGCACCTGCGTTTATTTTTAATGATGTATTTTTGTGCTTCGTGAGAAATGACGGTAGCCCGCAACTGTCAATGACGGCTATGCTGATTGGAAGTTTTTCAAACATTTTGCTTGATTACATCTTTATCTTTCCACTGCACATGGGGCTGTTTGGTGCAGTCTTTGCGACTGGATTGTCACCAATCATCAGTATGATATTTATGACACTACATTGGTTGAAACGAAAAAATACATTTCATATGATTAGAGAGCGGTTTCGCATAGATATGGCAAAAAAGACGCTTGCTTTGGGAATCCCCTCCTTGATTGCTCAGGTATCTGCGGGAGTGGTTATGATCGTATTTAATATGTTGATTCTTAAGCTGGAGGGAAATGTCGGAGTGGCGGCTTACGGAGTCATTGCTAATATTTCGCTTGTGGTGCTTGGTATCTATACGGGGATCGCGCAGGGAGTGCAGCCGCTTCTCAGCGATTTTTACGGTAGAAATGAAAGAACCGGGATTCATAAAGTGTTACGTTATGCAATGTGGACGATGCTGATCTTCTCTTTGGTGATCTACGGATTGTTATTTGTCTTTGCCCAACCGGTCACTTCTGTATTTAACAGCGAGCATAATCAGGAGCTTCAAAATATTGCGGTGACTGGACTGAAAATATATTTCTTATCCAATGTATTTGCAGGTTATAATACGATTCTTGCGACCTATTTCATTTCGGTAGAAAAGGCGGTTCCGGCACAGGTTTTGTCTGTTCTTAGGGGATTTCTGTTGATGATACCGGTAGTTTTTATATCTTCGTATTTATGGAAAATGACAGGAGTTTGGGCGGCGTATCCTTTGACTGAAATGTTGGTATCTGTGATCGGGTATATTTTATATGGGCGTTATAATAAAACATAATTTTTTGTGAAGGCATATAGTTGTCAACAATGGGGAATCAAAGTATAATTAATTTAGATATATGTCAAACTAAGAAAGAAGAGAGGATAAAGAAATGGGAAACATATTTGACATTTTGGGACCGGTCATGGTAGGACCATCCAGTTCCCACACGGCAGGAGCAGCGCGTATTGGTCTGATTGCCAGACAGCTTTTCGGAAGACAGCCAAAGCGGGCAAAAGTCTACCTTCATGGTTCTTTTGCGGCGACAGGCAAAGGTCATGGTACAGATAAGGCTTTGATCGCAGGGCTTCTTGGGATGCTGCCGGATGATATGCGGATTCCGCATAGTTTTGATATCGCGAAAGAAGAGGGAATGGACTTTACGATTGAGAATAAGGATATCAAAGGAGCGCATCCAAACACAGCGCAGATTATTATGGAAGCGGAAGGAGTGCCGACAATGAAGATTCAGGCACACTCTATCGGCGGCGGAAGAATCAAAGTATGCAAATTGGACGGAATTGATGTGAACTTCAGTGGGGAAAGTTATACATTGATTATTCGAAATGTGGATGAGCCGGGACGGATCATGGATGTATCAGCGGCGCTTGCAGAAGACGAGATCAATATTGCAACCATGCAGGTATTCCGTGATAAACGAGGCGGTTCTGCGGTTATGGTAGTAGAGACCGATCAGGTGGTTTCACAGGCGGCAATTGATAATCTGGAGAGCAAACCGGGAATCATTCGGGTGAAATTCCTGAATCCAAATGGATAAGAAACGGAGGAGAGAAGAAGCGTATGTCATATCAATCAATGGAAGAAGCATGTATAAGATGTGAAAAAGAGAACATTCCTTTTTGGAAAGCTGTTCAAATTGAAGATGCCGACGAAAGAGGTGTTTCTGTAGAGGATTCATGGAAACAGATGGAATCTATGTGGCAGTCCATGAAGGATAATTTAGATGCCTATGAGCCGGACCTCGTATCTACAAGCGGACTTGTAGGAACGGAAGGCGGTTTGATGGATGCTTATGGACAGGCGGGAAATACATTATGTGGCGGCTTTATGGCGAAAGTGATGTCCAATGCGTTGAAGATGGGATGTAACAATGCCTGCATGAAGCGTATTGTTGCAGCTCCTACTGCGGGTGCATGTGGCGTGCTTCCGGCAGTGCTGGTTACTTATTATAAAGAATATCAAGTGCCGGAAGATACGATGGTCGAGGCAATGTATGTAGCGGCAGGACTTGGTCAGATCATTGCAAACCGTGCATATCTGGCGGGTGCATCTGGTGGATGTCAGGCGGAGATTGGTTCTGGCTCTGGCATGGCAGCAGGAGCAATCTGCCATGTAAAAGGCGCAGATGTCGATGTGATCGGACATGCCTGCGCAATGGCGCTTAAGAATCTGATGGGACTTGTGTGCGATCCGGTGGCAGGATTGGTAGAAGTTCCATGTGTGAAGAGAAATGTAGGTGGTGCGGTTAATGCTCTGGCGGCAGCGGATATGGCGCTTGCAGGCATCACAAGTAAAATTCCGGTAGATCAGGTAATTGATGCTATGAAAGAAGTGGGAGATAAAATGGACGTCTCACTTCGTGAGACCGGTATCGGCGGTGTTGCCGGAACACTGGCAGGGCAGGAAGTGTCCGAACGATTGAATATGTAACTGGAAGATTAGGAGAAGACAATGGAGATTTATCACGGACGCCCTAAGTATGATGAGGGACGGTTGGAAAAGGAATTGGAAGTCTATGATCTGCTGGATGAGCTTGGGATTTCCTATGAGCGTGTAGATCATGAAGATTTGCAGACGATTGAGGCATGCCGGAAGGTGGATGAGACACTTGGCATTTCTATCTGCAAGAATCTGTTTTTGTGTAATCGTCAGAAAACAGCATATTATCTTCTGCTTCTTCCGGGATATAAGGCATTGAAGACGAAAGAGTTATCGAAACAGATTCCTACGTCCCGTCTGTCTTTTGCGTCGGGAGAAGATATGGAAGAATATCTGAATGTGACGCCGGGTTCTGCAACGATTATGGGGCTTATGTTTGATCCGGAGAATCGGGTTCAGCTTGTTATAGATGAAGAATTGCTAAAGGAAGAGTGGTTTGGATGTCATCCCTGTATCAATACGTCCAGTCTGAAGCTTCGGACGGAAGATGTGATTGGAAAATATTTGCAGGCAGTACATCATGAGTACCTTACAGTGAATCTTTCGGACGGTAATCAGATTTGATCGAAAAATGCAGAGATAGACATAAATGAATGATATTCAAGAAAGTAGATACATAAGGAGATAAACATGACGAAGAAACAAAGAGCGTTGGAAATCATAGAACGCTTAAAAAAAGAATATCCGGATGCAGGCTGTACGTTGGATTACGATCAAGCGTGGAAGCTTCTGGTCAGTGTCCGTCTGGCGGCACAGTGTACAGATGCCAGAGTTAATGTTGTTGTGGAAGGGCTATATGAGAAATATCCTACTGTGGAGGCATTAGCTTTAGCGGATGTAAATGATATTGAAGAGATTGTACGTCCTTGCGGACTTGGAAAGAGTAAGGCGAGAGACATCAGCGCCAGCATGAAGATCCTTCACGAAGAATATGAGGATAAAGTACCGGATGACTTTGATGCGTTGTTAAAACTTCCGGGTGTGGGAAGAAAAAGCGCCAATCTGATCATGGGAGATGTATTCGGCAAACCGGCGATTGTGACAGATACGCATTGTATTCGTCTGGTGAACCGAATGGGGCTTGTGGACGGAATCAAAGAGCCTAAGAAAGTTGAGATGGCGCTTTGGAAGATCATTCCGCCGGAAGAAGGAAGTGATTTCTGTCATCGCCTTGTTTATCATGGACGGGACATTTGCACAGCCAGAACCAAACCCCATTGTGAAGTATGTTGTCTTAGAGATATTTGTAAACAAAATATTTAATCCAGACTTCTCCATCTAAATTCACCGTCATAGATCATGTATCCGTGAGCGGAACCTTCTTTTGGAATGGAGATGGAGCCCGGATTCATGTAAGTATAAGTACCCATATTCTGGTTTGCCGGAATGTGGGTATGTCCATTTAACAGGATATCCCCTTCTTTTAGCATAGGAAGATTGTCGGGGTTAAAATTGTGACCGTGGGTGGCAAAGATGGTGCGCCCGTCAAGTTCCAGCAGGCAATATTCTGCCAAGATAGGAAAATCAAGAACCATCTGGTCAACCTCAGTATCGCAATTGCCGCGGACACAGAGAAGCTCATTTTTTATTGCATTTAACATAGAGATTACTTCCTTCGGGTTATAGTCTCTGGGAAGATCATTTCGCGGTCCGTGGTAGAGAAGGTCACCAAGGAGCAGAAGCCGGTCGGCTTTTTCTTGCCGGTAAGCCTCGATCATTTTGCGGCAATAGTAAGAAGAACCGTGGATATCTGATGCAATCATTAATTTCATAATCTATATACCTCCGAAATATTTGGATGAATAAAAGTATAACATAATATTGCTGCTTTTTCCTAGCTTGACGGTTCATTTTATTCGGTTTATGATGATAGAGAATAAAAGGTTGTTCGGAAAGAGTAATTAAGGGAGCAGAGAAATGATCATAAGTGCAAGCAGAAGAACTGATATTCCGGCGCTTTATCCCCAGTGGTTTATGAACCGTTTGAGAGCAGGGGAGGTATTGGTGCCAAATCCCTATAATCGCAAGAAGATAAACCGTATTCCATTGTCGCCGGATACGGTGGATTGTATTGCCTTCTGGACAAAAAATCCGGAGCCTATGATACCGTATCTCAAGGAATTGGATGAAATGGGGTATCGATATTATTTTCAGATGACGATTACGGATTATGAAGAAGACTTAGAACCGCAAGCCCCATCGACAGCCGAAGCAATGGCAACATTTTTACTGCTCAGCGAAAGGCTTGGCAAAGAGAGAATGGACTGGCGTTTTGATCCATTGATCTTAACGGATAAATATACGGTATCCTATCATTTGGAGCAGTTTGAAATGATGTGTGAATGGCTTCATAAATCTACGGATCGTTGTATTTTAAGTTTTGTGGATGCTTATAAGGAGAGCCCGTTTTTGGAGATGGAGCAAGAAGACATGCTGGAACTGGGGGAAGGGCTTGGAAAGATTGCGAAGAAATACAATCTTCCTTTATATACCTGCTCAGAGAAGATAGACCTTACGCCTTATGGAATCCGGCATGGTGCGTGTATAGATAAGGATAAGATTTATGAGCTGATCGGATATAAGCTGGATGTGAAGAAAGATGCCGGACAGAGAAAAGAATGTGGCTGTGTGGAGAGTATTGACATTGGCGTGTATGACACGTGTACTCATGGATGCCGGTATTGTTATGCAGTAAATAGTCAAGAGAGTGCGAAAAAGAAGAGACAGCGTCACGATCCGCAGTCTCCGCTTCTTGTAGGACAACTTCAAGGGGATGAGATAATTACGGATAAAGAAGTGACAACTAGTAGAGATAACCAAATTTCCCTCTTTGACTTGCCGGAAATGTATATGGATTTTTAGTGAAAACAGAGAAAATATTTTATGGTTTGTCAAAGTCTTGACAAACCATTTTTCTTTTGGCGCATTTAGACTAGAGTACAAACTATAGTCTAAAACGTTAGGATTCATATTTGAGAGGTGTAATTATGAACTTGATTACGAGTATTCAGAAATACTCTATTCATGATGGAGACGGGATTCGGACAACTGTATTTTTTAAAGGATGTCTGTTAAAATGTGTGTGGTGTCACAATCCAGAGACACAGAGTTATAAGAAACAGCCATCTTATAACAAAGAACAGTGTGTGGGGTGCAGAAGCTGTGAGATGGCGTGCCCGCATCATGCAATTCATGCAGAGAATGGAAAGGTAGTTACAGATCTGACATTGTGTGACGCATGTGGAACATGTACAGATTACTGCAATCAGAATTTACGAGAGATCATCGGTAAGGAATACACGGTAGATGAACTCGTGAAGGAATTGAAAAAAGACGAGATGTTCTATGAAGAGTCCGGCGGCGGCGTTACTTTGTCCGGCAGCGAAGTTATGACTGCAGATATGGACTTTGTAGAAGAACTTTGTAAGAAACTTAGAAAACTTGGTATTACTGTTACCATTGATACTTGTGGACAGGCGCCGTGGAAAAACTACGAAAGACTGCTTCCATATGTAGAAACATTTTTGTATGATATTAAGACAATGGATAACGAGATACATAAAAAATATATCGGCGCAGGAAATGAGCTGATCTTATCCAATCTGGAAAATTTAAGTAAAGCAGGCGCAAGAATCTACATCCGTATTCCAACGATCAAAGAGGTAAACGGAACGGATGAATCTATGAAAGACATCATTGATTATTTGCATGATAAAAATATTCATGTGGCACAGGTGAATCTTCTGCCATATCACAACACCGGTTCTTCTAAATATGAGAAAATCGGTAAAGTATACGAGAGTGTGGATCTCCATGCGCCAAGTAAAGAAGAGATGGAACATTTTACAGGGTTATTTAAGGAAGCTGGATTTCATAATGTAAAAATAGGAGGTTAAGAAAATGGAAGAAAGAGGCATGAACGAACGAATTAAGAAACTGCGTAAACTGAGTGTGGACACACAGCCGCACATTGATCTGGAACGTGCAAAGAGCATGACTAAGACATATGAAAAATATGAAGGTGTGCTTTCTATTCCGGAGCTTCGTGGACAGGTGCTGAAAGATTATTTCGCAACAAAGACACTTTATATTGGGGAAGGCGAACTGATCGTTGGTGAGAAAGGAGATTCTCCACAGGCTGCTCCTACATTCCCGGAGCTTTGCTGTCACACAGTAGAAGATATGCACGTTATGAACGATCGTGATCTGATTAATTTCAAAGTAAAAGAAGAAGATTATAAGATTCAGGAAGACGTTATGATCCCATACTGGGATAAGAGAAGTACAAGAAGCCGTATTTTAAGAGCTATGACACCGGAATGGAAGAAAGCATACGAGTGCGGTATCTTTACAGAGTTTATGGAGCAGAGAGGACCGGGACATACAGTAGGTTCCTTTAAAATTTACGAAAAAGGATTCCTTGATTATAAAGCAGATATTCAGGAGTCTATCGACAAACTTGATTTCATGACTGATCCGGAAGCATTCGATAAGAAATCTGAATTGGAAGGTATGAAACTTGCATGTGATGCAATCATGATCTTAGGTGAGAGATATGCAGCATATGCTCGTGAACTTGCTGAGAAAGAGACAGATGAGACAAGAAAGAACTTCTTCAGATCGCAGCAAACTGTGATGTAGTACCGGCTCATAAGCCACAGACTTACTGGCAGGCAATCCAGATGTACTGGTTCGTACACCTTGGAGTAACAAGTGAGTTGAATCCTTGGGATGCATATAGCCCGGGACGTCTTGACCAGCACTTGAATCCATTCTATGAGAAAGACGTAGAAGATGGAATCTTGGATGATGAGAAAGCACTTGAACTTCTTGAGTGTTTATGGGTAAAATTCAACAACCAGCCAGCACCACCGAAGGTAGGTATCACATTAAAAGAAAGTAGTACTTATACAGATTTCGCAAACTTAAATACAGGTGGTATCACACCAAACGGAGAAAACGGTGTTAACAATGTAAGTTACTTAATCCTTGACTGTATGGATGAGATGAAACTTCTTCAGCCAAGCTCTAACGTACAGATCAGCCGTAAGACACCACAGAAATTCTTGAAACGTGCATGTGAAGTTTCCCGTAAAGGATGGGGACAGCCGGCATTCTACAATACAGAAGCAATCATTCAGGAACTTATGAATGCAGGAAAATCTCTGGATGACGCAAGAAAAGGCGGTACAAGCGGATGTGTAGAGACAGGAGCATTTGGTAACGAAGCTTACATCCTGACAGGATATTTCAATATTCCGAAGGTATTCGAACTGACATTGAACAACGGTTTCGATAAGATGAGCGGACAGCAGCTTGGTCTGGAACTTGGATATGCAACAGACTTTGAGACATATGAAGAACTGTATGAAGCATTTAAGAAACAGATCAAATACTTTATCGATATCAAGATTCAGGGAAGCAACGTAATTGAGAAGATTTTTGCTGAGTATATGCCGGCACCATTCCTTTCTATCATTACAAACGATTGTATTTCCAAAGGAAAAGACTACAACGGTGGTGGAGCAAGATACAATACAAAATACCTTCAGGGTGTTGGTATCGGAACAATCACAGACTGTCTTGCAACAGTAAAATATAACGTTTACGATAAGAAGACATTTACAATGGCTGAATTAATGCAGGCTCTTGAGGATAACTTCGAAGGACATGACAGAATTCTCAATTTAGTAAGAAATAAAACACCAAAATACGGAAACGATGATGATTACGCAGATGATATCATGAAAGACGTATTCGAATACTACAGAAGCCAGGTAACAGGAAGACCGAATATGCTTGGCGGAATGTACAGAATCAATATGCTTCCTACAACATGTCACGTATACTTTGGTGATGTTATGATGGCAAGCCCGAACGGAAGACTGGCACACAAACCAGTATCTGAAGGAATCTCACCGGAGAAGGGCGCAGATACAAATGGACCGACAGCAGTTGTAAAATCTTGTGCTAAGATGGATCACCTGCAGACAGGCGGAACACTTCTGAACCAGAAATTTACACCAAGTGTAGTAGCGGGAGAAGAAGGACTTGACCAGATGGCAAACCTTGTCCGCACATACTTCAACATGGACGGACATCACATCCAGTTTAACGTAATTGATAAAGAGACACTGATTCAGGCACAGAAGCACCCAGAGGATTACAAAGACCTTATCGTGCGTGTAGCAGGATACAGCGATCACTTTAGAAACTTAAGTAAAGCATTACAGGATGAGATCATCGAAAGAACAGAACAGTCATTTAATTAATAATTTGGGACGTAGCCTTTTTGCAAAAGGCTACGTCCCAAATTACATTTTGACCTGTCCCAAATTGAGTTTTGCTATGTCCCCGATTGCATTTTCAAAGAATTGCGATTACAATGGTGAGTAAGGTTTTTAAAGGATGGCGGGATGACTATGGCGGAGATTAGAAAACGAATTGTTTTTCACGGAAGGGTCCAAGGTGTGGGCTTTCGGTTTACAGCGAAGCATTTGGCGAATTCGCTGGGGCTTACGGGATGGGTGCAAAATGAATATGACGGTACTGTACTCATGGAAGTACAGGGGCGAGAGCCAATGATCGATAAATTACTGACAGCGTTGAATCGAAATCAATTCATTGAAATTGAATGGATTGATTCTAAAGAGATTCCGACAGAAAGGGAAAGTTGTTTTTCTTCCAGATAATGTGGTAAAATAGTGGAGAAATAAGAAAAGGACAACAGACAGCAGGGAGATAAAATGGAGAAAGTTGTTAAAAAAAGTGTAAAAAGCAGGATTGTATCTGCCGCATGGCAGTTATTTTATGAGAAAGGTTATAACGGAACGACGGTAGATGATATCATTGAATTGTCAGAGACGTCGAAAGGTTCTTTTTATTATTACTTTAGTACAAAGGACGAGCTTCTTAATACTCTGTCCTTGATTCTGGACGAGTTTTACGAAGAACTGGAACAAAAGATGGATAAGAATATGAGCAGTTTTGATAAACTGATGTATTTGAATTATGAAGCGCACAGTATGATGGAAGAGAAGATTAAGGTCGACTTGCTGTCTTCTCTGTACTCCACACAGCTTGTGGCGTCAGGTCAGCGGCATCTTCTGGATCAGAACCGTAATTATTATAAGCTGATCACGAAAATTGTGACAGAAGGACAGAAGTGCGGGGAAATCAGAGACGACGTATCCGTACTGGACATTACAAGATATTACTCCATGTGTGAACGGGCGTTAGTGTACGACTGGTGCTTAAACAAAGGGATCTACTCACTGGGGAAATACAGCAAAAAGAGTATGCCGGTAATGATGGAGCATTTCAAAACGAACAAATAGGTGAAAGACCGGAGGTGGGGAGTATGTTGATCCAAGGATTGCAGAAGCTGACGTTGCTGGATTACCCGGGAAGGGTGGCGTGTACTGTGTTTACCGCGGGATGTAATTTCAGGTGTCCGTTCTGCCACAACGCCTCACTGGTCATTGACACTTATAGGAATGAAGAAATTCCATTAGACACACTTTTTCAATTTCTGAGAAAACGTCAAGGCGTATTGGACGGAGTCTGTGTGACAGGGGGAGAACCTCTGATCCAGCATGATATAGAAGCATTTTTGAAAAATATTAAGGAGCTGGGGTATGCTGTAAAGCTTGATACAAATGGAAGCTACCCTAAGAAATTGAAAGAAGTTGTTCGGGCGGGGCTTGTAGACTATGTTGCTATGGATATTAAAAATTCCAGAGAAGGTTACGCGAAAACCATAGGGATAGAAGATTACAACATGGAAAATGTAGAAGAGAGCGTACAATTTCTTCTGGAAAATACGGTTCCTTATGAATTTCGGACGACAGTTGTCCGGGAATTTCATCAGCGTGCAGATTTTGAATCTATTGCAAATTGGATTCAAGGTGCGAAGCGGTATTATTTACAGCAATTTGTAGATTCAGGAGATTTGATCGGGACAGGATTTCATGGATACAACAAAGAAATCATGGAACAGGCGTTAAAAATCTTTGAAAATCATGTGGAAATTGCCGAATTGCGAGGCGTTTCATAGGATGCTAGGGAAAAATTCGCGAAAAATAAGGTGAAACAATAAAACAACCATATATTGTGCAAAAGATATGAAAAAGCACAATATATGGTCGTTTTATTGACCTTTTTCATGAAAAATGCTATGCTTAAACATATCGGCAATGTGAAAATGAAAGGGAAGGGAATGCGTATGTATCAAGTATCTAAGAGGGACGGACAAATTGCAGAATTTAATTTATCAAAGATCAGTGTAGCCATTGAGAAAGCGTTTAAAGCGCAGGATAAAGAATATAATCAAGATATTATAGATTTGCTGGCGCTTAAAGTTACAGCAGATTTTGCTCCTAAAGTTAAAAATTCATTGATTCAAGTGGAAGATATTCAAGACAGCGTGGAAAATATTTTGATTAAAGCCGGATATGCAGATGTGGCTAAAGGATATATTCTGTATAGAAAGCAGAGAGAAAAGATTCGGAATCTCAATTCAACAATGTTGGATTATAAAGAGATTGTGGACAGTTATGTTAAGGTGACTGACTGGCGTGTAAAAGAAAATTCAACGGTTACCTATTCGGTAGGAGGCTTGATCTTAAGCAACTCCGGTGCGATTACAGCAAACTACTGGTTGTCGGAGATTTACGATGAAGAGATCGGACAGGCACATAGAAATGCAGATATTCATATCCACGATCTGTCTATGCTTACCGGATATTGTGCTGGATGGTCTTTGAAGCAGCTGATTCAGGAAGGGCTCGGAGGAATTCCGGGAAAGATTTCTTCCTCTCCGGCAAAGCATTTAAGCGTGCTCTGCAACCAGATGGTGAACTTCCTTGGAATTATGCAAAATGAGTGGGCAGGCGCACAGGCATTTTCTTCTTTTGATACTTATCTTGCCCCGTTTGTAAAGGCGGATCATCTTTCCTATCGTGAAGTGAAGAAATGTATTGAGTCTTTTATTTACGGTGTAAATACTCCGTCCAGATGGGGGACACAGGCGCCATTTTCTAATATTACACTGGATTGGACAGTTCCAAATGATCTTGCAAATCTTCCGGCTATTGTCGGCGGAAAGGAAATGGATTTTACATACGGAGACTGTAAGGAAGAAATGGATATGGTCAACAAGGCGTTTATCGAAGTAATGATTGAGGGTGACGCTCATGGTCGTGGATTCCAATATCCGATTCCTACCTATTCTATCACAAGAGATTTTGACTGGTCAGATACGGAAAATAACCGCTTATTATTTGAAATGACAGCAAAATACGGAACTCCGTATTTCTCAAATTATATTAACAGTGATATGGAGCCAAGTGATGTCAGAAGTATGTGCTGCCGCCTGCGTCTGGATCTCCGTGAACTTCGTAAGAAATCCGGCGGCTTCTTCGGAAGCGGGGAGAGCACAGGCTCGGTCGGTGTAGTAACGATCAATATGCCGCGTATCGCATACCAGTCTGAAAATGAAGACGAATTTTTTGCACGCTTGGATAAATTAATGGACTTATCTGCTCGTTCTCTTCACATTAAGAGAACAGTTATTTCCAAATTAATGGAGGAGGGATTGTATCCATATACAAAACGTTATCTTGGCACCTTTGCAAATCATTTTTCGACCATCGGTCTTATTGGTATGAACGAGGCGGGATTAAATGCAAAATGGATCGGTAAAGATATGACGCATGCGGAGACGCAGGAATTTTCTAAACGAGTATTGAACCATATGAGAGAACGCTTGTCTTCTTATCAAGAAGAATATGGTGACCTCTATAATCTTGAGGCAACTCCGGCAGAGTCTACTACCTATCGATTTGCCAAACATGACAGAGCGCAGTTCCCAGATATTATTACAGCGGCAGAAGGGGATGGAACACCGTATTACACGAACAGTTCTCATTTGCCGGTTGGATATACAGAAGATATTTTTGATGCCCTTGATATTCAAGATGAATTACAGACTTTATATACATCGGGAACAGTGTTCCACGCGTTCTTAGGTGAGAAGCTTCCGAGCTGGCAGTCAGCGGCTGCTCTTGTGCGGAAAATTGCAGAGAATTACAAACTTCCATACTATACGATGTCGCCGACGTATTCCATCTGTAAGAATCATGGATATCTTACAGGAGAGCAGTATACTTGTCCGGAATGTGGCGAGACAACAGAAGTATATAGCAGAATTACCGGTTATTATCGTCCGGTACAGAACTGGAATGATGGAAAAGCGCAGGAGTTCAAGGACCGGAAAGTTTATGATCTGGAGCACTCCCATCTGAAGGTAAAGGTTAAGGAAAATAGTATGGACGAGCCGGAATGCTCAGCGTGTATGGACGAGGCAGGGGCACCGAGAAAAATATTGTTTACTACTCGTACTTGTCCGAACTGCGTAACCGCAAAAGCGGCGCTTGAGGAAGCAAATATGGAATATGAAGTGATCGATGCCAAAGAACACGCAGATCTTGCCAGAAAATATGGTATTATGAGCGCACCGACATTGGTAGTTATCGCGGATGACGGAAAAGTGGAAAAACTGGTAAATGCTTCAAATATTAAAAAGTATACAGAAGGATAAGGAAATCAACAGGATCGGCAGACTGCATAGCTGTAGAGGTGTGCGGTCTGCTGATATAGATTGGAGAGTCATAGTTTCTATATTTTTAAGTGAGAATTATTCGAATGAAATTATGGATAAAAATTTTATGAATATGTGAAAAAATGTGAAATTACTACTTGACAAAATTTTTCGGGTGGGGGGGGGTATAATTTTTCTTGATTAAAATTAGTTTAAAATGAATTGGATTTTGCAAGTAGTACTTTCTGATGTCTGCATCTTAGTATGCGGACATTTATTATGTAAAAAAAGATAATACCTACAAGGTAGGTATTTGATAAAAGAGTTTATTTTTGGAAGAAAGTATGATGGCGGCATTCATAGATGTGGAAGCTGCTTTTTTTATTGAGATAGATTTATGAAGGAGGGAGAACATGCAGCTGAATGTGACAACGGATTATGCGATCAGGACTGTTTTGTATTTGGGGCAGTGTAAAAAACTTGCATCAGCTACAGAGATATCAAAAGAGATGCAAATCCCAAAAGGAGATTTGGAAAAAGTGCTTTCAAAACTGAAAAAGGCAGAGTATATTTCCTCAGATTTGGGTGTAAGAGGTGGATATCATCTTAATATGACTCTAGAAGAGATTACATTGGGAGATGTGATACGTCTTATGGAAAATACTACAAAAATTAATCGGTGTTTAGAAGAAGATATGTTTTGTAATCGGAAAGCAGTAGATTACTGTGCAGTGCGTAGATATTATGCAACCTCTTTGCCGGTAGGCGGAGAAAGTACACATACCGTCTTGACGGGACATCGCGGGCTTCCGTCTAAGCTGTTGTTCACCGATTTGGATGAGCTGGAAGAGGGCGACATCTTTTACATTAAGATTCTGGGGGAGACGCTTGCATACCAGATCGACCAGATCCTTACAGTGAAGCCGGAAAATACAAAAGCGCTTACGATAGCGCCGGGTAAGGACTATGTCACGCTGGTGACGTGTACGCCATATGCAGTCAACACCCACAGACTTTTGGTCAGAGGTAAGAGGATCCCTTATGAAGAAGCCATTCGGCAGGTGCCGGATGAAAAGATTATACCGAAGCTTCCGCTCCAGGTGAAGATTTTATTGCTGGCAATTGGCATTTTACTTTTGGTATTTGTAATTTATAAGGTTAGCAGAAAGACCGGGAAACGAAAAGAAATGAGGAGAAAGAGAAGATGAAGAAAAAAGTAGGAAAGATAAGAGCTTTTTGGAGTGCGTGCATTTTTGTGCTGACTTGTTTCGTGCTCGCGCAGGAGGTGCATGCTTCTGAAAAGACAGGCTCGCTGACGATATATTATCATGGGGTTACACCACAGGGAAACCAGATGGCATTGTCCGGCGCTGAATTTTCGCTGTATGAAGTGGGCAGGAAAGTGGAAAATGAATGGAAATTGCAAGGCGCTTTTGAGGCATCGAAAGTAGATCTGACGGATATGAGCTCCTCCGGACAGAGGAAAGCGGCGGCAGAGTTATATGATTTCACAGTGAAAGAACATCTGGAGGGAGAGAAGAAAACCACGGGAAGTAACGGGAGAGTTCTTTTTCGGAATTTAAAGGAAGGAATGTATCTGTGTGTTCCGGGGCAAGAAGTGCCTTATGACAATGGAGTGTTTCGTTCAGCTCCGTTTCTGGTATTTGTTCCGGAAGTGGATGAAGAGGGAAATGTTCGCTATGATGTAACGGTAGAACCGAAAAATGAATGGGTTGAAAATGGAGTAGATCCGCAGGAACCGGTTCAGCCGCAGGAGAAGCCGGAAGATAAAAAAGAAAATGGCGCGAAGACAGGAGATGACACCAATATCTTGTTCTACGTATGGATACTGTTCGGATGTGCGGGAATCGTAATGTTGACGAAAAGGGAAAAGAGTGAATAGATGAAAAGAAGCCTCAGGAAGATTAAAATTGCCTGAGGTTCTTTTCATTTACAATTATTTCCTGTTTTGCTATAATACGATGTATGAATTCCGCCAAAGATCCTTGGAGCGGGAACACTTCTATAATCTATAATAAGAACAGTTATCTGAGTTATATTTTTAACCAGATCCATCAGATTGAAATCAAAGGTATAGGATATGAAAAAACAGATTAAGCAGGCCTTCCTTTACGGGGAGCAATCCAATATCAAACAAGCATTTCCAATTGTGGTTATTATTTTATTACTGGCAGGAGTTCTTGGAGCACTCCTGTTTAATACGGTGAGGTTAAATGGTACGCTTCGAAAGAATACCGTGGATTATGCAAATGATGTGTCTGCACAGCTTGCAAGCAACATTTCTTACCGCATGCAGACACGGGAAAGCTATATTCGCAATCTGGCGGATACGTTTTCGGGAATGCCAAAGTTTCTTCTGACAGAGGAACTTTTGGAGCGTAAGGCCCAATATTTAGAGATGGAGAAGATTTTTGTGGTGAACGGTGACGGAAGCACCATTCCTGCTGACCAGAACCTTGCAGGTCTTGAGCAATATTTGAAAGAGCATCCTGATTTATATACCGATGCACAGATTTTCTGCAGTGACGGAAGCGAGGTCTGTTTTTCTGCACCTATTATTCGGGAAACAGGAGAGAACAGTCTGTTGATCGGTATTCGTTCGAATGACATGCTTCAGCAGATGCTGCAGAATGTGGATTTTAAAAATCAGGGCTTATGCTGCGTCGTAGACAGTGATGGAACGATTGTGGTCTCGGCCACAGATGAGACGCCGTTTCTGGAATTGAGTGATATCTTCAATGATAATACAGGGGAGCAGGATGTCAGGGAAACACAGAAGATGCTTGAAGACATTAGAAACCATCGCTCTGGTCTTGCGCGGCTTAGCGACGTCGGCGGGGAGGAAATTCTGCTGGGCTATGACTTTCTTGAGATTAATGACTGGATGCTGTTAACACTGGTTACTGCAGATCTGTTTAGTGAAAGCACTGCTCCATATCTCGTTTGTTATATTGCGATCATTATTTTTCTCTTTGTGCTGATGCTTATGATTCTTTTGTTCGTTGCATGGTATTACCGCCGCACTTTGAGACAGCTTCAGAGAATTGCGCTGACGGATCTTATGACGGGTGGACAGAATGATCTGGCGTTTCGGATAGGGTGTGAGAACCAGCTGCGGGAGTTCCCGGAGAAGGAATATGCCATTATTTATCTGAATATTCGTAATTTTAAACAGTTCAATGAACGGTTTGGCATTAAACAGGGAGACGAGTTGCTCCGGCAGATATACAGGTTGCTGCAAAGCCGGCTGAGAGAAGGGGAATTGATGTGCCGAAGCGCCGGAGATCATTTCTATCTATTGTTGGAGTGTTTTGGTGAAGAGAATATGCGAAGGCGGCTTAATGAGATGATTCAGTGGCTGAAGGAAGAACTTTCTGGGAAGTTTTCTTTTGAGCAGATTGGTTTTGATCAGGGCGCCTATTTGATCCGTGAACAGGATACCGATTTCATGCTTTTGTCAGATCGGGCGAAGGTGGCCAGTACCTGTCAGACAGGAAAAGATGACTGTCGCTTTTACGATGATGAGCTGCGTCGTCAGCTTGAGAAAGAACATATGCGGGATGCTTCGTTTCAAAGTGCACTTAAAAACCATGAATTTCAGCTGTATATTCAGCCAAAGGTCTGTCCGGGAACGAATACAGCCGACGCCGGAGAGGTGCTGGTTCGCTGGCTGCATCCTAAGTTTGGGCTGCTGTTTCCGGGGGAATTTATTCCGTTTTTCGAGCGCAATGGCAAGATATGTGAACTGGATCTTTATATATTTGAAGAGACATGCAGATTAATGAAGGGATGGATACAAAAAGGCTGTGCTATGCCTCTTTCTGTCAATCTCTCACGTGCGCATCTGATTTCAAATGATGTTTCGTTTTTGAATCAGTTCTGCCAGATCAAAGAGAAATATGGGATTCCAGACGGTCAGATTGAACTCGAACTTACAGAATCTTTGATGCTGGAACGCAGAGATATTCATCTGGTGACAACTATGATTAACCGCATTCGTGAAATGGGATTCCTCTGTTCCATAGATGATTTTGGTTTTGGTTACTCGTCATTGACGATGCTGAAAGATATGAATGTGACTACGGTAAAACTGGATCGACAGTTTTTCCTGGATGAGAGCGAAAAGTCATGGATGGTAGTCAATCATCTCATTCAGCTTACCCACAATCTTGGAATGACGGTAGTAGCCGAAGGAATCGAGAACCAGGAACAAGTAGAACGGCTGCGTGCATATGGCTGTGATCTGATTCAGGGCTATGTCTATGCAAAGCCTATGAAGGCTGCTGATTTTGAACAATGGTCTGTGCTTTAGAACAGAAAAAAATAGAGAAAGGTGTAGAAATGTAAATGAATATTTTGAACTTTGATCCAATAGATAATGGAGAGGTACTGCAGGATCATGCAGCAGAGCTTTTGACTGCTCTAGATTATATCTTTTTATCAGTCGTTAAGCTTGAACTTGATACCGGAAGGGCATGGCTGCTGCAGAGCCAGGGACAGAAGAAGCGGTGCGCCTGCGAATTTGACTGGGATACCTATATGAATTTTTATCAGGCGGTTTTAGAGCCGGAAGAAGCAGAGAAACTATCTGCAGCATTTTCTCTTTCACAGCTTAAGAAAATGTATGCTGCAGGCAACAGCCAATATCGTGTTGATCTCTCCTGTCGCCCGGAGACACAGCTTGACTGGCTGGAGATTGCTGTCCGATTTGTATACGATGAATCAAAACAAGTGGCGTATGTCTTTACCCGCCAAAGTGGTGACAACTATCTGCTGCGGAGGATTATCGACCTGTATGTATACAACAACTGTGACTATTTCATTTATCTGGATGCAAAAAATAACAGCTATACGATGTTCAGCGGAAGCCGAAACGGTACGCCGCTTCCACCGGCAGTCTGCACAGACTATTCAGCAGAACTTGTAAAATATGCAGAGGAATTTGTCGTGCCGGAGGATCGGGAAATGGTCATACGTGAGATGAGCCTGGAGCACGTGATGGCAGAGCTGGAGCGCCATGAGGTGCATGCGTTTACGTGCGGTGTATGGGAGGAAGGTGTCGGCTATACCCGTAAACGTTTGGAATACCGTTACTATAACAAGGGACGGCAGATGATCCTGCTTTCCCGTACAGATATTACGGATCTGTACGATGAACAGCAGCGTCATAAAAGGGATCTTGAATCGGCGCTTCTGCGGGCACAGACTGATCCATTAACGGGGCTTTGGAACTACCAGGGAATTCAGGAGATTGTGAAAAAAGAGCTTGCGGATCCGAAGAAAAAAGCAGCACTGTTTTTCCTGGATCTTGATGATTTTAAACTTGTGAACGATACATATGGACATGCGGCGGGCAATCATGCCCTTCAGGCGGTAGCCGATATTCTGAAAAAGAATATTCGTGCAACAGACTATGCGGCGCGTATCGGCGGTGATGAGTTTATTATTTTCCTAAATGGGATCTCTTCGCAGGATGATGCGGCAGACTGCGCGCACCGGATTTGTGACCAACTCTCAGATATCTGTGTGGAACATACAGAGTTTAGACTTTCGGGAAGTATTGGAGTTTCTATCGCTCCGGAGGATGGGACAGATTATAAAAGTCTGGTGAAACATGCGGATCGTAAAGTGTATCGAGCAAAATCCGAGGGGAAAAATCAATTTGCCATTTAAAATATGCATGGATACAAAAAGGGATCTGTTTATCTTGCGATATGTATCCGGCATGATGGGAGAAGATATTTATGAAAAAACAAATCATGGATGCTCTTTTGAAACACGAGCTTCAAATATTTCTACAATTTATTGTTCGCAGTAAGGATGGACAGATCTGCGCAGCTGAGGCTGTTTCACGATGGAAGCATCCACAGAGGGGACTGCTCTGCCCGGATTGTTATATTGGACAGATGGAAACGGATGGGACGATTGTAGAATTAGATTTTTATGGTTTTGAGGAAGTATGTCGTATTCTGGAACGCTGGCAGAAGGAAGGTAAGGATCTGCTTCTTTCCTGTAACTTTGCAAGAATCACGATTGCGAAGGCGAACTTTGCAGAGCGTATTCGCAGAATTTCTGATCGTTATGATTTTGATCACGGATGTCTTATACTTGAGATTACAGAAGATGCCGTAGAGTCAGACAGGGAAATGGCACTTGTAAATATTGCCAAATGCAAAAAAATGGGCTTTTCCGTTGCGCTTGATGATGCGGGAAGCGGATGTACTACTTTCTTTGATCTGCTGGATTATCCGCTGGATGTGGTAAAGATTGACAGTTCGCTTCTCTATGCGTCGTCTACGAAACGTGGTGCCGTTTTGCTCCGTGGGATTACTGCGCTGCTTCACGATATGAACATGGAGGTAGTCTGTGAAGGAGTTGAAACACAGGCGCAGGTAGAATTTATGGAGAGGATTGGCTGCGACTACATGCAGGGATATTATTTTTATCATCCTGTATCCATTGAAGAAGCGGACCGGATTTTAGGAGGGAGAAAACCACTGTAACCGGGAGAGGAAATTGTATGGAGACACTTCTGACCGGAAATACCGGATATCTGACAGAAAATTTTATACAGGAAGCCTTTCCGGATGATCACGTGATTATCTACGGGGAATGTGACATAAAGCGGAAAAAACATATCCTAAAGCTGCGTGAATTGGAAGAGGATACGGATATCACGTATCTGGAAGGCGTTGAATATGACCGTATTATTTATTTTTCTTATTATCTTACTTTGCATGGTGGGCAGGATGGAGAATTGGAACGGTTGAGAAAGCTTCTTAAGTACTGTGTGGGACGCAAGACGCAGTTTCTTTATGTGACAGGTCCCGAGGGTGGCTATCAGGAGACAACAGGGAAAACCGTGCTTTCCGCTTCAGCAGAAAATCTTTGTTTATACTATTCTCAGATCAGTGATATTGATCTGAAGATTTTAAGAAGCTTCTATCTATATTCCGGCACATACCAGCAGGACTTCTTTTTTCGGATGTTTGATTCCGCCAGAAAAGAAGGTCAGATTGTTTTTTCTGAGTCGCGGGAACAGAATGCTTATTTTTTGTGTATGGATGATCTTGCAGAGCTCTTGTACAGGATTTTTGATAATTGGATCAAAGGCCAGGAAATTTTTTCGGTAAGAGATTCTTTTGGGGTGACGTTTGGACAAATTGGGGATGCACTTGAGAAGGTATGTCCGGGTGTGGAAGTTATATACAAGAAAGACAGCAAAGGCGAAGTGCTTGACCGTGAGACTGCGGATATTCTTAGAATGCAGTATGGATGGTTTCCACGGATTTCTGTGCTGGAAGACATCTTGGAGCTCTACGATGCCTTTATGGAGAAGCAGGATGGAAAGGAGACGAAACTTGACCGGTTCAGACAATGGGCCGGCAGTCACCAGAAGCTTTTGGGAATCCTGGAGTGCGTGCTTGGTTTTCTCGTGGCAGAACTTTTACACAGACTGATGGGCAATCAGGTGCAGTTTCGCTTTATTGATGTTCGTCTACTGTATATTGTTATGATCGGTACTATACACGGAATGAATATGGGAATTCTGGCAGCGGCGCTTGCGTCCGTGGCGCTTGTACTGGACTATTTGGGAGAGGGAGCAAACTGGATGACCCTGTTTTACGAACCATCGAACTGGCTGCCTTTTATCTTTTACTTTATAGCCGGTTCCATCTGCGGCTACGTTCAGATGCGCAATCAGAAAAACATTTCATTTCTAACGAAGGAAAATGTGCTGATCAGGGATAAATTTTATTTCATGCGCGATTTGTATCGGGATGCATCTATAGAAAAGAGAGATCTGAAACGCCAGATTCTTGCAAGTAAGGACAGTTTTGGGAAAATTTTTCGCATCACAAAAAAACTGGACTCGGTTCTTCCACAGGAGATTTTCATGCGGACAGTACAGGTTATGGAGGAAGTTCTGGAGAACCACAGCATCTTGATTTATTCATTTGGGAAGAACCCGTTTTTTGCGAGGCTTGAGACTTATTCCAGAGAGATTTCAAAAGAAGCGCCTCGTTCGCTTCGAATAGAGGACTATCAGGAGCAGATAGAGACCATTAGGCAGGACGGAATCTGGGTGAACAGAAGATTAGAGAAGGATCGCCCCGCTTATATGGTTGGCGTGAAACGGGAGGGAAAACTTGTGCTGCTTGTGGTACTGCAGCGGGCAGATTACGATCAGATGACCCTCTATTACGAAAATCTTCTGAAAATCTTGTGTGGGCTTGTGGAGACGTCCCTTTTACGTGCGCTTAAATATCAGGATGCACTTTATGAAGAACAGCATCTTGGCAATACACTGTTTTTACAGGAAACTTATTTTGTTGAAAAGCTTCTCCTATACTATTCCATGCAGGAAGAGCACCGTCTCGACTATACTGTATTGAAGCTTGATGCAAAAGAAAAGACAATAGAGGAGACAGAAGAAATCTTAAGTCTCCTTGTGCGTGAGAGTGATACGGTCTGTCTGGCAGACAATGGAAGCTTATACCTTCTGCTTCACCAGACGGCAAAGGAACAGGCAGGAATCGTGCAGGAACGTCTGGAACAAGCTGGCATCAGAAGCAGTATCCTGACGCCGGAACAGGAAATGGAAATTAGAGAAGGAATATGATAATGATAGGAATCCTATTGCTTGTGCTTCATTTCATCTGCTGTATAGTGGTATACATCGGAATCAGAAGTCACATATTGAAAATCAAAGTTCATATGATGCCATTTGTAATTTTCGTCCCGGTGACCGGACTTTTGTGCTGTCTGTTTTTGCACTTTCAGCTTTTCCTAAAGCAGGATGCAAGACGCATAAATGGGGTAGAAAAGCTGAAAGTGCAGGAAGAGATCTACCAGGGGATTTTTGCTGAGAGCTCTTCGGCATACGGCAAGGTAGTCTCCATGGAGGAGGCTCTTCTTATCAACGATTCTGGGACGAGAAGGAACCTGATGATGGACGTTTTAAATGATCATCCAGAGGAGTATATCGATGTGCTGATGCTTGCGAGGATGAATGAAGATGTGGAGGTTGTGCACTATGCGACGACGGCGCTTGCGGAACTGTCAAAGCGGTATGATGCACAGCTTCTGCAGCTGGAAGCTGCGTGGAAGGAACACCCTGGCGATGGCAGGCTTTTGGATGAGTATACTGATTTTGTGCAGCGGTATCTAAAGCAGGGAATTGCTGAAGGACAGCATGAACGTGATCAGAGACGGAAATATTCTGCGCTTTTACAGAAGCAGATTGATACGGCGCCTTCACCAAAGCTCTACCATGCACTTGCAGAAAATGCACTTGCTTTGGAAGATTATTCTTTTGCTGAGAGTGTGATTGGCAAAATGGAAGAACGTTGGCCGTATCTGGCAGAATGCCGGATGAGGAAGATTGAGTTGTATGCCAGAAGCGCACAGGGAGAAGCATTGCAGCGAGAACTGCAGAATCTTGAGAGTGAAAATATTTATATTTCCCATGAAGACAGAAAGAAGCTGGAATTCTGGGAATTTCCCCAAAAGAGGAAGGTAGATGACACACAGAAGAATGGAACATAGAAATCGATTTAAGTATAAAGGACTTGCAGGAATATTCACTGTATTTGTAATACTGGCATGCGTTTTGTTCGCAGAGAGAAGCGGAATACGGTACAATATGGAGAAACAGAGAGACGTATATCTAAAGAAAGGATCCTCACCAACTGCGAAAGAGGTACAAAAAGAGCTTGAACATAAGTGTCTTGCACTTACAGATAGTGAAAATAAAGGAAGCTGCGACCTGACAGAACAGTTTGAGCGAATCTTTCTGGATATGAAGGTGGGATATGATCTTGTGGATGTTAAGACGCTGGAAAATGGCGAAGAACTTCCATTTGATCAGTATGAGACGGTGGTCGTGATACTGTCAAATATCAGTACCTTGAAAGAAAATGTACTGACACTGACAAAGTGGGTGAAGGAAGGCGGCGACGTGTTATTCGCAATGACACTGGAGCGTGAACCGTATCTGATGTCGATCGAACAGAAACTTGGTGTCATTTCCGCCGGGTATGGTTATGCGACGGTAGAGAGTATCTTTCCGTCAGAAGACTTTATGGCAGGCGGGGGAACAGAATATGCAATTACAGATCCCTTCGATTCTTCATGGGCGATACAGGTTAGCGATGATGTGACACTGCATGCATGGAGCGGGAAAGAAAAGGTACCGCTTATATGGGAAAGGGTATACGGGGAAGGAAAGTTTGTTGTGGTGAATATCGGTTATTATGAACGTACTTTTCGCGGATTTTATGCGGCGTCTTACAGTCTTCTTACCGAATGTACTGCATATCCCGTCATCAACGGCTCCACGTTTTATCTGGATGATTTTCCTTCGCCTGTACCGGGAGGAAACGGCGAGTATGTGATGCGTGACTATGGAATGAGTGTTTCTGATTTTTATACAAATGTCTGGTGGCCGGATATGCTGAAGTTAGGTGACAAATATGGTATCCGCTATACAGGAGTAGTCATTGAAAACTATGGTGACGAGACGAATGGAGACATACAGACGAATCCAGATACTGGGCGCTTTGAGTATTTTGGGAATATGCTGCTTCACCAGGGAGGAGAAATCGGATACCATGGTTACAATCATCAGCCACTGTCACTTTCGAATACGGATTACAAAGATATCCTTCCGTATAATACTTGGAAGGATTATCAGACAATGAAGGCAGCCGTAGAGGAGCTGGATTCCTTCCTGGAAGAACTATATCCTTCCGCCCCAAGGAGCGTCTATGTGCCTCCGTCTAATGTCCTCTCGAACGAGGGCAGAAAGATGCTGGCTGAGGACTTCCCGCAGATACGGACTATTGCGAGTAACTATCTGTTCAATCAAAATGATCCATTTGTATATCAGCAGGAGTTTGAAGTGGCGGATGATGGGATCGTGGAACAGCCGCGCATTATCTCCGGCGGTATATTGGATGACTATATGCGGCTTGCTGCATTTTCCGAGTTGAATATGCATTTTGTGAACAATCATTTTCTCCATCCGGACGATCTGCTGGATGAGGACAGGGGCGCCAGACTTGGATGGGAAACGCTTCGCAATAACCTTGACGATTATATGTCATGGTTATATACTTCGGCGCCTTCGATCCGAAATCTTACGGGTTCCGAGCTATCCGGTGCAATTCAGCGTTTTGCGGCATCTACGATTACCCGACGGATAGAAGAGGATCAGATTGTCTTTGAGATTGGCAACCTGTATGAGGAAGCGTATTTCCTTGTCCGTTTTAATGAAGAAAAGCCGGGACAGGTGACAGGAGGAATGTTAAGTCCCGTGGCAGGGAATCTCTATCTTCTCTGCGCGCAGGATGAGGAAGTAATCATAGAAATGAATAGGTGATGATATGAGGATATGTCTCGTACTGGAAGGGTGTTATCCTTACGTACACGGCGGTGTATCTACCTGGATGCACCAGTACATTACGATTATGCAAGAGCATGAATTCGTGCTTTGGACGATTGGCGCGTATGCCAAAGACAGAGGGAAATTCGTATATGAGCTTCCAGAAAATGTTGTAGAGGTACATGAAGTTTTTCTGGATGACGCACTGAAAACAGCCTATACGAAACACCGTTCTCCGTCGTTTGACGCAAAACAAAAGGAGATGTTCTGGCAGCTCATGGACTGCCGGCAGCCGGACTGGGATCTTTTGTTCCGCATGTTTCAGGAAAAAGAAGTCGATCCGATGTCCTTTCTCCAAAGTGAGGTTTTTCTTGATACATTTACAGATATCTGTATGAAGGAGTATCCGTATGCAGCATATGCAGATACCTTTCATACGATCCGCTCCATGTTGCTTCCTCTTCTGTATCTGGTTGGAAGTGAGGTGCCCAAGGCACAGGTATACCACACGATTGCGACAGGCTATGGCGGACTGCTTGCTTCACTTGGAAGCTGGAAATACAATATGCCGCTCCTTTTAACAGAGCACGGCATTTATACACGTGAGCGCGAGGAAGAGATTATACGTTCAGACTGGGTAGCTCCACCGTTTAAAAAACAGTGGACAAGATTTTTCTACATGCTCTCGGACCTGATTTATTCCAGAGCCTTCCGCGTTACAAGTCTGTTTACCAATGCAAGACAGATACAGATTGACATCGGCTGTGCACAGGAGAAATGCTTTGTGATCGAGAATGGAATTCATTATGAGAACTTTAAGAATATACCGTTTAAAAAGGAAGATGGCTGGGTGGATATCGGGGCGGTTGTGCGTATGGCTCCGATCAAAGATATTAAGACCATGATATATGCCTTCTATGAACTGACAGCACATGTTGAGCATGTGAGGCTGCATATCATGGGCGGTGTGGATGATGAGGAATATGCACGGGAATGTTATGAGATTGTCGATCAGCTCCAGATTAAAAACCTGATTTTTACGGGACGGGTTAATATTGTGGAATACATGGAAAAACTGGATTTCACGATTCTTACAAGTATTTCGGAAGGGCAGCCGCTCTCGGTGCTTGAATCGCTGGCGGCAGGGCGTCCCTGTGTAACTACGGATGTTGGCTGTTGTCGGGAACTTCTCGAGGGGAAGCCGGGGGATACAATTGGAACAGCAGGTTACTGTGTACCTCCTATGTACCGGGAAGGGCTTGCGCAAGCGATGGAGAAAATGTGCGATTCAAGAGAGAGAAGACTCCGTATGGGCGAGATCGGAAGAGAGCGGGTAGAACGCTACTATCGGCATGAACGGATGATTGGCGAATATAGGAATCTTTACCAGGAAGTTGAGGAGACGTATGGCGGGAATTGGATTTGAACTGAAAAAACTATTTCGTAAAAAGGGAATACTGTCACTATTCCGTGCATACGGATATGCAGGAGTAATCTGCGCGGGTCCAATGCTGCTTGGCATTTTGCTGCTGCTTGGCATTATGTTCTTGTGTGACTATACAGGAGCGTCAAAGCTGAGCCGGGAGCTGCTTGTATGTATGATTACATATACGTTATTGGCATCTTTGACAGTAACAAGCTTTTTTGCCATGGTTGTGACACGTTTTCTGGCAGATATGCTCTATGAAGACAGGGAAGAGACAATCCTGCCATCCTTTTGGGGATCAAGTGGCATTATGCTTGTGACGGGAGGGATTCTTTATGGCGTCTTTCTTTTGTTCTCCGGCGCGACACTTGTGCAGCAGGTTCTATGCTTTGGACTTTTTGGAGAACTGATTGTTGTTTGGAATGCGATGAGTTATCTGACTGCGATTAAGGATTACCGCGGTATTATGTTGTCTTTTACTGCGGCTGTAGTGATTTCGTTTTTAACGGGATGGCTGTTTCTAATGCTGGGAGCTTCCCATGAAACGGGCCTTTTATTTGCTGTTTTTCTTGGTTATGCGGTTATGATGATCTGGGATGTGGTTCTTTTATATCGGTATTTTCCGGGAAGTGAGGAAAGTCCATTTCTGTTTCTTCGGTGGATTGATCAGTTCCTTCCACTTGCGTTTACGGGACTTTGCATCAATGTTGGCTTGTTTGCACATCTGGTTATTCTGTGGACAGGACCTCTCAAGATTCAGGTGAAAGGGCTGTTTTATGGAGCGCCCTATTATGATGTGCCTGCACTTCTGGCATTTTTGACGATTCTGATCACTACCGTGAATTTTGTTGTCTCTGTCGAGGTGAATTTCTATCCGAAATATCGTGCTTATTACAGCCTTTTTAATGATGGAGGTTCGGTGAAGGATATTCATCAGGCGGAGGAAGAAATGCTGGAAGTCTTAAATGAAGAATTGAAGTATACGGCATTAAAGCAGCTGTTTACGACAGCGCTGGTACTGTCGCTTGGAAATTTTCTGCTGGATCTTTTGCCTCTTGGATTTAATGACCTGATGCATGGATATTTCCGTACCCTGTGTGTCGGTTATGGAATTTACGCCATTGCCAATACGATCGTACTGATTTTGTTGTATTTTACAGATTATTACGGGGCACTTTTGTCTTCGGCGCTTTTCGCCCTGACGGCATCGGCTGCCACGGTTGTATCGTTGTTTTTCCCAAAGGTATATTTTGGCTTTGGTTTTTTGGTTGGGAGCGGCGTGTTTTTCTTATGTGCACTGTTGCGTCTGAATGAGTATACAAAGAGACTGCCGTATTATATCCTAAGTGTGCAGCCGATTGTGGCTGAGGATAAAGAGCGGATGTTTACGAGATTGGAATATTTTTTAGAACGTAAGATGAGGAGGATGGAAACCTATGAAGAAAAGAAGGATCGCTAAAGCGACTGTTTTGCTCCTTGTATCCTGTCTTCTGATCGGATGTGCAGGAGGACAGAATGGTGCTGCGGACAAATCAGAAACGAAGGAGAAGGGTACATCCCAAAAGAAGGTTGCTGTGGAAGAGCCACAGGATATTAATGCGGTTCATCTGCGGGATAAAGAGCTTCTGTATGAACAGGATGATACAGAAGTAGTGACGATGTATCTGACCGTGAGCAGTGGTAATACATCTGAAAACACAAACCATACGTGGGAGGAGATTAACACATACTCTGTCTACGATTACGAGAAAATGGGAGTGGAACGCTATCAGGTGAACGGACTTTTACAGGTTGGCGACGAAAATGGTCCCCTTTCGGGAGAGGTTGGTTATGGAGAAAATGCACCAAACGCAACCGTGCAGATCCGAGGACAGACATCGAGTCGGAATGCACAGAAAAATTATAAGATTGAATTGAAAAGAAACAAGGGAAGTTGGAATGGACAGCGCACCATTAATCTGAACAAGCACCAGAGTGATGGACTCCGTTTTCGGAATAAGCTTTCGTATAAACTTTTGCAGGGGATCCCGCAGCTTATGTCGCTGCGCACACAGTTTGTTCATCTTTATGTAAAGGATCTGACAGCAGGGGAAAATGCTGCATTTGAGGATTACGGTCTGTATACGCAGGTTGAACAGCTAAATAAAACAGCGCTTCGCACACATGGCCTCGATGAGAACGCGCATCTTTATAAGATTAATTTTTTTGAGTTCTACCGATATGAAGATGTGATTCGTATGGAGGATGACCCTAAATTTGACCGGGAAGCATTTGAAAAGCTTTTGGAGATCAAAGGAGATTCTGATCATACGAAGTTAATCGAGATGCTTGATGCTCTCAATGATTATTCCGTTTCCATTGATGAAATTCTAGATACTTATTTTGACCGGGAGAATCTGATGTATTGGCTCGGATTCCAGATTTTGATTGGGAATGTGGATACGCAGAGCCGAAACGTATATCTATACAGTCCTCAAAACTCACAGACATGGTATCTGATCCCGTGGGATCACGACAGTTCTCTTTTTAATTCGGAGTATGAGCAGAAAGGATTTGCCGGTAAAGGAAGCTGGGAGTGCGGTGTCAGCAATTATTGGGGAAACGTACTGTTCCAGCGCTGTTTAAAGTCGGAGGACTTCCGCAAAGAGCTTGACGGGGTGATTCAGGAACTACGCGAATATTTGTCTGAAGAGAGGGTAGGAGAACTTGCAAATCGATATGCAGAGGTGGTAAAGCCATATGCATACCGGATGCCTGATCTTATGCATGTGGAATTGACGCAACAGGAATATGAACAGGTTCTTTCTGCCGTTCCTGGAGAAATTGAAGAAAATTATCAGCTGTATCGTGAAAGCCTGGAAAAACCGATGCCCTTTTTTATTGGCGTGCCGGAAGCATCAGGCGGAGAACTTACAATACGGTGGGATTCAGCATACGATTTTGATGCGGAAGATATTACGTATACGGTAGAGATTGCAAGAGACTATCTGTTTACGGATGTCATTTATACGAAAGAAGGGCAGCCTCTTCCAGAGATTGTGACAAAGCTGCCAACTCCGGGGCAGTATTTCGTACGTATCCGGGCAACCAACGAGTCGGCACAGACCCAGGATGCTATGGACTATTACGTAACCGATGCTGGAAAACATTTTGGAATGAAATGCTTCTATGTCAATGAGGACGGAAGCATCAGTGAGGATATTTATGAAGAGTAGTGAGCAGTTCCGCCATGAGTGGAAATATCTGATTAATACGGCGGAAAAGGAACTCATATCCCTGCGTCTTAAACAGTTCCTTACGCTTGATCCGCATGCAGCAGATGGCGGTTATATGATACGGAGCCTTTATTTTGACGATTATTTCAATAGCGCATATGAAGAGAAAGAAGCGGGAGTTCTCATGCGTAAAAAATACCGGATACGTATCTATAACTGCAGTGACAAAAGTATCAAGCTGGAGCGCAAGAAAAAGTTTGGCAGTTATATTTTTAAAGAAGCTGCACCGCTTACGAGAAAAGAGGTTGAGATGATTCTTAACGGCAGATACGAGTTTCTGCTAAAGAGCCCTTATCCGCTGTGCCGGGAATTTTATATAGAATGCATAAGCCATATGATGCGTCCACGCGTAATTGTGGACTACGAGCGTGAGCCATGGATCATGGATACGGGTACGGTGCGGATTACGATGGATTCTAATGTGCGTGCAGCTGTTGGAAGCTTTGATATTTTTGATGCATCCCTGCCGACGATTTCAGTGTTGGAACCGGGAAAGCTCGTTATGGAGGTTAAGTATACGGAGTTTCTTCCAAGAATTCTAAAAGATATTCTGCCGCCGAAGGCCGCGGAGTTTGCAGCTGTATCCAAGTATGTTCTATGCTGTGAAAAGACGCGGTACCTGAATGGATTTACTTACTGGCAGGAATAGAGAGAACGGATAAATAGAAATAAATAAGCAGGCCGGAATAGATATGCCTGCGGTATCAAACAAAGGGAGCAAAAAATATGAGTGTACAAGATATGATAAAAAAGTCGGTATTAGAATCCGATATATTTGCAAAATATAACGTACTAAATGTAATTACGGCGCTTATGCTGGCACTTGTGATGGGCGCTGTCATCTATATGGTGTACAGGAGATTTTATGTGGGCGTTGTATTTTCCAGAAGTTTTGCGGTGACGCTGATCGGTATGACTGTATTAACCTGTATGGTTACACTGGCAATTAGTACCAATATCGTGATCTCACTTGGTATGGTTGGTGCGCTTTCAATCGTGCGTTACCGTACTGCAGTAAAGGATCCGATGGATCTTTTATATCTGTTTTGGGCAATCACAACGGGGATCACTACCGGAGCCGGGATGCATCTGCTGGCTCTTACAGCGGCAGTTGTAATGATTGTAATGATCATGTTTTTCTTTTACAAACAAGAGAAGGGAAAGGTATATATTGTCGTCATCCATTACCGTGGAGATGAAGCGGGAGACCGAATCATTCAGTCATTTGGAAAAATGAAATATTTTATAAAATCTAAGACCATGCGCAAAGAACATACGGAGCTTGCCGTGGAAGTATTCTGTAAAAGAAATGATTTTACATTTACAGAGCGTATTCGTGAGATTGACAGCGTAGAAGATGTGACACTGATTCAGTATAATGGGGAGTATCACGGATAACGTTTCCATTCTTTTACAGGTGGAATGGATACAAACTGCCATGATTTGATTACGCTTGGCAGTGTGAGTAAAGTTAGGTATAGGCTTTTGTGCGGAACTTTGGTATAATATAGCTGACAGAGAAGGAGTGTGAATAACATGGGTGAAGCAAAGAAACGCCTTCCGGTAGGATTGGAAAATTTTGAGCAGATTATAAAAGATAACTATTATTATGTTGATAAAACAGGATTGATTTCTGAACTGATCCGTAATGGTGGAATGGTGAATCTTTTTACCAGACCAAGGCGCTTTGGAAAAACTTTAAATA
>OLNI01000032.1_pt1 | contig 131053 bp, 111 predicted proteins | sample 1672921 | NCBI WGS metagenome assembly OLNI01 (sample SAMEA3136737, study PRJEB25190) | human gut metagenome | biome: human gut; feature: human-associated habitat; material: faeces | place: Austria | collected 2013 | reverse complement strand
TATGATCCAGGTCATAAATCTTAAACTCTGTATTTTTCTGTAATACTGGTTTCTTAGTTTCATCATCCTGTTTGATGATTTTCAGTTTCGCTTCAAACTCATCATCCAGAAGTACTCTCCACGTCTGTGGCTGGTTCGGATTATTCTCAGTGATACGCACCGTAAAATCATCTACTGGAGTATAATTGTGAGGCGTTGTGGTTTCTCGCACAATATAAGTTCCATATGGAAGTGCGATACTGCAAGCATACCCCTTTTCATCTGTGAACATTTCTGTTGCACCATTCTCCCCGATTACAACTGGTGTCGCAGAATCAAAATCATAGCTTCCATCTGCTTTCTTCGTCAGGGAAGATTCCAGATATGCCGTAAATCCGGCACCTTTTAACAAATCAGCGTCTGTTTTACCATTATTGGCAGCTTTAATAATCTGGAATGGCTGTTTCATTACCTGCTCTAATGAAGTACAGTCACGTTTTACCTCTGCTACCAGATCGCCTTCATAATTGCAGACCAGATCATGTTCTGTTTCATCTGCCAGATAACCTACTGACGGACTAATCTCTTTCACATAGTAATCTCCAAGGTATAATCCGTCCACAGAAGCCTGTCCATTCTTATCTGTTGTAAGAGTAGCCACCTGCTCCCCTGCTTTATAGATCACACCGGTAATTCCGTCCGGATGAACAATATCATTACGGGCGTACAGTCCATAAACTGCTTTTTCCAGTGTCGCATCTCCCTGTGCAACTGCCTGTTTCGTTTCCGCATCTCTCTTTTCCAGAGAAATCTTAGCTTTGACTCTCTCATTTACAAATGTATGAGTGAATGAAACTTTCGGCTCGCTGTCACTGGTATATGAGAACTTAAATGTATAAACATCTTTAGAATTTCTCAAATATCCCTGTGGTGCCTGTTCCTCTTTGACTACATAAGAAAATCCAATCGGAAGATCTGCGGTAAATGCCGCTTTTCCATCTGCTCCGGTTGTTGCCTTTTCAATCAGTGTGCCTTTCTTCACTACCACAGTTCCATCTGCATCAGTAATGTCACTGCCTGCATACATAGCAAACACGCCACCTGACAATGGATTTTCTGTATCCTTGTCTTTCTTTACAACACTCACATCAGCTTTCTGTCTGTCATTTGTGAATGTCACATCAGAAAAGACTACTTCCACATTCTGTCCTGCATAAGAAAGTGTGACTGTTTTTTTCTCTCCAGCATTATAAAAATTCTTTGGTGCCTGCATTTCTTTGACAACATAAGTTCCAAGATGCAGATTTTTCAGGATACAAGCACCGTTTTCATCTGTAGAAAGGTTTTCTTTTACCAGATCGCCTTTGCTGTAAATCTTCGCACCATAGGCAGAGATAATATCTTCTCCTGCGTATACGTTATAAACAGCACCTTTCTGACGTCTGTTTTCATACTGGAATACAGTGCCATTCTCACTGACATCAGCCCCCGCAAGGATCTGTCCTTCCTTATATACGGTCAGTTCTCCAAGCTGTTCTTTATCCGGTACAGTTGTTGTCGTTGTCTTGCTTGCTACCAGCTTCACATTGTAAGCGGTTGTATTTACCACATAACCTTTCGGGGCTGTGATTTCTTTCAGATATACGGTATCCTGGGTTTTTACAATCGTTGCAGAAGATTTTCCATTGCTGTCCGTTTCTGGCATAGTTGTAATCAGATTTTTACAATCTGAATCACTGTAAATACCAAACACTGCTCCCGCAAGGTTTACATCTGCTGCTGAATCTTTCTTCACAACTTCTACAGTTGCAAGTTCAATCCAGGATACTTTAAAGTCCACATATTTCTCATCGTCCACGCCTTCTCCAAATACCAGAGCCAGATCCTGGTTTCCAGAACCTGTTGAAATCTTATAGGCTGAATAATCTTTGGTAATACTTCCTTTCATGGTTGCTGACCAGCTCTCTGCCACATCACTTACCTGTGTTAATGGTGCAGACAGATAAAACTTTGTACCACCACAAATCTCTACACTTTCTCCGACTTTACTTGTTTTTCCTGTTGTCAGGTTATGAAGCTGTACACCTGCCGGAAGTTTCATGGTAATGGTCTGTAACGCATCTGCATTGAATGTAATATTCTTTGTTCTCTGGCTGTTGCCATCCACATAGGCTTTTACATTTGCATCTGAAAATGACATTGCCACATCTGGGATTTCCGGCTGAGAAACACAGTAATTGTAAAGTTTCATTGCCAGATTCTGTGCAGTACTGTTTGCACCTGAAAAAGCATCTCCACTGCCATTTGCATAAGAAGCAGCTAGATGCACCAGAATAAATCTGGCTCCTGCACTTAAATTTCCATATCCATTCTCTTCTGTGAAAAATCCATCATCTCCAGAAGCTTTTGTGCCGTAATAACATACCTTAGCAAGTGCTTTTCCATCTCCTACCTTATTGATTGTATAAGTTCCACTTCCTGGTCCCGGCTTGGATGGCTGTACACAGTATGCTGTGGCAGATACATTACCAAACTTCACAGTATACTGATAAGTAAGGTAACTACCATATCCATAATCTGCATATCGGTACATTGTTCCCCTGGTCACTGAAACCTGCTGTGAACTTCTTGCATTTCCTGCAGAAGCCATAAAGGTTACGGTTTCTCCTGCATCCATTGCATACAGGTCAATTCCATTTGTTTCTGCCTGTTCCAGCACTTCAGACACCGTAAGTTCAGTTTCCGTATCAACTGTATTTTCCTGGTGCGACTCTGAATCGTCATCACTCTGCTCTGTATCTCCAGTACCGCTGTCATCGTCAACTGCAATCTCAGAAGAACTCTCTGACTGCGTTTCTGTTTCAGGCTCTTTTACAGTGATATTTCTGCTGATTCTGTAAGACGGATGACCGCTTACCGGCTCTACCGCATATACTGCCTTGTAGGTATCCGGTGTATTTGTATCAAAATCAGCTCCATCCGCATTCTTTGCTTCATGGAATAAAATTTTCATTTTACTCTCATCCACTCCGTCAATACCTGACAGATTAACTTCCACTTCAAATTCATCTCCATAAGCAATCTCAATGTCATTTGCTACCACAACTTCATCCGGATCAAGAGAATCCTGTACCTCTGTTAATTTCGGATACTGCTGCTCAAACGGTATTTCTTCCGGTTCTAATTCCGATGCTGAAACAGCTACCGGCTGAACGATTACAGATGCTAATGTAGCAACTGCCATGACTCCTGATAAGAATCTTTTGAACTTCATTTTCATTTTGACTTAATCCTCTCTTTCTTCACTTATCATCGTTTTTCTTTTCAGCAGGTCTGTACCTGCACTATTCAATCATTAGAACCACCTCCCGATGTTTTTGTTACTGATACCTGTACATTTCTGAAAAGATAACAGCACATGCATATGGCGGCACCTGCACTAAGCGAAGCACCGCCACATGGTATCTGCTGTCATCTCCAATAAATGGAAATAACAGTTTTAATAAGGATCAAGCATTTAAGCCGCAAGAGGCCGTTCCTTGTAAAAGTGCCTTTCAGCCGTTTCCCTTTCACGTTCTCTCCGAATCCTGGCCGCTGGTTATTATGCGTAGCTGAGTTTCCGGGTATCCCCTCTTGCTATCTATATGAAATTGTCAAGGTACAAGTCCGGGCTTTTTCTTTTTGAAGAATTAACCCTTCACCTATAAAGCTCGGCAGAGGGTGTTTACCAACCCTCTTTTGCAAACTTTTTTATTTTTTTCTCAGTTTCTTTTTCTCATTACTTTCTGCGAGTTCTTCTAAACTGGCTCTCAGCTTGGCAACTGCCTTATTTCTCATGTTGTTGACTGCTGCTGAACTGATTCCATGAATATCGGCGTATTCCTGATAAGTCTGTTTCTCAAAATAAAGGGCATAAATAAGTTCCTTCTGCTTATCCGTCAGCATGTCCATCATGTTTTCTGTCATCATTTGCTGAACAATCATTTCTTCCATGTCCGGTGCCACACTCTCTCCAAGCTGCATTTCTTCCATAGCAGAAGATAAAGAAATACAGCGTTTCTGATTGCAGCTATCCAGATTGATGCTCAGGCGATCTTCTCCTCGAAGAACAAAACGCAGATACCACTCAGCCTCTTCAAAGTAAGATTCCGTCAGATTACATCCATATCCATTTCCAGCCACAGAAGAATAGCGATAACCGGAAATATCTTCGATAGGAAATACTGTTACCCGATTCTGTGCCTGATAGACCACATATCCGTTCTTATAAACAGTGATCGTGACTACGCCTACCTCGTTCTTAATAATCTTCTGAGCAACAACCGGGTATTTCCCCTCCCGTAAACTTTTACAGCTCGGTTTCTTTTCGCCTTTCTTTGGAGATTCCACCATTTCTTTCAGTTTTCTAAGTGTCAGCATGACAACCGCCTTTCTGCCTTTCGGCTCCGGGCTGTCAGCAGACAAAAAAAGCAGCAAAAAAAGACTCCGATCTGCCCGGTTTTTTTTATACCGAGCGACTTGCGAAGCCTCTCCTTGCTGCTTTATGTATCAATCAGCTATACAGGACAACTCCCTATACGCAGATTAATCAGCGTTCATATTTTCTACCGTAGTATTTTCAGCTTTATCAGACTTTTCATCCAAAAGGAAACTAAAATCTCCCATTGCGTCATAGGGCTGATGTGTGATAAATTCCAGATATTCTTCTCGGCTCATAATCTGTTACCTCCTTTTTGATGATCTAATCCTATCAATTTTTTCCTCAAAAATCTGAACTCTTATGTTCGAATTGATTTTTACACCGAACAAATTTGTTCGATTCCTATCTGAAACACATAAAAAAAGCAACCATTCTATATGACATCAGAATGATTGCTTAACTTTTTAAATATATTTTTTTCATTTTAGATAGCAGCAGCTTTTAACATCAGTTCTATCTGTTGCACCATAATTTCTTTCTTTTTAACATCTTCAATATCCATAACTGAATTCATAGCTGCTTGTAACCTCCTCTCCAAATCCTCATTTTTACTACATTTACTCTTTATATTGGTAATCGCCTTCTGTTGCATTTCAGTACGATACCCTTTATTCAAATTCTGGGCATACTCAATACATCGTTCCCCCATGTCCGTTGGAATAAAAAAGTCCGCTGTCACATGGGGCATCACCTCTAACATTATCGCAATCTGAACCGACGTTAATTCTTTCGTTCCCTTCCAAACTCTTCTGACTGTCATCGTGCTGACATCAAGTGCCGCTGCTAACTCAGTTTGATTCACTTTATTCTGTTTACACCAGCTTTTAATTTCGCTTCCAATAGAACTTAAAGTCCGCACTTCACAGTCAGATGCCATTTTGATCACCCCCTTCTAACAGATTTCGAATATTCATCTCTTAAAAATAGAGAGAATTATAGCCGGAACAAAATGACTTGCATTTCTATCCCGGCCTTCAAGATCTGTTATCCGTTTAGAAAAAGGTAGTGATTTTTACCATCTAAGGTTTCATCTCATACAGTACTTCCAGAGCGAACTTTCTCTGTTTATCCTTAACACATAACTTCCTGCTGCCAGATTCTTCCCCAATCTTAGCAGAGAGTTTCCCCCAACTACCGTCATCATTTCGTTATTTGCTACTATAAAATTTTCAAGTATTTCTCTTCTTAAAACAGTTCCACCCACAACGTCGATAACAGCCTGGTCGAATGTTATCAGACGCACCGTTTCTATCTTCTTCTTTTTTTTCTTCATAATGTATTCTCGCATTCTTCTCTGTCTTCCAAGCTATATTAGCCTTAGAAATTGTATCTATTTTACATATTTTTCACACAAATTTAATATGTTTCTCATCAAAAAAACTTGACTTCATTTTCTTTGCATGATATACTAATGAGCGTTGTATTTGACAAGTTTTCCTATAACCATTGAAAAATGGGCATATGGAAAATAGAGCTAGAGGGAGCGAATCAACGATTGCTCAGTAATGATACATTAGTATTCGGGTTCTAGACGGATGTCTTGTACAACGTGAAATAGTACTGATAAAGCCGACACCAAGCCCATAAAATCCGACTGCCAATCGGACTAGACCAGAGGGTTGATGTTGATTTTGTCTGTATAAGCGGTTTTTAGGTCTACTCCCTTGCCAGGGGAGTAGGTCTTTTACATTATAGCATTACTGCCATTTATTGTCAATATGCACTATAACCAATGTGTTATGGTGTGTTTTTTTGTGCAAATTGCATTATTTTGCGTGTCAATCATTTAACAGAGTAGTTCATTGCATACCGAATATTTTTTTGTGCATTTTTTTGCACATTTATTATTTTCATTCCTTTTTGTTTGTGATACTATAGACTTAACCATTAATTTCTCTTTTTCTGAAAGGAGTCCTGTGCCATGAACAATCAAGAAATTCTCCAAAAAATCGTCGCCTACATTGAAGCCATTATGGTCGATAAATCCATGACCTCTCGTGATCTCGCAGAGATATGTGCAAAAAAGTCAGGAAAAATGTCACCTCGAACAATTGACAAAATGTTTAAAACCCCATCTTCTACTACATTATCTACTTTATTAAAAGTATGTGATGGTTTGGATTTAAACTTAAATGCGGTATTTCATTCCATCGAAATTGCAAAAACATCAGCGGAGAATGGGCAGCAACGTCTTGTTTATGAAATTGACAATCCCGCTTATAACGGTTATACAGGAAACTACCATGTATTTTATCTGCCAACATCGGCTTACCCAGAAGACCATGCTGATCAGACTTTAGTACATGGAGTCCTGAAGTTGGGCGATTTCAATTCTATGCATGAATGTTCTGCAATTCTCGATATTGATTCAGGCGATTTAACTACGGAGGGTTCTCCTTTTTCCAAGCATTACGAGGGTACGTTAATCTATTCCTCTAACAGTCAGATGTTCTGCCGACTTGTTTGCAGTAAATATGGTGATATGTGGTTTATGGTTTTCAATCATGGCAATCTCAACAACAAAGAACTTGCCTGTGTTGTAGGTTGTGCTGCTACAGCTTCATCCGGACGTATCCGCCATCCAGCTATCCATCGCTTTTGTTTATGTAATATGCAACAATATCCTGTGATAGATCCTGATACCCAATCATTAATCGAGGGGCTTCTCAGAATACAGGAAAAGCATATTATTATTAAAAAAGAAACTGTAGACACGCTTTTGAAACAGGGATCTTTTGATCCGGCTTTCCGCACAAATCTTGAAAATTATTTGAATATTGCTCAAGTATACTATGCTTTACCGAAAGGCACATTAAAGGAAGATATTCCGCTGGCAACATCAATAAAGGAACTGGCAAAATTATCTAACGTCTCTTCCCTTGAAAAAACATACCATATTCTTCACGAAGATGATCGTGAGTTATCATGCATCCTGAAAAACTGCCTTACTGCTCCTACTGTACCAAAAGAGACATCTGAATCAGAATAACAAAAAAGGAGCCAGGAACATCCTTTTTTCCGAATGTTTCTGACTCCTATTAGTCCTTCGCTCAATACCAATTTATCAAACGGTTACAATATTCTTTTTTACTTCATATACAGTCAAAGAGCCATCCTTTTTGCGTCTGACCTCCGCATTATTTCCCCGATCTGTAATAGCACTGATTGTATTCAATAAATATAATGCTTTTTCTGCTTGTCCTGCTCTCTCTGTATTTTTCTGCGTATGACCTGTTTTCAAATCTGATCTCATCTCCAGTCCTCCAAGTAATATAAAATCACTCATACGGATAAGGGAAAGAAAACCGCTGATGAGTTTTGACGAGCCATCCCGAAACAGTATTTTACTGTTGCTCATCCAATAGATTTCATGCCAGGTAACAGGGCTGACCTCCTGTTTCCTTTCACATTTATGATTATACTATCAGAACATACGTTCGTCAATCTCTATTTTTCTTTTTCACGAAAATATTTGCAAAATATTTGCAAAAAGGCAGCCGATCATACATCCCAGTCCATTATGAATCATATCGTCCCATTCAAATAAACCACGCATAAAAATCAACTGACTGAACTCTATTATTGCTGATACCAATATTCCTACAGCCAGAGCCTGATACCACTTCACTTTATGATTTGCAATTATGGGAAGCAGGACTCCGGCAGGTAATAACAATATGCAATTCAGCAAATTCTCTTTTAATAACGTCCAATCATGGTAGCGAATAATATCTCTCCATGACCAGAATGGTACTAATTCATACTGACGAATAGTTCCCGTCCTGGTAAATACAGTTGATCCAAATACAATTCCCAGGAACACCACCAACGCCAATACTGCTGCTGCCTGAATTATATTCAACTTCTTTCTATGTACACACACTGCCATCGCTGTACATACCAGTATCAATACTCCTGTAAAAGCCAATATTTCATATCTTGACCATTGCTTATTATATGTTGTCCATATCTGGTAAATGTCCATTCAATTTCCTTTCTGTATCAATCAATCCAAATCTCAAGAACATCGGATACAAATAACTGGCACCGAATACTCCTAATTTTTTCGGTCCGCTTATATTTTCATTCTTCTCTAACGTCGCTTTTAAAGCAACTTTCACACTACTTCTCGTTATAGATTTTTTCTTTCGATTAATCTGTATTTCATTTCCGTTTACGGCATATCGAAATCGTAATCCTTTTACCGTTGTAAAGGAATATCCTGAAAAAATTTCAATCGTACTCCACAAATAATTTTCCACACATTCTAAGGAAGCCCCCTTACATATCTGTAATTGCTCAACAGCTTGCTTTCTTTTTCTATACATTCTACAACGTTCTGCGTAAAGACTAAGTTCATCTACATTATAGATCATTTTGGTATATGGCAGATAGGAATGTACAGATGACTTGCTCAAACCAGTTGCCTTCATTATTTTTGTAATACTCATTCCCTGCTCTCGCATTAAGTTAATCTGCTCACTGTTCTCAGTATGATATACGCCTGCAGTAATCAATATTTTTCGTGTTTTCATCAATGTAATGCCAAACTCTTCTGATACTTGCCTTAACGAAATACCTGATCCATCAGCCACTCCCGAAGTATATGCCTCTACAATACAATTCTGGAACTGTTCCATTATTCTGTTCTGATCATACCCTGGTTTTTTTTTTGTTCTTCCCATTTTTCTTTACACCACTGCCATGATTGCTTTTATTTCTATTTTTCTCTCTTTTATATTCATCCCATGCATCCACTGCCTCTATCCCTGCCATCCATAGCACCAAGGTATCCGCCCGAAGCGTTACCCCTAAATGCTTCAGCATAAACGGTTCCGGCAAGAGCGAAAGCAAGAAAATCATAAATAGCATATATGCTTTAAATAATTTGACAATATCCCTCCGCATACGTTTTCTCAAAAAACAATATCCCAAAACATAAAATATAATCACACCTGCTTTAAGCCATACCTTCATACTTTCTCCTTTTTCGTGTCAATCCAATCATATTATACTGATACTCTGGCAACCACCAGTGCCAGAGTATTCATATCTTATTCTACAGTAACGCTTTTTGCCAGATTTCTAGGTTTGTCTACATCTAACCCTTTAGCCACGCTGACATAATACCCCATTAGCTGCAACGGAACAACTGCCAGACTTCCTACGAAGTGTTCATCTATCTTCGGAACGTAAACTGCAAAATTTACCTGATCTTCAATCTCGTATTTTCCATATGTTGTCAATCCCATCAAATACGCACCACGACTCTTGCACTCCAACATATTACTGATGGTTTTCTCGTAAAGATCACTCTGTGTCAATACACCAATTACTAACGTTCCTGGCTCGATCAGACTGATCGTACCATGCTTTAATTCCCCGGCTGCGTATGCTTCAGAATGAATATAAGAAATTTCTTTCAGCTTTAAACTGCCTTCCAGAGAAATTGCATAATCAATTCCTCTGCCCACAAAAAACACATCATGAGCATTCGCATATTTCGCAGCAAACCATTGAAGTCTTTCTTTATCCTGCAGGATTTTCTGAATCTTATCCGGAATTGTCAATAACTCAGTAATGTAATTGCCATACTGCTCTTCTGTAATGGTATTTCTAACTCTAGCAAATTGAACAGCAAGACAATACATTGCTACAAGTTGGGCGCTGTAAGCCTTTGTCGTTGCCACTGATATTTCCGGACCAGCAAGAGTATAAAATACTTTATCTGCCTCACGAGCAATACTGCTGCCAACAACATTTACGATTGCCAGAGTTGTTATACCTTTTTCCTTTGCCAAACGCAAAGCTGCTAAAGTATCCGCTGTTTCCCCTGACTGGCTGATAACAATAACCAACGAGTTTTTATTTATTGGCATTTTTCTGTATCTAAATTCAGATGCAAGATCCACTCTTACAGGAACATCCACCAAATCCTCAATCACATACTGTGCTGCCATTCCAACATGCCAAGCTGAACCACATGCAACAATATATATCTGTTCAAATTTCTGAATTTCCTCTTCTGTAATCTCAACTGATGATAAATCAATATCATTATTTTTTATGACAGAACTTAAAGTATCCTGAACTGCTTTCGGCTGTTCATGGATCTCTTTCATCATAAAGTGTTCAAATCCTGCTTTTTCTGCTGCTTCAGCATCCCACTTAATTTCTGTTGTCTGCTTTTCAATCTCATCCCCATCAAGGTTAAAGAAATGAGCTTCTCCAGGTGTCAATCTGGCAAATTCCAAATTACCAATATAATAAACATTTCTGGTATATTGCAGAATAGCCGGAACATCAGAAGCTACATAGGTTTCGCCGTCTGTCACTCCAATAATCATTGGGCTGTCTTTTCTTGCTACCCAAATTTCTCCCGGATAATCTTTGAACATAAGTTCCAGGGCATAGGAACCACGCACACGAACCATCGTCTTGGCAATCGCATCAATCGGTCCGAGATTATACTTCTTATAATAATAGTCCACTAATTTGATTACTACCTCTGTATCAGTCTGACTGTAAAAAGTATAACCATGCTTTAATAATTTTTCTTTAAGTTCTGTATAATTTTCAATAATACCATTATGTACTCCAACTACTTCTGATTCTACTTCTCCAGAACCTGACCTTGTACAATTTCCAGATACATGAGGATGTGCATTAATCTGACTTGGCTCGCCATGTGTTGCCCAACGTGTATGTCCGATTCCACATGTTCCTATCAATGCTTTTCCTTCATCTGTTTTTTCAATCAGATTGCCTAATCTTCCCTTGGCTTTAACCACCTGTGCCAGACGCTCCCCATCTCGCACAGCGATCCCCGCCGAATCATACCCTCGGTACTCTAATTTAGACAGACCACTTAATAAAATAGGTGCTGCCTGCTGTGTTCCAGTAAAACCAACTATTCCACACATTTTATTTTTATCTCCCCGTTCTTACAATTACTTTTTCAATATTAACAAAACAAATTATTTTTCTGCCACTATAATAATTTCATGTCCTTTTTCGAGTGAACACTTATCATACCAGCCATATTTCTCTTTTATCTTGAAACCCACACTTTCTAATAACGTTACTATTTCCTTATATTCATAATATCTAAGTTCCATATACGCTTTTTGAGTTTGATGAAAATTATTATCCTTTTCTATTTCATATGTATGTGTGGTATGAACAATCTTATTTTTTTTGTCAATATGATTACATGCATACTTCATTGTTATTTTTTCATTTCCAACCGTTTTTGAAAATATAGTTTTATCATCTTTACATTGATACTTCAAAAATGTTTCCGGTTGAAACAAATCTAAAATAAACAGCCCACCCTGAATAAGATGTTGGTATATGCAACTCAACGCACTTATAATGTCCTTCTGCTCAGATAAACTTTGAAATGATCTCCCTGGTGTCAATATTAATGAAAACCTTTTATTTAAATGAAACTCTGACATATTTCCACAAATAATTTCCAAATTACAGTTTTGTTCATTTTTCTTTCTTTCTACTATCTGAATCATTTCTTTTGATAAATCTAAAGCAGTAACATCATATCCCAAAGATGCAAGTTTTAGACTCACTCTTCCAGTTCCACATCCTAATTCTAAAATATTACCTTTACATTTTTGTGCATACTCAATATAGAAATCCATATCTTCTTGTTGATACTCACTTTCTTCTATATCGTAGTATTTTGCAACTCCTTCATATAAATTCATCAAACCACTCCATATATCCCTACTTAGGCTTACCAAAAAGCACCTTGATAAGCCTGTTTATAATAATTCTACCGCCTATTAAAAAAAGTTAATTAGTTATTGCATTCCTCACATCTACAATCAGGACAATAGCAATATGGATACTCGCCTTTATTCTCTTTTTTAATATTCTGATTCTTCAAGAATTTCTTAGGTTCAACAATTTTTTTAATCTTGCTCATTTATTATTGCCTCCTTTATTTTCTCGGTAACAAAATAATCTGTAATATATTTCCACTCTACGCAAATAGGCTCAGTAGAATCATTATCGTATAACGTATATGGGCAACCACACATACACAATGGTAAAAATTGACATTCTGTACATTTTGAATATTCAAATGGTGACCACTCTGCCCAATTTATTTCTTGTATTGCTTCTTTTCTAGTTTGATTCTCTGGATTTAACACATTTCCTATCTTTTTATCCAATTCTCCAGTTTGTGTTCTACACTTAAAAATATTTCCGTTACAATCAATCACTGCTGAGTCTGGACGACAGGCCATACAGGCTCTTGCTGCTGTTGGATAATGATCATCCATACCATAAGGGAATCCTCTATCCTTCAATACCTCATACAATTTTACAATCGTATCTGAAAATTCCTCTATGTTCATGTAGATTTCCGAAGTATTCCCAGACGAATAATCCAATAATTGTCCAAAATATAATTTCACTTTCTTTAAATCTTCAGATTCCAAAACATCAAAAACATTTGAAATGGTATGTATATTTTTTTTATTCAGATTAATTCTAACACTTACATTAAATTTCTCTGAATATAATACTTTTATGGCTTTTACAACATCTTCAAATGTACCTTGACTATCACTCGCATATTTTCTTGTTTGGTTATGATGTTCTCTATCTCCATCTAATGTAATCTGAATATTAGAAATTTTATTTTTCTTTAATCTATTGCACACGTCTGGAATATACTTTAACCGAGTGCCATTAGTAGTCATTGAAGCAGTATAATCCACCCCATATTTTTCTGTCAATGCAATTAACTTTTCACTTAAATCATCTATTTCCTTGATTTTCAATAAGGGTTCGCCACCAAACCATGCAATATTAAGTGTTTTTACATATGGAAGTTTTTCCTCAATATAATAAAGAATTCCTTCTGTTACTTTATTCCAATCAAAACTATCTTCTTGCTTTATATGATGTTGCCTCTCAAAACAATAAAAACAAGCGCAATTACATTCCAACGTGGGAATAATTGTAACAGACATATAATCTCGTTTGTATTTATCATTATGGAACAGATTTTTAATAGTTTTCAATTCATTATAATTTTCAAAAACAACAAATTCATTTTCTATCAATTCATTAATATCTTCCAACATATCTTGGTCACATTTTTCGATATCGAACTTATTGTTTTGCAGCAATCGGAAACTCTGCTCTGGCACCTCTAATAACCCTTGATTTAACGTATTAAAAATCCAATATCGACCCCCCACTTCATAAAACCTATTGTAAAATGATGATTTATAAAGTTCTCCCATATTTTCTCCCATTCCCTGAAATATCTTCTTACATATTATTTAATCTCTGCCATACAAATCTCTTGTATATACTTTATCTTTTACATTATCCAAACAACTATCATATCTATTTGCGATAATTGCCTGGCTCTGTTCTTTAAATTTATCCAGATCATTCACAACCTTGCTTCCAAAGAAAGTACTTCCATCTTCCAAAGTTGGTTCATAAATAATCACAGATGCCCCTTTAGCTTTGATTCTCTTCATAACGCCCTGTATAGAAGACTGGCGGAAATTATCTGAATTTGACTTCATAGTAAGACGGTATACACCAATTACAACCTCTTTTTCCATAGAAGCATCATATGTATTCTCATCTCCATAAGCATAATATCCAGCTTTCTGTAATACACGATCTGCTATGAAATCTTTCCTTGTTCTATTAGACTCAACGATTGCAGACATCATATTCTGAGGAACATCTGCATAATTTGCCAGAAGCTGTTTTGTGTCTTTCGGTAAGCAATATCCACCATAACCAAATGACGGATTGTTATAATGAGAACCGATTCTAGGATCAAGGCACACCCCATTAATAATCTGCTGTGTGTTCAGTCCCTTCATTTCTGCATAAGTATCAAGCTCATTAAAATATGAAACTCTAAGAGCCAGATATGTATTAGCAAATAATTTCACTGCTTCTGCTTCTGTAAATCCCATTATCAAGGTATCAATATTTTCTTTAATTGCACCTTCCTGTAACAATCCAGCAAACGTGTTCGCAGCTTTTACAAGTCTAGCATTTTCAACATCTGTTCCCACAATAATTCTGGACGGGTACAGATTATCATATAATGCTTTTGACTCTCGTAAAAATTCTGGACTGAAGATAATATTATCACAGTGGAATTTCTCTCTAATACTTGCGGTATACCCTACCGGAATTGTAGATTTAATTACCATAATTGCATCTGGGTTATATTCAATAACCAGCTTAATCACAGCTTCTACCGCTGATGTATCAAAGAAATTTTTTTTACTGTCATAGTTCGTAGGTGCAGCAATAACTACAAAATCCGCTTCTTTATATGCAGATTCCGCATCTAATGTGGCAGTCAGATTTAACTCTTTTTCCTTTAAGTATTTTTCAATATACTCATCCTGAATCGGACTGATCCTTTTATTGATTTTCTCTACCTTTTCCGGGACAATATCAACTGCCATTACTTCATGATTTTGAGATAACAATGTGGCAATAGAAAGTCCTACATATCCTGTTCCTGCAACTGCAATCTTCATTATATCGTTTCTCTCCTTAAATTTTCTAAAATTAAATACCTAATATTTTAAAAGCTCTTTCCATATATTTATCCAAAGTACTCTTGCTGCTAACCTGATAGGCTTCAATATCTTGGCTTTTCCATCCCTTCGCTTTTGTCAGATCAGCCATATATTCATCAATCAACCTATCTGGATCAGCTACTGATTCCAGTTTTTTAGGTTCTACTTTAATTCCTTCTTCCGCTAACTCCATTCGTCTTTCAATTTCATATTCATTCTCTTTTGGAATTTTATAATCCCGCCCTAAATACATAACTGTCTGAACAAATTTCACAGTATCCAAATCTGTTTGCATCAGGAAGTCATATACTTTATCACTATATGGCTGACCAGATTTTATTCTATCTATCACATCTACTTTTTCTTCGGATTTTCTTATTTTGGATAAATGATAAACCTCTTTTAAAATGCCTTCATATTGCTCATATTTTTTCAATCTACTCATAACCCCTCCATTGAAATCATACTTTATATTTTCTAAACTATTTCAAAAAATGTGTCCGGTCTTTCTGGGTTAAAGATTTCATTACATGTCATAACAGTCACAAGATTTTCTGTTTCACTCAAATTAATGATATTATGCGTCCAACCTGGAATCATATGTATAGCTTCAATTTTATCTCCACTTACTTCAAATTCCACCTTTTCTCCTGTATTAATATTACGTTCCTGAATCAATCCATGCCCTGCCACAACAATGAAAAGTTCCCATTTAGAATTATGCCAATGCTGCCCTTTTGTAATTCCCGGTCTGCTAATATTAATCGACACCTGACCACAATCCTGAGTATGCACTAATTCTGTAAAACTTCCACGATCATCCACATTCATTTTTAAAGCATATTTGAATTTTTCTGTTGGCAAATATGTCAAATATAAACTATATAATTTCTTTGCGAAAGAACCTTCTGGCATTTTGGGCATCATAAGTGTCGTTGGCTGTTCTTTAAATTGCTGTAATAAGTCCACGATTTCTCCCAATGTAACTTTATGTGTCACTGGAACACAGCAATATTTTCCATCTTCTTTTATAACCGTTTCCACACCATCAAATTCGCAATGCTTCTCTTTTCCTTCTATCAGATCAAACATGCCTTCTACTAAATCATCAATATACAGTAATTCCAATTCTGTATTACGATCATTTACAGTAAACTCTTCATCATTTGCCACTGCCCAACAAAAAGTTGACACTGCTGAATTATATTTCGGTCTGGAATGTCCCATCAAATTAGGAAAACGATATACAGCAACCTTAGCTCCTGTTTCATTTGCATAATCAAAAAACAATTCCTCGCCTGCCTTTTTTGAACGTCCATACTCTGAATTTCCAAAACGTCCTGCAAGTGTAGCCTGTATTGATGAAGAAAGCATAATTGTTGCTTTATTATTGTACTTCTTTAATGTATTCAGTAAATCAGAAGCAAATCCAAAATTCCCTTTCATAAAATCTTCTGGATTTTCAGGACGATTTACTCCCGCCAGATTAAATACAAAATCAGCCTTCTGACAATACTGATCTAATTCTTCTGGCGTTGAATCAAGATCATACTCATAAATATTTTCTACTGAGATATTTGGTCTTTTCCTATTTTTGTTATCCCGGATATTTTTTAAATTATTTACTAAGGCAGTCCCTACCATGCCTTTCGCACCTGTTATCAAAATATTCATACAACTCACATCCTTATTCCATTTGTTATAGAATCAGTGCAATATTCCACTTACACTTCTTTTCTCCAAACCATTTTATTGACAACACCTGTATAGCTCTGAATAATTTTTACGACTTTTGAACTAACATTCTCTTCAATATAGTCTGGCACCGGAATCCCATAATCACCTGCTCTGTTCATTTCAACTGCAGTATCAACAGACTGTAACAATCCCTTTTCGTCAATTCCTGAAAGAATAAAACATGCTTTATCTAATGCTTCCGGACGTTCTGTTGATGTACGAATACATACAGCCGGGAATGGATGTCCAACCGATGTAAAGAAGCTACTCTCTTCCGGTAATGTTCCAGAATCTGACACTACCGCAAACGCATTCATCTGCAGACAGTTATAATCGTGGAACCCAAGTGGCTCATGCTGAATCACTCTCGGATCAAGTTTAAATCCTGTGGATTCGATTCTCTTTTTACTTCTAGGATGGCATGAATATAAAATTGGCATATCATACTTCTCAGCCATTTTATTTATTGCATTAAATAAAGATAAGAAATTCTTTTCTGTATCAATATTTTCTTCACGATGCGCTGAAAGAAGTATATATTTTCCTTTTTCCAAACCGAGTTTACTATGAATATCCGATGCTTCAATTTCTGCTAAATTGTTATGTAATACCTCTGCCATAGGTGATCCAGTCACATATGTACGCTCCTTTGGCAAACCACAATCTGCCAAATATCTACGAGCATGTTCAGAATATGCCATATTCACATCGGAAATAATATCTACAATACGTCTGTTTGTTTCTTCTGGAAGACACTCATCCTTGCAGCGATTACCTGCCTCCATATGAAAAATCGGGATATGCAATCTCTTCGCACCAATCACCGACAAACAACTATTAGTATCTCCAAGAACCAACACTGCATCTGGTTTAATCTCTGCCATCAGCTTATAACTCTGTGCAATAATATTTCCACAAGTTTCTCCAAGATCTGCTCCAACAGCGTTCAAATATACTTCCGGATTCTCCAGCTTTAAGTCCTTAAAAAATACACCATTTAAGTTATAATCATAATTCTGTCCTGTATGGGCAAGAATCACATCGAAATACTTACGGGTTTTATTAATTACAGCAGCCAAACGGATAATCTCTGGTCTGGTTCCTACAATAATTAACAATTTTAACTTTCCATTTTCTTTCCATTTTACAGTATCATATGTTCCCATTATTATTCACACTCTCTTTCTTTGAATATTTATCATACATGTCTTAATTCCTATTATGTAATACTTTCAGATTCCTTACTTGTCGAATCTATCATGATTACTTCTGGAACTTTTTTACCTTCATCTATATCTCGATTATAACGATCAAGAAGTTTTTTTACTTTTACTGGATTTCCAACGTCAACCAATACATAAACCATATTGTCCGTCTGCTCAGCTTTTGCATATTCCTCCACCTGTATGTCATATCCATGCATATATTGACCATTAGAAGACAATTTTACTTCTATAACCGTTATATCCTGTCCTCGGCTAATTTTAAAGTCAACAGGACCTCTTCCTTCATCAGCTTCACAACTCAGACTTAAATTATTTGCCTGAATATAGGCTATACCTGATAAATGAATCACTCGTTGCACAATCTTTTCACGCTTCTGAGTTCCGGCACTTAATATGACTTCCCAACCTCTATTGTATTCTACCCAATTTTTGAAAAGATTCAAAATTTCAATCGAAGCAGTTTTACTGTCTATTTCTCTATCTTTATACCTCGACAACCATGATATTCCACTTTTCTCTATCCTTTGCCATAATTTAGCAAGGAAATAATCAATCTGTTCTTCTGGATTGTATGCATCCAATTTTTCCTCTCGGTACGCTTCAATAACCTGTTTACACTTTTCTGAATCCTTAAATATTTTCTCTCTCAAATAATATTTACGATCAGTAGCAGCCCATTGTGTCCATTGTTCCGCTACCTCATTATTCATCATCGCTCGAATTGTATTGTTCTCCACAATAACCGAATCTATTTCTTCCCATGATTTTGCTACCGGCAATTTATGCAATATTTCTGTCGGAAGCAAAAGTACTTCATATCCTTTTACCGGGTTGCATAATAATCCATTATTAAACAACTTATCCGGATAATTATTTTTTATAATTCCAAGTTGTTGATTCACTCTCTCCGTATATGTCTGTATATCCGGTAAAATCAATGTTGCAATCATATCACTTAAACGATCCGGTCCAACATTGTCCTGAAATAATGGTAGCAACTGAAAAAATTCTGGATCATCAATTCCAGCCTTAACTATATCATATGCTGTTTCTAATACCATCATTGATATTTTAGGTCCAAATCCTGATCCTGGTGCCTTTTCCCCAAACCCTAAGCATATACCATTTACTTCTGAAAATTTAAATATATCGAATGCAGCTCGAAAATATGTGTCTTTTACATTTTTTTGTTCTGCACGATCCAACAATTTTATAATTTTCCGAAAGAAATCATTGATTCTTTCGTAAGAACCTTCAAACTCTGGAGTAGTTGTTTCCTTTAATCTCTGGATGTTAATAAAAAACGCATTATCCTTATCCAGCACCGGATCAAACACGCCCACATTCTCCAGTGCTTCTCCTATTTGCAAATAATCTGATAACAACATATTTCAGAACACCTCACCTCTACCATAGATGATCCCATCCTTTATTAAAATACTTTAATCTAAACTCATCACAAGCAGTTTTATATTGACTCATAATAATTACTGCATCGCTGTATGAACTTCTTCCTTTTCCATTTGTCTGTCCGTCCTCAGCTTCCAGTAACAAGTCCAAATATTGTGTAGAATCTTCTGATGCCATTATCTTTTTTAAAGGAGAGAGTACACGATTAACTTGATCTGTTTTAAATGCATTTGTTAAAGCATCTGGCTGTTTTTTTGACAATGCCGAAAATTCTGCATACAGACCGCCCAACAATTTTGCAAGCAAATTAAATCTTTCTTCATCTGCAGCTTCTGTACCTTCTCTTTCATTAAGTTCTTTAACAATCACATCCACATCATCTCTTATTCGATTTGCCAGTGTTGCACATTTTGGCACCCCCGGAGCTTTTTGTAATTCATATACACGCCCCTTCTCAAGCAGTTCCAAATTATCATAAATGCGTTCTGCATTAACCTCGAAATTTGAATTGTCACTCATCATGCACTCCCCCTTTCATTATATATGTATTTACTACTATTCCATTTTTGCAAGTTCAGCCTGAATATATTCCAAAGAAGCAATCTTTTCTTTTGTTTCTTCTAAATTCAATCTCTTAGTGTTATTGGAGTTAAACTCTGTCAGGGTATTTCTCTTCTCATCACCATCTTTGAAGTATTTATCATAATTCAGGCCTCGATTATCAGCCGGAACACGATAGAAATTACCCATGTCAATAGCTTTAGCACACTCTTCATTTGTAAGAAGTGTTTCATACATCTTCTCTCCATGACGAATACCAATTACCTTGATATCCTCTTTCTTGCCACCAAATAACTCGCACACTGCTTCAGCCTGTGTCTGAATTGTACAAGCTGGAGCTTTCTGAATCAGAAGATCTCCATTCTCGCCATTCTCAAATGCAAATAATACAAGATCAACAGCTTCCTCCAAGCTCATAATAAAACGTGTCATAGATGGCTCTGTCAGCGTAATAGGATTTCCCTGCTTAATCTGATCAATCCAAAGTGGAATAACTGATCCACGACTGCACATAACATTTCCATAACGAGTACAACAAATCTTTGTTTTTCCAGACATTCTGGATTTTGCAACCGCAACTTTTTCCTCGATTGCTTTTGTAATTCCCATTGCATTAATTGGATAAGCTGCCTTATCTGTTGATAAGCAAATAACAGACTCTACCCCTTCCTCAATCGCTGCCGTAAGCACATTCTCTGTTCCAATGACATTTGTACGAACTGCCTCCATCGGGAAGAACTCACATGATGGCACCTGTTTTAAAGCCGCTGCATGAAAGATGTAATCTACTCCCGGCATCGCTCCTCTTACAGACTGCAAATCACGAACATCTCCAATATAAAACTTGATTTTATCAGCTACTTCCGGCATTCTCGCCTGAAAGTCGTGTCGCATATCATCCTGCTTCTTTTCATCTCGTGAAAAAATGCGGATTTCACCAATATCTGTTTTAAGGAAGCGATTCAAAACAGCATTTCCAAATGAACCCGTTCCACCAGTTATCATTAATGTTTTTCCTTTAAATAAACTCATTTTTTTCTCCTTTTATTTTATATTTTATTTTTTCTTAATAACCAAACCCACAATTTTATTTTTTGTTACTTTCCAATAAATTAAACAAATTACTGCATATGTAATTATTCCTGCCAAAACTTCAAAGAAAAGAGCAACAATGCCCCCATTAAAGCACAGAGCCACTACTCTTACAATTGTAAACATAATAACTCCGAATACCACATATATCATGGACTTAAAAATTGTAGTTAAACATGAAATATATTTATTCATTTTTATATATTGCCAAACACAACTCACCAATTCTGCCACTAATGTACCAATAACTGCTCCTAATGCTCCTAACCTTGATATTAAAAACCAATTCACCACAAAATTGACACCTGCACCACAAAATACAGACTCTATAAATATTTTTTCTTTATGATTTGGTATTAAATATTGCATTCGAGCAATTTCTGAAAGACCTTTTATTACGAGAACCGGGGATAGTGCAATAATTAATCTGATACATTCATCATAACCCTTCCCAAAAAAGAACGGTGTAAACTCTTTTGAAATTGCAGAAATTCCACATGCCATTGCTACAGCAACTACAATGATTAATTCAATAGAAAGTAAAAAAAGTTTTCTTGCTTCCTCTAATTTTCCTGCTTTATTTAAAGAAGTCATCCTCGGTAACATAACAGTCCCAACACCCGTTAATATGCCTATTGGAATGTTAATAATTTTATCAGCGTTATAGTAATAGCCTACTTGTTTATAAGTACTTAATAAGCCCAACATCGTTTTATCCATAATGTGATAAACTGACATTGCCATCAATGGAACAAACAAAACTAAATTAGGTTTTATGTGGCTAGCAACTTCAAACCATGAAATCTTTTTAATAGCTTTTAATTCTATCTCTTTTGATGCAAAAAACCAAAGTATTGCATTACTAAGAAACGTACTACCAGACATAATTACTGTGTATATCCAAAGATCACTCGGCTTTCTAACCAACATTAAAATCAATATTACAGAGCAAATTCGAATAACCATATTTCTTGACACAGTTATCTTAAATTTCTCTACTCCAAAAAATAGCCAGTTGATATCGACCAATGATCCTAATAAGTAAAAAATTTGTAAAAAAGCTATGTATATATTTTGAGAACATATCTGGGTTAAATAAAACGCATACACGCTTATTGAAATTACTGTACAGCATAATTGAAGCATATATATATTCCAAAACGTCTTACTTCTTTTTCCCCTATCTTTCCCACAATCTGCAATAGTTCTCGTTCCATAATTCACTACGCCAAGCATTGCAAATAATGTAAAATAATTAACGATAGATTGTGTATATGAAAAAACCCCTTGCTTTTCAGCTCCTAAGACTCTCGCTAAATACGGTGATGTAATTAACGGGATACATGTATTTAATATTTGATATATTGTCTGATATCCTAAATTTTTTTTAAGTTTACTCATTTGAACTTCCTTTTACTTATTAAGCATATTTTTCTATACCACGCGCAAACAATATGCCATACATTAACCACATATAATAACATTTAACACCTGGTCCTATAGGAGCTAATCCCTCAAATATGCTATTTATTCCATAACCTATACATACAATGACAAGTATCGAGGAATAAACATTTGTTCTGTCAAGTTTTAAACTTTTTATAACTGGTAAATATGCTATTCCAATTATAATGCTTCCTGTAATAATGCCAAATTGTAATATACATGATAAAGGGAAACATTCAAAATACAAAGAACCTATTCCAGTCAACCAATGTCCTTCTATTAAAGTTGGGAATTCTGATACAATAGAAACTCTTCCAGATGTTAGCGAATCTAAACTAGAAGCGTTTCTTCCTGCAAACAATATATTACCCACGAACATATCAAATAAATTTTCATTCATAAGTAAAGCTAATGTGCCAATTACCACAACTACCATTAATAAATATTTTATCTTACGATTGAATTGCTTTCCTAAAATAATGTAAAGTAAACATATTGCAAATCCAACAATCGTAGCCCTTGATTTTAAAAATATCAACAAAATCACCTCAAAAAGTATGACTACTATTTTTAGCAAATTGAAAATTCTAAATTTATCAAAATGGATAAACATAAGTATAACAATAGCTGTAAATATAATTTGCGATATTGAATTTTTTGATGCGTACGCATATTGACGTGACGTAATATCAAATCCAACGGAAAAATATTCTACATATATCGAAAAGGCTACTATTGTTGCAGATATTACATATGACATAGAAACAATTTTTAGATCTTTATCCGAAAACTGTTCTCCTACAAAAGTTCCTAAACAATAAATAAAAAACGACAAAATCAAGCATTGTAATACCGAAGAATTAAAATATAAATTATTCGTCATAATAGATGACAATAATATTAATACGAATACACTACATATGGCAAAAAATATCTTAAATGTACTATAGAATACTCTAATCTTTTTTTTCAGAAAAATATATAACAGTAATACAATCCACATCGGCATATTCAATTTTTGAGTCATCCCTGCTGAAACCAAAAATGGAAGCTGAGAAATATTCGAAAGAAAACACGCAAGGGCAACCAGAAGCATAAAACCTCTATTTTTTTTCTCATCTATTATTTCAAATTGATTATCCAACATTTCTTTTATATCCTTCCACCTTTAATGTTACCAATTAAGCACATCATTCAAATATTTTTCTGCAACCTTATAATCTGAATATTCTTTAACAGTCTTATATCCCTGTTCCACAATTTTCTTTAGTGTATCACAATCATACTTTGTAATATTTTCTAAGATTTGTCTTAATTCACTATCATCTGCCTCATGGCAAAGGAACCCGTTATTAGCATCTATGATAATACCATCTACACCACCATTTTTAGATGCAATAGTCAAACAACTAGCAGCCATAGCTTCAAGGTATACTAATCCAAATATTTCATTTGTACTAATCATTACAAAAATGTGTGTATCTTCAAGTATTTGCATAACTTTATCTCTTGAAACACGTCCCCAGAAATGAACTTTGTCAGCACAGTTTAGATTTTGTGCTAATTCTTCCAGTTCTGTGCGGGAAGCACCATCTCCCACAATGTTAAACTCCCACTCTACATCTCTTATTTCTGATAATGCCTTTATTGTGGAGTCTATATTTTTATAAGAAACTAATCTTCCAACATAAGTAATTTTCCACGTTTTAATGTTCCTATATTTTTCTGTGTTAAGCCTATAATTTTTCAAATACTCATCCGGTACACCCGAATTACACACAAACGGTAATTTCTCTAACTTAAGTATTTCCTTTATCTGTTTTGCCTGAGATAGAGATCTTGCGCCTAACGAATCTATATTTTTCAAATACTTTTCAGCATTAAACTTTGGTGAATCAATATATCCTGTCCCATGTAAAACTACTGCTGTTTTACAATGATATATTGTCTTTAATTCCGAAATTATCTCCATTTGCGGACTTGCCCAATGCCCTGTTATTACATCTGGTTCAAATTTTTCCTTTTTCAGAGTAGCTACAATTTTATTTACTTGTCTTTTTATAGCACTATCGCTAGGCTGTGAATGAGGAATAAACTTTTTTATTGGAAAACGAAATACTTTTACTCCATTATCTTGATATTCTTTTTCTTTAACTGCATCATAATCAGAAATTGAGAATCCCATTCTTGCGGCTAAAGATTTTTTTAATTTCTCCGGAATTTCATGAATTACTCTAGGATAACAATGTGAATTATGAATAACAAGCACCTCATGTCCCTGTTTCTTCCACTCTTTCACAAATGAATTCACAATATTAGTAGATGTATCCTTGTTACCCAAAGATTCATCTTTATATACTGAGGTTAGCATTAATATTCTCATCTTACTTCTCCTTGATTGTTTCAATGAATTTCTGTGGATTGTCAAACAAATGAGAATATTTTCCTATTTTTTCATCGCTCCATTCCCACCAAGTTGTTTGCAATAACTCTTTACTTGTTTCTTCATCAAACCTATTTCTAATTTTTTTTGCAGGATTTCCAGCCCATATTTCATATGGTGGAATATCATGTGTGACAACGCTCCCGGCTCCCACAACTGCTCCCACTCCTATTGTTATCCCTGATAAGACGGTTACTCCTGCACCAATCCACACATCCGAGTTAATTACTATTTTTTTATCAGAAATGTCATCAAATTTTGCAAAATTTTTGTTCAAAACATTCTTTCCCTTATGAAAAACCGGAGATGACGAAACTCTTTCTATTGGATGCATTGCACCGCCTAATCGACAATTATCTGCTATTGAAACAAAAGATCCTATATCGCAATTTAAAATAAAACAATCATGTCCACAATATGAGTATCTATTTATACTTGAATTGTTCATTTGAGTACCTGAACAAATCTTCGCATTTTTATTTACTTGGCAATTTGTTAAAGCTGCCGGATTAAAAATAGTTTTAATTCCTTTAGCAACTATACGTTTTAAATCCATTATTTTTCTCCAAAACCAACTATAATTTTTCTAAAAATGTTTCATTATTATGTCGTATCCATTCCTTGTCGAATAATACTTATTTAAATAATTCCACTCTTTTTCAGCTACACTTTGTATTTGCATAATTTTATTCACACACTCAACAAATCCATTTACATCATTACTTTCACACCAGCTTCCAAATCCAGCCTCTTCTATAATTTTTCCTATATCTGTATTCGAATCTGTACATGCTAAAACTGGAATTTTGGCTTGCATGTAGCTTAATACTCGACTTGGAAAATTAGGAATAGTAAAGCGATGATCCAAAAAAATCATTCCTACATCGCAAGCGCCTACCATAGTATCATAATCTTCTTGTGGTAGTCTTTTCATCAATCTGATATTATTCTGATTGCTACTTTTTACAAATTCCTCAATTTTTCCATATTCAGTTCCATCTCCTACAATAAGGAAATAATTATCTTTACTGTTTTCTTGGCTATGTAAACACTCTATCAAAAAATCTATTCCTTGTGGTTTTCCTAAATTACCACCATATACAAACACCCTTTTTTCCAAAGGAATATCATATTTTTTTCTAATGCTTCTGCGTTCTTCTTCGTTTATAGATTTATCCACTACTTCAATACAATTTGGACATACTTCCACTCTATAATTATCAATTTCTGGGTTGTTTTGTTTTACATATTCTACATTTGCCGGACTCATACAACCAATATAGTCTGATAAACCATAAAGCTTTTTTTCTTTGTTACGGAAAAATTTATACAAATGTCCCTTAATACCAGATTTACTCATCATACCTATATCTACTGCATTCTGAGGAAAAATGTCTTTAAGCAAAAGATATGTTTTTGCATTATCTCTACGCTTTACATATTCTATTGCATTGCAAAACGTAATCGGAGGTGTCGAATACATAACAAGATCAAATTTAACATTTGAATAATATTTTTTTATTGCTTTAATAAAAATTGGCTCTATTGACAACTGGGCAAGACCTTTTTCTATTAAACTTACCATTCCTGTTACATTTCCGGTTCTCACATGAAGCATATGAATTCCATTTTTTTCTTCATACGCTGTCTGAAGTCCTGTTCTTTTTTCATATGGACTAATTGTATATACAGAATGTCCAGCATCACGAAAATATCGTAATAAATCGCAATATATTGTATGTTCTTCAATATCATCCATTTTTCCTATTGTCATAAATAAAACATTCATATATATTACACCTCAAAATTCTTTATACAAATTTCATTGTACTTCATCATATAAATGTCTGATTTATATGTTCCAATAGCTGACTTATTAATATTTCCTTCAAGATTGTTTTCTATCAGTTTCATATGGTCACATCCACTCTCATACGCATGAGGATATCCCCCGCCAAAACGTGGATTAACTTCTGATATATAATACTCTCCATCAATATCAAAAATATCAATATCAATCTGGCCTCTATATCCAGCTTTTGAAACAAATTTCTTAATAAGGTCAAATAACTTATCATCCTTAAAAGAAACAGCTTTATCGGTTTCTCCAGCTCTCATTTTTAATTTCTTCTTTGTAAAAATGGAAACAATTTCTCCAGAAATCATATCAATATATACATCTGCACCTATTTCTTGTCCATTAAGAAATTCTTGAATCATAAGTCCCTCATCATGTGCAAATAACAATTCTACTGTTTCCTTATCATAAACTTTTGAAATAGCAATACTTGCGCTTCCTCTCGCCGGTTTCACAAATACTGGATATGTTATTGTTTTATTATCAATATCTTTATAAAACTCTTCCTTATCCATATAAGATTTTGCACAATTATATCCATTTTTGTTAAGCCACAAAAACATCTGATATTTATCTAACGACATTTCGCACAGTTCATATGAAGAACCAATTACTTTTACACCGATATCTTCAAATTTTTTTTCATTCTGAGCAAGCAACGATAATTCTGGATCTATTAATGATAAAACACCACTGATGTTTTCTTTTTTACATATATCAAAAATAATGTCCATATATTCCGGATCTGTCATTTTAGGAACAATATAGTACTTATCTGCTTCATATATTGCAGGTGCCAGTTTACTCATATCAGTTGCAACAACCTTCCCATTTCCTGCAAGCGTTTTTACAAAGTATTCAACTATTTTATTTCTAGTTCCTGCACTTAAAATCAATATATTCATAATGTGTTACTCCTTTAATTACTTATTACTATTTTCATTCTTTAACTTTTCCGCACGTATTTCTGCCATATTACCTTCTGTTTTATTCGTATCAGTTGCAATATTGCTATGTGATAAGAATTTTTTTACCGTTTGAAATATAATTTTTACATCTCCTAAAAACGTGATTTTTTCAGTGTATTGAACATCCAACTCAAATCGTTTATCCCAGTCTAAATAATTTCTTCCATTAACTTGTGCTAATCCAGATAAGCCAGGTCGAACATCATGTCTATGTCGTTCTCGTTCTGTATACCAAGGAAGATAAGATGGCAGCAACGGCCTTGGTCCTAAGATACTCATATCGCCTTTGGCTATATTAAACGCTTCTGGCAGTTCGTCTAAACTAGTTGCTCTAAGCATTTTTCCAAATTTGGTAAGTCTTTCACTATCCGGCAATAAATTTCCATTTTCATCTTTTGCATCTGTCATCGTTCTAAACTTATATAATTTAAATATTTTTTCATCTTTTCCTGGTCTATCCTGCGTAAAAATCACTGGAGAACCCAATTTCACTCTAACCAATATTGCAATTATCAGATACAACCATGAAAAAACTATTATTGCTATTAAACTACATATCAAATCTAATGGTCTTTTTATATATTTTTCATATGGTCCATATGGCTTATGCTTTATTTTTTCCATTATAAATTCCTCTATTTTACTCGAAGCAACTCTTAATTACTTCAATAATCCTATCCTGCTGCTCTGCTGTCATTTTATTGTCACTTGGCAGACATAATCCTCTTGTAAAAATATCCATACCTGCATCAGCTACTCCACCTGCAATATACGCATTTGATCTTGCACGTCCGTTTCCATCTCTGACAACAAATGGATTCAAACGATAAATCGGCTGCATATGCATTGGTTTCCAAATTGGACGCCCCTCAGCATTAATAGATGCAATCGCTTCCAGAATCTCTGTTGGACAAGACTTTCCTGTTTCTTTTACATAGCACACATCCTGCTCTCCACGAACCTGTTTGCACATTGCTTCTTTATCAATAATCAGACAAGACAACCAGTAATTGGGTTCAGAATTTTCCAGATCCATTGGGTTCATAGATACTGGCAGTCCTTTTAAGCCCTCTTTATATCTCTCATAAATTGCTTTCTTCTGCGCAATATGCTCTTTTAGATAAGGGAACTGTCCACGAACAACACCAGCAACCACATTACTCATCCGATAGTTGTATCCCAATTCTTCATGCTGATACCATGCAGCATTTTCTCTCGCCTGAGTAGACCACTTACGAACCTTATTTGCTGCTTCTTCATCATCTGTCAGGAAACATCCACCAGCACTACCAGTAATAATCTTATTTCCATTAAAAGAAATTGTGTTATATTTTCCAAATGTACCAGTCTGCACGCCTTTATATGTAGCTCCCATAGATTCTGCTGCATCTTCTACTAAAATGGCACCATGCTTTTTAATAATTGTATTTAACTCATCAACTTTACCCGGAGTTCCATAAAGATGCGCAACAACCACAACCTTTGTATCCGGATAAATTTCAAATGCCTTTTCTAATGCAACCGGGTCCATATTCCAGGTGTCATACTCTGTATCAATAAACACCGGCTCTCCGCCTTCATAAACTACCGGATTTACAGTTGCGTCAAATGTCATATCAGAGCAAAATACTTTCTTTCCCTCTAATGCACCATGCCCAACCTTTGGCATACCATATGCTTCAATACCTGCCAGTTTCATTGCCAAATGTAAGGACGCTGTTCCTGCTGATAATGCAACTGCGTATTTGCAACCGATATATTCACATGCCATTCTTTCTACTTCATTGATATTCTTACCAACTGTAGACATCCAGTTTGTTTCATATGCCTCTTTTACATATTCAATTTCCGGACCATGCATAGTCGGACTGCTCAACCAAACTTTTGATTCAAATTTTTCAAAATTATTGTTCTCTTTAAACATATGTAATTACCTCTTTTATATCGTTCCATGTTATGGTTATTTTTTATGCAATCTCTTTATTTACCTCTTCTGGTGTCTTAAATGTTGGTACAACACTTCGGAGAGCTTCTTTTGCAATCAAATCATCACCTGTATCACAGGCATCTCTAAGAACTTTGATTTTTTTATAAATCTCCTCTTTATTTAAAGCTGTATCTCTTTCAATAAAAATCATGCTATTATCGGTTTTATCCAGTTCTTCTGTTTTAACCAATAATTCCTCATACAGTTTTTCTCCCGGTCTTAATCCCGTTTCAATAATTTCAATTCCTTGAACACCAGATAAACGGATCATATTTTCTGCCAGATCCATAATCTTAACCGGCTGTCCCATATCCAGAACAAATAATTCTCCGTTGTTTGCAATCGCACCACTCTGAAGAACAAGCTGTGATGCTTCCGGAATTGTCATGAAATATCTGATAATTCTCTTGTCGGTAACTGTAACAGGACCGCCGTTAGCAATCTGACGTTTAAACAACGGAATAACTGATCCTGCACTCCCCAGTACATTTCCAAATCTTGTAGCACTGTATTTTACTTTTCCATGTGTACTTGCACTCTGCACGATCATTTCACACATTCTCTTTGTAGCACCCATAACGTTAGTTGGATTAACTGCTTTATCTGTGGATACCATCATAAAGCGTTCTGCCCCATATTCCTCGCAAAGCTCTACCAGATTCTGTGTACCAAATACATTGTTATAAATAGCCTCCACACAGTTATGCTCCATTAACGGCACATGTTTGTGAGCTGCAGCATTGATAATGATCTGCGGATGATATTTCTCAAATACACGTTCAAGTGCTTTTCTGTGAGTAATAGAGCAAATTTCAATCTGTAAATCTAAGCTATTTCCATACGCTATTTTCAATTCCTGCTGAACGTCATAAGCTCCATTCTCATAAATATCCAAGATAATGATTTTCTTCGGCTGCATTTTTGCCAACTGCCGGCACAGTTCAGAACCAATCGAACCGCCTCCGCCAGTAATCAGCACAATTTTATCCTTGTAATATGCATTTGTTCTTTCATCAGAAACCACCAGCGGTTTTCTGAATAAAAGTTCTTCAATATCAAATTCTCTAAGATGTCTTTTCCCTCCTGCAGCATACACAGTCGGATAATCATATACTTTCAATTTATATCCGGCATCTTTGTAATAATCATAAAGTGCCTTCTTTTTATTAGCGTCCATTGATGGGATTGCAAAAATAATTTCCTGTACCTCAAATTCTCCCAAACGCTTAAATGTTGCTTCATCTTCTGACCATACCGGAATACCATGTATATCTCGTCCAACTTTTTCTCTATTAATGTCAATGAAACATCTTGGTATATATGCTGCTTCAGCATTATTTAAAAGTTCTTCTGCCAGACTTACACCAACTCGTCCAGCACCGATAATCGCAACTTTGATCTTCTGTACTTCCTTTTCATTTCCTGCTTCAATTCCAGAAAATGTATGTAATAATATAGAAAGGAACTTTCCTCTCGTAGTTTCCTGGTTTCCACATTTGTATGCATAGCGATACATCATACGAAGTGCCAAGGCTCCTAAAAGATTCAAGCTAACCAGTGAAAGCAATCTAGCAAATGTAATTTTTTGAACTGGAAGCAGGAGTTCCAAACCCAGATACGCTACAAAAGCGATAAAATCAGTAAACAACAAGCGGATATAGCACTGAATCCCACCATATCTCCATACTTGTCCATAAATTTTACCCAAAAGACGTGCTGCAAAAATACACAGGACAGATAAGCCAACTTGCTGAAAAATTCCAACAGGCGATAATTTATCCATTCCTCCATATAAGACTAAAAGAATTATTGCTACTACTACATATACAACCAAGTCATACCCGACAAGCATCCAGCGTATATTCGGTGTACCCTGGTTTGTACGATTCATATCCATATTTTTTTCATTTGATTGACTATTCATTGTGTACCCCCCCCCCACGAAAATCGGAGAGGTTTTCATCCTTTCACTTCTTATTTTTTTCACTGTTTGCTTGTAAGCGGTGTAAATAAAACAGTTCCCTGCTCTGTTTCAGTTCCCATTTCAAGTACACTTGTTGATTTCACAATCGTTCCAGATTTTAATGTACAGCTATCTCCAATAAAGCTATATGGCTCCACTACTGTATTAGCACCTATAACTGTTGCCTGACCGATAGTGCTTCCACAACCAACAACTGCTCTCGGCTCAACAATGCAACCAGGCATTAAGTTAGCTGATGGAGAAATTGTAGAATCCATATGGAATAAAACCGGAATATTATAAAGTGCTTCTAATTTCTTATTCCATTCAAGTCTTTTTGCACCATCATCACATGCAGCTATTGCACAGTTATATTCGGGATAAAAAGTTTCTGCTTCTTCCAGTTTTCCAATAGCACCTTCTCTGTCGTTATCTACAAAGGAGATTTCTTCAAAGCACCCCATTGACTCTGCTATCTCTTTCACATAATCTCCATATCTTTTAGAGGCTACAATTAATAATTTTCTTCCCATTTTCAACACACTCCTCATAATTATTTATTTTTATTAGGTAAGCTCTTCAACACGACGACTAGCCTGTGAATGTTCTTATTAAAAAGATCATTCGCAGGCTAGGTCAAACCTCCTTATCATAATTTTTCAGCTTATAGTGTGGGTCAAAATAAGCATCCAAGAAACCATTCACTTTTCGCAGTTTCGCAACTTACTCGACACAACCATACAGAAAAATTATCATAACAAAATTCGACTAAGCCAGCGAAACCCTTTAAAATCAAGGTTTTTCTTGGTTGTCCCTATTATACCGCTATCTCCATTAAGTACGTTCCAGAACTGCGGGAATTCATCCAGGGATGTTTTTCTGATAAATTCTCCAATTCCTGTTTTCTTTCTTCCATCTGGAAAGATCTTATTTCCAATGACTCGTGGATCGAAGTCTAATTTGAACATGCGTCCGTCGCTCATTTTATTCTGGGACATTAGTTCAGCTTTACGGGCTTCTGCATCCATGTACATGCTTCGGAATTTGTACATTTTAAATAGCTTACCGTTTTGTCCGATCCTTGTCTGTGAGAAAAAGATCGGGCCAGGGGAGCTGATGTAAATTGCAGGTCCGACAAATATGAAGATGATTCCTGTCAGTATACAGCCCACAAGTCCACCTGCAATATCGATCAGACGTTTTACCAGCGCCTGACGGTCAGTAGCATAATTCATGCTGGTAGTGATTACTGTGTAGTTTCCAATCTTCTCCACAAACTGCTTTTGTCCGGATGTTTTCTGGATCCTGGATAAATTCACATGGACAACGATTCCCATCTCCAAGAGCTCTTCATAGAGTTTCTGCGGATAGGTATGCTCTTCTGCTACATTGATCAATACTTCATCTACCCAATGCTGGCAGATAAAAGCTGCTGCATCTGAACTTGCAGCTACTACAGGTACTCCAGCAATTTCCTTATCTGTCATATCGCAGTCCGTCACAATGATTCCATTAATATCATATCGATTATAATTGTGCTGGCGAACTGACTCCACCACAGATTCTGCAATATCTGAGGAAGTGATGATATAAAGAGAATGTTCTCCTCTCTCGGCCATCATTCGAATAAGATGTTTTTTCCAGAAGATCCTGACTATGTAAGATAAAACTCCGTAAACAACACCTGTAAGATATAATACTGCTCTTGAAAAGGTTCTCCCGTCATCGACAGTAAATAAATAAAGTCCTGCTGCCAGCTCTATCAGTATAACCTGTTCTAATACCTGAATGAATTCACGGTAATAGCCTCTTCGCAGAACCCCTGTATATATTTCAAATAATATGATCACTACCAGGTCTGCAAATAATACAAATATCATTGCATTACGGTAAACTCCATTGTCGGTAATACTAATATAAGTGTGATTTCGAATATAGTACGCAAATATAAACGCCAAAAATATGCATAAAAGATCAAGTAGAATAAAATCTTTGTGTTTATACCAGCCATGAGACTTTTTCTGGTACATTTTCCTTTTCTCTCCTTCTGTTGTTTTTAATCCGATTTCATATTTTTATGATAGGATTTTATTGTTTCTTGTTGCTTTCTACATTTTATTATCGGATTATGTCTTTTAAGCTATTCTTTAATATACCATTCATAATTTATCATGTCAATGTCATAACTTGCCCGTTAGATACAGAATATGTCATTTCGACATATATTTAACACTTTTATGCTGCTCCAGATATCTTCATCTGATTTTCTTTTGGTTTAATATTTTCATATTATTTCATCCCGCATCCTGAATCCCGGTGTAGAGCCTTTGCTGACAAGGAAATTCAGGACTGTTATTACCTGTTTTCGTCTGCGGTTGTCTGTTCGCAGCGTAAACTTTTCTTTTTTTATCAGACTGTTCATGTATTCTTCCAGATAATACTGCGTATTTGCTGGTAATGCCGCTTTTTCCAGATGTGGGTTATTTTTTATAATTATGCTTAGCCATTCCAGACCTTCTTTTGAGAAAGTGTCTTTTCCGACAGAGTTCAACACATATGCGATCGAATATAGTGTTGCCGGATGGTATCCTATTCTGATCGCAGCCATTTTGTAGAATTTTGCATTTTCATGTTTCAGAGATTCCCAGACCGTTACGTCTTCTCCCCATATGTTATTTGCCAACAGATAGTTTTTTATAAGTGTGGTAATTTCCTGCGTGCTTCTGTATTTCTCTGCATTTTCATTCTGCTCAGCTATTTTTTTCTCATCACATTTTCTGAAAACATACGGTTGAAGCAGTTCCCACATATTCCAAAATGCTACATATCTCGGTCTATGTACTTCGCAGACAACCATTTCCCAGATCCAGCTGCCAAATGCGGCCTCAGTAGAAATGTAAGGCGTCATATTCTGTACAAGTTCTCTCTGCTTTTCCAATGACAAATCCAACGAATAATCTGCCAGCCATCCTATATACGCCCGTCCTCCGGAAAAATCTCTTCTTTCTTCCGGATCTTCGGTATCCTTTCCGAATGTTCTTCCCCAGACTTTATGTCCTGCTTTGATAACAAATGAGAAATTATCCTCATCTTTCTTATTTAAGAACATGTGAAAGGACAATAAATCATCAAACATAAGCGAATCTGTATTTATTTCATTAATACCTGTTATTTCTTCGGCAAAAGACTTCTGTATAATTTCTTTATTTTCTTCAAGAAATTCTTTCAGGTTTTCTTTTCTTACATACGGACAATAATCTCTTCTATATATTGGATACAAATGAACATACGTGTATAAAATTTTCAGTGCTGCATACCGATCTTGTTCCCATAAAATATCAGCAACACACGACGGAAGCATTTTTAAATTTTCTGTATGTTTCATCATTATTCCCAAAAGCAAAAACATGGGATTGTCCCAATCTGCTGATATCACTTCATGGGAGATCATTTTTGTCAGTTCCGGAAGTACTGCATCTATCCCATCATTCAATAGATATCTGTTATCCGACACGATCCAGTCTTTAACTGTCCTTTGTATGGTTGCTTGACAATACTTGATTTCTTCTGGTGAAAGCTTTTCTCTGAAATCCCGCAAAATTACTGCACAGGTGCGCATTGCAGTCGTCACAGCCTGTAATTCCGATGTATCCTCTGCACTTTTCATAATTCCCTGCATTTCTGCATATGCTTCCCCGGGATTTTTCTCATATTTTATATATTTCCTGTAGTCTTTCGTTTTCTTTTGATATCGTGCAAAAGACCATACCTCCAATTCTATATGCCTGTCCTGATAAAACTGTTCTCTCTCTTTTTCTGAATTTTTACTGAATTTTTCCAATTCTTCCGGCATATGAACTTTCAAACCAATATATTTCTGCCCGTCTTTTTCAGTAATTTCTGTTTTTTCGGAGTACTTCCGCAGATCCATCCTGTAATATGCATAATGATAGTTAAGATCCCAGTTTTCCATATCCTCAGTTGTCTGATCAATGTTTTTATAAAGTACCGCAGTCCGATTGTTAAATTCTTCTTCTGACAAATTTCCTTTTCTTATCTGGTAATTCACGATCGCATGTTCAAATAATGTTCTTCTGAATTCAAGGTTATTGCTTGCAATCCTTTCTTTATCAAATATCTCCCCCTTTGGATTCCAGCCTTTTAGGAAATTCGCTCCACTTTCAGCAATCTGTCTGCTGATATCATAATGAAATATCTCTTTTGTCCTGAGCAGAATACAGCTTATCTTGAATAATTTTTCCGGATATGCTTCCACAACACTTAATACCGTTGCTGTAATTGCCACATTATTGCTGTTTTTCAGCAAAAACAGACACCATCCATTTATGATATTTTCAGGAAATTCTTCTGCAACTTCCAGCAGCCACTTTTCCAGTGCCATCAAAACACATTCCAAAACATTAGGATTCGGACAGGTTCCTCTGTGCATCTTCCAGAGTCTTTCGCTACATATCTGCCTCACTTTTTCTGTTTCAGAAAAAATGAGTTCTATTTTCTCACACTCTTCTCCTTCTTTTGCCAGTGAAGAATTCTGATAACATTCTGACGCTTGATTTAATAAGTCCAGTACAAATTCCAGCCCCACACGTGGTGCTGCCACCAGCAGAGGATAAACCGGGGTCTGCAGTGCGCTGACCGGATAATATTCAAAATTAAGATGTGGTTTTACCCCAAAATCCTGTTCAGGTCCTGGATGTCTGTCCCATTCCGATGTCGTTTCTGATTCAAGCCAGTAACCCTTCAGGATCTTTATCAGTGTTTCCGGCATAGCTGCATGAATCATTCCACATTCCGATGCATTCGATACCGCTTTTTTGATCAGAGGATAATATTCTGTTCTGTGATCAAATTCATTTTCTCTGAGTATTTCTGCAAATAGTGTTTCCAGCTCCGTCTTTATTTCTATTGCAGCATTGAGAATGATCGTATCCAGTTTTTTGTATGTATCATCTTCTTTTAATTTATATTTATATTTCGTCTCAGCATATATCTTCTTTCTTAAATACAGTGCTGTCAGGCCGGCTGATCTGGTTGCTTCGCCTCTATGTTCTGTATAGGTCCATGTATTTAAAACTTCTGTCACTGCTGACAGATTTTCTTCGGACCAGGGAATTCTGTTCAGATTCTCAGAAATATATCGAAGAATCGTTTTCCATGCAGTCCCGTTTGGCCGTGTATACCTGTATTGATTGAATTCTGTTTTTTCCTGTTTCTTAAAGTTCTGCAGGATTTCGGAATTAATGCCAGTTCTGCATGCAGTGTTCAGCAGAAACAATATTCTTATAAATAATGTACTCCCTGACAGTCCTAACAGCATATCCAAAATGGAATAAGCTTCTTCACTTTCGGAATTCATCAATGCGGTCATTGTTTCATCATGCCATTCCTGTCCAATTTCCTCATCCTGAAGAATATCTGTAAAGAATTCCAGGAGATCGTCATCCTCATCTGATAGCCGGCTTTCCAGCCAGATCCTGTATGATTTTCTGCTCCTGAGTGAATTACCCAGATCTGCAAAAAAAATTTTTCCGGAATATGCTTCCTCTTTAAATCTTTTCGTAAAAATATGGCTGGTCACGATTTCTTCGTATACATCATGGCTCACCAGCCAGTCAGATCTGCTCTCCTGATACGGCACAATGATCCCGCTGTTTTCCAGCGCAGAAACTGTCTCAAATTCATCGGTATCTTTAAGGGAATATGTATACCTCTCATGGGCTAACATATCGCAAACCATACGCTGAATAAAAGTTTCTCTTTTAACAGGCAGATTATTATATTGCTGGAAATCATCGCGAATGACCTGGCTCCAGATTGCCTCTCTGAACAATACTATGTTCATGTTTTCATCTTCTGATCTATGATTCAGATTCAGATATAGGTTCAGATAAAACAGATTACATAACAGATCCTGTAATTTCGTATCTGCCGGTAATGCAAACTGATACTGAGCACTCATTTCTGTCAGTGTATCTTTTTCCAGTTTCAGGATTTCCTGTTCACTCCGCACATAGTTTTTTAGAAACAGATTACAGAGACTGTCTTTATAAAATGTCCGGATCGTTATAATTACCTTCCATCCATGATCCAGAAACTGCTGCAGAATATCTCCAAAGACTTCCGGATATCTTGCAGTGGCATATTTCTCTGCGGAGTCTATTACACATAACCTGTATTTTTCATTCTTATATAATCCGAACAGATCCTGTAAGCCGTAATTTTCTTCTTTTAAAAACAGATTTTCTTCTTTTACGTCCAGATCTGCTGCTGAAAAAACAACAGTTACCTCATCCTCTGTTTTTTTATCTTTTTTCAGAAGAAAATCTTTTACTGTGGCAGATTTTCCGGTACCTGCTGCTCCGTGGATGATCAGTACCTGACTGTCCGATTCCTGAAAATCCATGAGTTTCTGATAGTCCTGAGCGATTTTTATATCTTTCTCACCGTATTTTATTGTGGAATGAATATGTTTCAGAATGGAGTTTTTGTGATTTATAAGACTTTCATGAAAATGATCGATTCCGGTTTCTACATTGAAATACAGATTTTTTACATATCTCAGTTCTTCCATTGCCAGCATTTTTTCTATGTGGCTCTGGCCTCTCCACTGGATTTCGATTCCCAGATTTTTTCCGTATTTTTCAATTCTGATCTGATGTTCTGGTTTGTCTTTGTCTTTTGCACTGCTGGCGGAGAATTCTCTATTGATATAGAAAATTATCCGGTCAATTCCGACATATTTGTTTTTTGCCCCTTTGATTGCGTCTTTCAGATCCTGTTCTTTGGATGACATCTGAGTTCCTGCATCATAGTATTTGGCCTGGAATCCGACTTTATGGCCATCGGCTATGTTCGCGGGCTGTGTTTCGATGTAGGGCTGGTTGTAGTATCGGAAAATTCCGTAGGTCTGTTTGAATTCATAGCAGAAAAGGATGTAGGCGAGGCTTTCAAATGCGGCTCTTGGATCTCCGGAAAATTTGTATTCAAATGCTTTCCAGTCGATGGGGTTGTTCATATGTTTGTTCTCCTTATCATAGTTTCCTTACTTCGGCTGTTTACGCTTCAGAAAATCTATCAAAAATTTTTCCTGTGCAACCGAATCCTACTGTCCCGGAAATCATTATCCTCAGGTTTATCAGAAAGAAAACGCGATAATTTTTTTTCGGAGATTTGTATTTTTTCAAATTCCTCTTGTTCCGTTAATACTCAAACTTCTTCACAAATTTCTGTTCAAACATTTCTGGTGTATACACATATGTTTCTTTAAAAGTATATTTCTCTAATTTTTCCATATACTGTGGAAGAAACTTTTGTCCTGCCAATTTACAATCATGCATTTTTTTCACATTGTTATAATTCTTTTCCTGGCTTACTACTAAAATATAAGTTACATTTTCCCTTGCAAATGAAATAGGATCTTCATAATTAAAATTATTATACTGTATTGTATCTTTCATTTCGCGCAAAACATCTACCAGCCAATACCAATTTTGATATGCTTTTTTCGTCACACTATCCTTAGCTTTAGTTATCTCCTGATTTTTAAACTCTATAAAATACCACATATTATCAGCATTAATCACAAATGCATCTGCAGATGCCAGTGAATCGTCTTCTTTCACAGATTCCGGATACCTTGCCACACGATATGCCTTATGTGCAATTTCATCCATATCAATTACCTGCATATCCTTTCTGTTATCCTCATACAAAAGCACTTTTTTCTCAGTCCTCTTCGAGGCGGCTTTATCTTCCGAAACATCTGACATTTTTGATTCTATTATAATTCTTGTTACATATTTATCTGAAAATTGTTTTAAGATCTCTTTTATTTGATCATAATTCGTCATCTTTATTTTCCAGTTCCTCTCTTAATCGGCTCAGTAACAATGTAGGATCAACCAATTGTTTATATATCTTACTCAGATTTCTGGTTACATTTTCAAAATATGCGCCCGTTTCATTTTCTTTATTGTAGGCTAAATAATAATTACACCTTTCTTCTATATCGTATTTTTTGGAATACAATTCCAGAGCTTCCATAAAATGAGAACTATGTGTTGTGACAATAATATGAAAATTAAATTTTTTCTGCAGTAATACAATAATTTCCGCATAAATCAACTGCCATTCGGGATGAAGGTGTATTTCTGGCTCGTCTAATACAATAACATCTTTTTCATTCAAAACACCATTTAATAATAACTGTTTGATAATTACAAAAGCTTTTAATCCTGTAGACAAAGATGATATATCCAATTCTGTGGATATATTTCCATCTATCTGATACATATACCGTTGTCTCTTCAAAACGTTTCCAGATACTACACGATTCATCAGGTCCATAATATCTTCCAGACGTTTATTCATCAGCAATTCAGATAAAACTTTTTCTTCTACTGCTTTTTCTTTTTTTTCCCTTAATTTTTCTATAATGTTCTTTTTATGCAGTGAGCCTTCTACTGTTAAAAATGAAAAAACATTATTAAGCTCATCCAGGACAAATGGATCATCAATATATATTGAGGTATTAGAAATAGCCACTTCTCTTATGCTCCTGATACATGTATCTTTTTCAAAAGTAAGTCGAATATTTTTCCCTTTTATTGATAATGTAATATCTGCTTCTTTGTCTCGTTGGTATAAAGAATTAATTTGCTTATGAAAAACCTCTCCAAAATATTGTGTATATATAGCCTGGCTTAAAGTTTCTTCTGAAATCTGATCTATTTCTTCTAGCAACCCTTTAATTTTTGCAATAACTTGTCTTTCCTCTGATTCATCCAAAGATATTCCTAGTTCTGCCAGGTATTTTTCACAAATTTCCTCAATCTGTAATCTGCCTTTTATAAGTTCATCAGACATACGACGAATAGTTATTCTCTTACTGTCCGCTTCTCCTATAAGATGAAAATTCTCTTTTACAAGTATCTGCTCTAATTCTTTTTGCAGCATATCATTTAAAGAATCTATCCTGGCTTTGTTCATTTTTGCGCTGATATTATTTGTTGTATTAAAAATAACATCCAAAATTTTCCCAATCGTACTTTTACCTGTATTGTTATTCCCAGCAATTACAGTAATTCCATCTATAATAATATCCGCTTCTGCTATTTTTGCAAAATTTCTTACTTTTAACTCCATGTTTTCCCCTCTTTCACGCAGTCTTCTATATTTTAAATATGGATTCAGTATATCATCTCCAATTGACATCCACAATTATTTGTTTGGTTTTATCCAGCTCTTTTCATCGACAAAATTTCCGCTTTTATACTAATAAAAAATGGTTCCACGATATCACCAAAATCATGATACCATGAAACCATTTTCACGTAAAGTTGTTATAAACCTCTTATTCTATATCAACTTTTCTGTTTTCTCTTACAGTATCGCTCTGACAACTCTAGGCCTGCATCCTGCCTTCTCAAGTGCTGCTACGATCTGGTTCTTGTGATCTGTTCCGAATGCTTCCATAGTGATCCGAAGTTCTACGGCTGCATTTCTGTTGGTGCTTACAAACTGGTTGTGGTCCAGTTTGATGACGTTGCCCTGGTTCTCGGCGATGACACTGGCTACGCGTACGAGTTCACCTGGCTTATCCGGGATGAGGACGGAGACGGTGAAGATTCGGTCTCTCTGGATGAGTCCGTGCTGTACTACGGAGGACATGGTGATCACATCCATATTTCCGCCGCTTAAGATGGAAACGATCTTCTTTTTCTTTACGTCAAGGTGACGGAGAGCTGCTACAGTGAGAAGACCGGAGTTTTCTACGATCATCTTGTGGTTCTCTACCATGTCGAGGAACGCTACGATCAGCTCATCATCGTCGATGGTGATAATGTCGTCCAGGTTCTCCTGGATATATGGGAAGATATTTTTTCCCGGAGTCTGTACTGCAGTACCATCTGCGATGGTGTTTACGTGAGGAAGTGTTACGACCTCACCTTTCTCCAGGGATGCTTTCATACATGCTGCGCCTGCCGGCTCAACACCGATAACTTTGATGTGCGGGTTGAGGAGTTTTGCAAGGGTTGATACACCGGTTGCAAGTCCGCCGCCGCCGATCGGGACAAGGATGTAATCTACAAGAGGAAGCTCCTGTACGATCTCCATGGCGATAGTTCCCTGTCCGGTTGCTACTGCCGGGTCATCGAACGGATGGATAAAAGTGTAGCCTTTCTCCTCTGCAAGCTGCAGTGCGTGTGCACAGGCTTCATCATATACATCTCCGTGAAGGATAACTTCTGCTCCATAGCTTTTGGTGCGCTCTACTTTGATCAGAGGTGTGGTAGTTGGCATAACGATGACTGCTTTTACTCCGTATTTATGTGCTGCATAGGCAACGCCCTGTGCATGGTTTCCAGCGGATGCTGTGATCAGTCCTTTGTTTCTCTCTTCATCGGAAAGTGTGCTGATCTTGTAATATGCGCCACGTACCTTGTAAGCACCTGTTCTCTGCATGTTCTCCGGTTTCAGGTAAACTTTGTTTCCTGTCATGTCAGAGAAATAGCTGCTGTATATCAGCTTTGTTTCCTGTGTCACTTCTTTTACTTTTGCTGCCGCTTCTTCAAAGCTTTCTAATGTAAGCATTTGTATATTTAGCTCCTTTCTTCTACGTCAAAGAGGGCGTTTACAAATGCGTCTGCGTCAAATTTCTGCAGGTCATCAATACTCTCGCCTACTCCGATGTATTTTACTGGTATGTCAAGCTCAGACTGGATCGCTACTGCAATTCCACCTTTCGCTGTGCCATCAAGTTTGGTAAGAATGATTCCGGTCACGTTTGCCACCTCTGCAAACTGTCTTGCCTGGGAAAGTGCATTCTGGCCTGTGGTTCCGTCAAGAACTACAAGCGTTTCCAGATATGCTTCCGGGTATTCGCGTTCCAGAATACGGTAAATTTTGCGAAGCTCTTCCATAAGGTTCTTCTTATTGTGAAGTCTTCCTGCTGTATCACAGATCAGAACGTCTGCATTTCTGGCCTTGGCTGCTGCCACTGCATCATAGACAACAGATGCCGGGTCCGCGCCGTCCTGACCGCCGATGATCTCAACCCCCGCACGGTTAGCCCACTGTGTCAGCTGCTCACCTGCTGCTGCACGGAAAGTATCCGCTGCTCCGAGGATAACTTTCTTACCCTGGTCTTTCAGCTTGCCGGCCAGTTTACCTACGGATGTAGTCTTACCTACACCATTGACACCGATCACCAGGATCACGGATTTACGGTTCTCAAACTCATACTCTGTGCTGTCCACACGCATCTGATTCTTGATCCCATCGATCAGAAGCTGCTTGCACTGAGAAGGTTCCTTGATATGCTGCTCTGCCACCTGTTCTTTCAGATGTTCCAGAATGGAGGTGGTAGCATTGATGCCGATATCTCCCATGATCAGGATCTCTTCCAGCTCTTCATAAAAATCATCATCAATACTGGAAAAGCCGCTGAAAATGGAATCAAAACCGGCAACGATATTGTCTCGCGTTTTGGTAAGTCCGCTTACCAGACGTTTAAAAAATCCTTTTTTTTCTTCTGCCATACTGATTCATCCCCTCTGCTACTGGGTAAGCTGGTTCTCTACCAGATCTACAGATACCAGCGTTGATACCCCTTTTTCCTGCATGGTAATTCCATAAAGCCTGTCTGCTGCGTTCATGGTACCACGTCTATGTGTTATTATAATAAATTGTGTGTTTTTAGTCAACTTCTGTAAATATCCTGCAAAACGTCCTACATTGGAATCATCCAGTGCTGCCTCGATCTCATCCAGAAGACAGAATGGTGAAGGTTTCAGGTTCTGGATGGCAAAAAGAAGCGCGATAGCTGTGAGTGCTTTTTCACCACCTGAAAGCTGCATCATGTTCTGGAGCTTCTTGCCTGGAGGCTGGGAAATGATCCTGATGCCTGCTTCCAGGATGTCTTCATCTTCTGCAAGCTCCAGTGTTCCTCTGCCTCCGCCGAAAAGCTCTTTGAATGCCCTGTCAAATTCCTTCTGGATCTCTCCGAATTTCTCACTGAACTGTTTCCGCATTCCCTCATCAAGTTCCTTAATGATCTGCTCCAGGGTTTTCTCGGCCTCCAGAAGATCGTTATACTGGCCGTTCAGGAAGGTGTGGCGTTCCAGAAGTTCCCTGTAATCCTCAATGGCATTGACATTGACAGAACCAAGAGCACGGATCTCATCTTTTAATTTATGGATCTGCTGCTTCATCACATGACGGTCGTTCATCTCTTCTTTACGGTATGTAAGAGCGTTGTTCGGAGTGATCTCATATTCTTCCCACATATATGTGATACGGGCCTCCCGGTTCTCTTCTATCTTCTCTGACTGAGTCTTCAGGCGGAAACATTCTTTATCCAGAAGACTGATCTGGTTGGAAAGCTCATCCCGTTTTTCGAAAAATTCTTTATGGCTCTTTGTGCTTTCTTCTTTTTTCTGCTGCATTTTTGTGAGCTGTTTGTTCTCAGCTTCTTCTTTTGCTGCAAAACCTTCAATCTCTTTACGGACATTTTCGATGGTTTTTCTCTTTTCTGCTGTTTCCTGGCTGCCTTTTTCCAGGGAATCCAGGATCTCTTCTCTCTCCTGGGAGAGTACTTCGATTTCTTCTTTCAGTCGCCTTATGTTCTCTTTGATAAAGCTTTCTTTCTGCTGGGCTGCTGATGCGTCCAGACGGATCTTTTCCAGTTTTTCAGATGTTTCAGCTTCGTCTTTCTTCCAGTCTTCCAGCTCTTTCTGGCGGGTCTCGATGAAAGTTTCCAGCTCTTCCTCATCTTTTTTGGAGGCTTCCAGTTCCTGAGTGATACGGGCGTTATCTGCCTGCATATCTTTTGTCTGGATGCGGATCTCTTCCTGTTCTCTCTCGATCCTGGTATATCCGCCGCGTATCTCCTCAGCTTTTTTCTCCAGCTGTTCAATGTTCATTCTGGCTGTATTCTGCTGAATGGACTGTTCCTGAAGTTTCTGTTGCAGGGATGCAACGGTATCACGCATCTCATTTCGTCTCTCACGGTTCTCTTCCATGGACTGACGGATAGCATTATACTGTGCTGCCAGCTCTTTTACTTTCTTTTCCAGTTCCTCGATCTCACGGCGGCGGCCAAGAAGGTTGCTGTTGTTCTTAAACGCACCACCTGTCATAGAACCGCCTGGGCTTAAGGATTCTCCTTCCAGAGTTACCATACGGATGCTGTGACGATACTTTCTGGCAATGGCAATGGCATGATCGATGTTATCCACTACAAGCACTCTGCCAAGAAGATAACCGATCAGTCCTGCATATTCCTGGTCTGCTGTTACCAGACCGCTCGCAAGGCCGATGGCTCCCGGCTCATTCAAGGCACCTCTCTGGTTAAAATCTCCTCTCGCAGAAATGCTGTTCAGCGGAAGGAAGGTTGCACGACCATATCGGTTTTTCTTCAGGAATTCGATCATCTGCTTGGCTGTCTGCTCATTGTCTGTGACAATGTTCTGGATGCTGCCGCCAAGTGCTGTCTCAATGGCAATCTCATAATTTTTCTCTACGTGGATGATATCTGCCACAACTCCGCGGATACCCTGCACTTGATCCTTCTGTTCCATGACACGGCGGATACTGTTTCCGTAGCCATCGTAGCGTTCTGTGATATTCCGCAGGGATTCCAGCCTGGATGCCTCTCTGTGGTATGCAGTCTGTCCTGCTTCCAGCTGTGTGCTCTGCTGCTTCATGCTCTCCTGGATTGCACGAATCTCCTTTGTGAGACGGCTGCCTTCCTGATTGGTTGCTGCAATGGCCTCTGTGATGGCATCGTACTCTGCTTTCGCCTCATTGATAGCTGACTGCTGTTCCTCTTCCTGGGTTTTCAAAGAAAGGATTCTCTGGCTGATCCCTGCTTTTCGGATATCAAGCTGTTCCATCATTGCATCAAAACGCTGCGCCTTACCTTTGGTATTGGCACGGGAATTCAGGATCTCGATGATCTCATTTTTTCCATCCTCAACAGCCTGAGTACATTCTTCGATATTGCTCTGGATATTTTCCAGTTTATCCTGCTCTTCTTTCAGCTTTCGGCTGGTCTCTTTAAGGCTGCTCTGCAAATCTGCCCGCTGCTCATCCAGTGCCTCTTTATCTGCCGTTTTTTTCTTCGTATCTTCCTGAATGGCAGAAAGACGGCTTCGGTAATGGCTGTCATTCTGCTCTCCTGCAAGGATCTGCTCATGAAGAACGTTGATCTCGCCTTCCAGCTGCTGCCTGCGGATGGCCCGGTCACGGCTGGCTTCCCTGAGAGCATCCATATGCTCATTAAGTTCTTCCAGGGATTTTTCCAGACGTTCGTATTCATCCCTGGTGCGACTGTGGGACTCCTGGGCTTCTTTTAACTGCCCCTCGGCAATCCTGGTCTTTTCTTCCAGTTCTTTAAGCAGCTTGCCTGTATGTTCATATTCCAGAAGGAACATGTTTACATCCAGCTCTTTTAAGGTTTCTCTTTTTGCCAGATAGATCTTTGCTGTTTCAGACTGGCGTTCCAAAGGTTCCAGCTGTTTGGTAAGCTCACTTAAGATATCTGTGACACGGACAAGGTTCTGCTGCTCTTCTTCCAGTTTTTTCAGAGTTGTGTTCTTTCGCCTTTTAAACTTGACGATTCCTGCTGCCTCGTCAAAAAGCTCACGGCGTTCTTCCGGCTTTCCGCTCAGGATCTTATCAATCTGACCCTGACCAATGATAGAATAGCCCTCTTTTCCGATACCGGTATCGTAGAACATTTCGTTGATATCCTTCAGCCTGCAGGAGCTTCCATTGATACGGTACTCACTCTCCCCGGAGCGATAAAGCCTTCTGGTGACAGTCACTTCTTCGAAATCCACAGGAAGCTTGTGGTCACTGTTATCCAACGTAATTGCCACAGATGCGAAACTTAAGGGTTTTCGGAGTTCTGTTCCGGAAAAAATAACATCCTGCATGTTTCCGCCACGGAGCTGTTTTGCACTCTGCTCTCCCAGAACCCAGCGCACTGCATCGCCAACGTTACTCTTACCGCTGCCATTGGGACCTACAATACCGGTGATTCCATTATGAAATTCAAAATTGATCTTCTGTGCAAAGGACTTAAATCCCTGCACCTCTATATTTTTTAGATACATTGGCCACCTGCTGTTATTTTATCCTGCGAATTGCCTCAAGCGCAGCAGCCTGTTCTGCTGCTTTCTTGGTGTGGCCGGTTCCTGTCCCCATGCTCTCACCATTGATCAGGGCTTCCACAGTAAAGCTCTTGCTGTGATCCGGTCCTTCTTCTTTGAGAAGGCGGTATTCTACCGGATGGTTGCCGCCTTCCTGCACCATTTCCTGAAGAACAGTCTTGCTGTCATAGAAAATCCTCTTGTCTTCCAGATCGTTAAGGATAAATTTCATGACAAAAGCCTGCGCCGGTTCAAAACCGCCATCCAGATACATGGCACCGATCAGGGATTCCAACGCATCAGATACGATAGAATCACGGCCGCGGCCACCCATCATCTCCTCGCCTCTTCCAAGAAGGATAAATTCCGGAAGACCAAATTCCCTTGCGCAGTAGGCAAGACTCTTCTCACAGACCATGCTGGCACGCTTCTTAGTAAGCTCGCCTTCCTGGTTGCTGCTGAATTTTTTGTACAGGAAATCACTGCTGATCAGTTCCAGCACTGCATCACCCAGAAATTCCAGACGTTCGTTGCATCCAAGTTTTCCAAGGTGTTTCTCATTTGCGTAGGAGCTGTGTGTCATAGCCTGCTCCAGTAAGGATTTTGCAGTAAACTGATATCCGATGGTCTGTTCCAGTTTTTTTAAATTATTTGCCATTTTTCTTTCCCTTCGTTGCACGGCGAAGAGTCTCCACTGCATCGCCGACGGTCACGATCTCCTCGGCTTCCTCCTGGTCAATCTGAATATCATATGTCTCCTCCAGATCAATAAGGATCTGAAAGAAATCCAGGGAGTCAACTCCCAGTTCATCTACAAAAGTAGTTCTCTCTGTAATGGTATCAACATTTCGTCCCAGGTTTTTTCCAATTATAGTTTTCAGCATTTCCAGTTCCACGACTGTTCGCCTCCTTTTCTGTCTATGTTATTGTTTCTGATCTATTTCTCTTTTGCTTCTGCCTGGGCTTTCTGCTCAGCTGCGATAAATTCCTCTATCTTCTCGTTGATCTTTTCTTCCTTAAACTGCTCGCACTGGAAGATCGCATGACGGATCTCTACGCTCCTGGCACTTCCATGGCTTTTTACCACAAGACCTTTTAAGCCGAGAAGAGGGGCTCCGCCATACTCACTGGCATCAAAAGCCTTCAGTGTTTTCTTAAGGGCCGGTTTCACCATCAGAGCTCCCATCTTGCTTCGGAAATCAGACATCATGCCCTGTTTGATCATGGACATCATGGTAGCTCCCACGCCTTCGTACAGCTTGAGGATAACATTTCCGACAAAAGCCTCGCACACAATTACATCTGCATATCCTGCCGGGATATCCCTGGCCTCAATGCTTCCAACAAAATTAATGTCCCTGCATTCTTTTAACAGAGGAAACGTTGCTTTCACAAGGGCGTTGCCTTTTTCTTCCTCTGCACCATTGTTGACGATCGCTACTCTTGGTTTCCTGATTCCTACTACGTTCTCCATATAAATTGAACCCATCTGCGCGAACTGCACCAGATGGTTCGGTCTGGCATCTACGTTGGCACCACAGTCGATAAGAAGGGAAACTCCTTTGGCTGTGGGGATCAGCGGAGCAAGGGGTGGTCTCTGGATTCCTTTGATCCTGCCCACGATCACCTGGCCGCCTACCAGGACTGCACCTGTACTCCCGGAGGAAACAAATGCGTCTGCTTCCTGTTTCTTTACAAGGTTTAATCCTACTACAATCGAAGAATCTTTCTTTTTCTGGATTGCCATTACCGGCGGTTCTGCCGTCTCAATAACCTGTGATGCATGTACCACGCGTATCCTGTCACTGGGATAATCTGAATATTTCTTAAGTTCTGCCCTGATCACGTCTTCCTGTCCTGTGAGGATAACCTGGATGTTTTGTTTTTCTTTTACAGCTTCTACTGCTGCCTTTACCGGCTCCACAGGGGCATTGTCACCGCCCATTGCGTCTACTACGACTTTTACCATTTCTGCCATGTTTTTCCCTTTCTCTGCCCGAAAACCATTTCGGACGTTTCGCGGTACACTGTAGTGAAAATCCTCAGACTTCGCAGTACAAGGATTTTCACTGCAGAGCACCTGTTTTTACGTACCATTTTCTATGATACTAGAATTTTGCCCGGGAAGTCAATATCTTTCCTGTATTTCACAGCGAATTCACTATCAGATGAAGAGCAAAATGGAGAGCCGGAGCCCTCCATTTATATGATCAGATTAATATTCTGTTCTATTGAGCATTTGACATCTCTTCTGACAGATCCACAGATATTCTATATTTCTATTCCTGTTCTGCGATCTTTTCTGCAAGATCATTTAAATATACCCATCGGTCCATCTTTTCATCCAGCTTCTGCTGAGTCTCCTGCTGCTCATCAGAAAGCTCCCGGAGCTTCCCTGCGTTGGTGGCATTGGCCGCCATCTCTTTGTCCAGCTGTTCCAGACGTTGCTCCAGTGCTGCTATCGTCTCGTCGATGGTCTCGAATTCTTTCTGTTCTTTATAGGTAAATTTCAGCTTTTGTTTCCTGTTCTGCTTCCAGGTATCTGCTGAAGATTTCTTTTTTTCCTGGGATTCGTTCTCTGCCTGAGTACTGCCAGGCATATCAGCACGGGTCTCAAGAATCTGGCCTTTCCGGGCTTTCGCCTCCAGATAATCAGTATATCCCCCTTCATACTGTACCAGTCTGCCCTCTCCCTCAAAAGCCATGATCCGGTTTACAACATTATCCAGGAAATAGCGGTCATGAGATACTGTGATCACAATGCCTGAAAATGAATCCAGATAGTCCTCGAGAATGGTCATGGTCGGGATATCCAGATCATTTCCAGGCTCATCCAGAAGAAGCACATTGGGAGCTTCCATCAGGACTTTCAGAAGATACAGTCTTCGTTTCTCCCCTCCGGAAAGCTTCTCAACCGGAGTATACTGCATAGCCGGGTCAAAAAGAAATCTCTCAAGCATCTGGGAGGCAGTGATCCTTCCCTCTTTCGTCGGAACATATTCTGCCACCTCGCGTATGTAGTCGATCACTCGCTGTCTCCCGTCCATATCCGGAACATTCTGGGCAAGATACCCGATACGGATGGTCTCACCGATCTGGATCTCACCGGAATCCGGGGCTACCATTCCTTCTACCATCTTAAGGAGTGTGGATTTACCGCAGCCATTAGGGCCGATAATCCCAAGGCGCTGATTTCGAAGCACAATATAATCAAAATCACTGATCAGCGTACGGCCCTCGATTGCTTTACTTACATGGTGGAATTCCACAGTTTTTTTGCCCATGCGGGTTTCAATGGAATCCATCTCCACGCTGGAATCTTTTACAGGAGTTTTGCCTGCTTTCAGGGCTTCCAGGCGATCCAGCCTTGCTCTCTGCTTGGTGCTTCTGGCACGGCATCCTCTTGCAGCCCATTCCAGTTCCATACGGAGAACGCTGCGGCGTTTCCGGTCACTGGCAAGCTCCATCTCTTCTCTCTGAGCCTTCAATTCCAGAAATTTGGAATAATCACCAGCATAGGAATACAGTTTGCCATGGCTGATTTCCAGGATACGGTTGGCTACGCGGTCCAGGAAATAACGGTCATGCGTTACCATGATCACAGTTCCCCGAAATCCCCGGAGAAAATCCTCCAGCCACGTTACCATCTCTCCGTCCAGGTGGTTGGTAGGCTCGTCCAAAATCAAGATATCTGCAGGGTTGAGAAGCATTCTGGCCAGAGCCACTCGTTTTTTCTCTCCGCCGGAAAGATTATCCATATTGATATTCTGGTCTGTAATCCCCAGAGTATTCAGCATACGGCGTGCCTCGCTCTCTGTACTCCAGTCTTTCTGCCATTTTCCCTCTGCCACATAGTCCAGAATGGTCATATGCTGAGGAAATTCCGGTGTCTGAGGAAGCCAGCTGATACGGATCCCGTTCTGGGTGATCACCTGTCCCTCATCTGGTTCTTCTTCTCCCGCGATCACACGTAGCAGAGTGGTCTTTCCTGTCCCGTTCACGCCGATGATCCCGATCTTCTCGCCCTGGTCAATACCGCAGGAAATATCATCAAAGATCACTTTGTCACCAAAAATCTTATGAATGTGTTCTATGTTCAAAATATTCATGCTTAATCTTCTCCGTTCATGAAAAAATCATTTCCATGATAGGATAGCGAATTTTTCTGTTCCCGTCAAGAACTGCTTGCTTTCCGCCATCTTCTTTGTTTTTTGTCCGGATTTCGTTAAATATTTTTTTATTTTTCTTTACGTATTCCCGGAAAATGGCTGAAATAGTAGATTACAAACAGAACTGCCGTGATCACCCAGGATACCGGATAACTGAGCATGATATTATTGATCCCCGGATGCCTGGTAACAAAAACAAACAGCCAGATAATACGGATCAGGCACACTCCTCCGCAGGTCAGGATCATGGGTATCAGCACTTTTCCTGCTCCCCTAAGTGCACCGGAGAGAATACCGATCACTACATAAAGGGCGTAGGACGGGATCAGGAAACGGATCATATGAACACCGATGTCCACAACTCCCTGATCTGTGGTAAACAGACGGTAAATAGGCTCTGCAAACAGGAAAATACCGCCGCTTACAATAAAGGCGGTTATATAAGCCATTATCATGCAGACACGGACACTTTTTTGCATACGGCGGTATTTTCCGGCACCGTAATTCTGTCCCACAAAGGTGGTAATTGAGATGGCAAAAGCATTGCACACCATCCAGAATACAGCATCAATTTTTCCCAGGGTTCCCCAGGCTGCCACGGTATCTGTTCCAAGCTCATTGACAAATATCTGAATGGTCAGATTGGCAATGTTGTACATTACAGATTCCAGTCCTGCCGGAAGTCCGATGCGGAGAACTGCTGCCAGGGAATGTGCATCAAACCGGATCTCATGGAACTCTAAGCGGTAAATATCGTTCGCCCGCATCAGAAACCAGGTAACAAGAATGGCACTGACTGCCTGGCAGCTTACTGTTGCAAGTGCAACACCCAAAACCCCCATATGGAAGCTCACCACAAAGATCACATCCAGAAGAATATTAAGAAGGCAGGTGATGATCAGCACATACAGGGGTCTTTTTGAGTCTCCTACTGAACGTAAGATACTGGATACCATATTGTATACCAGGTTAAAAAAAGTTCCTGCAAAATAGATGTGGAGATACAGCACAGAATCCGGGATTACTTCTGCCGGTGTTTTCATAAGGTTCAGGATCGGCTCTGCCAGGATAAAACCTGCCATGCCTACGACCACACTGGCTGCCAGACAGAAGATCATGGAAGTGTGAAGTGCCTTTTTTAGATTTTTGCTGTCTTTTGCCCCATAATATTGAGAGATCACTACAGCTGCTCCGGAACACAGACCCACGAAGAATCCAACGATCAGATTCACGATCATGCTGGAAGATCCACCTACTGCTGCCAGTGCTTCTTTTCCCACAAACCGCCCTACTACTACAGTATCGGCGGTATTATAAACCTGCTGGAATAATGTTCCGAACAGGATCGGAAAGAAAAACAGCAGAAGCTGCTTCCAGATCACGCCTTCTGTGATCTGATTTACTTTGGCGGTATTTTCTTTCTGTAAATTTGTTTTCATATAATTTTTATTTCCTTTTCCCCTCGTTATATAGTTTTCACGATTCATTTTTTTAAGTATAAAAAAAAGCCGGTATACTTTATTCAGCATACCAGACTCTTTTCTGCATAGCATAAGTTGGAAGGATTAGTCCTCAACTTTGATGATTTCCTTCTTATTGTAGCTTCCGCAAGCTTTGCATACTCTGTGCGGCATCATAAGAGCTCCACATTTGCTGCATTTAACAAGGTTCATAGCGCTCATTTTCCAGTTCGCTCTTCTCTTGTCACGTCTAGCTTTGGAAGATTTGTTCTTAGGACAAATGGACATAGGTTACACCTCCTTAAATTTACTGAATATATCACTGATAGCTGCCATGCGGGGATCCTTCGGCTCCTCCTTGCATCCGCAGGGACCTTCGTTCAGGTTCTTCCCGCAGCGGCTGCAGATACCTTTGCAATCTTCTTTACATAAGACCTTCAAAGGCCAGCTTATCAATACCTCAAGATAGACCAACCGGTCCACATCCAGGTTCATACCTGTGAGATAGCTGCTCTCATCCAGATCGTTGACACGCTCTTCATCAGAAAGCTTCATATCAAGCTTCTTCTTGAATTCCAGCGGTATCTCTACTGAAACTGTCTCAAGACAGCGGTCACAGGGAATCCCTACTGTAATCTTACCGGTTCCTGTAAGTTCAAGAACCTTATCACCTGTGTTAGTGATCGTAAGTTCCACTGGTTCTTTCGCAAGTACCGGAAAACTTCCCATCTGAAAATCAATCTTCTCCAGTTCCGGGACTACCGACTCCTGGATTGTCTTACCATCAGAGGAAGAAATGTCTAATAATTGAATCTGCATAAGTCTCTCCTATCCACACTCGATTTATTATACATATGCTCTTGTGATTTGTCAACGTTATTTTCGGGAAAATATTACATTTTTTTAAATTTTTGATGAGGAAACTACGGGGGCTGAACTTCTGATAGTCAGCCCCCGGTAATTTCAATATTTATCTCCGGTCATGTGCCCGAACTGTGGCATGCATGATAATGTCAGATAACTCTGATTATACCAGTGCTACAGTCTCACGGCAGATTGCAAGCTCCTCGTTAGTCGGGATAACAGCAACCTTAACCTTGGAATCCGGTGTGGAGATCACGATCTCCTCGCCGCGATGTCCGTTAGCATCTTTGTCAAGTGTTACGCCAAGGTATCCAAGATAGCTTACAACTTTCTCACGTACCGGAATAGCGTTCTCGCCGATACCTGCTGTGAATACGATAGCGTCAACACCATTCATTGCTGCGACATATCCGCCTACGAATTTAGCGATGCCATAGCAGAGAACATCGATTGCATTAGCTGCATCTTCGTTTCCGCTTTCAGCTGCCTCATTGAGGTCACGGAAGTCGCTGGAAAGTCCGCCGGAAAGTCCAAGAAGACCGGATTTCTTGTTGAGTACGTTCATAACGCCCTCGATGTCCAGATTCTCTTTCTTGGCAATAAACTCCATGATAGCCGGATCGATGTTACCGGAACGTGTTCCCATAACAACACCTTCAAGTGGTGTAAGACCCATTGTTGTATCTACGCATTTGCCGTTTACAACTGCACTGATGGAAGATCCGTTTCCAAGGTGGCATACAATAACTTTGGAGTTATCTTTGTCAAGGCCAAGGAACTCAACAGCTCTCTTGGATACGAAGCTGTGGGATGTTCCGTGGAAGCCATATCTTCTTACTTTATATTTCTTGTAGAAGTCGAGCGGAAGTCCATAGAGATATGCTTTAGCCGGCATTGTCTGATGGAAAGCTGTATCAAATACGCCTACCTGCGGTACACCTGGCATAAGTTCTGCACATACACGGATACCGATCAGGTTAGCCGGGTTGTGAAGCGGTGCAAGGTCATTGCACTCTTCTACTGCTTTGATCATCTCGTCTGTGATCACTGCGGAAGAAGCGAATTTCTCGCCGCCGTGTACGACACGATGTCCGATAGCGTTAACCTCTTTCAGGCTTCCGATAGCACCTGTCTTATCGTTTGTAAGAGCATCCAGTACCATCTGGATCGCTTCTTTATGTGTTGGCATAGCTGCCTCTGTGATCTCTTTGTCACAGCCGGCTTTCTGATATACCAGTCTTCCGTCGATACCGATTCTCTCGCAGAGACCTTTTGCAAGTACATTCTCTGTCTCGGAATCAATTAACTGATATTTTAATGAAGAACTTCCACAGTTGATAACTAATACGTTCATGATTTTACTCTCCTGATTTTCAATAATTATTTATCCTCTGCCTGGCACTGTACTGCTGTGATAGCAACAACACCTACGATATCATCTGCAGAGCATCCGCGGGACAGGTCGTTTACAGGTTTTGCGATACCCTGAGTAACAGGTCCGTATGCTTCTGCTTTACCAAGACGCTGAGCAAGTTTATATCCGATGTTACCTGCATCAAGATCAGGGAATACCAGTACATTAGCTTTACCAGCTACTTCGCTTCCCGGTGCTTTGGATGCGCCTACGCTTGGAACGATAGCTGCATCAAGCTGGAACTCTCCGTCAAGCTTAAGCTCCGGATGCTCCTCTTTTGCGATTCTTGTAGCCTCAACTACTTTATCTACGTCAGGATGTTTTGCACTTCCCTTGGTGGAGTGAGAAAGCATAGCTACGATCGGCTCCTCCTGAACAAGAAGTTCAAAGGACTCTGCGGAAGATGCTGCGATTGCGGAAAGTTCCTCCGGAGTCGGGTTCTGGTTCAGACCGGAATCAGCAAATACGAATGCACCGTTTGCGCCGTACTCGCAGTCCGGAACTACGATCAGGAAGAATGCAGATACAAGTTTTGTTCCTGGTTTGGTCTTCAGGATCTGAAGGCACGGACGGAGTGTGTCTGCTGTAGAGTGGCAGGCACCGGATACCATACCGTCTGCATCGCCCATCTTAACCATCATTACGCCATAGTATGGGTACTGAGTGTGAAGGATCTCTTTCGCTTTCTCAGGTGTCATACCTTTCTTAGCTCTCAGCTCTACGAATTTATCAATGTATGCCTGAGTTCTGTCAGATGTCTCAGGATCTACGATCTGTGCGCCGGAAATATCAAAGCCGCCCTCTGCTGCTTTCTTGTTGATCTCTTCCTCTTTACCGATAAGGATGATCTTGGCAACTCCCTCTTTCAGAATCTTGTCAGTTGCCTCAAGAGTTCTCATATCCTCTGTCTCTGGCAGTACAATTGTTTTTACGCTTTCTTTTGCTCTTTTCTTAAGCAGTTCAACAAATCCCATGATTAAATGGCTCCTTTCTTGATGTAACAAAAACGCTAGTGTCTGTTCGGGCACTACACTGTGTTTATTATACCCCCTTACCCTTTTCTTTTCAAGCGTTTCATTGTCAGAAAATGGCTATACTGCGTATTTTTTGAAGTGCAATGGTTACTATTCACCGGCAATGTTCTGCGAGGTGTTTTTTATGGTAAAGGTCACAGATGGCCCGAGGATTTCGGTTCACGATCATGAATTGCGTGATTTCTGTATCTTACAAAGGGTGTTGCCGGGTACAGAGCGTACAGCAGCATTCGGTTTTATGGCAGCAAAACAGATTTCGAATGCCGCTTAACTTTTTACATTGCTTATGTTAAAATAGCACCATTATTATATTATAAAAGCTTATTTCAAGATTTGAATTTTCAGAAACGGCAGGTATTATTTATATGAAAGTTGTTGGAATTATTGCAGAATATAACCCATTTCACAGGGGGCATGAATATCAGATCCGCTATGCAAAAGAAACTCTTGGTGCTGATTATGTTGTAATCGCCATGAGCGGAGATTTTGTACAGAGAGGTGCTCCTGCCCTTATGGAAAAACATGTCCGGGCTGAGATGGCTCTTCTTGGTGGTGCTGACCTGGTTCTGGAAATGCCGTTGCAGACAGCAACGGCCAGTGCAGAAGGATTTGCCGCAGGTGGCGTAAGCCTTCTTGACGGGCTTGGTGTTATAGACGAATTATGTTTCGGAAGTGAATGCGGAGATACAGAGATTCTTATGGATGTTGCAGAGATCCTGGTGAAAGAACCGTCTGAATATCGTAATCTCCTTCAGCAGAATCTTCGTGCCGGAATGAGTTTTCCTGCTGCAAGAAGCAGTGCATTGATCGGTTACATTCAGGAAAAAATCGCTTCTGGGCTAAATACATTGGGTACTTCGTCAGAACATATTGAGCTCGTCCTTTCTTCTCCTAACAATATCCTGGGAATCGAATACTGCAAGGCACTTCTCCGTCTTAACAGCCGGATCATTCCTCATGCACTTTTAAGAAAAGGAAGTGGTTATCATGATACGGATTTTTCTCTTCTTTCTGATGAAAAGTTTCCCTCTGCTTCCGGCATCCGGAACCTTATGAAAAAGTCCGAAAAAGCCGGGCAGTCTGCTGATTTTTCCCGAATGATTCCTTCTGCTTCTATTTCTGGATTTCTGGATTCTCTCGAAAAAGGAGTATGGCTTTCTGACTCAGCACTGGATCTTCCTCTGCATTACAAACTTCTTCTGGAATCCGAAGAAACTTTACAAATGTATCCGGATCTTTCGGATGCACTGATCCGACGTATACTGAAATCCCGTAATCAATATGAAGGTTTTTCCCAGTTTGCGGATCTTCTGAAAACACGGGATATTACCCGTTCTGCTATTTGCCGCAGCCTTGTCCGAATCTTTCTTAATCAAAAAACAAAAGCACCCGGACATATTCCCTATGCCCGGGTACTTGGTTTTCGAAAAAGCAGTGCTCCGCTTCTCAGCCAGATCAAGAAGAATTCCTCAATCCCATTAATTACCAAGGCAGCGGATGCCTCTTCAATCCTTGATGAAAATGCACTTCAACTTTTTCATGAAACCTGTGAGGCTTCCAATCTTTACGAAATGCTTCTCTGCCACAAGACAGGCCTGCCTTTTATCCATGAGATGAAAAAGCCACTTCGGATCATTTAACCAATCAAGGAAGTCCCCTGCGAAGTTGCGAACACTTGACTATAACTCGCTCTTTCGGATCGCTTCCACTGCTTCCTGGATCTTCTTTGGCGGAAGTACAAGAGCAAAACGAACATAACCTTCCCCGTGTGGTCCGAAGCTTGCACCCGGGGTTACAATGACACCAGCTTTTTCCATCAGTTCCATGCAGAAAGCCATACTGTCCGTGCGGCCACCCGGGATCTTCGCCCAGACGAACATGGTGCCTTTTCCATTAGGAAGTTCCCAGCCAATATCGCGAAGTCCCTGGCAGAGTGCATCTCTTCTCTCCTGGTACATCTGGCACTGTTCTTTTACACTTTCCAGCGGGCCATTCAGTGCGGCGATGGCAGCTTTCTGGAGCGGCAGAAACATACCGAAGTCAATCTGGCTTCTCAGTTTACGAAGTGCTGCGATCACATCCGGACGGCCTACCAGGAAACTGAGTCTCGCACCTGTGACATTAAATGATTTGGAAAGACTGAAAAACTCCACGCCAATATCTTTCGCTCCCGGAGTTGCCAGGAAGCTTCCGCCGAAAGCTCCGTCAAAGATGATATCACTGTAAGCATTGTCATGAATGATCAGAATATCATATTTTTTCGCAAATTCCACGATTTCTTCGTAAAGTCCCGGGGTAGCAATGCTTCCTACCGGGTTGGACGGCAGGGACACTACCATATATTTGGCTTTCTTCGCCACTTCTTCCGGAATGCCCTTCACATAAGGGAGAAAATCATGTTCTGCAACAAGCGGGTAATAATAAGGAACTGCCCCTGCCATCAGGCTGCCTGCTGCAAATACGGGATAGCACGGATCCGGGAGAAGTACTGTATCTCCCTCATCGCATAGCGCCATGCCAAGATGTCCCATTCCTTCCTGGCTTCCATAAACAGTCATCACCATGTCCGGTGTCAGTTCCACATCAAAGCGTTTCTTATAATAAGTACAGACAGAGTCCAGAAGCTCCGGCAGATCACGTAAGCTGTACTTCCAGTTGTCGTCATCCATAACCGCTTCTGCTACGGCTTTCTTGATATATTCCGGAGTCTTGAAATCCGGGGTTCCCACACTCATATTATAAATCTTCATGCCCTGTGCTTCCAGCTCCATGCGCCGGTTGTTCAAAGCTGCAAAAATTTCATCTCCAAATCTGTCCAGTCTTTTTGAAAACTGCATATCATTCGTCCCTCTTCCATAATAAATTATAATCGTCTAAGCCTGTAAGCATTCTGCTCTGCTGCATGTTTATAAACGAAATCGCAAAGCGATTTCATTTATTTTACCACGGTAACGTGACATACTCAAGAATTTTCAGTAAAAAAAGAACCATCACCTGTGCAAAGCAGCTGTTCATTTTCCACTCTGCACGCAATCGGTAATGGTTCTTCATTATTTTTCAGTTTATTCAGATAATAGAATACGGTCATTATCCAGGGCTTTGCCGGCTCCTGTCTTAAATTTCTCAAGAAGACCGTCCACAGTCATGTTTTTCTTTTCCTCTCCTCCGATGTCCAGCACGATATTACCGGAGTCCATCATCAGGATGCGGTTTCCAAGATCGATCGCAGACTGCATATTGTGTGTGATCATCAGGCAGGTCAGCTGATGTTCTTCCACGATCCTTCTGGTAAGATTCAAAACTTTCTCAGCAGTTCCCGGATCAAGTGCTGCAGTATGCTCGTCCAGAAGAAGCAGTTTTGGAGGGTTCATTGTCGCCATCAGAAGTGTCAGTGCCTGTCTCTGTCCACCGGAAAGAAGACCTACCGGATGGCTCATCCGCTCTTCCAGCCCGATATCCAGTTTCTTCAGTTCCTCACGGAAACGTTCTTTTTCCTGCCGGGTCGTATGAGAAAGCCATCCGCCCTTGCCAGCTGCAAGTGCAAGATTTTCTTCAATCGTCATGCCTGGTGCAGTTCCACGCATGGGATCCTGATAAAGACGGCCGATTTCTTTTGCGCGTGCATGCTGCGGCATAAATGTGATATCCCTGCCGTCCAGTTCGATCGATCCTGCATCTGTAAAAAAATCACCGCAGATTGCATTAAAAAGTGTTGATTTTCCTGCACCATTGGAACCGATGATCGTAGCAAAGTCGCCTTTTTTCAGTTCCAGGGAAAGATCTTCTATTGCTTTTTTTTCGTTTACAGTTCCCGGATTAAATGTTTTTGAAATATGGCTGATTTTTAACATGGATCATCTGCCTCCTTTTGCATGAGTCATTCTTCTTCGTATCTGCGGCCACTGCTTCTTAAGATACGGGCCAGAAATTGCAAGAATAACGATCACAGAAGATACCAGTTTCAGCATAAATGCCGGCATGTTGAAACGAAGTGCAATGGTGTATACAAGACGGAAAATAAAGGAACCAAGCACCATCCCTACCGCTCTCACAAAAATTCCTCCACGACCAAGGAGTGTGCCTCCGATCAGCAGAGAGGCCAGCGCGATGGTAACCATTCCCTGCCCGATATTGATATCTACCGATTTCTGTGACTGAGACAGAAGACATCCGGAAAGTGCTGTAAATGCATTTGCCACGCAAAGACCGATCACAGTTGTAAATACCGGATTAATGGAGGAAGATTTTACCATGTCAGAATTATTTCCTGTTGCCCTGATTGCAAGACCAAGCCTTGTTTTCAGGAAAAATACCAGAAATACGATCACAAGGATCACTGCGATGGCTGCTATAAAAATATCTTCCCTGCCTTTTAAAGGTGTACCTGAAAGTGCATCTTTCATCATGGTAAATACTGTGGTCGTCCGGTTCATATTGATCAGGGACGAACCTCCCATGACCGCAATATTAACGGAATACAATGCTGTATTTACAATGATACCTGCAAGCAGGCTGTCTACTCCCAGCTTTGTCTGCAGGATCGCAGTTACAAATCCTGATGCAATACCTGCTGCCATAGCTGCCGCAATGGACAGAAACGGATGTCCGCTTACAGCTACTACGGCTCCTACAGCAGCTCCGAAGGTAAAGCAGCCATCTGTAGAAAGGTCGCAGACATTCAGCATGGAATAACTAAGGAACAGAGCAAGAACTGTCAGTGAACAGATCAGTCCAAGCTTCAGGGCAGTCTCCCCGAGGGAGAGCATAGTTGCAATCGTCACAGTGATTTCCTCCAATTGGATTTATTTCATAACTGCTCACAAAATTAAGCAGCTTCTTTATTTTGTTTCTACTTCCTCAAAGCTTTCTGCAGTTGTGATTTCATTTACCTGTGTGCAGAGAGGCTCAAATGCCTTTTTTACTGTTGCGAAATCAAGGCCAAGTGCTTTACAGGTTTCTGTATTAACTGTTGCAGTACCATTATCAAATGTTTCAACAGCTGTTTTGGACGGATCAGCGTTATCTACTAGGATATCTGCGATCATATCGGCTGTTTTCTGTCCGAGATTTGCATAATCAACACCATATCCTACAAAAGCACCGTTTAATGCAAAGGAGTCAGCTCCTGTGTAGTGCGGGATTCCTGCATCGATGAATTTTTCATAAATAGAAAGCTCTGCTGTCATGATGGTGTTGTCTGTAGGTGTAAATACGGCATCCACACCGTCAGCAATCAGTGCATCTGCTGCAAGCTGAACTTCGTCTGTAGTCGTTCCGGTACGCTCTACATATTCGATTCCCTCTTTATCCAGATAATCTTTTGCTTCCTGGATAGCTGTTGTGGAGGAATCCTGTCCTACATCATAAAGAAGACCTATCTTCTTTACATCCGGATTCTGTGCCTGGATCAGTTTCATGATAGAAGAAGTATCCAGATAGTCACTGGTTCCTGTTATATTGGCTCCAGGAGCATCCAGGGAATCTACAAGGCCAGAGCCAACCGGATCAGATACTGCCGAGAAAACAACCGGTGTATCACTTCCTTCTGTAGCAGACTGCATACGCATTGCTACCGGTGTAGCCACACCTACCATCAGGTCAACATTATCAGCCTGAAAATCGGAAATGATCTGTTCCATAACACTTGCATCTGCATTACAGTTATCATAGGAGACATCAAATGTGATACCTTTTTCTTCGCCGATTTCTTTCAGACGGGACTGGATATTATCTACGATCTGATTCAGAGAAGCATCGTCTACATAATTGCAGATACCCACTTTAAAATCCTCTGCCATAACCGGGCTGGTCATCATCATAGTTGTTGCTGCTACTGCTGCTGCGATTACTAACATTCTTTTTTTCATAGTTTTGTTCTCCCTTCTTAAATCCGCTTTACTAAACTCTTGTACACCTGCGGTCTGCTTATCCAGAACACTGTTTTCTTTCGAGATCAGCATTCTGACCGGAACAACTTTTTATGAAACAGAAGCTTTTCCCTGTAACACAAAAACCGTCTCAAGCTTATATTATGCTTGAGACGGTAATAAAAGTTCTTTATTATCGCGGTACCACTCAAATTGACGAATCGCCCACTCTCCGGTGTACTAACATACACTCCTCATTGATAACGGGTTCGGATATCCCGTCGGCTCCTACTGTACAGATAAATAGTTCGGGCCGCCCTCGAAAGTCCATTCAACATCCGGTTCCCTGCAGGTTTCCACCATCCCTGCTCTCTGTGAAGTTCCCTGAATATCTACTTCTCTTTCTCATCGGTTTGTTTTTTAAGTTGTGTTTACTTTAGCACATCAACGTAACTCTGTCAAGCCCGAAATGAAATTATTTCAGGATTAATTCTTGAAGCTGTGGATCGGTGCCGGAATTCTTCCGCCTCTCTGCACAAATGCATCGCAGGAGAATGAATTTACAGGCATGATCGGTGCATAACCAAGAAGGCCGCCAAACTCAACAGTCTCACCTACTCCTTTACCGATAACCGGGATCAGACGCACTGCTGTTGTCTTCTGGTTTACCATACCGATGGCAGACTCATCTGCAATGATACCTGCCAGTGTTGTAGCCTTGGTATCTCCCGGAACTGCGATCATATCGAGACCTACAGAGCATACACAAGTCATGGCTTCCAGTTTTTCCAGAGTAAGTGCGCCCTCGTTTACAGCATCGATCATTCCCTGATCCTCGCTGACCGGGATAAATGCACCACTTAATCCACCTACAGCCGCTGCTGCCATAACGCCGCCTTTTTTAACCTGATCGTTCAGAAGTGCAAGTGCTGCTGTTGTTCCTGGTGCACCGGCTCTCTCAAGACCGATCTCCTCCAGTATCTCTGCTACAGAATCACCGATTGCCGGTGTCGGTGCAAGGGAAAGATCCACAATACCGAACGGTACGTTAAGACGCCTGGATGCCTCACGTGCAACCAGCTGTCCAACACGTGTTACCTTAAATGCTGTACGCTTGATCATCTCGCAAAGTGTTCCGAAGTCCTCTCCACGGACCTGTTCCAGTGCCTTCTTAACAACTCCAGGACCGCTGACACCTACATTGATAATGCAGTCAGCCTCTGTAACACCATGGAAAGCACCTGCCATGAATGGGTTGTCATCCGGTGCATTGCAGAATACTACAAGTTTTGCACATCCAAGGGAATCCTGATCCCTGGTTGCCTCTGCTGTTGCAAGAACGATCTCTCCCATCAGTTTTACAGCGTCCATGTTGATACCAGTCTTTGTGGAACCAACATTTACAGAACTGCAGACACGTTCTGTCTCTGCCATAGCCTGCGGAATAGAACGGATCAGAAGCTCCTCTGCAGGAGTCATTCCTTTGCTCACCAGTGCAGAATATCCTCCAATAAAGTTAACTCCAACTTCCTTTGCACATTTATCCAGTGTTTTTGCGATAGTTACAAAATCTTCTGTTTTTTTACATGCAGCTCCACCAACCAATGCGATAGGAGTTACTGAGATTCTCTTGTTTACAACCGGGATTCCGTACTCGGTAGCAATCTCATCACCTGTTGCCACAAGATTTCTGGCTTTTGTGGTGATCTTTTCATATATTTTCTGATTCAGTGCATCCAGGTCAGGATCGATGCAGTCCAGAAGGCTGATACCCATAGTGATGGTACGCACATCCAGGTTTTCCTGTTCGATCATTTTATTTGTCTCGTTTACCTCAAAAATATTGATCATTTTTTATTTTCTCCCTGATGAATGATGTAATATGCCTGATTTATAAAATCTGCATTCGCAATTCGCTTCATTAATTGCTTATAACAAAATAACGGTATACTGTTATTTTATTATACTCTGTGCATCATGTTAAAAATATCTTCATGCTGACAGTGGATCACTACACCGATCTCTTTACCCAGATTCTCAAGCTCTCCGGCAAGTGTGCCGCCGTCTTTCTCACACTTCGCTGTATCTGCGATCATCATCATGTTGAAGTACCCCTGAACGATGGTCTGAGAAATATCCAGAATATTAACCTGATTCTCTGCAAGATATGTACAAACCTTTGCGATAATTCCTACTGTGTCATTTCCTACTACTGTGATAATTGTCTTCTTCATCGTTTTTTCCTTTCTACACTGTGATTATTTCTGATATGTGATCCCGCTTTGCTACCTGGATCTTGAAATCCCTGGATCTGTACGGGTTGTCACCAAGTGTCACCTCCGAGCAGACTGTCTCGTAGGCAAGTTCCTCATAGTTGTTCTCACGGCTTAAATGGCCGAGAAAAACAGCTTTCAGATTATCGTGGAGGATCCGGCAGAGAAGCCTTCCTGCATTCTCATTGGAGAGATGGCCTCTGTCTCCCAGGATTCTCTGTTTCAGATAATATGGGTATTTACCAACCTGGAGCATGCGGATGTCGTGATTTGCTTCCAGAAGCACCGCATCCAGATTCTCCAGATTCTTAACAATGTAATCATTATATTTTCCAAGGTCTGTGGCAATCCCTACCGAATGATCTCCGCACTCCAGGCGATAGCCTACAGGCTGTGCCGCATCATGTGGAATAGTAAAAGGATTTACTGTCAGATCCTTGATCTCAAAAGGTTCGTCTTCCCGGATCTCATGGATCAGCCCCTCCGGCATTTTTCCAAGGGATTTCATACGAAGCATGGCATCTGCTGTTCCACCTGTGGTGTAGATGGGAATTCCGTATTTTCTGGAGATCACTCCAAGCCCCTTGATATGGTCGGAATGTTCGTGAGTGATCAGGATTCCGTCCACATCTTTCCCTGTAAGATCCAGAGAATTCAGACCTTTCTCAATACTCTTTCCGCTGATTCCCACATCCACCAGTACGTGTGCTTCCTCCGACCCCACATAGATACAATTGCCGCTGCTTCCGCTGGCAATACTACAAAGTCTCATTTTTCTCTATCCCTTCTCTGATCTGTCTCCGGGTATCCTCCAGATCTCCGTTATTTTCGATCACATAATCCGTATTCTCCCTGAATACCTGATCGGATACCTGGTTTCGGATAATGCCAAGAGATTTATCCCTGGAATAGCCTCGGCTTTCCATCAGCCGCTGTATCCGGATCTCCTCCTCCGTGTATACATACCAGACTTCATCACAGAACTCCTGATATCTTTCTTCCAGAAAAAGAGCAGCTTCCACAACACAGAGCTTTCTTCCTGCTTCTCTCTGTTCGCTGATGAGACGCAAAATCCTCTGTTTAACAGCCGGATGAATAATCCCGTTTAATTTCAAAAGCATATCCTTATCTGTGAATACTACATCAGAAATCCGTCTCCGGTCAATAGTTTTATCTTTTTTTATAATTTCTTTTCCAAACAATGCGATCACTGCATCGTAACATTCTTCACTTGGTTCCATCAGAACATGTCCCAAAAGATCTGCCTGGATCACATAGGCATCAAATTCTTTTTCCAGGATTCCAAGCACTGTACTTTTTCCGGCACCTACTCCGCCGGTTACTCCGATCACTCTCATCTATTTCGCCTCATACCAGCTGTCACCCTGGTGCATATCCACGTCAAGTTCCACTGCAAGATGGACTGCCCCTTTCATCTCCTCTTCCAGGATGCGGGAAACCGTCTCAATCTCTTCTTTTTTTGTCTCGATCAGAAGTTCATCATGAACCTGGAGTACCAGTCTTGACTGCAGTCCTTCTTTTTTCATCCGCTCATAAACATGGTTCATGGCGATCTTGATGATATCTGCCGCTGTTCCCTGGATCGGGGAATTCATAGCTACACGTTCACCAAAAGAACGCTGCATGAAATTGCTGGATTTCAGTTCCGGCACAGGTCTTCTTCTGCCAAACATAGTCGTTACATAACCATGCTCTTTGCCATCTTTTACAAGGCCATCCAGAAATCCCTTGATCTTCGGATAGGTCTCGAAATATTTTTCGATATAGGCTGCTGCCTCTTTTCTGGTGATACTCAAATCCTGGCTCAGTCCGAAAGAACTGATTCCATATACGATTCCGAAGTTTACAGCCTTGGCATTTCGTCTCTGCAGCGGTGTAACCTCATCAAGAGGCACATGGAACACCTGGGATGCTGTAAGGCGGTGGATATCCTCTGCCTCTCTGTATGCCTGGATCAGTTTCTCATCTCCGGACATGTGAGCCAGCACACGAAGCTCGATCTGGGAATAATCGGCATCCAGGAACACATATCCATCCTCCGGCACAAAAACTTTGCGGATCAGTCTTCCAAGTTCCATACGTACCGGAATATTCTGAAGATTCGGCTCTGTGCTGCTGATACGGCCGGTAGCAGTGATCGTCTGGTTAAAAGTGGAGTGGATTCGTCCGTCTTTTCCGATCACATTTCCAAGCCCGTCTGCATAAGTAGATTTCAGTTTGGTAAGCTGGCGGTATTCCAGGATATCTTTCACGATCTTATGATCCGGTGCCAGTTTATCCAGGATATCTGCTGCTGTGGAGTAGCCTGTCTTGGTCTTTTTTCCACCTGGAAGTCCCATTTTTTCAAAAAGGATCACTCCAAGCTGTTTGGGGGAATTAATGTTAAACTCCTCTCCCGCCTCCTGCCAGATCAGCTTCTCAAGCTCCTGAATACGAACACTCAGCTTCTCACCGTAACTTTTCAGTTCCTCTCCCCTGACAAAAACCCCCCATTTCTCCATGGAATCCAATGTAAATACCAGCGGAAGCTCGATCTCGTCATAAACCTTTCGCATACCTGTTTCATCCAGCTTCTTAAGAAGGATTTTTCGTGCCATATACGGCACAAAAGCCTGATAACAGGCAAAATTACCCAGACCTTCCATCTCATCCTCCCAGGCTTTCTTGAGGGGTATTTTTCCGAGAAGATCTTCTTTTGCAGGAAGCATCATTCCATCCAGATATTCTCTGGCAATATCATCGTAGGTATAGGAAGACTTCAGTGGATTCAGAAGATATGCTGCAACTCCTGTATCAAAAACCTTTGTCGGTTCAGTAAGTGCAACATGTTTCAGCACTGTCTTGATATCCATGGCACAGATCACTGTACGCTCACCCAGAGCAGCAATTTTCCCGCAGAGATAATCACCTGTGAGAAGACCTCCCACCGGAATCTGATAAATCTCTTTTTCATCAAGGACAAGTCCCACTGTGTATACCTGATCTGTGTCTGCAAGGACGGAAATTCCCACCTGTTTCTTATTCGCTGCTTTTTCAAACAGAGTTTCCACACCTGAGAGGTCATTGCAGGTAAAAAATTCCAGTTCCATGGAAGAATCTGCTGCTGTGGCCGGGTCAAAACGGTTCAGCATATTCTTGAATTCCAGCCTCTTACACAGCTCATAAGCTTCTGGTGTATACGGATTCTCAATTTTTGCCTTCTCGTAGGAAAACTCAAGAGGACTGTCCGTATTAATAGTTGCAAGTTCTTTAGAAAGCTGTGCCATATCATAATGCTCTCTTAAGGATTCTTTCGCCTTATTCGGCTTCACCTCTTCCAGATGTTCATGTGCATTCTCAATGCATCCAAACTGGACGATCATCTTGGTGGCAGTTTTCACACCGACTCCCGGAATTCCAGGAATATTGTCAGAACTGTCGCCCATAAGAGCTTTCAGTTCAATGATCTGCGGCGGCGTTACCTGATATTTCTCCAGAACTTCTGCTGCGTGGTAATTCTCGATGGTTGTCTTGCCGCGGACTGTTTTCGGAAGGCGGATCAGGACTTTATCTGTAGCAAGCTGGAGAAGGTCTCTGTCTCCGGAAAGGATGGTGACATCCATTCCTTCCGCCTCACTTCTTCTGGCAACAGTTCCAAGAAGATCATCTGCTTCGTATCCTTCCAATGACATGATATTGATGCCCATTGCAGTAAGCATTTCTTTGATCAGAGGAACCTGCTCCCTGAGTTCTTCCGGCATAGGCTTACGTGTCCCCTTGTAAGCTTCATATCTCTTATGGCGGAATGTTGGTGCGCTTAAATCAAAAGCAACTGTCAGGTATTCCGGATTTTCTTCTTCCATGATCCTGAACATAATGTTCAGAAATCCGTACACAGCTCCTGTATGACGGCCTTCAGCATTGGTAAGATCCGGCAGTCCGTAGAACGCGCGGTTCAGAATGCTGTGTCCGTCGATCAGTAATATCTTTTTACTCAAAGTTAAATTCCCTCCTTAATTTCCAGGATCACGAAAAAGAGAAAAACCACAAGCACCGCGATCAGGGCACAGACTGCAACTGCTGCGACTGCCCTGTGAAATTTCTTTCTGCGGATGTATCTTCTGGATTTCCGGATGTCTTCCTCCAGAAGTTCCCTGAAATCCAGTACCGAGTCTTCCTGCTTCTCATCCAGCTGCTCCATGGCTTTGTGCACAATGAAATACGTAGCAAGTTCATCATAGCAGGAGGAACAGTTCTCAATATGTTCCAGAAACTCCTCCAGATCATTGACAGACAGCGTATGATTGATATATTTGTTCACCATTCCCTCTGCAATACGACAGTTCATTTGTTTTCCTCTCTTTATTACTTCTTGTAATTGATTCGTTGCTGTTCACTTCGTGACCAGTAACATTGTTTATCATTATAGCGAATTAAACTGTGAATGACAAGGGTGGTTTCCTGTGGTATACTTAAACAGCAAACGGACAGAAATCGCTTCTGTCATCTGTCCATATCACAAAACATTTCAACAAGGAGGATTACGATTATGAAATCCATTGCCATTGTTACAGACAGCAACTGCGGTATGTCACCGGCACAGGCCCGTGAACTTGGAGTTCACATGCTTCCCATGCCATTTTTTATAGATGATAAAGAATATCTGGAAGATATTGATATGAATCAGGCAGATTTTTTCCAGTACCTGGAGCAGAATCCGGGATGCCGTGTTTCCACCTCACAGCCGACTCCGGAATCTGTCACAGATCTCTGGGATAAACTTCTGAAAGATTATGATGAGATCGTACATATCCCCATGTCAAGCGGACTTTCCAGCTCCATGCAGACAGCAAAGATGCTCTCTGAAGATTATGGTGGACGTGTACGTGTAGTAAACAACCAGCGAATTTCCGGAACTTTACGCTACTCCACCATCGAAGCCATCCAGCAGGCGAAGAACGGCCTCTCAGCATCCGAGATCGGTAACTGGCTGGAAGAAACCCGCTTTGATTCCAGTATCTACATTACAGTAGCAACTCTGAAATTTCTCAAACAGGGCGGTCGTATCACCCCTGCTGCCGCAGCAATCGGAACTATGCTCCGTCTGAAACCAGTACTTCAGATCCAGGGGGAAAAGCTGGATGCCTTCTCCAAAGCCCGCACCATGATCCAGGCCAAAAACACCATGACCAAAGCTATCAGAGACGATATTGCCAACCGTTTCGGTGAAAAGATCAACCTAGACGTGATCCACTCTCACAACCTTGCCGCTGCCGAGGAGTTCAGAAAAGAAACTCTTGCCAATTTTCCGAATATCGGTAAAATCAATATCTTTCCTCTTTCCTTAAGCGTCTCCTGCCACATCGGACCAGGTTCCCTGGCGCTCACCTGCTCTAAGGTACATCCTGAAATCTGGTAAATTATAAATTTGCAGACAGATATGTATTATAATAAAAAAGTCCGGTATACGGATGGCACTTCTTTTCTGCCATCCGGCTCCGAACTTTTTTTATTGCTGTATTTTTTTCTGTAACTGATGATTATGCTTCCATATTTTCCTGCAGAGCTTCGATTTCCACCGGTTTATCCTCAAGGATCTTCATAAACTCCTCTCCTGTGATCGTCTCATGCTCATAAAGATACTTGGCGATCTCATGAAGTTTACCAATATTATCCGTAAGGATCTTCGTAGCCTTCTCATGCTGCTTCCGAACAACATCCACAACCTTTTTATCCAGAAGTGTCTGTGTCTCAAAAGAACAGGTCAGGCTTGCATCACCGCCCAGATACTGATTGCTTACATTCTCCATAGCAACCATATCAAACTCATCACTCATACCATAACGGCTGATCATCGCTCTCGCAAGCTTGGTCGCCTGCTCAATATCATTGGATGCTCCTGTTGTAATAGAATGGAAGATCAGCTCCTCTGCAGCACGTCCACCAGTAAACGTAGCGATCTTATTCTCCAGTTCTTCCTTGGTCATCAGGAAGTGCTCCTGTTCATCCACCTGCATGGTATATCCAAGTGCACCGGAAGTACGAGGAATAATAGTGATCTTATGGACAGGCGCAGAATCCGTCTGCTTGGCAGCAACCAGGGCATGACCAACCTCATGATAAGATACAATCAGTTTCTCCTTATTGGAAAGTACACGGTTCTTCTTCTGATATCCTGCGATAACGACCTCAATACTCTCCTCAAAATCTGCCTGTGTGGCAAATTTACGTCCATCACGGACTGCACGAAGTGCGGCCTCGTTGACAATATTGGCAAGCTCGGCACCAGAAGCACCAACTGCTGCCTTGGCGATCTCATCAAAACGGACACTGTCTGCTATCTTGATCTTCTTGGCATGAACCTTCAGGATCTCTTCACGACCCTGAAGATCCGGAAGTTCAACCGGAATTCTTCTGTCAAAGCGTCCCGGACGGAGAAGTGCAGGATCAAGGGAATCCGGTCTGTTGGTAGCAGCCAGGATCACAACACCCTTGGAACCGTCAAAACCATCCATCTCTGTAAGCAGCTGGTTCAGTGTCTGCTCACGCTCATCATTTCCACCGCCCATTCCCGCGCCGTCACGTTTCTTACCAATCGTATCGATCTCATCGATAAACACAATACAGGGAGCTTTCTCATTAGCCTGTTTAAAGAGGTCACGGACCTTGGCAGCACCCATACCAACAAACATCTCCACAAACTCAGAACCTGAGATGGAGAAAAACGGAACCTCCGCCTCACCGGCAACAGCCTTGGCAAGAAGTGTTTTACCAGTTCCCGGAGGGCCTACAAGAAGTGCTCCTTTTGGCATGGATGCACCGATCTCTCTGTATTTCTGCGGATTGTGCAGGAAATCTACGATCTCTGAAAGAAGCTCCTTAGCCTCGTCTTCTCCTGCCACATCGGAAAATTTAATTCCTGTGGAGGACTTCACATAGACTTTGGCATTGCTCTTTCCAAAAGACATCATGCCTCCCGGACCACCGTTACCCATGGAACTCATCATCTTCTTGCTGAGCCAGCGTCCAAGAAGAATAAAAACAGCAATCGGGAGAATATAACCTGCGATCAGTGACAAAAGCAGTGATTGTCTCTGCGGCGCTGTTCCCTCAATGCTTACACCAGCATCATAAAGATGTGAAACAAGATCCTTATCATCTACGGATACCGTCTTACAGTAAACATCATTTCCATCTACCTTCATAGTATAGTAAATGTAATCGGAATTAATGGTTGCTTCATATACTTTTCCTCTGTCTACAGCTTTCAGAAAGGTAGTGTAATCCGTTTGCTTCACACTTCTCTCTGAAATGGCAGGAAGAGCAAAAACATTGAGCAGAATAATGATCACGACCGCAATGATGTAATATACATACAAAGGCCGCTTCTCTGGTTTTTTGGAATTCAGATTCATGTAGTCTCCTCCGTTATCTTATAGTATATTGCTATATCCACAGTACTATATCAAGTGGTACAGCTTTGTAAGACACTGTACCACTTTTTTCAGTCTATTTCAAGGAGAACGCTTCGATTTCATAAACTTTTTAGAATTTGAAATTTTTGCATATATTATCGCAATTTCAAAAAAATTCCTTGCATTCCCATTGTTCCTATGATATTATAATAAATGGTTATGCCGCTGTGGCGGAATTGGCAGACGCACTTGACTCAAAATCAAGCGGAGCAATCCGTGCCGGTTCGAGTCCGGCCAGCGGCATTATCAGGAAAACCTGACGGAGTGATCTGTCAGGTTTTTGTTATATAAAAGTTAACTGTAGCAATTTCACGAAAGGACTGAAATGAATGGAAAAAGACAAAAGTTTTTTAGGTACTGAACCCATTGGCCGCCTGCTTCTGCGCCTTGCACTTCCTACCGTAGCTGCACAGCTGATCAACATGCTTTATAACATTGTTGACCGCATCTACATAGGACACATTCCCGGTGATGGCGCACTGGCACTCACTGGTGTCGGTGTCTGCATGCCGCTGATCATGGTAGTGTCTGCCTTTGCTGCTCTTGTCGGAAACGGTGGTGCTCCCAGAGCCAGCATATTTATGGGAAAAAATGATACCGATAAAGCTGAACGTACCCTGGGAAACTGCTTCACCATGCAGATCATCATCTCCGTAATGCTGACCATGATCCTGCTTCTTGGAAACCGCAGCTTTCTTCTGGCTTTCGGCGCAAGTACCAATACGATTGATTACGCAGTAGGATATATGAACATTTATGCGCTCGGAACTATTTTTGTACAGCTGACGCTTGGCATGAACAATTTCATTACTGCCCAGGGCTTCGCAAAAACAGGAATGCTCTCTGTGCTCATCGGCGCAGTCACCAACATCATCCTGGATCCTGTATTCATCTTCGGTTTCCATATGGGTGTCCGTGGTGCGGCTCTTGCGACTGTAATCTCCCAGGCACTTTCCTGCATCTGGGTACTTTCTTTCCTTTTTGGAAAAAAGACATTTCTGCGTCTTCGAAGAAGTACCATGAAGCTGAAACCAGAGATCCTTTTGCCATGTATGGCTCTGGGTTCTTCTCTTTTCGTCATGCAGCTCAGTGAAAGTGTTATCTCTGTCTGCTACAACTCTTCTCTTCTGAAATACGGTGGAGATGTTGCAGTCGGTGCTATGACGATCCTTACCAGTGTTATGCAGTTTGCCATGCTTCCCCTTCAGGGACTGGGACAGGGCGCACAGCCCATCATCAGCTATAATTACGGTGCCCGCAATGAGAAACGTGTACGTTCCACTTTTAAGCTCCTGCTGAAAACAAGCGTCATCTATTCTGTAATCCTTTGGATGATCATCATGATCTTCCCTCAGATTTTCGCCGGAATGTTCACTTCAGACAGTACACTGCTTGCCTTTACAAAAACATCTCTCCGTATCTACATGGCTGTAGTATTTATATTCGGAGTCCAGATTGCGTGCCAGATGACCTTCATCTCTCTCGGCAGAGCCAAAGATTCCATTATCGTGGCCATTGTCCGTAAATTTGTGCTGGTCATCCCGCTGATCTATATTCTGCCCCATATTTTCCGTGGCAATCAGACAAATGCCGTTTATATGGCAGAACCGGTGGCAGATATCCTGGCAGTTGCATTTACTGCAATCCTGTTCTTCTTCGAATTCCGGAAAGCACTGGCCGAAATGTCAGGCAGCCAGAACTCATAAATATTTTTCCATGCAGCAAAAAAGACCGTCCACGCATAATTAACCATATGCACAGACGGTCTTTTTTCATACTTTCATATCGTATAATTATATATTATTTCAGCTCATCTTCGTCCTGGAGAAGTTTTTCAAAAACAGGGAAGCAGTCAAATGTTGCAAAATAATCTCTCGGTGACTCAGCGCGGCGGATCATCTCGAAGCTTCCATCCTCATGAAGAAGAATTTCAGCAGACTTCAGTTTACCATTGTAGTTATATCCCATTGCAAAACCATGAGCACCTGTATCATGGATCACAAGGAGATCTCCCATATCAATCTTCGGAAGCATACGGTCAATGGCGAATTTATCATTGTTCTCGCAGAGAGATCCTGTTACATCATATTTATGGTCACATGGCTCGTTCTCCTTGCCCATAACTGTAATATGATGATAAGCTCCGTACATAGCCGGGCGCATCAGGTTAACTGCGCAGGCGTCTACACCTATGTATTCTTTATGTGTGTGTTTCTCATGGATTGCTTCTGTAACAAGGCAGCCATACGGTCCCATCATGAAACGTCCAAGCTCTGTATAGATCGCCACATCGCCCATTCCTTCCGGAACAAGTACCTCTTCATAAACCTTGCGGACACCTTCACCGATCACACGGATATCATTTGGCTCCTGATCCGGTTTATAAGGAATTCCGATTCCACCGGAAAGGTTGATGAACTTAATATGTGCACCTGTTTCTTTCTGAAGTTTTACAGCAAGTTCGAACATCACTTTAGCAAGCATCGGATAGTAATCGTTAGTTACCGTATTGCTGGCAAGGAATGCATGGATACCGAATTCTTTCGCTCCCTTTGATTTCAAGATACGGAAAGCGTCAAAAATCTGCTCTGTAGTCATACCATACTTGGCATCTCCTGGATTATCCATGATACCATTGCTGATCTTGAATACTCCACCCGGATTATAACGGCAGCTGATCACTTCCGGGATCTTTCCAAGAGCGCGCTCTACACTCTCAATATGTGTAATATCATCAAGGTTGATGATACCGCCAATCTCATCTGCATATTTGAATTCTTTCTCCGGTGTATCGTTGGAGGAGAACATAATGTCACCTTTTTTACAGCCTACAGCTTTGGCCATCATAAGCTCTGTTGCAGAGGAGCAGTCACAGCCACAGCCATACTCCTGAAGAATATTGATAAGATACGGGTTCGGTGTTGCCTTTACTGCAAAAAACTCCTTGAATCCTTTGTTCCAGGCGAAAGCTTCTTTAAGAGCTTTTGCATTCTCGCGGATTCCCTTCTCGTCATAGAGATGAAAAGGTGTCGGATATTTCTCAGTAATCTCATTCAGTTTCTCAAGTGTCACAAATGGTACTTTTTTCATAATAACTGCATCTCCTGTTTCGTTTGCTCACTGTCTGCAATTGCAGAACAGTAACATTATTCTGCCTCGATCACGTGCATCATATTTGTGACTGCACCATGACCGTTTGTCATGTTTGTTGCAGGGTCTCCCGCTGTAAATACAACAAGGTCGCCTTTATGGATCAGATGACGGCTGCGGACAACATTCATGGCCTGAGACATGATATGGTCCGTGGTATCTCTCTGATATCCCTTCAGAGGTGTTACGCCCCAGATCAGCTGAAGCTTATGCTGGATGGTTGAGTTCGGCGTAATCGCATAGATTGGAACCTTCGGACGGAAATTGGAAATCAGTCTTGCTGTATTTCCACTCATAGTCGGTGTTACAATGGCATTGGCCTTCAGGTTCTTTGCAGTACGTACTGCCGCAAGTGCTACTGCACTGGAAATCTTCTCTCTTCCATCCATGGAACGATGCTCAATAAACACTTTGTAATCCAGATGCGGCTCTGTCATCTCTGCGATCTCTGCCATCATGTGGAGCGCATCAATAGGATATTTACCGGCTGCTGTCTCTCCGGAAAGCATAATCGCATCTGTTCCGTCATAGATCGCATTGGCAACATCAGCTACCTCAGCACGTGTCGGACGAGGATTACGGATCATGGAATCCAGCATCTGTGTTGCTGTGATAACCGGTGTATAATGATCATTGCATTTACGGATAATCTCTTTCTGGATATGCGGTACCTGGCTTGCCGGAATCTCAACTCCAAGATCTCCACGGGCAACCATGATTCCGTCAGAAGCCTCGATGATAGAATCAATGTTCTCTACACCTTCTGCATTCTCGATCTTTGCGATAATGCCGATATCCTGTCCACCGTTATCATTCAGAAGCTTACGGATCTCACGGATCACCTCAGCGGAACGGACGAAAGATGCTGCGATAAAATCAAATTTCTGTTCGATACCAAAAAGGATATCCTTTTTATCCTGCTCTGTGATTCCCGGAAGATTAACCTTTACATAAGGAACATTTACACCCTTCTTCTCTCCCAGCTCTCCACCGTTTAAGATGCTGCAGATGATATCTGTTCCCTTGATTTTTTTAACTTCCAGCTCAATCAGACCATCATCAATAAGAATTCTGTTTCCTGGTTTTACATCTTTGTAAAGTGTCTCATATGTGATGGCAACTTTCTTGTCGTCACCTTCAAAATCACCAATTCCAAGTACAAACTGTTTTCCTGCTTCCAGTTTTACCTTCTGTCCGTCCTTTAAAAGTCTGGTACGGATCTCAGGTCCTTTTGTATCAAGAAGCATGGCTATAGGTATATCAAGCTCCTCACGAAGCTCTTTGATCATGTCCACACGGCCCTTCTGCTCCTCATGATCTCCATGGGAAAAGTTGAATCTGGCAATATCCATTCCATTCTCCATAAGAGCTTTCAGAGTCTCCCTGTTGTTGCTGGCAGGTCCAAGTGTACAGATGATCTTTGTTCTTTTCATAATTGAATATCCTCCCTTTTTTACGTTTTACTGTACGTGTTTGTGCGTAAATAAATGATCCTGGCAATATTCATAATTTCCTTTGCACTTTGAGCAGAAGCGGAACTCCAGATTCGGATCATCCTTCTCAGTACGGCCACAGATCGCACATTTATGCTTTGCGATTCCATCCGGTCCATAACCCGTTCTAGACGGAGCCATAGCCTTCTTAAACTGCTGCTTCCTGCGGATCTCTTTCGGATTGTAGCGGTTCATATCTCTTGTGCTGAAATAAAAGATCACAAAATTTAAAAGCGATGCCACGATTGGCACAACACCTACCCAAAGTCCAGCTCTAAGGTAGGATACAATATCCCATGCAATAAAAAGTCCGTATATAAATGCCATCCATTTCATCTTGATAGGGATGACAAACATAAGCAAAAGCTCCAGATTCGGATATGTGACTGCATAAGCCAGAAAAATGGAAAGACTGATATAATAGGTGGTAAAAATACTGCCACCAAGAGAATACATGATTCCATTCATTGTCACATAGCCGCCAGTAAATACATGCAGAAGAACTGCCGCGATCACAGTGAACAAAAGTCCTGAAAAAATATACAAAGTATACCGAAATGTTCCCCAGGTACGCTCCAGTGAGGTACCGATCGGATAATAAAAGAAAAAGATTGCAAGAAGAAACATCACAAGATTACCGGTTCCTCCCACGCTGGAAGGCGGATAAATAACCCATGTCACAAGTCTCCAGATCTGTCCTCTCATTACCATGGACATATCAAGACTCAGCATATCCAGCACTCCAGGGGCAAACATAGCCAGAAAATATCCCAGCACATAACATCCGATAATATAAACTGTCAGATTGGGAATACCAAATCTTCCAAACTTACGTTCCAGTTTGTCGATAAATTTCATTAAAATCTCCTTTCAGAAAACTTTCGAAAAATCAGAAAAAGCGCTTCTTGGAAAGAATAATAGCCGCAACAACACTGATCGCCACAGAAAAAATTATGATGAGCAAAAAGCCCCAGGGACTGTGAGACAACGGCATACCGGAACCTGCCACGTTCATTCCGTAGGCACTGAAAACGATAGTCGGAATACTCATAACAATGGTAATGATCGCCAGCACTTTCATGACGATATTCATATTATTGGAAATGATAGATGCAAAAGCATCCATGGTTCCGTTCAGGATTCCACTGTATACATTAGCCATTTCGATCGCCTGCTTGTTTTCAGTAATGACATCCTCCAGAAGATCTGTGTCCTCCGGATACTTCTTGATGCTGTCTATCTTCAGAAGCTTCTCCAACACAACCTCATTGGACCGGAGGGATGTGATAAAATAGGTCAGGGATTTCTGCAGCTCCAGAAGTTCGATCAGCTCCTCATTTCTTGTGGAAAGATGCAGTTTTTCTTCCACCTGCTCACTCTTCTTGTCGATGATACGCAGATAACGCAGGTACATACTTGCATTTCTGTAAAGGATCTGAAAGATAAAACGTGTCTTCATATAGGTAAAAAAGCTGCGGACCCTTCCCTCCATAAATCTGGTCAGAACCGGCGTATCCTCCAGACAGATGGTAATGATCATGGAACCGGTAACAATGATACCAAGAGGAATGGTTCCATACCAGTCCTTATCATTACGTTCCTCGATCATAGGAACATCTACCAGGATCAGTGTATAATTATCCTCAACTTCGATACGTGACCGTTCTTCCTCATCCAAAGGGGACCGCAGATCGTCAACCTCTATATCAAACTTCTCGGAAAATTCAAAAATCTCTGTTGCCGTCGGATTCGTCAGCGCAATCCAGCAGCCTTCCTCCGGTTCCTGTATCTGGTGGATGGCCCCGTCTATTGTCTTATAAATCCTTACCACGATTCCCACTTCCCTTCTTTTGCTTTACTTTTGCCTGAGCAAAATTCTTTTTTATTATAAATAGTCAAAATAGCTTTGTCAATTCATACATTTTCATTTTAAAAAAGCTTTTTTATAATTTCACAGAATCTTTACATAAGCATTTGCCCCTTCTTTACATTTTTTCCGGCTTCCTATATAATGATTCCAGAATTCCAACGAAAGGAAGTTATACAAATGAGTCAGTCATCATTCGGAAAAAAATTCGTGGTTACCACCTGGGGCGAGTCTCACGGTAAGGCCATCGGTGCAGTTCTTGACGGCTGCCCGGCAGGTCTTTCTCTCTGCGAGGAAGATATCCAGGTGTTCCTTGACCGCAGAAAACCGGGACAGAGCCGCTATACAACAACACGTAAGGAAGGTGACCTGGTAGAGATCCTTTCCGGTGTCTTCGATGGAAAAACTACCGGAACTCCGATCTCCCTTCTGATCCGAAACACAGACCAGCGTTCCAGAGATTATGGAAATATCGCATATTCCTACCGTCCGGGACATGCAGATTATACTTTTGACCAGAAATACGGGTTCCGTGATTACCGGGGCGGCGGACGTTCTTCAGGAAGAGAAACTGCCGGACGGGTGGCAGCCGGCGCAATTGCCATCAAGCTGCTTAACGAACTTGGCATCACGTTTACTACTTATGCGAAATCTATCGGACCTGTGGAGATACGATCCTTTTCAGAAGATGAGATCCGCAACAACGCACTTTGCATGCCAGATGCAGACGCAGCAGAGAAGGCTTCTGCTTATCTGGAAGAATGCCTTAAAAATCAGGACAGCGCAGGTGGCGTGATCGAATGCCGGATCAGAAATGTTCCTGTCGGCCTTGGAGACACTGTTTTTGACAAACTGGATGCAACTCTTGCCCATGCGATCATGTCCATCGGTGCTGTGAAAGCAGTAGAAATTGGTGACGGAATTCAGGTTACAAAGCTTACCGGTTCCGATGATAACGATGGTTTTTCACAGAAAGACGGCGTCATTACCAAGACTTCCAACCATGCAGGCGGTATTATGGGCGGCATGAGCGACGGAAGCGATATTATCCTTCGTGCCCACATCAAGCCTACCCCCTCTATCAGTCAGCCCCAGTCCACTGTCACCAACAAGGGTGAGAATCTGGAGCTTGAGATCAAAGGACGGCATGATCCGGTGATCGTACCCCGTGCAGTTGTTGTAGTGGAAGCTATGGCAGCACTTACGATCACAGATGCGCTTTTTAATAACATGAGTGCACGTATGGACCGCATCCATGAATTTTATCACAGATAAATGTCTGTTTGGATAAATGATCCTCAAACCGATATCTGGTGCTACACAAAAACAGACTCAGGGCTATGCTATTGCTCGTCCCTGAGTCTGTTTTTTGTTATATCTTTTAATTTTCAGCTGAATCTGCCTGGTCTTCCCACTCATCCGGTACAGGCCAGATATGGATACAGTTCGGTGTCTCAATCTTTCTTGGTTTCTCGTTCATCATAATAATATTCTTCTCATAATCAACAGTGAATACTGTAATGCTGTTGCTTCCATGATTAGCAATGGCAATGTGCTTATTATCCGGGAAGATCATCAGGTCTTTCGGATAATCACCGCTGATCGGAAGTGTGAATTTCTTTGTCAGAAGGCCTGTCTTCTGGTCTACTGCGTACATTGTAACCGTATTTTCACCTGCTGTTGTACAGAAAAGATATTTACCGTCTGCAGACATGGATATACCAGAGGCGGCATTATGGATCGCATCATTTGCATCCTCTTTTCCAAGAGTAGTGATGCTCTGAAGCAGCTCGAATTCCGGGTTCTTGCCACTTCCGTCATAGCTGTATACCTTTACTTCGTTGCTCAGCTCGAAAAGAAGATATGCAAATCTTCCGTCATCACTGAAACGGATGATACGCGGACCGCTCTCTCTCGGGCAACGGAGGATATCAACAAGTTCCAGCTTATCCTTCTTCTTGTTGATGCGATAAATCTTCACCTGATCGATTCCGTTATCTACCGCGCAGAGATATTTATTGTCCGGTGTGGGGCGGACGCAGTTTACATGCGGACGGAAGTTACGCTCTGCCACACTTCCAAGTCCTTTGTGAAAAACGCCGTCCATAACACTTCCCAGACGTCCGTCTTTATGTGTATGTACAACTGTTACCTTGCCGTCATGATAACCAGCCACATAAAGATATCTTCCATCCACGTCTGTTGCAAGATAGCATCCCCTCATACCATTGATGTCTACACTGTTGATACGGGAAAGATCACCATTCTTATCTCTGCGGAATACGGCTACACCCTCATCCTCAATGGAGTACAGATATTTACCGTTCTTGGATACTGCCAGATGAGAAGCATTACTTACTTCCACCTCGCTGCGCTCTGTAAGTTTTCCGTTCTCTACATCTACATCATATACCTGAATTCCTTTACTGGTTCCATGGGTATAAGTTCCCACGTAAGCCACGTACCTTTTTTTTCCCATAAGTTCTGGCCTCCTGCTTTCACATTCGTTGCGTATTTTTGTGTTTATTTTATCACAAAGTTCCTGCAAGGACAAGTTATCATCCTGTTATCTTTTGTGCAATTTCTTATGCAAAGCTGCTGTTTTTTACAGATCTCCCAGCGCACCACGCATTGCCTCCAGAGTCTCATCAATAACTTCGTCTGTATGTGCTGTGGAAAGGAACATTGCCTCAAACTGTGATGGTGCAAGATGAATACCACGTTTCAACATTCCCTTGAAGTATTTTGCAAAAAGATCAAGATCAGAAGTTTTTGCAGAAACATAGTCTTTTACTTCCTGATCCGTGAAGAAAATACTTGCCAGGGAAGAATCATAATTCACCTGATATGGAAGGCCTTTTTCCTCAACGATCTTCTTTAATCCACCGTAAAGCTTCTCTCCTTTTGTTTTCAGCTCTTTATAAACTTCCTGATGCTCATAGAGGTATTTCAGCTGTGTGAATCCCGCTGCCATGGCAACAGGATTTCCGCTTAATGTACCTGCCTGATATACAGGGCCGCATGGAGAAATAAGATCCATGATCTCCTTACGTCCGCCGTATGCACCAACCGGCATACCTGCTCCGATGATCTTTCCGTAAGTTACAAGATCCGGACGGATGCCAAAATACTCTGCTGCGCCGCCGAAAGCAAGACGGAATCCTGTGATAACCTCATCAAAGATCAGCAGACAATTATGCTCATCGCAGAGTTCACGAAGTCTCTTAAGGAATCCCGGTTTCGGAGGAACAACGCCCATGTTGGCTCCTACAGCTTCCACGATCACTGCTGCCACATTTCCTTCTTCCTGTTTGAGAAGTGCTTCCACACTGGCTGCATCATTATAGGTTGCTGTCATGGTATCCTGTGTACATCCTTTCGGAACACCTGCACTGTCCGGAATACCGCTTGCCATCACACCGGAACCGGCACTTACCAGAAGGCAGTCGCTATGTCCGTGATAGCATCCTGCGAATTTAATGATCTTATCTTTTCCTGTGTATCCTCTTGCAGCACGGATGGCACTCATAACAGCCTCTGTTCCTGAGTTTACCATACGGATCATATCCACATGAGGAATGTGCTCACAGATGAACTCTGCGATCTCCACCTCAATACCTGTGGCGCATCCGAAACTTAAGCCATTCTCGCAGGCCTTGATCACGCTCTCGCGGATCTCCGGGAAATTATGTCCCAGGATCATCGGTCCCCAGGAATCAATATAATCTACATAACGGTTGCCATCTACATCATAAATATAGCATTTATCTGCTTTTTCAATAAAACGAGGTGCCTCGCCAATAGCTCCGTAAGATCTTACCGGACTGTTTACACCGCCCGGGATCCTTTTTACTGCACGCTCAAATAACTGTTCTGATCTTGTCATCAGCCGATTCTCCCTTCATCCATAAGTCTTGCAAGAAGTTCTGCATAATAAGTAAGATAAACCTGTGCTCCTGAACGGAATGCTCCGGTAGCCATCTCGCCTACGATCCTCTCCTCATCGATCCAGCCATTTGCTGCTGCGGCTTTTACCATTGCGTACTCACCGCTGACGCTGTATGCTGCAACCGGTACGTTTGTTGCCTCTTTTACCTGCCAGATCATATCCTGGTATGCAAGAGCCGGTTTTACCATAATAATATCAGCACCCTCTTCCACATCTGCGAGGGCCTCTTTCAGTCCCTCTCTGCTGTTGTGCGGATCCATCTGGTAGCTCTTTCTGTCGCCAAAGGACGGAGCTGAATCTGCTGCTTCACGGAACGGGCCGTAAAACGCAGAAGCATATTTTACAGCATAGGACATGATTGGTGTTGTGTAATGTCCTGCTTTATCCAGGCATTCTCTGATCGCTGCAACACGGCCATCCATCATGTCAGAAGGAGCTACCATATCAGCACCTGCCTCTACATGGGAAAGAGCTGTTTTTGCAAGAAGGTCCAGAGTCTTGTCGTTATCTACATCATGTCCGCAGAGAACGCCGCAGTGGCCGTGGGAAGTATACTCACACATGCACACATCTGTTACATAATAAAGCTCCGGGAATTTCTCTTTTGCAACGCGAAGTGCTCTCTGTACGATTCCTTCCGGATCGTATGCGCCGCTTCCTGTTTCATCCTTATGATCCGGGATACCGAAAAGCATAACACTTCCGACACCTGCTTTTGTAAGCTGCTCCAGCTTATATGGGAGACGGTCCAAACTGTAGCGGTACTGTCCTGTCATGGACGGAATTTCTTCTTCCTTATTCTCGCCTTCCATTACGAACATCGGATACATAAGAGAAGATTTATCCATTCTTGTCTCACGCACCATCTTGCGAAGATACTCTCCGTTTCTTAATCTTCTTGGTCTTTTTGTCAGTTCCATGATCATTCGCTCCTTTTCATATCCTCCACCAGTTTGACAAGACTGTCAATGGTGGCTTTTTCTGCCATATATGCTTTCATTCCAAAACTCTCCGCTGCTGCTTTGGTCTGTTTTCCGATGCAGGCTGCCTTGACTTTTGAATAATCCAGTCCTTTTGTTCCTTCCGCAAAGCCTTTCACTGTGGAAGCACTTGTAAATACTGCACAGCTGATCTCGCCGTTCTCAAATTCCTTCTTCTCGTCAATAAGCTGACTCGCCTCATAAACGGTCTGATAAGTCGGAATATCAGAAACAGACGCGCCTGCCTCTGTAAGAAATGCAGTAAGCTTCTCATTTCCTTTTTCAGCACGGGGGATCAGGATCTTCTCGTCTCCGGAAAGGATCTCTGCAAGCTCTTTTCCAAGGGTGTCGCCATCATATACAGATGGCACGAAATCTGCAAGAAGGCCTCGCTCCTTCAGAGCTTTTTTTGTTCCCTCTCCGATCACTGCCAGACGGATATTTCCCATAGCACGGATATCTTTTCCGTAACGGATCAGCTCCTCAAAGAATACTCTTACTCCCGTAGGACTTGTAAATACCAGCCACTGATATGTTTCAAGCTTCGCAAAAGCTTCATGGAGGAGGTTCTGATCCTCCATTGGCACAGTACGGATAGCCGGAAGTTCCAGTACCTCGGCACCTTTTTCACGAAGTTTGTCTGCTGTTCTGGAAACCAGTTCCTTCGGTCTTGTGACAAGAACCTTCCAGCCTGCAAGAGGCAGTTCCTCATACCAGCCGAATTTCTCAGCCAGTGTACAGACTTTGCCCACAACAATAATAGCCGGCGTCTCGATTCCCTGACGCTTCACTTCTTCTTCCAGAGTGGAAACTGTAGCCACGATGCGTTTCTGTCCTGCTGTGGTTCCCTTCTGGAGAATCGCTGCCGGCATATTTTTATCCATTCCTGCATTCATAAGTCCTGCACAGATATCCGGAAGTGCGGACACACCCATAAGAAATACCAGGGTACCTTTTGTGTCAACAAGAGCGCGGAAATCTATGTCGTACTCCTTTCCTGCACGCTTATGTCCCGTAATAATGTGCACAGAAGAACAGAAATCTCTGTGTGTCACCGGAACTCCGTTGTATGCAGGAACTGCGATGGAAGAGGTAACTCCCGGAACCACCTCATAAGCGATTCCGTTCTCCTCAAGAAGTTCCAGCTCCTCGCCGCCTCTTCCGAAAAGAAAAGGGTCTCCGCCCTTCAGTCGTACTACGCGATGTCCTTTCTGCGCCTCCTCAAGAAGCACCTGATTGATATCCTCCTGGCGCATGATGTGATGGCTGGCACGTTTTCCCACGTTGATCAGCTTCGCCTCTGCCGGGATCCGTGACAGTACTCCCTGTCCCACAAGGCTGTCATAAACAACCACATCTGCCTGCTCCAGAACCTTAAGACCTTTTAATGTAAAAAGACCGATATCCCCAGGGCCTGCACCTACAAGCCAAACTTTTCCTGTTTTCATTCTTTATTTTCTCCTTTTTCCCGAAGAGTTTCTGCAAGCTCTCTGCCAAGTTTCTCTGCATCTTTTTTCTGTCCACGCAGAGTTCCTGTTACATAGGAACCGTCTTTTTCATTGTAGTAAAGACCGCGGAGATAAATCTCTTCCCCATAAACTTCCGCATGAGCTGCCACAGGTGAAGAACATCCACCATCCAGAAGTTTCACAAAAGCTCTTTCCGCACTTCCTGCTGCCCAGGCATCTGCATCACAATAACCATCAAGAAATCCGTAATCTTCCCCTTTACGGCCCTGCACAGCAAGGATTCCCTGGCCTGCCGCCGGAATGATCTCATCTGCTGTAAAATACCGGCTGATACGTGCCTCAAGTCCCAGTCGCTTAAGTCCTGCCGCTGCCAAGATCAGGCCGCTGTACTGGCCTTCATCCAGCTTACGAAGTCTTGTCTGGAGATTTCCGCGGATACTCTTCACTTCCATATCCGGATATATTTTTTTCAGCTGCAGAGTTCGTCTTAAACTGGAACATCCAAGAGGTTTATTCTTGTCCAGTTCTGTAACGCCCTCCGGAAGTACCAGCACATCTCTCGGGTCTTCTCTTCTGGAAAATGCCAGAAGCGGCAGTTCTTCCGATACTTCCATTGGCATATCTTTAAGGCTGTGTACAGAAAGAATACTTCTTCCATCCATCAGTGCTTTGTCCAGTTCTTTTACAAAGAGACCTTTCCCCCCTACTTTATCCAGGGTGCGGTCAAGGATGATATCTCCGGTGGTCTTCATGGTAAGTATTTCCACCTCAAGTTCCGGATTCTGTTTCTTTATATAGTCGCGGACCATTTCGCTCTGGAGCACTGCAAGCTTGCTCTCTCTGCTTCCGATCACGATCTTATTCTTCTTCATCGTCCTGCTCCTCTAATACTTTTTCCAGTGCTTTCTGGATCTCTTCCCGTATGCGCTTCGCTTTCTTATGGTCAAGGCCACTGGCTGTAACACCTACAACCATCTCATCCCGCATATAAACACCCGGAAAATAAAAATCACAGGCTTCTCTGTCGGAAGCTACATTCACATAAATACCCTCTTCACGACAGACACGGTGGATCTCATCGTTTAATTTCCAGTCATTGGTGGCTGCGATCACCATATATGCGGTTGCAAAATCAGAACGTTTCACAGGCCGGTTATGTAAGGTTATTGTTCCTGCCTTTCCAAGATCCATCAGTTCCTGTGTAACTTTCGGTGCCACCACAGTAATATTTCTTGTAAATTTCAGAAGTGTACGCACTCTTCTTGTGGCGATCTTGCCGCCTCCTGCCACAACGATATTCTTATCTGACAGGTCTATAAACATGGGGAAATAAGGTTTATTCTTCATAAAGTTTCTCCAGTCCTTCCACACATTCCAGAAAAGCATCCTGGTTCAGGCTGTCCCTGAGTCCGAAGATCAGCTTGTTCACAACTTTTCCGGCCGCAGTATCCACTGCTTTTTTTAATTTTTCTCTGTCTGAGTCTTCCATCGGAGTCTTACGGAAAATCTTCTCGATCCTTAAATTCAGATCTTCCACTGCATCAGCTCTGATCTCCTGGATACGCGGAATAATATCCCGTCCGTCCAGCCACTGAAAAAACTCATCCATCTGTGCTTTTACGATCGCACCGGCTGCCTCCAGATTATCTGCAAGCTCTTTCGGTGTCTCGCTGACACGGAAACTGTCCATATCATAAAGCGTCAGATTCTCTTTCTTTCCGATCTCCGGATCAATATCTCTCGGCACAGCCAGATCGATCAGTATCATAGGCCGCTCCAGTCTCACATCCTCAAACAGCTCTTCTGTCAGTGTATAGTTCGGACTTGCCGTTGCACTAACGACCAGATCACATTCCGGCAGATAATCCATTCTCTCACCGTAATTGATCCTGCTGCATCCAACCGGGATATTTACCACGCCGCTTCTGTACTGACGGATGGTGACCGTTACATCAGCTCCTGCTTCTCTTAATGTCTGTGCCGCCATCTTACCCATCTCGCCGTTTCCGATCACCATACAGACCTTATTACGTATGTGATATCCGCCCTCTTCCAGAAATCGGATGGCCTGATGGATCACAGATGGATTTCCATGGGAAAAAGGAACCTCTGTCTTGATCTTCTTTCCAACTGTGACAGCCATACGGAAAAGCACCTCCAGAACACTGTCTGTGGTAAATTCATCCCTTGCAAAGCTTAAGGCTTCTTTTACCTGGGTAAGAATCTGATCTTCTCCCAGAATCTGTGATTTCAGACCACTGGTCAGGTAAAAAAGATGCTCCACTGCCTCTTCATTCTCCCTGCTGATGAAATATTTCCGGTATTCTTCTCCCTGCACTCCCTTCAATGAACAAAGCCACTGATACAGTTCCGGCTTTTCATCATCATCTGTGCTTACCCACAACTCCAGGCGGTTGCAGGTTGACAGAATAATACACCCGCAGATCCCCGGCTCTTTATGAAGCTGCTGCAGTGCCTCCCCGGTATTCTTCCGGGTAAAGGCAAAAAGAGCTCTGATATCCACAGGTGCCATATTATGGTCAATTCCAAGCATGAATATACTCATGTCTTATGTTTCTCCTTTGTTTCTATAATATAAATCCAGCAAAATTTATGTCTTTTCTGCCGAAATTCCGTTCTCTCACACGTATATTCCTGTACATTTCGCATATTTTTGCAGTCTTATATAATGATAAACATTTCCGGCTGGAAAGTCAACTATGATTGACAATCCTGTGCCTGCCTTTTATAATGTTCATCAGGTAGAAATCTGCATAATTCTTTTATATTTTTGCGGAAAAATATAAAAATCAATATTTTCCAGGATGGAGGAAATCCCAGTATGAATTCAGCTTCAAAAAAAGCGATCCTTGTAGTCAGCTTCGGCACAAGCTACGAGAATACGCGTAAAGTTACCATTGATGCTATTGAGCGCGATATTGCCGATGCATTCCCGGCCTGTCCAACCTACCGTGCGTGGACAAGCAAGATGATCATTTCCAAGCTTAAGAAACGCGACGGGATCATTATAAATACTGTAAAAGAAGCCATGGAGCAGATGCTCCGCGATGGGATCACAGATGTTATAGTACAGCCCACCCATGTGATCAACGGTATTGAGAATGATCAGATGAAGGCAGATGCCCTTTCTTTTAAAGATCAGTTTGCAAGCATTGTTTTTGGAAACCCACTTCTTACCACAGAGAATGACAACCAGGCTGTTGTGAAAGCTGTAGCAGATGAATTTCAGGATATGGATTCAATGACAGCCCTTGTTCTTATGGGACATGGAACAGAACATTATTCCAACACTGTCTATGCAGCACTGGCTTATCGCTTCCAGGATATGGGACACAAGAATATTTTCCTTGGCACTGTGGAAGCTTATCCTGCACTGGACTCTCTTCTCCGTGCTGCTGATACTTTTAAGCCAAAGAAGATCATGCTTGCTCCGTTTATGATCGTAGCCGGAGATCACGCACAGAACGACCTTGCAGGGGATGATCCGGATTCCTGGATGAATCTTCTTTCTTCCGGTGGATATGAGGTTACACCAGTATTAAAGGGTCTTGGAGAATACCCGGAGATCAGACAGATCCTTGTTGATCATGTACAGGATGCCATGAACGCATCGGTTTAATTTTGTAATTGATATTAAAAAACTGCACCATGATCCATATTTCAGGATCTTCGGTGCAGTTTTTTTATCACATCAGAATAATTTCTTTCTCTGATCGGATCTTATGCCATCAGCTCATCAAGTCTTTCCTTTACAGCCAGGATGAAGTCCCTGCTGTTCAGTACCTGTACATCTTTCAGGGATGTGATAAGAGCAAGGTCTTTTGTCATTTTTCCGCTTTCGATAGTGTCAAGAGTTGCTTTTTCCAGTTTTCCCACAAAATCAACAAGTGCTACATTTCCATCCAGCTCTCCCCTCTTTCTGAGAGCACCTGTCCATGCAAAAATCGTTGCAACGGAGTTTGTGGAAGTTTCTTTTCCCTCGAGATGACGGTAGTAATGTCTCTGTACTGTTCCGTGAGCAGCCTCGTACTCGAAATATCCCTTCGGAGATACCAGGACAGATGTCATCATTGCAAGAGAACCAAATGCAGAAGAAACCATATCACTCATAACATCACCGTCATAGTTCTTGCATGCCCAGATAAATCCACCGTCTGCCTTCATGACACGTGCTACGATATCATCGATCAGGCTGTAGAAATAGGTGAGTCCTGCTTCCTCAAATTTATCCTTGAACTCTGCATCAAAGATCTGCTGGAAGATCTCTTTAAATCTGCCGTCATATGTCTTGGAGATGGTATCTTTGCTTCCAAACCATACGTCCTGTCTGGTATCCAGCGCATAGTTAAAACAGCTTCTTGCAAAACTTTTTACGGAATCATCAAGATTGTGCATACCACGAAGAACACCTGCTCCGTCAAAATGCTGGATCAGCTCTTTACGTTCTTCTCCGTCCTCACCTTCAAATACAAGATAAGCATCTCCTGGTTTGTCAATATAGAACTCTGTGTTCTTGTAAATATCTCCATATGCATGACGGGCAAGTGTGATCGGTTTTACCCAGTTCTTTACACATGGTTCAATGCCCTTTACTACAATCGGTGCACGGAATACAGTTCCATCAAGTATGGCACGGATGGTTCCGTTCGGGCTCTTGTACATTTTTTTAAGGTCATACTCTTCCATTCTGGCTGCATTCGGAGTGATGGTTGCACATTTTACAGCAACACCGTATTTTTTGGTTGCCTCTGCTGCGTCGATAGTTACCTGATCATCTGTCTCATTTCTGTGCTCAAGACCAAGATCATAATATTCTGTATTCAGAGCAAGATATGGTGTGAGAAGTTCGTCCTTGATGATCTGCCACAGGATACGTGTCATCTCATCTCCGTCCATCTCAACTAAAGGTGTCTGCATTTTAATTTTTTCCATAATATTTTCTCCTTTAGAGTCTTTCTTTTGCACTTTTACTGTACATTGTACTCATATTTTCTATTTCCGTCAACGCTTTTATGCTTTACCATAACATGTTTATAGAAATTATATAATAATTTAACATTTCATCAGTTTTTCACAGTTAAATTTACCCCATCCCTGCTGATTTCTGGGAAGTCCCATATCATCCGTGCTTTCTTTTAACAACATTTTTACTTCCACATTGGAAAGCTGAGGTTCTTTTTCCAGAAGACAAGCTATTGCACCGGAAATTCTTGGAGTTGACATGGATGTTCCGCTTTTGATCCCATAGGAATAAGGATAGCCGGGTGCGCAGGCTGTGATCCGGTTTCCAGGTGCTACCAGATCCGGCTTGCACACGCACTCAAATGTAGGTCCTCTACCGGAAACAGCCTTATTTCCCTGGAGCATATCACTGGAACCTACGGTGATAATCTTACGGCTACTTCCCGGTGCAGTTACAGTTCCTGACCCAGGCCCCTGGTTTCCGGCAGCTGCCACCACCACAAGTCCCTGGTCCCAGAGCTCATCCACTCCACGCAGAAGATCCTGCTGTTCGTTTCTGCTCCTGGAAGTAGTTCCAACAGAAATATTTACAACACGGATATTATAGATCTGTCCGAAATTCACGATCCACCTGAAAGCCCTGAGCACATCTTCCCTGCTTCCGTTCCCGAACCGGTCCAGAACTTTCAGGGCAATGATGCTGCATCCAGGTGCAGCTCCTTTGTATCTGCCATCTGACGCAGCTCCATCCCCTCCCAGGATCCCGCTTACGTGGGTTCCATGTCCATTATCATCATAAGGTCCTGTTTTTCCTTTTGTAAAATCACAGAAAGCCCTGATACGGCTGCCGAAATCTATATGAGGAAAAATTCCGGTGTCCAGCACAGCCACACCGATTCCTTTTCCTGTATATACTTTTTTACGCATGGCAAAAAATCTCCTGCCGGACAGATGGTTTCTCTTTAGCCTATTCAGGGCCATGCTTTTTTGCAACTTCATTCATAATATGTAATTTTTTCGTTTTTCTGTCATATAATGTATAAAATTCACTTTTTCCTCCCATACTTATCACTATCCGGAAAACCCTAAATATTTCGGAACTGTGATCAGATATCAATCAAAAATGTCAGGAGGGTTCTTTATGTTTCTGTTTTTTCTTATATTCTTCGGAATTCAAATCTTTATCCTTTTCTGTTGTGCTGCTGCCGGAAACGACGCTGCTTCACAGGAGCTTTCCGATCTGGAACAGCTGCAGTTTATCACGGAATGGAAGAAACATCACGGAAAAAAGGACGTCTGCTGAGAAACGTCCTTTTTTTAGTCAATCGGATATTCGCAATCCGCTTTCGCTACTTGCTCATAACCGAATAACTGCTCCGCAGTTTATTCGGTTAAACAATTATATGATAATACATACCAGTCCGCCTTTGCTGTCGTTGACGATCTTCTGCATGGTATCCTGTAGCTTCACCTGGCTTTCTTCGCTGATCATAGCCAGTTTACTGCGAATCCCATCTTCTACAAGCTGCTGGATGGATTTCCCGAATATATTGGTTTCCCAAATGCTTTCTCCACGTTCCGGGCTTTCCCTGATGTATTTGATCAGATCTTCTGCCTGCTGCTCTGTTCCCACAATAGGCGCGATCTCTGTCTCGATCCCTGCACGGATCATATGAATGGACGGACTTTTGGAACGGATCTTCACCCCAAATTTATTTCCCTGACGGATCACTTCCGGATCTTCAATGGTGATCTCGGAAAGTTCCGGAACTACCACACCATAGCCGGTTCCTTTCACCGCTTCCAGTGCTGCCTGGACTTTTACAAACTGTTCCTTCATACCTGCAAGTTCTTTCATTGTCTGGATCAGTTCGTATTCACTTTCCATGGGAATGCCGCTCATCTCACTGAGCATCCGGTAATAATAGCCGTCTTTTACAGAAATACGGACACGCACAGTTCCATCAGATAGACTGACTTTCTCCAGGAGTGTATCTTCCACATAAGGGCTTTCCAGCTGTACGGAATCCTTGTTTATGTCTCTCACATGAGTAAGCTTCGTCATTTTTTCCCGGATCTCATTTAACAACGCTGCCTTAACTTCATGTTCCGGAGAAAGCATTTCCACCCATTTCGGGACAAATAGTTCAATCTCACTGACCGGAAATTCGTAGAGGATTTTTTCCAGGATCCTGGTAACGTCCTCTTTTCGAAGCTGTTCGCAGTTGACCGCCAGAACGGAGACCCCATATTTTTCTTCCATGTCCTGCACGGTTTTTTCGGTTTCTTCACTGTATGGAGCCTGGGAGTTTACTAGGATCAAAAATGGTTTGCCCTGTGTCTTCAGTTCTTTTATGGTCTGCTCCTCTGCAGGGATAAAATTCTCTCTTGGAATTTCCCCGAAGCTTCCATCTGCAGTAATGACAATTCCTATGGTAGAATGCTGACCGATGACTTTTTCCGTACCGATCCTGGCTGCATCATGAAAAGGGATCGCTTTTTCAATCCATGGAGTCTTAACCATCCGCTCACGGCCTTCCTCCACATTTCCAGATGCGTCTTTTACCAGAAATCCTACACAGTCAATGAGTTTTACGCGAATCTTCTGGTTCTCACCTATGGTAACTTCCACTGCATCTTTTGGAATAAATTTCGGTTCCACTGTTGTAATCATTTTTCCAGCTCCGCTTAAAGGCAGCTCATCCTGAAGCTCTGCCCTTTTCTCTTCACTGATAGCAGGCAGAGCCACCAGTTCCATAAATCTGCGGATAAAAGTGGATTTTCCTGTTCGTACCGGGCCCACCACCCCTATGTAGATATCCCCGCCGGTCCGGGCCTGGATATCATGGTAAACCTGAAAGTTTTCCATATAAAAAAGCCTCCCTGCATATATTGGCCTGTAAATCCCGGGAACTGCCCGGCGGACAGCTCCCGTATATCACAGTATATGCTATGGAGGCTTTTTATATGCTGCTGTTCATCTGCAGACAGCAGTTTTTTTCATTAACCGTTATTATTCACTCTGCGGACAGCATCAATTATTCACTATTCCTTAATATAGAATTCATTGTGGAGCAGGTGATGTTCCTTACCTTTAAGAAGACCCTCATAAAGCTCCAGAACAAGTGGGTTCTCATCCGATTTCTTGATGATCATTGTATTGTCTGCATTATACAGTCCCCTTGCTCTTGCTGCCTTGGTTCTGTCACCGGATCTGGTCGGCTGACCTCCACCCATGATACATCCACGGCGGCATGCCATAACCTCGATAAGGTGATAATTTGCCTCACCGTTCTTCACACGTTCCATAACAGTTCTTGCATTTGCAAGGCCGCTGGCAACACATACATTGATATCCATTCCCTTATACGGCACGGTAAATTCCTTGATTCCATCTTCACCACGGACACCACACTCTGCGATCTCATGCATGGCTTCCTTACTGTGATCCGGGCTCAGTCTTCGGAGAACTGCCTCTGTAACACCGCCGGTAACACCAAAGATAACACCACCACCGGAACCAAATCCAAACGGCATATCGCATGCTTCCGGATCCAGTGTTGCAAAATCAAGACCAAAGTTATCGATCATTCGAAGGAGCTCGGTAGTTGTGATAACGATATCGGTATCCTGCTCACCATCTGTAAAGCTGTTGGGGCGGATCGCCTCTGCCTTCTTGGCAGTACATGGCATGATAGAAACCATAACAGTCTTCTTGCCTGCTGCATGCTCCGGATCACGGAAGTATTCCTTGATAACCGCAGACATCATTCCCTGTGGGGAACGGCAGGTAGAAATGTTCGGAACATATTCCTTATACTGATCAGTGATAAACTTCACCCATGCAGGACAGCAGGAAGTCAGAAGCGGAAGATTCTCACCCTTCTCCACTCTGTTTAGGAACTCCTTGGTCTCTTCCATGATGGTAAGGTCGGCACTGAATGTGGTATCGTATACTTCGTCAAAGCCCATTCTGTGAAGCGCGTTAACGATTTTACCCATAACACTTCTGCCTTTGGCAAGTCCGTAATGATCACCAACTGCAACACGAACTGCCGGTGCAACCTGTGCAACAACACGAGTATTCTTATCAGCCAGTGCATCCCATACTTCATCCATATGTGTACGGATGGAGATCGCTCCTGTCGGACAGTAAACACGGCACTGACCACAGTTTACGCACTGTGTCTCAGCAATCTTTTTATTGAATGCAGGCATGACCATGGCTTCTGTTCCACGGAATGCGAATCCAAGAGCTCCGATTCCCTGAAGCTCCTCACAGGCACGTACACAGTTACCGCAGAGGATACACTTGTTCGGATCACGGATGATAGACGGTGAACTGTCATCGATTTCGTGCTGTTCTCTTGTATTTTCAAAACGGATATCCCGCACACCAAGACGATGTGCCAGTTCCTGCAGGATACACTCACCGCTCTTTACACAAGTTGTACAGTCACGGCAATGTGCTGCAAGAAGCAGCTCCACGATCAGTTTACGATATTTCTTAATACGGCCGGAATTGGTATAAATAACCATTCCGTCTCTCGGCTGCTCGGAACAGGACGCAAATGTCTTGCCTCTGTCATCCTCAACTGTACAGAGACGACAGGCACCAAATGTGGAAACCTCTGAATGATAGCACAGTGTGGGGATATTGATACCGGCATTCCTGATAACTGTCAGGACATTTTTTTCGTCGGTAAATTCTACTTTTCTTCCGTCAATTGTCATTGTACCCATAAGATATCCTCCCTTCTATGCTTCCACATAAATCGCATCAAAGTTACAGTTATCCTTACAGGAACCGCATTTGATACATACGTCATTGTTGATTACATGTGGATGCTTGATCTTTCCTGAAATCGCGCCTGCCGGACAGTTCTTAGCACACTTGCCGCAGCCGATACAGAATTCAGGATTGATATGGAATTGACGGAGTGCCGTGCAGACTTTCGCCCGGCATTTCTTATCTACGATATGTTCTACATATTCATCGCGGAAACGCTTCAGGGTACTGATGACCGGAAGCGGTGCACTCTTGCCAAGGCCGCACAGAGCCATGCTCTGAACCATGTTTGCAAGCTCTTCCAGCTCATCCAGGTCGGAAAGCTCGCCCTTGCCTTCAACGATCCTCTCAAGGATCTCAAGCATACGTTTCGTACCCTCACGGCATGGAACACATTTACCGCAGCTCTCACGCTGTGTAAAGCTCATGAAGAAACGTGCAACCTCTACCATACAGGTATTCTCATCCATAACAACAAGTCCGCCGGATCCCATGATAGCGTCCAGCTTCTTAACAGAGTCAAAATCAAGCGGGTGATCGATCTGGTCATCGATCAGACATCCACCGGATGGTCCGCCGATCTGCACTCCCTTAAATGCAGCACCGCTCTTAAGGCCGCCGCCGATATCATAGATAATATGGCGAAGACTTGTTCCCATAGGAACCTCGATAAGACCAGTGTTCTCAATGGAACCGGTAAGTGAGAATGTCTTTGTTCCGGGGCTTCCCTCTGTACCGATGGTATGGAACCAGTCAGCACCCTGAAGGATGATCTTCGGTACGTTAGCGTAGGTCTCTACGTTATTAAGAACAGTTGGCTTGCCCCACAGACCCTGCTCAACAGTTCTCGGCGGTTTAACACGAGGCATACCTCTGTTGCCTTCGATGGATGCAGTCAGGGCAGAACCTTCACCACATACGAATGCTCCGGCACCCCGATTGATATGTAAGTGGAAATTAATACCGGAACCAAGGATATTGTCACCAAGAAGACCATAGGATTCTGCCTGTTCAATGGCCATCCGGAGTCTCTGTACAGAAAGAGGATACTCGGCACGTACGTAGATATAGCCATCCTCTGCGCCTACTGCGTAAGCTGCAATGACCATACCTTCGATCATCTTGTAAGGATCACCTTCCATTACGGAACCATCCATAAATGCTCCGGGATCACCCTCGTCACCATTACATACTACGTAGCGAACCTTCTCGGGCTGACGTGCTACCTGTGACCATTTCTTGCCTGCCGGGAATCCGGCACCGCCACGGCCGCGAAGACCAGATTTCGTGATCTCATCAATAACACCCTGTGGGGTCATCTCAAAGAAAGCCTTTGCCATGGCTGAAAATCCACCTACAGCAATGTATTCATCAATAGATTCCGCATCGATCTTACCGCAGTTTTCAAGAACGATTCTGGTCTGCTGGTTCAAAAACGGAATATCATCCGGATGCGGACAGGCTTCATTATTATGGCGATAGAACAGACGCTCAACCGGAAGTCCGCAGATGATCGTCTTCTCAACGATCTCACGGCAGTCATCCACCTGTACATGTACATACTGATAATCATACGGTTCAATTCTCATAAGAGGTCCAAGTTCGCAGAGTCCCTGGCATCCGGTCTTAACAATGCCCACATGTGGAACATCCTTCTGCATTTCTACTGCAACACCCTCGATACCTTCACAGAGTCTTGACATTTCTTCATAAATCTTCTGAGCGCCGGAAGCGATACATCCGGTACCGGAACAGACGAGAACACGGCAGGTATAGCCATCAAGATTCTTCTTAACCTCAGCCTGTTTATTTTTCAGATCTTCCATACTGGTTATACTCATACGTTCTCACCTCTCAATTCATTTAAAAGCTCAATAGCCTTCTCAGGTGTCATTTTCGGGTGAACCTCATCATTTACAGTTAAGGTCGGTGCAAGTCCGCATGCACCAAGACAGGATACTGTCTCAACTGTAAAAAGCATATCATCGGTTGTATGTTTCTTATGGCTCAGTCCGAGTTCTTTAAGCATTGCTTCCTTTACAGGCATGGACTTACGTACATGACAAGCAGTTCCATCACATACCTTGATGATGTACTTGCCCTTCGGCTCAAAGGAAAAATTCTCATAGAAAGTAGCTACGCTGTACGCCTTCGCTTCTTTTACACCAATCTGTTCCGCAACATAAGTAAGAAGCTCTCCCGGGAGATAACGGTACTCAGCCTGGATATCCTGCATGATCGGTATCAGTGATGCAGCTTTCCGGCCGTAATGCTCGATGATCTCATCCGTTTTCCTGTAATACGTCTGGTCTAACATTCGGTTCCCTCCTTGTTTCTCATAGATTTTCCACTTGATTAACCTGTTCCTACCACAAGTTAATGATTTAACACTCTGTCAGTGTCTCATTTACGTGCCTATCATTATATTGCACTATTTTCGTGCTTTTAATTATAACTTATATCGTCATTTTTCACAAGTAATTTTTTTGCTTTTTTCAGAATATATCGAAAAGTTTACAACGCCTTACTTATTTTGCATCTATTTTTTACAATAAATGTGCATTTTTTAACATTCATGACAATAAAGAAACAAATATTCTTTTTTGTTTCTGTTAAAAAACATTTCCTGTTATTGATTTTATTTCTCAATTACTATAAGATGAATAAAAAGTGCGTGGAAAACATTTTAAACATTTTTTGAAAAGGAGAACATTTATGCGAAATCTCGACACACCAGTTAAACAGATCCGGCGAAAGATTTTTACAGAAATTGCTAAAATCGGATTTGAATCCACGGACGAATCAATGATCCATGATATCGAATCCATTCCCTACAATATTGTAGAGGAACGCGCGAAATACCGCGAAAGCATCTATCGTGAAAGAGCTGTTGCAAGTGAACGTGTCCGTCTGGCTATGGGACTTTCCCTCCGCCCGGAGAACCGTTCTGTCCATCTTACTGACGGCGTAAAGTCAAGCAATATTGATGAGAAATATTACGAACCACCTCTTATGCAGGTAATCCCTTCTGCATGTTCTGCATGCGAATCCAATAAATACGAAGTAAGCAATATGTGCCGCGGCTGTGTTGCCCATCCATGCATTCAGACCTGTCCTAAAGGAGCCATCTCCATGGTTGATGGGAAATCTTTTATTGATCAGGACAAATGCATTCACTGCGGAAGATGCAAAGCGGTCTGTCCTTATGATGCCATTGCCCATAAAGAACGCCCCTGCGAACGTGCCTGCGGTGTAAAAGCAATCGAAAGCGATGAGCAGGGACGCGCTTCCATCAACCAGGATAAATGTGTATCCTGCGGTATGTGTATGGTCAGCTGCCCATTTGGTGCCATCTCTGATAAATCCCAGATTTTCCAGCTGGCACATGCCCTCCGTGAGGGAACTGAGATCATTGCAGAAGTTGCACCAGCTTACATCAATCAGTTCGGTGAAGATGTTACTCCCGGCAAATTCCGCTCTGCTTTAACTCAGCTTGGATTTTCCAATATTTATGAAGTAGCACTCGGCGCAGACATCGGCTGTATTTCCGAGGCCCATCATTATGCAAAAGAAGTAGCCACCGGCAACCTCCCGTTCCTGCTTACCTCCTGCTGCCCGTCATGGTCTGTAATGGCGAAGAAATACTTCCCGGCTATGATCGACAACATCTCACAGGAGCTGACCCCGATGGTGGCAACTGCCCGCATTGTAAAAAAAGAACACCCCAATGCAAAAGTTGTATTCATCGGACCCTGCGCCTCCAAGAAACTGGAAGCCATGCGTCATTCCGTAAGAAGTGATGTGGATTTCGTTATCACCTTCGAAGAACTTTGGGGATTGTTCGATGCCAAAGATATCATTCCATCTGCATGCGAGGACATTCCGGAAGAAACCCAGGCTGCAACAGCCGCAGGACGAGGATACGCCATCGCCGGCGGCGTAGCTGGTGCTATTGAAGCCTGTCTGAAGGAATATTATCCTGATGTCCCCATCCACATCGAACACGCAGAAAGCCTTGCTGAGTGCAAAAAAGTTCTCACTCTGGCCAAAGCCGGTAAGATCAAAAACTGCATGATTGAAGGAATGGCCTGTCCTGGAGGCTGCATCGGCGGTGCAGGAACCAATGCCGGCTTCGCAAAAACCTCCAAAGCACTCAAGAAATATGTAGATAGCTCAGACCCTAAGATTCCATCTCAGGAACTTGAAAATCTGGAATTGAATTAAATAGTTACTGTTCACTCCGTGGACAGTAACATTAAATACTCTTTGACACAAAAAGATGTGCGCCTGTTTTTGTTCAGACGCACATCTTCTTTATTTTGTGATTTTCATGGTTTTTACATATCCGGTTGAAGTTTTGAATATTTTTTTATAAGCGGTCAGTTTTGATGCCGGCACGCGTATTACTGTTTTTTTATTGATTCCGGTGATTGCTTTGCTCTCCACTGTTTTTAAACTCTTACTGCTGATTGTGATCCGGCTGATTTTACTGCAGTTCTGGAAAGCACCGCTGTAAAGCTTCTGCACTGCCGGCAGTGTGATGGTTGATGCCTTGCTTCCGATCTGAGTTAATGCCGTGCATTTATAGAATGCCTGTTTTCCTACTACTGTTACTTTTGTGAAGCCATTGAGCTTTTTCAGTTTTGTGCAGTTTGCAAAGCTTTGGGTTCCAATGGTCTTTACAGAGGCCGGGATTGTTATTGTTGTAAGCTTCCTGTTATTATAGAATGCCTTTGCAGCAACTGAGGTCACTGCGTAGCTGCGTTTCTTGTAGGTTACTTTTGAAGGAACTGAAACTGCCGCCCTGGAAACTCCTTTAGTGAGAGATACGCTGCGGCCGGTTCCTGTTTTTGTGATCTTGTAGGTAAGACCGGATACTTTGAAGGTTGTGCCTTTTTTTGCTTCTGCAGATGGTTTCGGAGTTGGGGTGGCGATTTTTATTTTCTGCTCTTTTCCACAGTAACGACAATACTGCATTCCATATCCCTTTTCCTGTGCAGCAGCATCATAATAGTACTCATAACAATGATCACCTTTATGATTTACAGTTAAAGAACGCGCGAAAGCCTCGTTTGTACGCTTCCCTGTTGTGGTAACTTCTGTTCCTTTAATGTTTACAGTTCCTGAACCTGTGATTTCCCTGCCAGATGTAGTAGAAAAACCTTTATTCAGATTAAGGACTCCTCCTTTTTCTATTTTAATCTCAACACCTTGTCCCAGGCTAACTCTTTGCATATTTACAGTTCCACCAGATTTAATTAATATTCTGGCCGGATGTCCTAGCTTCCAGGAATGACTTAATATACTATGCTCCTCCTCTATATTGAGCACAGCTCCTTTTTCTACCACAAGCTGCTCGTTATCTCCATCATGTGATAAATCCATATAATCTTTCACAGTTAAAGTTGTTCCGGTTGGTAATGTAAGTGCACCGCCATAGAATTTATCAACAGTTAATTTTCCATTTATTACAGTTTTTAATTCTTGCTGATCTTCTGCACAGAGTGCTCCAGTTATAGTAGAATCATCCGCATTCAGAGTGCCGCCTTGAATTCGAAGAGACCATCTGTCAGTAGACTTAACAATTGCCTTTCTTTCTAAATTAAGTGTTCCTTTATATCCAATTACTGTTGATCCATCCGCATTTAGTGTTCCTCCATTTTTTACTGTAACATTATCGTACCAATTCCATCCACCAGACATATCTGCCTTTTTTACAGTCATGGAGCCACCATTATCAATAATTACATTTCCACGATACGTTCCACCATCTGTAAACCATTTTCCCTGTATGATCACTGCCACATCCTTGGTATATCCCATATCACCTTTCTGATTTACTGTGATCTGTTTAGGAACAACCCAAGAATCCCAGCCAATATCAAAGGCTCCAAGCTTTACAGTTGTATTTTTATCAGGCCAGCCAAATGGTGTTTCCGGCGCTATTGTGCAATCTCCTCCTGCAGCATTTACAAGTGACTGATAATTGCGCACCCAGCCTCCTGTTCCATCTGCTTTCGCAACAACCGGTGCAAGAAGCATGGACGCAGATGCTGCAGCTGCCATTAATACACTGAATATTTTTCTTTTTCGCATAGTTTTCCTCCCTGTGCTCTTTTCTTTTTATTTTACCATATTCCTCCATTTTTCCAATGGTAAATATCACTTTTATGATAATTTTTATGAACAAAAAAGAGACATGCATCTTACATAAGACACATATCTCCATTTTATCATTTCTCCACAGTCTCTGTGCTCTCCGGCCAGGTATATTCTTCACCTTTCAGATCTGCCAGAAGGCTTCTGAGCTTATATCCATAGCTTCTCCCGGCGGCCCATCCACCACCATAAGGATTCTCCTGAATCCCAAGCCATTCCACATAAGGTGCACTTTCCCGGGTCACATACTGAAAACGGTTATCCACACAGGCCTGGTTCAGTTCATCCGAAGACGCATAAGCTTTCAGATGCTGTACCTGAGCCCGGATCCCGGTCCTTACATCAGGAAAGGAATTTCCGGCAACACCGCCGCCGGTAGTCCCAAGTCCGGAAAAATTAAACTGCTCGGCACTGGCATCTCCCTGAAACTGAAGCCATCCGGTCTCAAGCATTGCCTGTTCATAAACAACTTCACCACGGACACCCTCCGTATCCGCTTCCTCTATCACAATTGTGCAAAACGTATCAATGTCCGGTGCACCGCCCTCTGTCAGGATACCGGAAGGATACTCCACATTCTGCGCCTCATACTGCGCCACCATATCCTCCACATCCACTGTGGTACACCCCATGATCGTATAATATCCGTAAGTATTATCTGTGGAATCATCCACGAAACTATCTATATCACTCTCTCCGGATGACTGCGGCTTGGAGATCTGTCCCTCCATGGAATGATCCACTTCTTCTGCAAAAACACCCACAGGCGTTCCGATCACCAGAACGCCTGCAAGCATCATCATCCGTAAACAAAAACTATTTCGGAATCTGTACATATATCAATAATCAATCCTTTATTACTGCGCTTTTCTCATTGCTGCTTCAACTACGTGTCCTACAAGAACAGAAGTTGTAACGCTTCCAACTCCGCCAGGAACCGGTGTGATCGCATCAACGATCGGCTCAACTGCCGCATAATCAACATCACCGCAAAGCTTACCCTCTGCATTAACATTGATACCTACATCGATAATGGTCTGTCCCTCTCTGACATAATCAGCACCGACAACACCAGCACGGCCTGCTGCAACGATCACGATATCAGCTTCTTTTGCAACAGACGGCATATCAACGGTTCTTGTATGGCAGATAGTAACTGTCGCATTCTTCTTAACAAGCATCATTGCAGCCGGTTTGCCAACTACAAGGCTTCTTCCGATTACAACAGCTTTTTTGCCTGTGCAGTCAATTCCGTAATGATCAAGGATCTCCATGCAGGCCTGCGGTGTGCATGGCGGGAATCCGATCTTCTTGCCTGTGAATACACCGGACATAGAAAGATCTGTCATACAGTCAACATCTTTCTCTGCTGCAAGTGCATTCTCGATCACTGCCTGATCCAGATGTTTCGGAAGCGGACGGAACAGAAGAACTCCGTGGATCTTGTCATCTTTGTTTACTTTATCAATTGTTGCAAGAAGCTCATCCTGGGAAACATCCTCCGGAAGAAGGATCTTCTCACATGCAACACCAAGAGTCTCACAGCGCTTTGTAGCACCTCTCTCGTAGGAAATATCGCTTGGGTTCTCACCAACGCGGATGATGCAAAGTGTAGGATCTACACCTTTTGCCTGAAGCTCTGCAACGTTAGCTTTGATCTTCTCATTGAGAGCTGCTGTAACTTCTTTACCTAATAACTGCTTTGCCATTTGTCTGGTTCCTCCTATTTCAGTCTTCCGAGAACACTGTCAAATGTCTCGTCTGCAATCTTTGTATATTTCTCAAGCATAGCGTCTGCTTTTTTATTTAATTCCTCTGCATACGCACGGTCAGCCATGGATTTTGTGTTAATGTACACATTCAGGCTTGCTCCCTTAAGAGCTGCTTTGCAGAATGCAGCACCTACACCGGCATCACTGATTGCAAGCTTGGAACCCTTTGCTCCGAACTCAACGATAAGTTCAATAGCCTCGCAGCATTTCTCCATGATCTCCATAGGAACAGAGCATGCTTCCTTGAGGGCAGCTTCCATTACCCGAGCCTTCTCAGCCTTCTCTTCCTCTGTCTCTCTTGGCATTCCGTAAGCCTTGGAAAGAGGCTCAAAAACTTCCGCATCTCTCTCGATCAGATGAAGGAAATCTTTCTGAAGCTGATCACATTTCTTTTTCAGCTCCCACATTTCATCTTCTACATCTGCATATTTTTTCTTACCAACAGTAAGGCTTCCAACCATGTTTCCAAGAGCTGTACCAACAGCACCTACAAGGGCAGATGCACCGCCGCCGCCGGGAACAGGTGCCTTGGAGCTTAATACCTCGACAAATTCAGTACAAGTACTTGTAGAAAATCCCATAGGACTCTCCTCCTTATATTCTTATTTTAGCACTCCTGAGAGCCCATTGGGGGCTTTATAAAAAGCCCCCTCCGGTTGTTTCATAATCTTATATTGTGATTAGAAGAGACCTGTGATCTTTCCTGTCTCATCTACATCGATCTTAGTTGCAGCCGGTACTTTCGGGAGACCTGGCATAGTCATGATCTCACCTGTAAGAGCTACGATAAATCCTGCACCAGCAGAGATCTTAAGGTTACGTACTGTTACCTCAAAGTCTTTCGGTGCACCAAGTTTTGTCTGATCATCTGTCAGGCTGTACTGTGTCTTAGCTACACAGATCGGGCAGTTACCAAATCCAAGTGCCTCAAGCTGTTTTGCCTGTTTCTGAGCATTCGCTGTAAGAACGACTTTCTTACCACCATATACTTTCTGTACGATCTGGTTCAGTTTATCTTCAATGGAACCCTCAAGCTCGTAAGCATATGTGAAATCGTTTGGCTCCTCAACAAGACGGATCACTTCCTCAGCAAGCTTCAGGCCGCCCTCGCCGCCTTTTGCCCATACTTCGGAAAGTGCAACATTAACACCAAGTTCTTTACATTTTGTCTCTACCAGGTCAAGCTCTGCCTTGGTATCTGTCGGGAATGCATTGATTGCAACAACACATGGAAGCTTGTAAACATTCTTGATATTGTCAACATGTTTCAGAAGGTTCGGGATACCCTTCTCAAGAGCCTCAAGGTTCTCATTGTTAAGATCAGCTTTTGCAACACCGCCATTGTATTTCAGCGCACGTACTGTTGCAACGATAACAACTGCACTTGGTGTAAGACCAGCCATACGGCACTTGATGTCAAGGAATTTCTCAGCACCAAGGTCAGCACCGAATCCAGCCTCTGTAATAGCGTAATCAGCAAGCTTCATAGCCATCTTTGTAGCTGTTACGGAGTTACATCCATGAGCGATGTTTGCGAATGGTCCACCGTGTACGATTGCAGGAACATGCTCCAGTGTCTGTACAAGGTTCGGTTTCAGAGCGTCCTTCAGAAGCGCTGTCATAGCACCCTCTGCATGAAGATCACCAGCTGTTACCGGTTTCTGCTCGGAAACTTTACCATAAGTGTATCCGATGATGATTCTGGAAAGTCTCTCTTTCAGATCCTTGATGTCACTTGCAAGACAAAGAACTGCCATGATCTCGGATGCAACTGTGATATCATATCCATCCTCACGCGGCATACCGTTTGTTCTTCCGCCAAGGCCGTCTACTACATTACGAAGCTGACGGTCGTTCATATCAACGCAACGTCTCCAGGTGATCTTTCTCGGATCAATATTCAGCTCATTGCCCTGGAAAATATGGTTGTCGATCATTGCTGCAAGAAGGTTATTAGCTGCACCGATCGCATGGAAGTCGCCTGTAAAATGAAGGTTGATATCTTCCATCGGAACTACCTGCGCATATCCGCCGCCTGCTGCACCACCTTTTACGCCGAATACCGGTCCGAGGGACGGCTCACGAAGTGCAACCATTACATTCTTTCCAAGTTTCTGCATTCCGTCAGCAAGACCAACTGTTGTAGTTGTTTTTCCCTCTCCTGCCGGTGTCGGGTTGATAGCTGTTACAAGAATCAGCTTACCATCTTTTTTGTCACTCTCTTTTAACAGATTGTAATCAATTTTTGCTTTGTACTTTCCGTACTGCTCCAGATATTTGTCGTCAATACCTGCCTTCTCTGCAATCTGTGTAATTGGAAGCATTTCGCACTCCTGTGCAATTTCGATGTCACTTTTGAATCCCATAATGTTACCTCCCTTTAGGTATTTTTACAGTTTTTAATCCCTTAAAACTGCATCTCTATAAAAACAGGTCCCATCCTGTTCTTAACTATTTTAAATTTAAAGACATTTCAGAAACGCCTTTAAAGACCCAATGATAACGTCTCCCATAACAGCCATGTCCTCGGCTGCAAAGGAAACCGGAAAATTATCGGAAAACAAGATCTGTGAGGACGGTGGAAATTCATCGTCACCTTCCCACAAAATCATCTGAATCTGATATCCGGAAAAAATCTCTACCTGATAGGAAATATCTCCATGCTTTACAGGAACTGCATGGATATGCTCCATGATCCCTTTAAAATCCTTCAGCCTGTTTCCGTATGTAAAAGCCAGCCGCTTGATACATCTTCCATCAAACTGGCGGAGATATACCTCTCCCCAGGGCATCTCCCGGTAGGTTTTAAACTTTCCGCTTCCCTGGGAAATATTCCCGTTCAGCAGAAAACGGATGGTAAGGATCTTCGCATAGTGCATTTCCTCAAGAGGATAAAATCCCATATCATCTTTATCATGAGTTACCTGAAAATCCGGCCAGGAAATGTGATAAACCGTCCCCAGGAATTTCAGAGTCAGTTCTTTCTTCTCCTCATCATAAGGAATGGAGAGACGTCCGGCAATTTCTGCCGGATCTGCCTTTCCAAACTCTTCTGTATAATGCTCCCAGGGCATTCTTTCCTTGCTGTCTTTTTCATAGTTCAAATCATTTATACTAAAAGCCATGTTTTACCTCTGCCATTTTAGTCTGTCTCATCTCTTCTGCTGTTCTTCCGTAACAGATGGGAAAAGTCCTGTATCTGTATGTGGAATAAAGCATGCACCTACGAATTCATCCATATAAGTAGGAACTGTGGAAAGCTCCAGATATGTCATATTGGATGCCAGCTCGTAAGTCTTTTTCTCTGCCGATGTGGAATGAAGCATCAGATAAGCTCCTGTCAGAGAAGAGTTACCAATGTAATGGAACTTCTCAAGAGGGATATCCGGGAACATTCCGATATGCACTGCATTGGCCATATTGATTCCGCTTCCGATTCCACCGGCAACATATACGTCATCGATCATGGAAACATCGAAATCAAGAGAATTCAGCATAGTACGGATCGCAGAGAAAATAGCGCCTTTGGCACGGATAAAGTTATCAATATCTACTTCTGTGATCTCAACATCCTTGGCAGAGCCAGCTTCCTCTTCGAAGGCGATCACATAGCTTCCCATGCCATAATGATCGTGACGGACTCTCTTTCCCTCACGGACAAATTTACCCTTAGGATTAATGATACCTGTCATAAAGAGTTCACTGATCACATCAATGATTCCTGATCCACAAAGTCCTACCGGCTTTGTTCCAGGCTCACCCACAACCTTATAAGTCGGCTCCATAGTCTCTTTATCAATAGTACATGCCTCGATAGCACCGTCTGTAGCACGCATACCGCAGCTGATATCTCCACCCTCAAAGGCAGGACCAGCGGAACATGCACAGCTCATCATAAAATCGGAATTACCGAATACAAGCTCTCCGTTTGTACCAAGGTCTATAAACAGGGAGAATTCCGGTCTGTTCCAGATCATACTTACCAATGTACCTGCAGTGATATCTCCGCCTACATAGCTTCCGATATTCGGAGCCATGATAATATGTGCATCCGGATTGATCTCAATTCCCACATCCGATGCAAACAGAGAATTTGTTTTAAAAAATGTCGGAATATACGGTTCCATACGAAGCGGATCCGCATTGATTCCTGCAAACAGATGATTCATGGTTGTATTGGAAGCAACACACATCCGGTAGATCTGTTCCTCCGGGAAATGAATGCTTCTACACATCTCATGGATCATCGGGTTAATGGTCTCTTTGATCACCGCGTCCTGAAGTTTCTTCTTTCCGCCAGGTTTCTGAGATTCGATGATACGGTTGATAACATCCGCACCAAAACGGATCTGTCCGTTTCCGGAAGAAGACTTGGCCAGGATCTCTCCTGTTTCCATATTGATCAGGACTGCAGAAACGGTTGTGGTACCGATATCTACAGCAAGACCACCGATCACAACATCTTTCTTACTGTCAAAAATATCATAAACATACATGTCATTTGGTGCTGTACGAACCACGCACTTCACAGAAAATTTACTCTCACGAAGTACATCTGGAAGCTTCTTAAGCACCGCATACGGAATTCTGACACGCTTCAGGTTCATAAACTTCTGAAGTGCACGGGTCAGTCTTTCATTATCCGGCATGGTATCATCCAGTGATGGAATATCCATCTGAAGTTCCACAACATCAAGACTGTTTGTAAGTTCTATGCCAGCCATCTCAACTTCATGCTTGGCATTTTCAAAAATAGCGATTTCTTCTTTTGAGCTCAAATCAGCCACTTTCATTCGGCTCTTATATGCGGATGCAATATCCGGAACAAGAACCTCCACATCTGCACTGATCTTGCTCATACAGGCCAGACGCCATCCGGCACTGTACTCTTCATCCGAAATATGAAGAGTTTTCTTTGAGTCCAGTTCTCCGCCTTTTAACTGTACCCGACATTTTCCACAGGCTCCGTTTCCGGAACATGGTGCATCGATAGCCACATTGGCACCACGAGCAACCTCCAGTAAATTATCCCCCGCATTGGCAAATGCTTCTACCGTACTGCCATTTTCAAAAGCAAAAGTCACCTTAAACATTCGGCAACCACCTTTCTCGCCTCGTAAAAGTTATTCGTCTTCCACCTGTGGCGTTGGGAGTTAGACTAAACTATATTAATAAAAAAGAGGCTGAAGGCCGAAGCCCCCAGCCTCTGAAACAGCGCTCCTGTTTTGTTCACACGCCAAATTAGATCTCAAGATAAGAATCTGCGTAAAGTGTGTTACCCTTGAATACGTCACAGGATTTGATTGTTTCCATAAGACGAAGGTCGTTAGGGTTAACGATCGCAGATGTAAGACCATTCATCATTGCCATAGCTACAAGAGCAGAGTCCATGATCGGACGGATATGTTTTGGCATACCGTTACTGTTGTTGGAAAGACCGCCAGTGGAGTTCAGGCCCATCTCGGAGAACATCTTGATTGCCTCAAGAACTTCCATCTGTTTGTCCTGCATTCCTTTTACAACCAGGAAAAGCGGATCGAACCAGAGATCCTCTGCTTCCATACCAAGGCCAAGACCTCTCTCAAGCATGTTCTGGCAGTGCATCATACGCTCATCGTTGTCTGCTGCAACCATTCCTGAAGAGCAAAGTGCGATACAGATTGCATCATTAGCTGCTGCAAGATCAATGTTAGTGATTCTGTCACCAGCATCTGCAGAGTTTACGATCGGTTTTCCTTTGCTTCTGTTGTATACGGAAATACCGGCCTCAATTGCTTTCTGGTTTGTTGTATCCAGAGCAAGCGGAACGTTGTCAAACTCGGACTGAAGGAGCTGTACTGCCCATTTCATAAGGTCCTCACCATCGTTCTCAGCAGGTCCGATGTTTACGTCAAGATATGTAGCGCCTGCATCAAGCTGCTGTTTTGCTCTTTTGATGATCGGCTCAGGATCTCTCTCAGTAAATGCTTTATTTACTGCCGGTGCTGTTGTTGAAAGTCTCTCCCCAATTGTTACAAATTTTGCCATACTCGTGTTCTCCTTTACATATTAGTAGGATATGGCTGTGCAGCATACCTGCACAGCCGTTTATAACTGCCGGCGATATTGCCGGACAGCTGATTTCTTAAACCTTAAGTTTATGCATCAAGGTCTTTTAAGAATTTCACAAGCTGTACTGCTTCTCTTGGTCCTACGATGATCTCCCATCCAGGAAGCTTAGCCTCAAGATCGCCCTTAAGAACTGCTACTTTACCAGGAATAACCAGTCTTCTGCATTTAACCTTCGGCTCAACATTCTCTTTGATATACTCGGAGATGCTGTTTCCGGAGAATTTACCTGCTGCCCAGGATGTAAGTACGGAAAGTCCGCCTGCATCATTAATCACTAGGTTAAGCGGAACACCGGAACGCTCCAGCTCGCCAGATACTACGAAATATGTAAGAGCAAAGTCTACTGTTGTTACAACGAGAGAATTCTCGTCTGCTCCGTTCAGAGGATAAATGCCCGGTTCTACCTTCATTGGCTTCTGCGGGTCTGTAAATACGTTCTGACGAAGACCGAACAGCGGAAGTGCCTCTGCATATGTCATCTGCTCCATAACGATGATAGAACCATATTTCATAGTAAACATGGAAGCAAGTGCTGCCTGTAAATGTTTGTCACCCTTCGCAAGTTTAACAAGGTTAACGATAGAAGGATAACCAAATGTTCTGTCCTGATTCTTAAGAGCTGCACGACGAACCTGTACAGTATTTGCAAAAGTCTCTTTGATGTCAGCTCCTGTTGTATCAAGTACGAGATTCTTGTTGCCAAGCTTCTCAATAGCTGCTGTAGTATCATATAACTCATTGATGTCCTTACCGGATACACCGAGAACTACACCTGCATCTGTAGCAACCTTGCTCATTGCCTCGTAGTTGGAAGCGTTTGCTCCGTTAAGAACCGGTTTGCCGTCCTTACATACTTCAAGGGCAGCTTTTGCGATTTCAGGATCTGTACAGCCAAGGATCAGTGTTCTTCCAAGACCTTTAGCCTTCTCTACAAGTGCTGTGAATTTTGCAGCATCTGCATTCTCATCGCAGTTTACATATACAAGCTCTACATGCATTCTCTCACCGATACGATCATAATCAACGTGTGGGATCTCTGCAAGTTTTGCTTCTACTTCTTCATCACTCATGCATGTGCAAAGTGATACGGCATATCTTGTTTTGCTTACAAATGTCTTCTCATGTCTGAAAAGAACAGTCTCTCCACCAAGTGTAAACTCTCCATCGCCTGTTCCGATCTTGATAGTTTTCATTGGCGGTGCAGTTGCCTCAGAAAGAGAAGCCAGTGCTTCCTCGGACATATGAGGACACTGCTCAATTTTCAGTGCGCCCTGTGCAACTTTCATAGAGAAAGCCATACATGTAGGGCATCCACATTCCTTACAGTTTTTCTTTGGTGTTAATTTAAAGATCTGAATACCATTCAGTGCCATAGCTCTTTATCCTCCTATTTATTACGCAAGTGCTTTGATCAGCTTGGAAATTGTCTTAACAGATTCCGGATGTCTTAAGATAACTGCATCAGAACCAGCTGCAAGATCAGCAGCTGCTGTCTCAACTTCCATGTCGATTCCACGCTCATCCTGTGGTCCCCATGCCGGCATGTCTGCTTCGGAAGCCATTGCCTCTTTAACATTCCATGTCTCAGCGGATACAGGTGTAATAATAGGCATCTGCAGCATGTTATCATTCTGGCCTAAAGCGGCACCTTTGATACGGTCCATAGTAGATACTACGTACTCATATCCATAACCAACTGCTGCACTACCGATATTCATAACGATCTTCTTAGCATCTACGCCAAGCTGTGTAGTAACAACGTTAAGCTGTTTAGCAAGGTTGATATCAACGGCAGACTCAGCGCCTACGATCTGATTGTAAGCAAGACCTGCTGCTGCACCGATTGCTTTATAGTTTTCCTCTTTCTCGGAAAGGATCAGAGCGTTTCTGCCCTGAAGAGCCTCTGCAACCTTCGGAAGGAGCTCTGCATCCTTCTCAACATTCTTGCAGCCCTCTACAACCAGTGGACAGTCAACTGCATCTGCAACTTCTTTAACAACTGCGATCAGCTCATCGATAGATTTGTTAACACCATTCGGGTCGCCGCCCTCAAGAATAAGTGCAACAAAGTCAGCACCCTCCATAGCTGCAGCTTTCTTAGCAATATCAGCCATTGTAGTAGCACCTTCATAGTAAGCTTTGATACCTTCAGATACGCCCTCAAGACCCATATCAGAGATCTCTACACCGATCTTCGGGCAGTTCTCTGACTCTGCGTCAAAGGAATAAAACGGGAATGTACAATCCCCACCAATTGTCACAGTCTTATCTCCGCTTCCGATTGTGACAGCATTAATCTTTGCATTGAACTTTTGTGGTTTCTGATTAAACGGCATTTTTCGTTAGCCTCCTTAAAAATAATAATTAAAAACTACAGAGCTTTATATATTATACTACACCATACCAGTTATTGGCAAGGTGTAGCCGCGTATTTCCGTTAAAAAATCAACAAACTTTTTAACATTTTTCAGGAGAAAGAACGCTTTTGCATCCTTTCTCCTTACTTAATTACATCATCGGATCAAGTCCCAGTGCCGGGTGTCCCTTCTCAGTAAGGAATGCTACCAGTGTCTCTGGATCTTCCGCGATTGTCTCATCACCGATCATATCTGTGAAGTTGTCGATTCCGTAAAGCTCTTTTGCAGTCTTGTTAAGTCTGTCAGCTACGAACTCTTTCAGTTCTTTCGGCATCCATACGATACGCTCGATACCGCCCTCAGCCTTCATGAACTTCTTGGAGGAAATGAAATGTTTACCATGTCCCATGAATCCAGGTGTCTGAACTCCACCACCTGTCATGGATGCCATCTCAGGGAATGTCATTCCAAGTGGTGTCATGCCTGCATACTCACGGTTGGCAATAACAACACCGTTGGAGAATGGCTCGATACCGCAGATACACTCGAAGCATCCGCAGGAAGTCATCGGATCCTGCATGATGGAGTACAGTGTAACGTGTTCCAGAGCACCCTGGGAGAATTTCTGAACTGCCTCATCAACGTCCTCATAAGAACCAAGATTCTCATCGATCGGGCGCTCTTTTGTGATGATCTGGCAAGGACCAGCCGGGTCAAGCTGATGAGTAGCTTTTGCATCCAGCCATGAAACCGCACCGCAAAGTCCAAGTCTCTCCGGTGTTACTACACATACATGGCTTGGTGCGAATGCCTGGCAAAGGATACAGCTGTAATATACATCAACAGATTCATCTGTCAGAGTATCAAGACGCTCATCACGTTTGTCAAAGATCGGGATTGCAACCTCATGACGGATTCTTGTACACTCAGCAGGATCTGTATAGATAACAACCTCACATTTATCAACAACTGCATCGAACTCATTTTTAACAGATGCATAAAGAACTTCACCGATATGTTTGATTCTGAATCCTGCATTAAATGCGTCAATGCTGATACGGATACGCTGCATATCACGCTGTCCTGTATGGTATACACCCTCGATACAGTTGATGTAGTTGTGGAATTTACGCTCAATAACCGGCTCAAAGTCAGCCTGCATGTTCTTACCTGCAACTTTAACAACATATGCAATGCTGTTCTTGCTGCCGAATTCCATCTCATCTACTTCAGGTCCGATTACTGTGATCTTGTGATCCTCGATCTCAGAAGCATCGCAGGTCTGTACAAGCTCTGCACAGTCTACACGGGAGCCATCGAACTCAACCTGCATATCTTTACGACGGATGATCTCACCTTCGAATGCAGATGCGAAAGCAACCGGAATATCAATATTTGTGATCTTGATCTTAATATCACGCGCCTCAAGAGAAGTAGCGTTAAATTTGCTTACGTCCTCCTGAACGATAAGGCTCTTCGGTACACGGAAGATATTCTCTGTCTCATTTGTAACAACCGGGAATCCAAGTGCGATAGCGCCTGCACCGCATGCTACGATCACATCATCCAGAGGTTTGAATGCGTTAACAAATGCCGGTACACGATCCATTGTGTATTTCATAAGTGTTCCTGCATCTCCAGGTGTTACGTTACCGAAGATCAGAGCTGCACGGATCGCAACGGAAACTACATGAACAACAGATGTAACATCTTTTCCAAGAGGAATAACACGAACGTTGGCACCTGTCTTCATTCCGGCTTCTGCAACCTGATCAATGATTCCGCCAACAAGTGTTACCAAGATACCCTGTGCCTGATAGCTCTTTACAAGAGCAACACCCTCTTCTGTAGTAGGAGCAGCACCAAGGATAACAGCAACGCCTGGGATATCGCCTGTTACAAGCGGTACACCGAGCTCACGGATAACAGCATCACCAAGATGTCCATAGCATGGCTCTTCGTAAGGAGTTGCTCCGTCGATATATTTCAGAACCTCGATGAACTCTGCGCAGAGTGCTGTAGCAACACCGGACATGAATGCATCGTTCAGTCTTTTCTCTCTTGTCATAAGTGTTTTTACAACGCCAAGAGCTTCTTTTAATTCTTTTAATGTTGTAACTTTTGTTCCTGTTACAGCATAGTAGCAAGGAAGGCTGTAAGCGGTATTCGGGAAGCTGACAGCTTTGTCTTCGCCATACTGAGCGATCGCGCCGTCAATAGCACCCTCTGTTAAACCATATACAGCATCGTTTCCGCCGAATACTCTATCAAATAAAGTCACTGTAATACCTCCTATTTTTACAGAATTGAATTCTGATCAATTTTGTCTTTGATTTTTCTGATTTCAGCTGTTACAGTTTCACTGAAATCGTAGGGAGATTTTCCCTGACGATCAGCATCTATAACTTCTGTATTGTAGTGGATCATTCCAAGCAGATCCTCTGCCGGGATCTTACTCCGGATAAATTCCTCATCCTCCGGATTTCTTACCTTATTGGCCACGACCTTAACCTGAGAAACTCCCAGATCCTTTGCAAGACGTTTAACATTCTTATATGTCTGTACACTTCTTGCCCCTGGTTCGATCACTACAATAAATTCATCCATGCTCTCCGTGGTGCCCCGGCCCAGATGTTCCAGGCCGGCCTCCATATCCATGATCACCACATCATCTCTGTGGATCACAAGGTTATTGATCACTCTTTTAAGCATCACATGTTCAGGACAGACGCATCCGCCTCCACCTGTTTCCACAGTTCCAAGGACAAGCAGCTTTACGCCATTACAGGTTTTTCCATAAGTATCCGGAATATCGTCTACCTTTGGGTTCAGTTTATAAAACTGATTCTGGCTGTTGGCTCCGGTGCGTTCTTCTATGAGCTTACGCATTTTTGAGATTGGAACAATAGAATCCAAGGTTTCCTCGTCAAATCCAAGGGCAAGACCCAGGTTCGCATCCGGATCCACATCCGCCGCAAGGACTTTTTTTCCCTCATCTGCGTATAGTCTTGCAAGTGTTGCTGCGAAAGTTGTCTTTCCTACTCCGCCTTTACCGGTTACTGCTATTTTCATTTTACGTCTTCCACCTTTTATAACATTTTAAAGATCGCAACGGATTAGATTCCTAATGCTGTTCTCTTCTCTTCAATTCTCTCGATCATAAGATCAACTAATTTCTCGATGTCTGTCTCTACTGTGTAAGCAGCACCTGTCCATTTTCTTGTTCCCTCTGTAAGAAGTTCGCACATTTCTGAAGAACCGGAAACATACGGATCCACACCAAGGAATGTATCAATACCAGTACCAACTACGTAGTTACCGATGGATACAGCTTTTTCAGACATCCACTCAGGAGCACATCCTACTACAGGAAGCTGATTGATCTGAAGTCCTGCATCTTTTGCAAGTTCAGCAGCCAGGATCATCATACGGGAGATATCTACGCAGGATCCCATATGAAGTACTGGTGGGATATCAGCCAGCTCACAGACACGTTTCAGACCTGCACCGCAGAGATCTCTTGCGGATTTGTCCATCAGACCAGCTTTAGCAGCTGCCTGTGCGGAACATCCGGAAGCGATGATAATAATATCATTTGCGATACACTTCTTCATCAGTTCGATATGTGCATAGTCAGGACGGATCTTAGGATTGTTACATCCAACCATAGCGACAGCACCACGGATAACACCGGAAGTGATGCACTCAAGTAATGGTTTGGTTGTTCCTGTTACATCAACCTGAGAGTTTGTAACACCATCAAGAACTTTAACGATCGCTTCTACTGAATAACCAACAGTAGCTTTCTGTTTCAGCTGTGGGATATGTACAAGCTCAGGTTTTCTGTTCTTGAAGTTATCGATAGCCATCTTAACGATTGCTTTTGCATTTTCTCCTGCTGTCTCAGCGTTGAATCTGATAAATTCAGAATCCGGCATCTGAGCGATCGGAGAAGTTGTAACAAATTTAGTATGGAAGCATTTGCTCAGAGGTCCTAATGCAGGGAAGATACACTGAACATCAACTACGATTGCCTCGCAGGCACCTGTCAGTACTACGTTCTCCTGCTGCAGGAAGTTACCAGCCATCGGAACACCACGACGCATAGCTACCTCGTTAGAAGTACAGCACACACCGGAAACGGTGATTCCTTTTGCTCCTACAGATTTTGCATAATCGATCATTTCTTTGCTGTCTGCATACTCACAGATCATCTCAGAAAGACTCGGATCATGTCCGTGTACAACAATGTTTACGTTCTCTTCAACCATTACTCCAAGGTTAGCCTCTGTATCAAGTGGCTTCGGAGTTCCGAATAATACATCAGAGAACTCTGTTCCCATCATGGAACCGCCCCATCCATCAGCCAGACCGCAGCGAATAGACTGTTTTACAAGTGCTTCCGGAAGAGATGAACATCCCATATGAGACATATGCAGGGAGCTTGCAACCTCACGGTCGATAGCACGTGGTGCGATTTCGTTCTCGATCAGTTTTTCTTTCTGTCCTGCAGGCATTCTGTCAAGGAATCTCTGATATCCGAACGGTTTACCATATTCCATAAGACCGATCTCAGCCATCTCATGAGCCAGATCATAGATATCCTTGCCTTCTGTTTCCACGCCCCACTCTTTAGCGATGCGAAGCAGTTTCTCAGGATCTTTTACCTGATAATTTCCGCCCTCTTTTGCACAGTACAGTGTATGGCAGATCTCACGACCATGATCGGAGTGAGTAGCTGCACCACCGGCTGTAAATTTAAGGAAGTTTCTTCCTACGATACCATGAGCATCACATCCGCAGATTCCTCTCGGAGCCTTCGGTGTAATACGGCACGGTCCCATTGCACAGATACGGCAGCAGATACCCTGCTCACCGAATTTACAGTGCGGAGTCTGGTTCTTTGCACGGATCTGCCATGCATCTGCTCCTACCTTTGCACCTGTCTCAAGAAGACGGGCTGTAGCGGCTTCAAATTCCTCCACTGTAGTTAATTTGAATTCACTCATTATAGACCTCCTTTAATAGCACATCTATTATTTTTTCTTTTTTTATAATAAGCCCCTGGGCAGGAACCCATCCCCACCCATGGGTTATTCTCTTTTTTAAAAAAAGGTTTATATTAATTATAAACCTAATTTATCAAAAATTTCAAAAGCTGCTTTTCTCATCGGATTGTCTTCAGGAAGAGTAACGGTTGGTTTACCATCGCAGTCATATTCATAAACTGCTTCATCCTGTGGTACCACACCGATCAGATCGAGTCCCTGATTCCGGATCTCCTCAAGAATTCCGGAATTCAGTTCTGCTTTTGGTGCGCGATTGATAATAAGACCTACTCTGGAAGGTTTCATATCGCATTCCTTAATAAGCTCTGCTATTCTGCCAACTGCCTGTACGCCTCTTCTGGAACAGTCGCTTACAAGGATCGCTGTCTCCATACTTGGAAGGATTCCTCTGCTGATATGTTCCATTCCTGCTTCATTGTCCACAACAATATATGGATAATTCTTCTGGTATTTGGCAAGCTGTGCCTGAAGCAGACCGTTTACAAAGCAATAGCATCCTTTTCCCTGTGTTCTTCCCATCACAAGAAGATCGTAATCATCTTCCTCAGCAAGAGCATCCTCGAAACGTACCTCTGCATAATCTGCCTTGGACATTCCTTTTGGAATCGGGCTTTTCTCTGTCATCTCAGCATGTGCGATCTCCTCACGTACATCGCCAAGAGTTGTATCTACTTCTACGCCAAGAACCTCGTTCAGATTTGAATTGGCATCTGCATCTACCGCCAGTACAGGTCCTTTTTTCTTTTCACAGAGATACTGGATCAGCATTCCGCATAATGTAGTTTTTCCAACGCCGCCTTTTCCTGCGACTGCAATAACATGTGCCATAAAACGGGCACCTCCTGATTTTATATCTGTTATGCCGGCGCATAAGGGAGGTGCCTGATACTGTTCTGGCGCCTCCGCATCGTGCCGGAATTCTTATTTATTCTGTTGATAATTAGATAAGTGTCCGAAGTCCGGATCTGTCAATGATCTCGGATACATCCTTCCACTTGTTTAATGCATAAAGATGGATTCCGTCAACACCAAGTGCACGATATTCATCAATCTGTCTGATAGTATATTCAATTCCTTCTTCTTTAAAACGTTTAAGCTTGTCCTCATAGAACATATCAAACGGTTTTCCGTCAGCATCTTTTGCATTGAACGGATTCGGGAACAGCCAATTTCTGGAAATAAGTCTGCAAAGCTCACTGTCCATCACACAACCGTTACGTGAAAGAGCCATATTGATGGTGGCAGCCTGATCAAGAATCGGCATAACTCCAACATCCACAGGCATTGTAACACCAGCTTCACGAATCGCGTCCAGCCAGTATTTAAACTGTTCCATATCCCAGCAGAGCTGAGTCATAATGTAGTCAGCTCCGTTATCCTGTTTCTGTCTTAAAACAGCGATATCTGCATCCAGACTGCGGCATGCGATGTGTCCTTCCGGTGAACCGGCTACTGCGATCTCAAACTTATCGCCGAACTCATCACGCACAAATTTAACAAGGTCTGTCGCATAATTAAAATCGCCGCATGTTGTTGTCTCGCCAAGCGGAATATCACCGCGAAGCGCAAGCATATGGTCAACACCTTCAGCCAGATACTGCTGAAGCTGTTTTTTAATTCCTTCTTTTGTATTCTTGATTACTGTGAAGTGTGTTACAGGAATTGTTCCTGCATTCCTGATCATCTGGCATACTTCTCTGTTAGCTCCGACATTTCCCCCGCCTGCACCGTATGTGCAGGAAATATACTCTGGCTTGTACTTCATGAGATGTTCGATGGTTCCCGGCAGATTTGTCATGCCTTTTTCTGTTTTTGGTGGAAAAAGTTCAAAGGAAAGCAACATTTTTTCTCTCATTGCATCTGATAATTTCATTGATCGTTCCTCCACGTCTTAACCTTTTATTATAGAAATGATCTTTATCATTTTCTCAGTTCACATTTCAGTCAGCTGATGCAAAAATCAGTCACACTGCAGTTTAACGATACTATTTGCAAGATCCACCATGAGGATACTGCCCTCTACCACGCGCTCATCTCCCATGATATCACGAAGAATCAGCTTATTTCCCTCTACATCGATCCGGCTCACATTTTTAAAAATCACCGAATTATCTTCATCTTTATATACAGTTGCAAGACACATAATCAATTCCTCCAATTAGCGGTTTCTGTCTTCCGCTATGCTGTCAAAATCACTCTGTCAAATTTATTTCAGTTCTTCCTTAACAAGTGTAAGGGCAAGACCCAGTCTCATATTACCTTTCTGAAAGTCAGATACTGCCTCCTTGATCGTCCTGGCAGCTGCATCCATATTGAGCTTCTTAAGATTATCTGCCATCTGGTCAAGCTCTGCTGCATGATGCTCATTATGCTGCAACATATAGGTAAGAAGTGCTACTGTCTCATTCTTGCAGTCACCGGACTCACAGGATCCGCAATGTCCATCACCGTGTGTATGGCAATGTTCCTCTCCTTCCGCATGACTGTGTGTATGGCTGTGAGTCATACCATCTTCATGAGTATGCTCATGTGTATGTTCGTGGCTGTCAGCATGGCCATGCTGTACAAGATTGCCATTCTCATCTTTGATTAAATGCATAAATACCCCTTTCCTGTATCCGTATGACGGACACGTTCATGACAAGAATTTATCAATTAAATTCATTATACATCTTTTTCCTTTCATTATCAAGGAATTTATTATAAAAAATAGCCAATTTTCAGTCCCTTATTTCTTGTTTTTTCAAAAACTTTGACAGCTAATTAACCCGATTGTTTCTATTTTAACAAAGTTAGTTTTTCCAAACCATCAGTTATTACTTATAATTGTACCTGTTCTGTCTGTAAGCTTTATCACTTTTGTAATATATTTGATGTGATTCTTTCATATTTTTGTGCTATAATAGCAAAAACATGGGAGACAGAGCAAACAAGGAGGAATTATTTTGAGAGAAACTGTTTTTCTGAACAACGACAGAGAAATGCCCCTCCTGGGGCTTGGTGTATATAAACTGCCCGATGACGTACAGGCCGAAGCTGCCGTTACTTCTGCGATTTCCGCCGGATACCGCATGATCGACACCGCCTCGGTATATAAGAACGAAGAAAGCGTTGGACGTGCCATTGCCAAATGCGGCGTTCCCCGCAAAGATCTTTTTATCACAAGCAAAATCTGGAATACAGCCCAGCGCCTTGGCGATATACAGGGGGCTTTTTCCCGTAGCCTTGAGCGTCTGAAACTCAGCTATGTTGATCTCTATCTGATCCACTGGCCAGTTCCCGGATGTTATCTGAGCACATGGAAAGAACTGGAATCAATTCTGGAATCCGGGCGTGCTCTCAGTATCGGTGTCAGCAATTTTGACATCCGTCATCTGGAAGAACTTCGTAAAGTTTCCGGCATTATCCCTGCTGTAAATCAGATTGAATGTCATCCGTTATGCTATCCTTCTGAGCTGATCGAATACTGCAGGGCTTTCGGTATTCAGGTTCAGGCGTATGCTCCTCTGGCAAGAGGTGCATATCTGGATAATGATGTAATGTGTGTTCTTGGCACGAAATATGCCAGAACACCGGCACAGATCGGTCTTCGCTGGGCGATCCAGAAAGGTATCTCCGTAATTCCGAAATCTATTAATCCAGAACGGATTCGAAGCAACGGAGACATCTTCGATTTTAATATTGAAGATGAAGATATGGCGATCATCGATACTCTGAATGAGGATCTGCACACTTCTCATGTTCCGGAAGATCTCAGGGATATTCAGTTCTGAAGAAACACTACAGTGCAACAGATCAGTAAATAACAAAAAAGGATATCTGCACAGGGTCAAAACTATGTCATATGCCCTGCCAGATATCCTTTTTTTGCAAGTCCCCACTGCTTATTACTTTTCGCAACCTCACAGAGGATTTACTTGACTTGGTTAAATATTTATTTCCATGGAAGCATTGGTGTTTCTACTTTTTTATCCCGCAGCATCAGATCCATAACTGCTTCTGCCGCCGGTTTCTTTTCAAAAAGCACTTTATTCACTTCTGTAATGATCGGCATTTCCACCTCATATTTCTCAGAAAGCTCTCTTGCAGCTCTTGCAGAGTAAACACCTTCCACAACCATCTGAACTTCGTCCATGGCCTGTTCCATTGTCTTTCCCTGTCCAATGAGATATCCTGCTTTTCGGTTGCGGCTGTGTACACTCGCACAGGTAACGATCAGATCTCCGATTCCTGAAAGACCGTAGAATGTTTCCATCTGTGCTCCCATTTTCTTTCCAAGTCTTGCAATCTCTGTGATTCCTCTGGTGATCAGTGCCGCTTTTGTGTTGTCACCATACCCAAGTCCGTCTGCAGTACCCGCTGCCAGGGCAATCACATTCTTAAGTGCTCCGCCAAGTTCCACTCCGAGAATATCCGGTGTTGTATACACCCGGAATACCGGGCTCATAAAAATACCCTGAAGATAATCTGCCGTTTCTCTCGTATGTGCACTAACTACACAGGTAGTAGGAATACCCTTTCCGACTTCCTCAGCATGGCTGGGCCCGGAAAGTACTGCCACATCTCCCTGCGGGATTTCTTCTTCGATCACCTCACTAAGTGTTTTCAGTGTTTTTTCTTCGATACCCTTTGCAACATTGACGATTTTCTGTCCCTCCCGGACATAAGGCGCCATTTTATGTGCTGTGCTTCGGATATACGGGGAAGCTACAGCCAGCACTGCTGCATCTGCGTCCCGCAGTGCACGTTCCAGGTCTGTCATGATCTCAATCTTATCAGGAATCACCACACCTGGAAGTCTGCTGGGATTTTCTCTTTTTTCCCGGAGTTTCCGGGCATCTTCCGGCCGTGCCGACCAGAGAAGTACTTCATGGCCGTTATTATGCAGAAGGAGAGCCAGAGCCATCCCCCAGCTTCCTGAACCAAGTACGCTGATTTTTGCCATAAATCTTACCTCTTATTTTTTATTCTTACTGCTCAGAAACACTTTTCCCTCTGTTCCATGGATAAGTCTGCCAATATTTGCTCTGTGTCTGTAAAATGCCATTCCTGTGAGAACTGCCATTACAATATACAGTTCAATTGTATGTGGCTGATCCATCCCGTATTTTCCCATTTGTCCGAAAACAAGGACCAGGATAAAAGCTGCCGCGTATGCACTGAGTGAACATAAAGATACATAATGCGTTGTAAAAAACAGTGCAAAAAAGATCATTGCACATACAAGAAAGATCCGCCAGTCAAAGGCAATGATCATACCAACTGAAGCTGCGATTCCCTTGCCGCCGCGGAATTCCATAGAAATCGGGAAATTATGTCCGAGGATACATCCTAATGCCGCATACAATGTGAGAAGCGGAAGAATACTGCTCATGGAACCGCCATAAATAATCCTTACAATCACGATCGCCAGCACACATTTCAGACAGTCTCCCAACAGGGTAAGTGCCCCCGCTTTTTTTCCGAAAGTACGAAACGCATTGGTTGTTCCCGCATTTCCGCTGCCATGCTCCCTGATATCTGTCTTATAAACCTTTCCTATGATATAACCCGTCTGAAAAAGTCCGCATATATAACCGATAACAAGGCAAATAATTCGTTCCATATTTTTATTCCTTTTCCCCGCGCTCGCGGATGATGAATTTCAGGGAAGTTCCGGAGAATCCGAATGCATCCCTGATCTTGTTCTCCAGATATCTTACATATGAGAAATGCATCAGTTCTTTGTCATTGACGAAGATAACAAATGTCGGCGGTTTTACTGCTACCTGGGTCATATAGAAGATCTTCAGTCTTCTTCCTCTGTCAGACGGCGGCTGCTGCAGTGCTACGGCCTCGGAAAGGATCTCATTGAGAACACCTGTCTGAACACGAAGTGTCTGATTTTCAATGACCATATCAATATTCTCGAAAAGTTTCGGAAGTCTCTGGCCTGTTTTTGCAGAGATAAAAATAATCTGGGCATATGGCATAAAGGAAAGGATCTGACGGATCTTCTCTGTATGCTTATAGATGGTCTTATCATTCTTCTCAATGGCATCCCATTTATTTACAGCCACAATGATACCCTTGCCTCTGTCGTGAGCGATTCCTGCGATCTTGGCATCCTGTTCTGTAACTCCCTCGGAAGCATCGATCACAACAACGACCACGTCTGCACGCTCTACAGCGGTTACTGTACGGATCACACTGTAACGCTCGATCTCTTCTTTTACCTTACCTTTACGGCGAAGTCCTGCTGTATCGATAAATATATAATCCCTGTGGTTCCATGTAACTTTTGTGTCAATGGCATCACGTGTGGTTCCTGCGATATTGGATACGATCACTCGCTCCTCACCAAGAAGTTTATTAATGAGAGACGATTTACCTACGTTCGGTTTACCTACGATGGCAATCTTAGGGATATCATCCTGGTCTTCTTCCTCACTCTTATCCGGGAACTCCCTGATCACTTCATCCAACATATCTCCAAGTCCCTGCCTGTTAGCTGCCGAAACCGGAATTGGCTCTCCGATTCCAAGATTATAAAATTCATATACATCCATCATATATTTCTGATGACTGTCTACTTTATTAACTACAAGGCGTACCGGTTTTCCGCTGCGGCGAAGCATATCTGCCACTTTTGCATCGGAGTCCACAAGCCCCTGACGCACATCTGTGATAAAAATGATCACATCTGCTGTATCAATGGCAATCTGCGCCTGTTCTCTCATTCTGGAAAGAATGATATCGCTGCTGTCCGGCTCGATACCTCCTGTATCGATCAGGGTAAATGTTCGGTCAAGCCATGTAACATCTGCATAGATCCTGTCACGTGTCACGCCTGGTGTATCCTTTACTATTGAAATATTGTCTCCTGCCAGAGCGTTAAACAAAGTGGATTTTCCTACATTAGGTCTCCCCACTATCGCTACTACTGGTTTGCTCATAAATCTGTCTCCTTCTTGTTTTTTTATGTTCCGGAGGATTGATCATGGCTTCTACCAGATCCCGTCCTCCTGTGTCTACGATTACGATTTCTGTTTCAAGTGCATCAGAAAGATCTTCCAGCGTCATATCATCCAGAAAGATCTCCTCATCTCCTTTCAGCATGCTGCATGGGATCAGAAGTTTTTCCCCAAGATCCAGGCCGGAAAGCTGTTCTTTCAGATCCTGTCCTGTGATCAGGCCCGATACTGTTATCTTCTCCCCGAAAAAGCGATTCTCGATCGTTGTTACCGGAACCTGTACATTGGGAAATTTCTTCTTTATTTCTTCTATATAGCTGACAATAAACGGTGCCGCAAGTTTGCCGGTAGCAACTCTTCCTGTAATATTACGGTCATCACCTTCCAGCTCATCTAGTGTTTCTTTCACTTCTGTTTCCAGAAGCCGGAGCATTCCTACGCCATTCTCCAGTTGAAGATAACCATCATACTCTTCCTCACATGGAAGCTCCCTGCCAGCCAGAATATACCATTCATCAGAAGCATGGATAAAATGGATCCCGTGTTTCTCCATCATAATCTTCTGCCAGCGTTCGATCTGGCTCAAAACCCGCTTGGCATCTTCTCTGTTAAAAGGCTCCAGCGGATACAGACCTTTTCTGTACTTCGTCAGTCCTACCGGCACGACTGAAACGCTCTGAAGGACCGGTGCATAAGCAGAAAGCTTCTCAAGGCTGTATTCCAGCTCTTCACCATCATTTACGCCCTTACACAATACGATCTGCCCGTTCATGGTAATTCCTGCATTATACAGGGTATCTACCTTCTCCAAAGCCTTTCCCGCAAAACGGTTATGCAGCATTTTGCACCTGAGTTCCGGATTCATGGTCTGGAACGAAATATTGATCGGCTCCAGATGGTATCGAATCACACGTTCAATATCCCGTTCACTCATATTGGTAAGAGTCACATAATTTCCCTGCAGAAAAGAAAGCCTGGAATCGTCATCTTTAAAATACAGCGTTTCACGCATATCCGGTGGCATCTGATCAATAAAACAGAACATACACTTATTTGAACAGGAGCGATAATCATCCATCAGTCCCCCGTTCTCAAATTCTATTCCAAGGTCTTCCTCATATTCCTTCTCTACTTCCAGCTCCCATTCCTCACCGTCAGGCTTTTCAACCAGAATCACTACAAGCTCTTCATTCATGAGATACCGGTAATCGAAGACATCCTCCACTGGCTGTCCGTTGACAGATATAAGTCTGTCTCCTGGTTCCAGCCCCAGCTCCTCGGCAATACTGTCGGGCAGCACCCTGGAAATCAAATGCTTTCTTAATTTCATCATTATCTCCCTTTTTTCTATCCCGTATATAATAATGCTGTTCACTACGCGGATAGCAACTATTATAATAACAACTTTGCTTCTAAAAAGCAACACTTTGAGAAAACACCTTGACTCATACATGTGTCTGATGTTATAAATAGACTGAGAATTTTTAATGACATACACTTAGGAGGAATATTATGCCAAACATAGAATTGCTGGAGAAGTCTATGCCTGTTGCCCCGATCCGCATCGCTGCACTTGCCGGATGCCGCGAACTGGCCGAGGAGGTTGACAAAAAGCTGGTTAAATTCCGTAAAGAACTTGTAGCAGCCAAAAAGTCCGCAATCATCCCTCAGGGCTACGCAGAGAAATCTTTCCTTGTAGACTGCGAGTGTCCTCGTTTCGGAACCGGTGAAGGTAAAGGTTACATTAAGGAATCCGTCCGCGGAACAGATCTTTTCATTATGGTAGACGTAACTAACTACAGTCTTACTTACAGCGTATGCGGCCATGAGAACCACATGTCTCCGGACGATCACTATCAGGATCTGAAGAGAATCATTTCTGCCGCCACCGGTAAAGCACACCGTATCAACGTTATCATGCCATTCCTTTATGAAGGACGTCAGCACAGACGTACCAAGAGAGAGTCTCTTGACTGTGCACTTGCACTTCGTGAGTTAAGTGCAATGGGCGTTTCCAACATCATTACTTTCGATGCCCATGACCCACGTGTACAGAATTCCATTCCGTTAAAAGGCTTTGACAACTTTTTCCCGACTTATCAGTTCCTGAAGGCACTGGTTAAGAATGTTCCGGATTTCAAAGTTGACAATGACCATCTTATGATCATCAGCCCGGATGAAGGCGCCATGTCACGTGCTGTATATTTTTCCAATATTCTTGGAGTTGATATGGGTATGTTCTATAAACGCCGCGATTACTCCACTGTAGTCAACGGAAAGAATCCTATCGTAGCTCATGAATTCCTTGGCGACTCTGTAGAAGGCAAGGATGTTATCATCATCGACGATATGATTTCTTCCGGAGAGAGTATGCTGGATGTTGCCCGTCAGCTGAAAGAGCGTAAGGCAGGACGTGTATTTGTCTGCACCACTTACGGTCTGTTCACAGACGGCGTTTCCAAATTCGACGAATACTACGAAAAAGGCTGGCTCGACAGAGTTATCACAACCAACCTTAACTATCGTGTTCCTGATCTTCTTGACCGTCCATATTACATCGAAGCCAACATGAGCAAATATCTTGCAAGCATCATGGACATCATCAACCATGATGTATCTGTTGAGAAAGTTCGTTCCAGTAACGAGAAGATCATGGATCTCATGAAGAAAGTCAACGAAAAGTAATAAATGCTCCCAGGTTTCCACGCTTCCCGTGAGAAGCCCTGTGCGAATATAGAAAGAGCGGATTACAGCAGGTACAGATACCTGGCATGGATATCCGCTCTTCTTTTATACCTGCATCCAGAAGTATCCTGCGGTTGGCCTCCCACAGATTGAGCTGATATTTGCCATCTGGCTTCCCGTAAAAAAGGACATCCCAGTATTTTTCATCAAAAGCTTCTTTAAACTGTTCGATCACATCTTCACTGACTTCATAACAGTCCTGACAGATAGACGGACCGATAGCTGCATAAAGCTGTGACGGGTCTGTTCCAAATTCTTCTGCCATTTTTTCCACAGTTACTTTACCGATCTTTCCAACAGTTCCTCTCCATCCTGAATGGGAAAGTCCAACAGCCTTATTCTCCGGATCAGAGAAGAACAGCGGCACACAGTCTGCATAAAAAGTTGCCAGTACCAGCCCCGGTGTATTGGTGATCATTCCATCCACATCTGTATATGGTCTTGGTTTCGTAATACCATTCCCTCTGTCTTCTTCTGTTACTACACGTACATTGGTGGTATGTGTCTGATCCGACGTTACGATATCCTCCATGGAAAATCCCATCGCGCCGGAAAGCCTGCGGTAATTTTCCCTTACTGCTTCTTCGTCATCGCCTCTTGTAAAACTCAAATTCATAGATTCATAAATACCTTTGCTGACGCCGCCAAGACGTGTGCTGAAACCATGCACCACTCCTGGAAGTGACTCAAAAGCCGGATATGTAAGCCAGGTAACTCCTTCTCTCTGATTTACGTTCATCAGCTGTTTGTTCTTATACCATTTAATCTCCATTCTGTATACCAACCCTTTCATTTGCAAGATGAGCATATCAGCGCCCATTCCTTACGAATCTGTATTATTACCTTTGCCTGTATTCAAACGCATTTTTGATCCATCTGATCTCTTCTCCGTCAATCCCTACCACATCAAAACGGCAGGGAATGTCATCCTGAAATCCATTCCTGATAAGATAAAACAGCGCGACTTTGAGGATAGTCCGCTGTTTTTGTTTTCCCACTGCTGCAAAAGAACTTCCGCTTCTCCGGTCCTTCCGGTATTTCACTTCTATAAATACAAGATATCTTCCATCCCGGGCAATCAGATCGATCTCACCGTTCCTGCAGCGAAAATTTCTCTCCATGATCCGCAAGCCTTTCTTTTTCAGAAATTCCGCCGCTATTTCCTCATAATAAGCACCTTTCGCTCTTCTGTTTTCTGCCAGAAAAAAGATTCCTTTCTATTTTAATGTGGGTATCTTCTGTAATTCTGTTTTTATACAAAATGTGTAATAAAAGTTCTTCTGTGTATCGGACTTGGGCCATATTTTTTCAATGCCTCAATATGCGCCGCTGAACCATATCCTTTGTTAGATGCAAAACCATATTCAGGAATAACCTTATCATACTCTTCCATCATCCGGTCCCTGGTCACTTTTGCCACAATGCTTGCCGCTGCTATTGACACGCTCTTCGCATCGCCCTTGATGATCGGAACCTGGGGAATGGTAATTTCTGGTATGGTGACAGCATCGTTTAAAAGAAGCTGCGGCTGCACAGAAAGTTTGCTTACAGCCTGGCGCATAGCCTCATAAGTTGCCTGAAGGATATTGATCTCATCAATCCTTTCCGGACTTGCCATTCCGATTCCAACAGAAACTGCCTCATCCAGAATCACATCATAAAGCTCTTCTCTTTTTTTCGCTGTAAGCTTCTTGGAATCGTTAAGCCAGAGAATATCGCAGTTCTTCGGCAATATCACTGCACAGGCTACCACAGGTCCTGCAAGAGGACCTCTTCCTACCTCATCAATGCCACAGAGATAACCCAAATGCTCATATTTATGTTCATATTCCTTCATGATTTCTGTGCGCCCGCGCTCTTTTTCCAGGGCATCAAGCTTTTTGCGGTATTGCTGGATCAGCTTCTGTACGCCGCTTCTCTCATCATTTTCATAATGCTGAAAAAGGGCGTTATATTCGCCCTCCTTCGCCGACGCAAAACGCGCCTTGATATCTTTCATTGTTTCCATTATGCTTCCTCCAGCTTTCCAGAAAACTCCAGCGTTACCCTGCCAAGTTTTCCGGACCGGAACTCTTCCAGTAAAAGACGGGAAGCTTTTTCATAATCAAGTTCTTCACCTTTCTTAAGACATCCTCTTGCTTTCGCTACAGCTGTGAGAATATCCAGAGGCTTCTGTTCTCCTTCCAGACCATATCGCTCTGAAAGAGATGACGGATAAAACTCCTGCAGATATCCGATCAGTCCAAGTGCAAGCTCCTCAATATTCAGGATATCGTCCTTGATGGAACCGATATACGCAAGACGCATACCAACTTCCTGATCCTCAAATTTCGGCCAAAGGATACCTGGTGTATCCAAAAGCTCCACGCTCTTGTTCAGACGGATCCACTGTTTTCCCTTTGTAACACCCGGCTTGTTTCCAGTCTTTGCACAGGCTTTTCCTGCAAAGGTATTGATAAATGTTGATTTACCTACATTTGGAATTCCAGCTACCATGGCGCGTACCGGACGGTTCTTGATCCCACGTCTTCTGTCACGTTCGGTCTTTTCTTTACAAGCCTCTGTAATAGCTGCAGAAACAGCTTTCATGGAACCTTTATTCCTGGAATCTATGCTGACTGCATAAAATCCCTTTTCCTTAAAATATTCCATCCATGCGCGGCTCTGCTTCTCGTCGGCAAGATCAGCCTTGTTAAGAAGGATCATCCGCGCCTTGTTTTTTCCGAGTTCGTCAATGTCCGGATTACGGCTGGAAAGAGGAACCCTTGCATCTACAAGCTCAATGATCAGATCGATCAGCTTGATATCTTCCTGCATCTGACGTTTCGCTTTGGTCATATGTCCAGGATACCACTGTACGTTCATAATTCACCTCATTTATTTTATAAAACCAATTTTACTCTTCGGAGAAACTGTAAACCACAGTTTTCCTACAATGTATTTCTTGCTTATGTTTCCAATATCACTGAAACGGCTGTCCTCGCTGTTGTTCCGGTTATCTCCCAGAACAAAATATTCCCCGCTCTCCAGTGTGATAGAGCTTTCTGCAAGCCCTGCATTGGTGATATCCGCATAAGCTTCGTTCTCATCATACACTTTTCCGTTGATGTATACCTGGCCATCTTTGATAAGGACAGTCTCCCCCGGAAGTCCGATCACTCTTCGAATGTGAAGTGCTGCATCATCGCTGGCACTTGTCTTAAACACGATCACATCACCGCGTTTCGGAGAACCAAATTTATAAATAGCCCTGTTTACAAAAAATTTCTCTCCTACGGAATAAGTGGGTTCCATGGCACTCTCCTGCAGCGTCACACTCTGAAATCCGGAAATTGCCACCAAAATCGCAAAAACGATGGTTACAGCGATCTCAAATATCCATTTGACAATCCCTCGTGTCCTGTCATCGCGAAGTTTCTCCCTTGCTTCAGATACAGTTCTGTTTTCCTTCAGACTGTCAATTTTTATTTTTCCTTTTAATCTCATATTCAGTCCCCTGTACAGCATGAAAATATCAGATATGATTTTATGCCTGCTGATGTAAAAAGAGGGACAATAGCAAATGTTATTGTCCCCAACTCTTTACATATGAAATTATTTTACAAGCTCTTTAACCTTAGCTGCTTTACCTACACGATCTCTCAGGTAGTTCAGTTTAGCACGACGTACTTTACCACGACGGATAACCTCAACCTTAACTACGTGTGGAGAATGAAGCGGCCATGTCTTCTCAACACCAACACCGTTGGAGCTCTTTCTAACTGTGAAAGTCTCTCTTGTGCTTCCACCCTGTCTCTTAAGTACTGTACCCTCGAAGATCTGAACACGCTCACGTGTTCCCTCTTTGATAAGTGCGTGTACTCTTACTGTGTCTCCTACGCGGAACTGCGGTACTTCAGCTTTCAGCTGAGCGGACTCAATGTTCTTAATAATTTCGTTCATGTCTTTCTCTCCTTAATTATACTGGATGTTCTTAATACCCATATGGTAACAGAGGACCATCTTTTTTCACAACACAAGTGATTATACACTAGAAAAGTTCTCAATGCAAGAACTTTTTTCCTGGATTTTCGAGGGGTTTTACCAGCAGAGTACCTCGTGCCCTGTCTCTGTGACAAGTACCATGATCTCCCACTGTGCTGACGGAAGGCCATCTTCCGTACGTACAGTCCAGTCATCGATCTCGTCTGTATAGATCTCATCGGATCCCATATTAACCATCGGCTCGATTGTGAAGATCATTCCCGGAACCATAAGTACGCCGGTATCTTCTTTTGATGTATAGCTTACCCACGGATCTTCGTGGAATTCAAGACCTACTCCGTGGCCACCGATCTCCCTGACTACAGTGTAGCCATTTTCAACTGCATGTTTGTGCACTGCACTTCCCATATTTCCGATCGGAGTCCATGGTTTTACCTGCTCAAGGCCAAGCTCTACGCATTCTTTTGTTACACGGACAAGTTTTTCCTTCTCAGGGCTTACTTTGCCAATGCAGAACATACGGGAGGAATCAGAAAAATATCCCTGATAAATCGTGGAAACATCTACATTGACAATATCTCCTTCTTTCAGAACGATCTCCTCATGCGGTATTCCGTGGCATACCACTTCATTGATAGAGGTACACACACTCTTTGGAAAACCTTCATAATTAAGTGGTGCCGGAATTCCTCCATGGCGTACCGTTTCCTCATGTACCCAGTCATCGATCTGCTGTGTGGTCACGCCTGGTCCGATATGCTCTGCAACATAATCAAGAACTGCAATATTAATCTTGCAGCTCTCTTTGATCTTCTCGATCTGTGCAGGGGTCTTAATCAGATCATGGTCAAGAACTGCATATCCTTTCTTTTTCATAAGCTCCATCTTTTCATCAAATGCTTCATGGCATTTCTTATATTTCTTTCCGCTTCCACACCAGCACGGATCATTTCTTTCAATCTTTTTAGCCATTTTTTCTTCTCCTTTTCGCAGTTGTATTGCTGCTTTTTCTTTTGTTTTTTATATTGTCAGATATATGATATCTGTCGCAAATCGAATGTTTTTTCTGCCTGATTTATCATAGCACAACTTGCTTTAAGATGTAAGAATTCCAACCTTAACACCATACCAGTAACCGGTCAGAACAGCTCTCCTCCTTACGTTGGGATTACCCAAATCAAGTTCAAAGGTCGAAGCTTGTGCTTCCTCTCAGCCTGTCAGGCTCCCTTGGTCTTACCTATTGTAGCACATGGAAAAATGAGTGTAAATATGTATGTTATGGGGTTTTTGAGAAAAAATGAGTAATAAAAAACAGGTAAATGAACCGATTTTAAATGGTTTACTTACCTGTTTTACTCTTTCCTTGTAGCTTGAAAACTACATACATGTTTTGGTGATGATTGTTAATCATATTTTGAATCAATTTTAACCTGCGTACCGATACTCCAGCGGTGGTCACTTCGCAACTATGTTGCTCAGTGTCATTTGCTTCGCAAATGTTCAGGAATCATCATGAATGCCTCTCCACAAGCAAGCTTGTTCCGATCCATTCCTGCTGTTTCCTGCCCGCTTCCTCGGCTTTTTGGTCAAGCCCTCACCCGATTAGTAACAGTCAGCTCCATGTGTTACCACACTTCCACCCCTGCCCTATCTACCTCGTCGTCTTCAAGGGGGTTTACTTCACTAAAGAATGGGATATCTCATCTTGAGGGGGGCTTCACGCTTAGATGCCTTCAGCGTTTA